>OLSD01000602.1_pt1 | contig 34735 bp, 27 predicted proteins | sample 1672211 | NCBI WGS metagenome assembly OLSD01 (sample SAMEA3136659, study PRJEB25190) | human gut metagenome | reverse complement strand
ACAGCCACAGCACAGTCATGGCGCATCCAAGCAGCAGCCACCGCCGATCGTCGCAGTGCAGAATTCTACGCGATATGGAAAAGCCCCACGCCATGGCCAGCCCGATATAGATCAGATTGGTCAGCAAAAAACACACGGCGGATGGCAGCGGCGCGGTCACGCGATCCAGCTGGCGAAAAACGCCCGCAAGGATGAACAGCCCCAGCGCAAGACAGAGCGCCGCGACAGTTTTTCGCTTTTCAGCAGCCATCTTTCCACCTCCCGCCGGTCCCCTAACCCATTAATACTATACATACAAGCGGTGGAAAAGCCAGTGTTTTCAAGGCAAAACGAGCGCTGGCATCCAGAGGAATAAACTACAAACGCCTCTAATTCAAACGATTTGACAAAACTCAAGAATATGCGTCTGGCCGCTGCCGGTACACAGGTAGGTCTGACCGAATCTCAGATTCTGGGCTTTGCTACGGCGCTGTCCTCTGTCGGCATCGAAGCCGAAATGGGCGGTTCTGCTTTCTCGAAGGCTCTGGTCAAAATGGAGGTTGCCGCTGCCACGGGCGGTGAAGCCCTTGAGGACTTCGCTAAAGTGTCCGGCATGACCGCCGATCAGTTCAAGACGCTGTGGGATGCTGATCCCGCCGCTGCATTTCAGGCATTCATTGTCGGTCTGTCTCAGATGGATGAGCAAGGCATCGCGCCAACCGCCAAAAAAGTTAATTCCGGCGTCTCCGAGAATGATCATTATGTCTGAGGGCTTAGTATTCATCCGTGCGCAGAAATGCGCAATACGATCAAAGTCACCATGAGTATCGCCAGTTACATAAATCATAAAGTACCTCCAGTATATTCTCTCATCATAATAGCAGACAGGGCCATATAGCACCATAAACAGGGAGCATCAGTCAATGCATTACTGCCGTGTGATTGTTTGTGATAGTGAGCGTTTTTGTCTGACTGTGAGTGCCTATGCGTAATTGTTATTTCCTGTATAGGGGCAGGGGGTAAAGCAAAATACGAGGAAATCCGTCCTTACGGCAGAAAAACGCGCCTGCCCGGCGTGTATTTTACCCCCTTACAGAAACAACAAAAGCCCGGAGGCCTTGATTTCTCAAGACTTCCGGGCTTCTATGGGCAAAAAGAAAAACCACGCAGATTGTATCAAATACTGCGTGGTTACGTGTGTCTGCACCAATATATTGATACAAGTTACGATTGTTGGCTCGAAAGTTTCAGGGTGTGCATGGGGTGTGTATATGCTTCCCCTGTAAACACTCCTCAAAGTGTTGCGAAGTCCCTGTACTCCTCAGTTATAGACTCCATTTTCTTCTTGAAAGAAAGTAGATCTTTGAAGGGCGATCTATGTGTCCGGGCTTTTTGACGCGCTGCGTGCCCACGGCCACGATCCACGAATGATGAAGCTGTATGTGCTGGGCGGCGAAGGCTGCCTCATGAAGCGCCTTTGACAAGTACGCCTGGAGTCGATGGTTTTCGCGGACAACCTGAACGCTGCTGCCAGGGGCTATGAGTTCATGGCTCAAGGACTGCCCTGGGCAAAGGAGAAGGATGCAGGATGAGCAATCATCGCTATACCGTCCGGCTCGATGCGAGCTATGTCGAAGAAAAGCAAGCATGGGAGAAGCTAAAAAGTCTGCAGCGAAAGACACATCTCTCATTCTTTGCATTTTGGTTGAAGCACCTGTGAGAATAAGCGCAGCCAGCAGAGCGATCAGACGCTTACTGCGCATCATATTCCTGCTCCATAGCCTTGACAATGATATAACCGTTTTTGCATTCTCCTGCACTTTCTTTTTGGACGCCTGTGACCATATATCGTCCCATTATATGCTCAAAAATGAAGATGCTTTGACTTCAGTTGGTGCGATATGCTATAATAAATTGATTTATAGCATGGGGTGTATATGAGCTCCCTGCGGGATTTCGGCGTTGATGAGTTGCGCATGGACACATGGACATGCTGGTTGTCTATGCGGACGGCCCGTTGTTGACCCACTGCGGCGTGAGCGGCTTCTTTCTGCTTGAGAGAAAAAGCGCGTGAACCGCGCGCTGCTCCTCCAGCGTTTTTGTCCATGCGCCAGGCAGTGCATCTGAAACAAACGAGTGTGCAGGCATGGAAGCATCCCATACCTTTTTGAGAACGGAGGTATTCATGATCTATTCAGACAGCAATTCCGAAATCGGCTTAGCAAAAATGGAATTCATTTCAGAATTGAATCCCCAATTTCCCCTGGCCTGCTATGAATACAGCCTGCGCAATCGAAGCGACCCCTGGCATTGGCACAGCGCCTTTGAACTGAATATCGTCGCGGAAGGAAGCTGCAAGTGCCTGATAGGGGGGAAAACACGCATTCTTCAGGAAGGCATGGGCGTGTTTATTAACAGCGCAATGCTTCATGCTATTTTGGCGGACGGAACGCTGAAAGGAAGAATCAAAAGCATCGTTTTTGATAAGGGGCTCGTTGCGGAAACGGGCAGCCTCATTTCAGAAAAATATGTCCAGCCGTTTTTGAATGTAAATAATTTTAATGGCATTATCCTGCGGAAGAGTATCCCATGGCAGCAGGAGATCATGCAGCGCGCGGATGCGGTGCTGGAAGCCTGCCGAACGGAAGCTTATGGCTATGAACTGACAGTAGCCGCGTTATGCGGGCAGATATTAGCTTCCATCCAGCCCTGGATCATAGAATATGAAAATGAGTTGACTGAAGGCACGGCAAACAAAACGCTTTTTGTAAAGCCCATGCTGCTGTATATCTGGGAGCATTATGCGGAGCCTCTCACTTTGGAGGACATTGCCAAGGCGGGATGGATCAGCAAGAATGAGTGCATCCAGTGCTTTCATCAGGTGGTGGGTATCAGCCCCATTCAATATGTAAAAGGCTATAGGTTGCAGCGGGCCGCCGCCTTGCTACTGGACACTGAAGAGAGTATCAGCCAAATAGCCGCCGCATGTGGCTTTCAGGATGGCGGCTATTTTGCGCGCGCCTTCTCTGAACGCTATGGTACAACGCCTTTGAGCTGGCGCAGGGCCCGCCGTAATTCCATTAACAGCCCTTTATAAGCATTGGGAGATTACACATTTCTAATTATTTTCATAAACTTATTGTGATATTGTCACATTTTCGTGATAATATCTCTTTTTTTAGGTGATATAGATAATTGACTATCAATATAAAACAGTTATAATGAAACCAACCTACGAAAAAACATCATTGGAGGGAAAAACATGAAAATGACCATCGATTTGAGCAACCAGACTGCCGTAATCTTCGGTGCGGGGCGCGGCATTGGCGAAATGATCGCCCGCCAGTTGGCCTATGCAGGCGCAAAGGTCTATGTGGCCGATATCCAGCAGGACAACTGCGAGCATGTGAAGCAATCCTTGATCGCAGAAGGCTACCAGGCGGAAGCCGCCACTTGTGACGTGCGCGATATTGCTTCTATCGATGCCGTGTTAGAACTCGCCGAGCAGGAAACAGGTCGGCTCGATATCGTTGTCAATAATGCTGGCATTGATTGCACCGCACCCTTCCTGGATTGCTCACAGGAGGAAATCAAGCGAGTGATCAGCATCAACCAGATGGGGCCGAATAACGGAATGCAGGCAGCCATCCGTAGGATGATCAAATACGGCCACGGCAAAATCGTGAATACCTCATCCTTCGCAGGCCGTAGGGATATGCCGCATGGCATGGGCTTCGGTCATTATGGCTGGACCAAGGCTGCCATTAACTACATTACCCAGTCCGCCGCCTTTGCTGGTGCGGACTACAACATCAACGTCAACTGTGTGGCACCTGGGATCGTACTGACCAAGATGTGGGAGGACATTTTGGATGATGATGTGAAAAATGGCAAGGATCGCGAGGAAGCTTGGAAAGAGCACCTGAAGAATTATATTCCTCTTGCCCGTGGCGCGCAGCTGCCCGAGGACATCGCTTACTCCGTGGTATTCCTGTGCTCCAAGTATGCCGACCATATCACCGGCCAGGTGCTTTATGTGGACGGCGGTGCTTCGGTGGACTGACCAAAGCTGCGTGATGCGAAAGGGATTGCCATGAATATACTCATTGCTCTACTTCCCTCAATCATCTGGGGCGTCATGCCGATCCTGGTCAACAAAATCGGCGGCAAGCCAATTCAGCAAAGCATTGGTACCGCAGGCGGATGCTTTATCTTCGGTACGATCATTTATCTGCTCGTTCGGCCAGAGATGAGCCAGACGCTGATTATTGGCTGTATTTTATCCGGATTGGCCTGGTCTGTCGGCCAGCTGATGCAGTATAAGTCCTACGTGATGCTGGGGACCTCGAAGGCCTTCGCCCTGTCTATCAGCTTTGAAATGATTCTCAACTCCCTGGTAGCCGTGCTGATCTTCCACGAGTGGGTAACGCCCTTCCAGCTGATCTTGGGCTTCTCGTCCATCGCCATCGTGATTGTAGGCGGCATTATGACTTCTTATTCAGATCAAAAGGAGAAGAGCACAGATTACAAACGGGGCGTGCTGGTGGTGCTGTGCGCCGCGATTGGCTTTGTTCTGTGGAACAGCGCGATCAAATACGTAAATGCCGACGGGCTGCCCGCCGTGCTACCGCAGTCGGTCGGCATGCTGGCCGGCACGCTGGTGCTTGGCTTTATCAGCGAAAGATCTGTGAAAAAGTTCGATAAAACCACCCTGCGCCTGCTGTTTACGGGGCTCTTCTATTCCCTTGCCAATTTCTCGCTGATTTACTCCAACAAGCTGAACGGCGTCGCTATCGCTTATACGCTGGCACAGCTATGCTTGGTTGTCGAAACCATTCTGGGCATCACCGTGCTGCATGAGCAGAAAAGCAAGGCGGAACTGCGCCATTCCATCTTAGGTGTAGCCTTGATCACCCTGGGCTGCATCATGGTAGGTTTTACGAGTATGTGACAGAAAGGAGCCTTTATGATTAAAGGATTTGACCATGTAGGCATTACCGTCCGGAATCTGGAGGAATCAGTCCGCTTCTATTGTGACATATTGGGTTTTCAGCTGTTAAATCCCATTGGCGATCGCTGCTGTGATCCCGAAGAGCTGGCTTGTATGGGCGTTGAAGGCAAGGCTGGCTATCGCTGTGTGCTGATTAAGACACCTGCCGGGCTGATCGAGATGTTTGATTATGATCATCCTTCAGAAGGTCGCGTTGCCGATCTGCCTTCCAACAGCATTGGCAAGCTGCACTTGGCATTCACCGTGGAAAACGTAGACGAAGAGGTCGAAAAGCTGAAGGCGCACGGCATCCGCTTTTACGGAGAGCCTCGGATGGATGTGCTGGATACGGGAAAGATCAAATGGGTATATTTCCGCGATCCCAACGGTATCACGCTAGAATTCGTACAGCGGTTCTGACTGCATCATGCCTAAAACCGCTTTCCCCAGATGCGGCTGGAGATTCAGGAATACAACCCGGAAGAGTTGGAAGCCAGGCTTCTGCGGGACGAGCTGGATCTGATCTATACGGTGGGCAACACGAACCCTGCGCTTTGCAGGATTCCCGTCGCCGTAGAACCGGCAAACCTCCTTATGAACCAGGACAATCCACTGGCAAAACATGGAGAAATCACTGCAGAAACGCTGTCAGAGCAGACCTTCCTGATCTCCTCGATGCAACCGCTTCCCGACGAGGATCGGGCACAGATCGCCGCCTATCTCGGACATCCGCCAAGATATCACATCTATCAGGGTACTTTTGAGCAGGGCCTTGAGCACGTTCGCAGCAACGAAGGAATCCTTTTTTGCGGCGTATCCTACTGCATCTTTGGAAAAGTGCAGGATATTGCGGTCATTCCTTTTCCGGATAGATGCACTTACTTCCGCCACTTCCTCGACAGCAAAAAAGGCCGGAAGCTCCCGGAGCCGGTGCGCTGCCTGCTCGATGAGTGCCGTACGCTGAGCGACAGACTATCCGCCCATCACTAAGAACAAAATCATTTCCCATCATATCAGCAATCCCCCTGCGATGCCAGGCTGCATCACAGAGGGATTGTTCTGATATGTATTGTAATGAGTATTTCCGTTCCATCTTTGAACCGGAAAACCAGCTGCTTTTCAGTTTTCCCCTGTCCCTTGCGGGCGATCACGCAGTCCACCGTTCCCGTGAACACGCTTTCATCAAATATCGTCAGGGGCTCTGTCCTGCTGATCCTCTGAAGATACGCTTCGATATTCCGGCTGCGGCCAGCCCTGTCCATGATCTGGCTTCTGACCTTCGCCATGCTGCTTTTCAGTTCCTCACACCGGGCATACAGCGCTTCCATGCGCCGGTTGTACTCCTTCTGATCCTGGGCCACCTGCGCATTTTCATGAATCAGGCTTTCGATCTTCCCATAAACAATGTCCTGCTCTTCCTGCAGACGTGCCACCTTATGGTCAAGGGAACTCGTATCATTCAGTGTTCTCAGCGCCTGAGAGCAGGCTTCAATGATTTCCTCTTTCTTCTGGATCACCTGGTTGATCGCTTTCAAAAAAGCATTTTGCAGCTCCTCCTCCCGAAGATGCGGCGAAGGACACGGAGAACCCTTCGTCTCGTATTTCCTGTTGCAGCGCCATATACGCGAACGATAGGCATCTGTACTGTGCCAGACCTTGCTGCCGTAATAAGCGCCGCATTCCCCACACACAATTCGGTTGGAAAACATGCTGGACGCGCTGGTATGTCTGCCCTTTTGTTGACGACGCCTCAATTCGTGCTGGACAAGGTCGAATACTTCCTCCGTGACAATCGCTGGATGGCTGTTCTCGACATAGTACTGGGGGACCTCTCCCTCATTCGCTTTCTTTTTCTTCTGAAGGAAATCTACTGTGAATGTCTTTTGCAGCAAGGCATCTCCTTTGTACTTCTCATTTGTCAAAATGGACTTCACCGTGCTGCTCTGCCACTTTTCCTTGCCTGCGGGCGAGGGGATTCCCTGTCTCGACAAACGGGCAGCAATGCCGGAGGGCGTCTTCCCGTCCAGAAACATGCCATAGATCTGACGAACGATTTTTGCCTCATCCTCCACGATCTGCATCGTTCCGTCCTCGCCCTTTTCATACCCAAGAAAATGTGAATAAGCTACTGTCACCTTTCCATCCGCGATTCGCTTTCGCCAGCCCCATGTGACGTTCTCCGAGATAGACCGGCTTTCCTCCTGCGCCAGAGAAGACATGATGGTGATCAGCAGTTCTCCCTTGCTGTCCAGCGTGTCGATATTCTCTTTCTCGAAGAATACCCCCACGCCCTTGTCCTTCAGCTTACGGATCGTCGTCAGCGTATCCACCGTATTGCGGGCGAAGCGGCTGACAGACTTTGTAACGATGCGATCGATCTTTCCAGCCAGCGCATCCTCGATCATTCGATTGAAATTCTTGCGCTTTTTGGTATTGGTACCCGATATGCCCTCGTCTATCTAAACGCTGTCTTTGATACAATGAAAATAGGCCTCCTCCGGCACATAATGCCCGGAAAAGGCCATATTTCATGGGCTTTTGCAGTTCAGTCAAGTCCATTTGGCGGCACTGTGAATTCCCTTTTTCCACTTTTCAGTTTTGTTTATCTGGAGTGCAGGGCTGAGTCAACTTACCCCCCTCTGGACTGATTCGCGGAATAATTAAACCTTACAGCAAATAATTAAAACTTACCCCCCATGGCTGGTATTATATGCTCATATGCAAATAATTGTATACCGTCAAATCCTCTTATCCGTTGCAAGATCAGTAATGCTTACTTTCCGTATTTCAATCAATCCCATGACAGCCTCCACTTGCTTCATTGCATTTGTTATGCCTTTTCAGTTCGACCTTTGTCATCACATCGGAACATTGACACATACTTGAATATCATGGGTTCCGGAATGCTGCATAGTTCCTCATCGTTATGCCCGCAAATGAAGAAACTACCGCAAATATCTATTCTCTCATTGATGATTCTGTTTACCGGCTTGCCCTCATTGCGTCCACACTCGTCGCAGACAAGAACTATGCCAGGATCATCGAAGGGTTCCACGATTTCAATCATTCCGCCGACTAATGCCTGCATTTCAGGAAGTGTGTGAGGGATATTAACGATTCGCGGTGCTAAGTCCGGCTCTACATAAATGACTCTCATGGCGTACATCCTTTTCAACCGTGTACTGATTTACTGATCCCGAGGCCCATTAATGCAGGATCGTTGCAATCTGCTGTGCAATCATGTCCACTTGTTCAGTAGTATTGTCCATTCCCAATGTGATCCGAATCGTCCCATGAGCGTATTCTTGTGGCGCTGCAATTGCCTGAATTACATGAGACAACACTGTATCCTTGGAATCGCAAGCGGAGCCTGTAGCAACTGCAGTACCCATCAGGTCAAGACGATGCAATAGCATTTCTCCGTCTGCACCTTTGAAGGACAGGCTTAAGCTACCTGGGATTCTGTTGTGGCTTCCGTTCATGCGGAAGTCAAGGCCCTTTGATTTCAGCTGATCGATCAGCCTGCTGGAAAGCACATTCAGATAATCGGCCTCCTGCTGTAAATGCTCTATATGTTCCTGTAATGCAGTGGCCATGCCAACGATTCCAGCAACATTCTCCGTGCCGGCGCGCATACCGCGCTCCTGCCCACCTCCGTCCAGTAAAGGAACAAGGTGAACACCTTTGCGGATATAAAGGTAGCCGATCCCTTTAGGGCCGTTGAACTTATGGGCCGATGCAGACAGCATATCCACCTGCAGCGCCTTCACATCCACTGGAATGTGTCCAATTGCCTGCACCGCATCCGTATGGAACAAAACGCCGCCTTGATGTGCAATTTCTGCCAGTTTCGCCACAGGCTCAATGGTGCCGATTTCATTGTTGGCAAGCATAATGGACACCAAAAGGATGTCATCAGTCAAAGCGGATTGCAAGGCTTCCGCTTGTACAATGCCCATCTGATCTACCGGAAGAGTGTCGATAGCATACCCCATCCGCTCCAGTGCAACGCAGCTGTTCAATACAGCATGATGCTCAATGACGCTCGTAATCAAGCCTTTTCTGCGATCATACTGGAACATAGTTCCTTTCAGCGCCCAGTTGTCAGCCTCTGTGCCGCCAGAGGTAAAAAATATCTCACTTGGTTCTGCATTGATAGCTGCGGCAATCACTTCCCTGGAATGCGCAACAGCCTTGCGCGGGTCCCGGGCAAGGCTGTAGAGGGTGGATGGATTGCCATACTTGTCCTGGAGCCACGGCAACATAGCTTCATATGCTGCAGGGCTCAGAGCCGTAGTTGCAGCGTGATCTGCGTAAATCATAGCCCCTCCATTTATGGCTTATTTGCAGGTAATCTCTGGTATTGCTTTGCTGGCAACAGAGTATTCCTTCGGATCAATGATGCACAGCTGCTTATATATCACACCACGCATCTCCATCGCTGGCTGCAAACAGTACTTGATGAAGTCTTCTCGGTCAATGTCATCCGGTGACTGCACATGAGGGAAGAGCAATTTGAGGAATGCAGTACAGATACGCTTTATGGCCGTAGTATGCCTCTTGTCTGCCTTTGAAGGGATTTCAAGCATTGCATCGACGACGGAGGCGTAGCTCAAATCGTCGCGAAGGGCATGCATGACTTCGGCAAAATACTCCGTATTGATTGCCCATCCCTTAGCAATAAGGCCTGTTGTCAGGCGAGGAATCTCCCATCCGGGAATAAAGCCATGGAAACGGTCAAGTGTTGCAGACTCTCCGAAGACCTCGCTGATGTGCTCCACCATATTCTTGTTAATGTCAAATCTTTCTGCGTTGATGTTTCCAAGAACAATAACACCAGCATCAGCGGTCAGCATAGCATCGAAGCCTTTGATCTCACCAAACTCCATATAGTGCTTCAGAGCCTGCTGAATTTGCCCAGGGTTTTCAAAGGTAATAGACTGGACTTCATCGAAGCCGACATAATCAAACCTCGTCAGCAGTCCACCCGTTTTTCTGGCATTGTCATAAATCAGAGAAGCTCTCGACACGGTACCGCCGCTGATCAGCCAGCCTCGCTTACTTATCTTCTCGAATACATAGCTTTTACCAGTGCCTTTGGGTGCCAGTTCGATCAGATTGACGCGCTTTTCGACAAAAGGCAGCAGACGGCGGAGAAAGAAGAGCTTTTTGGATTCGCTGACATTTCCCTCCTCATCAGTGTATCCGTCAGGATTATAGTCGACAGCGTTGATGATCACGTCAATCCATTCATGGATATCAAACTGTTGTCTTGCTTCTCGATAGAAATCGAGATCTACGGTGTAGGGGCAGAAGGGCTTGTAACCCACCATCGAGATGACGCCTTTGGGCTTGGACGCTGTACCTTCCATTGTCCAGCACAGGGTTACGATACCCCAGTTCTCGCTCTCCCGGAGCAGCGTTTCCTGCCACTCTTCCACTACGTCGAAAGCTACGACGCCGGAAGCACCACCGCGTGCGCCACCGAAGTCTGGCAGCTCAAATACTGTTTTGCCCGACTTAACATCGACAGATACACGAACACGCGCCAGAAACTGAACAGATTCACCGTTCACCATTTGGAACTTATACTGTTCAAAATCCTCGCGGCTCGGTATGTACCGTTTGATATAGCGTCTGACACTGTCATAATCAATAACTCCTTCATCATCGGAGAATTTCATGACGAGCCAGTCCCGCATATAAGACGGAATGCTGAGGTTAGAAAAATACTCGCTGCGCTGCGGATCCTTCAAAACGACCATGTCGGCGAATACTTCACGGACTTTTTCTTCAAGCATCTTCTTATCCTCCACTACAGGAACAGAGTACAGCCTTGCTCTTTGAACTCCTGGATTTTAATCTTCAAATCTTCTTCGTTGCATCCAAAGTTCTCGGCCATGCAAGCAAGACAGTAAAACTCTTCCGTATCAGGGTCAATCAGTTTTCTGGATAGCGCTATCTCATCCTTACTGATGGGTTTACCGCAATCGGCACAAACCTTTGCTTTCCTCAAAACGGATCGTCACCCCCAAGAGCTGGTTTAATTTCTACAGGATCAATACCGATCAATGTGCCATCTGCCAGCAATGAAATCGTGAACTGAGTGGGCTTATTGACTTTCAGTCCAGTAAAAGTCACGACCCAGTCTTTAGAGGGAACCATGCCGGTTGAGCATTCCGCGTCCAAATCACCTATTTTCGCCTGTACCAACGAAACAGGTTTTGAAAACTGGACACGGCACTTTGCGCGCTTGTTTGAGATTTTCACTGAATTCCCTGGCATCAGCCACTTCGCGGTCAGAGGCATCTCATGTTTGCTGTTAACGGTGAATACCGGGACCAGCATTTCTTCCGGGGAAGCACCACCATGTATCTCACCATACACCGGATCATCATCGTCTGCACCGGCGGCATAACCGGACTGCGGATAATGGTCATAATTGGAAAACACAATATAGTGATTTCCATCAGAATCCTTGGCTGCTTTTTGCGTTGTCATTATTGCTGGCTGATCACCGGAGATGCGGCAAAAACGTCCATGACTTCCGACTTCAGCATGAGAAGGTAGCGGCATAGCTTCACGTGTATGGAAGAAGCGCGCCGCCAGACGGCTTGTGCCGTGATCGCCTGTAATGAGAACTCTTGAATACTGCTTTAGCAGTTTATCAACCTTGGTAACAATATCGCTCACGAAATGGAACTGTTCTTCGACACATGCGTAATAATCTCTATCATCGATAACGCCCTTGTGCGCCAGCTTATCCAGTTTGTCGTACTTTTCATACGGAACTTCCATTTGGTTCCATAATTCGTTGAAGCGCGTTTCTGAAGGAAGCAGCGCCTGAGTCACCTGTACGGAAGCAACGCTCCCCTCGCCAGAGGTTTCTAAAGCCCACTTGAGCAGAGGAAGCCATTCAGCACCAAGAGCGTCAATCCACAGTATAAAGGTTCCACCATCAACGATTTCTTCAGACAGTACCGGATAGCGGTATTCATATGCGTCTGCATCCATCCCAGAGAAATAGGTATCCTCATCGATGGGCAGAGTATTCGAGAGCTTGTATGTTTTATACTTGCCGAAGTACAACTTCAACGATTCATCGGGGTAAGCATCGCTCAAATAGGCCGCCAGCACTGGATAAGTATCCTTGAGCTTTTGGCTTTGCAGGACGGTATCAATATCGGTCCGCATCCACTGACCGACGAGGTGGAGAATATAGATACGCTCTCGAGCAGTGCGGTCAGTCAGATAATCCAGCCGTTCCTCATAGGAGGACATGCCATCGAGTTGAGCAAAATACGCATCTGTCTTATCGATTGACAAAGCCGCGATATACGCCTGAGACTCAGCAACCCAATCAGGATGGCTGATGCGGACAGGGAATACTGCGGTAAGGATCTGTGTGGGCAAATCGTCAATATCTTTAGACATGCCTACGCAGAAACTGAGGTAAGTATCATCCGGATGCAGGGTGTACCACAGGAAGACAAGCTGTTTTTGCCCCTTCGACATCGCTTGCCATTTTCCCATCGCATCAAGCGCCGAAAATGTATGTGCGTTAAGCGCGGCCAGAATGGCACTGTCCACTGATGCGCCTTTCAGGGCATAAGGGAATAAGCACTCCTGCGCTTCTTTCGGGCAAATATCCGCTTTCAGTGCTGTTCCGCCAAGCAGGTTCTCCGTTATGAAACTGAGCGTGTCGCGCACTACATGAATACTAATATCGCCATCGGTGGGCTTTACACTCCGGATGCGTTTTGTCAGGATCAGATGGTCCACGATGTCGGGATTTGGCTCATACCAAAAACTGAACCATTCCTTCAGTCCATAAGAAGCGTAGCCGTGGCTGGTTTGAAGTTCCGACATGTATTGCTCAAATTCTCCGGAAAGCACCTGGATGCTCATTTTCTGCGCATTGCCGATGCCAGAGCAGTCATACACAAACTCTTTCTGACGCTCGTCGTCGCAAAGCCTGAGTGCGCTGTCATACCACAAGGTATCGCATCCCCACAGAGGGATCAGAATTCTGCCATATGTAGCGGCATCCCACTGATAATGCCAGAGAGAACCGAAACGCTGAGCCGTTTCTTCGTTTGCATGGAAAAGGCGCAGGTATTCACTGACACCCGGGAGAATGAGCCACTTATCCTGCCAGGATTTATCAGTCAGGCTCTCATAGCTGGGCATCACGTCTGCTCCCGAGAATAGAGTATCAATAGGAACAACGCTGGTGTCGCCGAGCTTTTTGAGTTCCTCCAGCAAGCGGCAATACTGATCAATTGTGCGCACCATGATGGCACGGCAATGGAACCGTGAGGGTACACGGTTTTGCTTATCCGCCTGAAGCTTCGCAATCACTTCCTGGATTGTCACGCTTGATCACCTCACTCCATAAAGCTGTCACAGAACTCCGGATGCTGGTCGAGGAAAGCGGCAATTCTTGAACGCAGTTTCGTCTCCGCCATATTCTGGACAGATGTCTTGGTTGCGGCAAGCTTTTCTTTCTTGGCTTTTTCCTGTTGCGCTTCCTTCAGCATACGCTGGAAGGCAATGAGCTCTGTGAGACCCCATGTGCTCATATCTGCGCCGTTCTTCATACGTGCCTTCGAAATCAACGAATCACGTTCCGCCTGCCAGATTTCCTTATACTCCGTACCGATGGTATTGATCAAAGCGGCTTCGATCTTCTGGTCGTCGGTCATTAAACCCACATCCAACGTATCCAGCATTTGCAGGGCGCTGACGACTTTCTGATCCATGATTCGAACGTTCTGCTGCACTTCGATCACGGTCTCAATCGCTTTCACGTGCTCCTTGGGCACGATCCAAAGGATGGGCGCTTTGTGTGTTACGCACCAGGACTTGACGCTTTCTTCTCCGGTCAGGGTTGTCCATTTGTTCAGGAGCAGTACGCGATTGCGCGCCATGCTGATCCGGGCAGTCTGTGTCTTGAGGGCATTTTCAAACTGACCTATCGTTGTATCATAGGTCATATCCTTTAAGCCCTGATAGATGCTCTCAAGTTCGTCTTTTGTGGTTTCCAGCCCTCGGCTTTCAAGGATCTGGCTGAGGACGGGCTTCGCATCGCGCAGAGCGCTCATGGCCTCTTTGCCATATTGACGCAGAACATCGATTTCCTGCGTCTGTTCCTCCGGCGTTTCCTGAGCTATGCCTTCGCGGGCAACCTTACGCAGAATAGAAAGAGCCGGATACCAGGGAAGGTTCAGCTTCTCCACGGCCTCCATCGAGATGCGGAAGAACCTGAAGATGTTGGTGAGCTCTTTCCGAGCTTCCGTGATGTCATGGCAGTCCTTACCGATGACACCGTTCAAAACATCCAGGTAGACATACTCCTGCACAACGCCAGAGAGCTTCTCCTTCACCTGATCTTCGGTCCAGGTATAGATAGCGGCCTGCATGACCTGGTGCAGTTTATCGTTCAGCGGTTCAGGCTGCAGATTCAGCTTTTCAGCTATGTCCTTCAGCTCGGGCGAGGCATCAAAGAGGAAGCGACGGAAGGCGGCAGCCAGCGTTGCCTTATCGTGGAAAGCCTTCTGAATGATATTCTTTACCTTGCCATGAACCAGCGTCAGCACTTCGCTCATGGTCGATTCGCGGTCTGTCTCCTGCATCACAAACTGCTGTAGGGCATCAACCACTTTGACCGTCGTTTCATGATAGTTGGGGTTGATATAAGCTTCGTCATCCAGATACTTAAGCGTCCACAGGGGTGAACCGCTCTTGGTAATGGCTTCGCGGATGTTGCGCCAGCATTCGGTTTCGTTGGCAACCTGAACATCCTGCAGGCCAAAGAACACCTTCGCATAATCGCGGAAGTTCTGGAAGGTAATGGAGCCAGCCGACAGATAATCGGTGGTCATCTTTCCCTTGCACATATTCAGCACCATGGTTTTCAGGGTGCTTTCACCAAGAACATGGGTGCTCTGGGCGTTATCCGTCCAGCTATAGGCGCTGTCCTTGTAGAAGGAAAATACATAGCCCAGAAGCACGCCGCATGCGATGGTATCATAATAGCCGAAAGGCTTCTTCTGAAGTTCATCCCAAAGATTCGACAGATTGACACGCTGGCCGGAGGTCATCTGATCCTCCACCAGTCGAGCGACAGCGGCCATTGCCTTTGCGCCTTTGCTGCCATCCTTCTGAGCCAGATCATGAATCGTGGCGGCATCCATGATACCAGCCATCTGCATACCGGTTAGCACGGATTTCATCTGGGAATTGTTGGTGGAACGGGTAATGCCCACCAGTGGAGCCGGATCGTTGCAGCCCTTATATGCTGTACCCGTTACAACGATGGTTTCCGGGGCATAAGGGAACAGCAATCCCAGCACATTGGTCGTGATGGTTTTGCGCAGCTGCGCCATGCCAAACTGGTTGCTGAAAACCTGTGTGCCGTGCCACGCAGTGATTTTGCTACCGGCGACAGCCTGATTGACCCAGGTTGCCACGTTCTGCTCCATTTCGATTTTGAATCCGTTGGCAGAGGCAGTCTGACCAGCCTCAGAAGCCAGCTCCATCCTCGTCAGGCGGGTGAGCCACTCTTTGCGCTTGTCATCAGTGTAAGCGGTGCGGATCAGTGCGATGATCAGTCGCTCATCGCCGTCCCGGGCCAGCCGTTCCAGTTCGCCCTGAATGGACAGAGCCTGGGTGTCATCCTTAACTGTAACCAGCAGGAGACCCAGCTTATGGGGAGCCTTGTCCAGCTCCTTCTGAATCTCATCCAGACGGTTCTTGATAGAGAGCGTTTCCGCACAACAGACGGCTACTTTGATACGCTTGCTGGCCGGTTCGTTTTCATCCAGCGCGCGTTTTTCAAAGGCGGAGGAGAAAATTCCGTCTCTTGTGAACATCTGATAGCGGCTGTACTTTTTGTCGTTTGCAGCAAGACGGGTATTAAACTCGTCCCCACTGGTCGCTTTAAACGGCAGCTGCAGGCGAGTCACACCACCGTGTTCATCCCGGTTGAGCAGCTTATCGTCTTCCAGAATCTGAAGCTTATCATCGACCATCTGGGCGGTCATCGTACCGGCCAGGCAGCTCTTCAGGCATTCTGCTGTAGCGGAAATACCACCCTGGGACTTGACGCCGCCGTACACGCCTTTGGTGGAGGACATGATGGCCAGCAGCAGCATAGCGACCTTGAAAACACGGAAGGTGTTCTCGTCGCTCTCCACCAGATGGCGGCTCTCCTCAAAGTGACGGATGAATTCAGCGGCTTTGGTATCCTTGTCGCTGAAATCGCTTTCACGGGTGAAGAAATAATCCCACAGCCATTCCGGCGTCAGCCACTTGGCCTGATCGAAGGGACCATAGGTGTTGATATAGCCGATGAAACCCTGATCCGGCACAGACTGATCCTTCATAAACCGGAAAAGGGTACGCTGCGCCGCCGCATAGCTTTCTGCCACGCGGGCCAGCAGCTTGATGGTCATCGGATGCATCGGGCACAGCAATTCGATGGATTCGGAAATCTTGTCATCCAGCCCGGCCATGTCCGGCAGGAAGGGCTTGATTTCCTTCACGACCGCCTTGCGTTCTTCCTTCCAATGCTCATCCATGCCAGGGCGCGGACCAAAGGAGCCGGCGATCAGATCATAGGAAGCGTCGGCGCTGATATGGAATTCCGCCGTATGGAAGCGGTTGGTGATCATCTGATAGCGGTCTTTGCCCATGCTGTCGACCATCTCGTCGGAGCGGTGCACAACATAGAGCATGAAGAAGGGCTTCACTTTGCAGAACTCGGAGATCTGCTGCATCACAGTATGGTCATCTGAATGGTTCACATATTCGGTGAACTCGTCCCAGATGAAGAAGATGCCAGATTTGGCCAGACCGTTGGCATCAATGACTTCGGTGATCCAGGCCTTGAAGGTCTCCAGATTGTCCACCAGTCCCCAGCCACGGCTGCGGATCACGGTCGCGGTGCGCTGAAGAGCTTTCAGGTCACCGCTGTTTACCTTCGCACGAAGGTCGTCCACGGTGGAATAATCGTCGCCCAGGGTCGTGCTTTCTAGAACGTATTCCCAGTTGATCGAATCATCATTCAACTTGGCTTTAACAGCGTTCAACAGGGAGCCGCTGCCCAGATCGGCCTTGTCACCAAACTTGGCGATGAGCGCTTCTCGCACGGCTTTCTCTGCTTCCAACAGCATCATATCGCCAGAGCGGATACCGGTGCATCCGGTCTTCCAGATGACGAGGTAGTCCCCGTTCCTCCGGCATTTCATGAAACGGGTGCGATAGGAAGACAGCATCTGATGGCTGGCCATAAAGGCATCCACGACCTCGGGCTTTTCCTCCAGCAGGTGCTTGACAAAGATAGCCGCGTAACTCTTGCCTGTGCCGTAGGAGCCATGCATCCAGAATGAGCGCCGCAGATCGGGCGCTTCATTGCCTAGCGACTGGCACAGGAATTCCACCAGGTTCTGCATATCCTGGCCGACAATGTATTCCTGCCAAAGATGAGGGTTACGCTGATCGGCATCGATGTCCACGACAGATTCGAACAGCGGATTGACTTCCAAGTAATTTGAATACTTCTGCACGGGCATGGTAGCGGCTCCCTTCGTTATTATTCTTCGGCCAGGTCGAGGATGTCCAGAGAACTGAAGTCCTCCAGAATGATGTTATCCAGGTTGGAGATGAACGACACGCGGATATACTTGGGGAAACTGATGGCCAGTCCCTGTACCTGCTCCCGGAAGGCCTTCACATCGATACCGTAGATGTCTGACGGTGACATCCCGGTGGCGTCCGGGTTGTTCTTCGCGCTGATCAGTTCGCTGAAGGTAAAGGAGCGGCGACCAGTATGCTCAGCGTAGAGGTATAGAGAGTAGAGCAGAGCGACGGCGTGGGGCATTTCCCATCCGGCACGGAGATAAGAATATGTATTCTTGCCTTGTTCTATAGCTACTCCCTGCTGAATAGCATCGCCGATAGGCGATTGACGCAAAGTATCTGTAAGAGCTGTAATTGCATTATCCCGGTTAGCTTTGGAAAAATCATCACCAAGCATCATCGAAAGGTCTGCTTTTTCATACATTGCTCCGATTTCTGCGTTAAGGCAGTACCAACGACATATCGTTGAATTATATGCGAGATGAGCCCAAATAATAGCCCACGTCAAGGGATTATATGGGCCTATCACTTTGAGCTTTTCTCCCAGGGAGGTGATTTGAATAGTGTTTGCATTTCCGGATTTAACCATATCAATCATCTCAGCGTCCTTGAGCCATGTGCGTAAGGCACCGTATTGAACAGTGCCAAGTTTCCCCATAGTGAAACAATCTACTCCATCTTCCATGAAATGATCAATCCAGTTCTGACGCAAACCGAAATGATGGTAAGGATCAAGACCTTTCATATTGACAAACCCTCCTTCTGGTACTCTCATATTATCAGCAACCAAGCAAGACCTATCGATAAACTCCAAGCAGTGGTTACAATGAATACAAATGTTTTCCCGTATTGCAATCTTTCCATTGCCTTGAATTACGAATGCGCCTGTTGGACATTGGACCATGCACGCCTTGCATCCGATGCAGTAAGCAACTTTATTTGCTATACCCCTCAGATGTCCGATGACAAAACGATCCATTTTAGAAAAAGGCGAATAAGTAACGATTAGGCGTCCTTCTTCTTTTTTTACAGTGTATTCGAAATACTGTTTGCCTATTTTCTGTAGGTAAATCCCGTTCGAATCCTCAACAGTAATTCCGAGTATCTTAGCCGCCTCTTGCCATTCCTGTTTGTAGTTATAGATAGTAAAGCTGATAGCATTTCCTGTTATCTGCTCCTTAACCCTATTACCCCCATTGTCAAGCCCTTTTCCTCCAACGCGAGCTTTCCAACCACCACTCTCAACATATTTTCTGGCTTCTTTGCCTTTCGCATTTTGCGCATAGTGTTCAACTCGCTCAATGAGAGGAGCCATTTCGTCACCATAGATACTATTCGCTATCCCTTCCCACCATTCAGATGACAAGGGGCATACCATACATCCAACCCGAAACAGTCCATAACGGTAGGCTTTGTTAATCAGGATACTGTTACCAAGCAGATAGCAATAAAGCTCTGCTGTATTCCATTTCAATATCGTATGCCCATTTACCTGGCTAATATTTTTTGCTCCAATTACGACTTCATCATAAGCTGCCCTTTTTGCACTTTCTTCCGCTCTCACTCCATCGAAAACAAGCGCCTTTGTATTATAGAACCCAGTAATTTCACGAAGCTTTATTATCGTTGGAACTGATTTATGTACTGAACAACACCAACGTCTTCTTCGTCCGGGTGGTCCGAATTCGTCCCAACTTTCCGTCGCATCCATGTGACACTTTGCCTCTTCAAACCTCAACTGTGGCCAGCGTTTCTTTGCTTCTTCCACGGCCTTCAACGTATCAGAAAGCTCCATGCCGGTATTACTAAACACAACATAAAAATCCTCGGGAGCCAGCGCCTTGGCGCAGAGATCCAGCAGAACCAGTGAATCTTTTCCGCCAGAAAAAGCGCAGACAAAGGCAAAGCCCTCCGAGGCATAGTGCTCGTGCTGTTCCTGAATAAAGGTGATGGCCTTTTGCTCCAATGAGAGCATCAGCGCTTTGTTTACCTCGTATAGCCTGTCCGTGTCAATGGGGTGTAGCTGCAGGCGCTCTTCCGTCAGCCGGTTGATGACAGGTTTGGTATAGAACCCGCCGCCCTGTGCTTCGGCAACGCAGACTCCATTCATGACGTAGCGTCGGATGCCCTCCGCCCACAGCAGTGGTGCGTCGGTATCCTTTGGGTAATCCCAATAGGCGTCCATGCCGAAAAAGTCCAGCTCCTCGTGGAAAACAGGACGGATTTCCTTCTGCATCCGCGCATCGATGGTCAGGCGGAAAATGCCATACTCCTCCGTCCACTCATAACCGTACATGGCATTTCCCTCCTTTCTGTTTAGTCAGCGGAGGAGTTCTCCGCAGTTTTCTTTCGTCAGCCACGGTCTGCGTCGGTGCAGCGCCGCATGGCAGTTGGGGCACACAGTGATATAATCAACAGCACCGTAGCGCTTCTTCCCATTCAGGGCTGTAATTGGCACCGTCAGATGCAACCGCATCAGGCTGGGGCAACCCGGATAGATGTCATCGGTCTCGATTTGGCAGACTTCGCAGTGCTTCCCCGGTGTTAGCTTCGCGCTATCTCGCGTTTCGACAACACAATGCAAATGCCCCAACAAGGAACCTTCAGGAAAATCGGGTGATTCAGAGTCGCTTCCGAACCCTGAGGTATCATAGAACTCCTCATTTAGACGAATAGCCTCTGCAATAGCATGTATATCCTCACGATGATCCTCAAATTCACTGTCTATCTCAAAGAATCGATTGCCAACGTTTGGATCTCGTTTTCCAGATCGCTTGCTTCCGCGAAACAGCATTATTTGCCGTGCTACACCAGTAGGATTGCGGAATCGTTCATCCCTGTTATCAATATGATGAATCGGAAGTCGGTTCAATAGCGCAGATAAATCCTGCATGACTTCCGTTTGCGCTGTTGGATGTGCCTCTCCGGAAAAGTACAGCACATCCAGCGCAAGGATGACCTCATCCCGCGTAAAACTTGCGTTTGCCATCCATCACACCTGAACTTTCACATTCTGCCCCGACATATCCCAGGCGAACCTGGGGTCGCTGCCGATGGCCTTTGGTACATGCCAAATCAGCTCGTTCCCAGTAATCAGTCCGCCTTTCAGTAACACGCCACGCAATTCTTCCGCCTCAAACTGGCGCTGTTCGATTTCGCTGTCCACCAGGTAGGCCACTACTGCGTCCGCAAATGTTTGTACGACGCTGTTTTGCGTCACCAGCATGGCGTGCAGCTGGTAGTAATTCTGGTTGAGCTCAGAACCGATGGTCTTTGCGCCGACACGCTTGCCGTAGAACATCAGGACATACTGCAAGAGCAGCCTTGTCCATGGGCGATAACCCGGCAGAGTGGGCAGCTGCTCAAACCAGATCGGATTGATCGCCCGCAGCACGATATGGTCGCCCGCATCCGCAAAGAGTCGTTTTAATGCCTGCTCCACCTGATTTAGCCAGGCTTCATCGATTCCCATACTCTCGGCAGAGATGATCTCTTCATAGTTGTAGTAGAAGAATGGGCTGCCCGCCGATACGCATTTGCCCGCGCAGGTTCCCGGTTTTGATACCGACCGATTCCAGGTATTCCACCAGATCATCGTAGCGGAAGAATCCGTTATTCTCTCGGGCGTATTTCCGGATGACATCCAGGTTGGAGGAAAGCACTTTCTCTCCAGCCAGGGAAATATGGCCGCTTGATGAAAAGACGTAGTGAACACCATGCCAGTTCGTCTTTTCAAACATGTGCCGGGCAATATAGTAGAGACTCCACATATCGGAGATGTCATTGTCGTTGAGGAACATGTGCATCTCCGCCTTGGCGTAATCCCAAAGCTGGGTGTTGGAGACGTAGCCATTATTCTTCGTCAAAAGCTTCTCCAGAATCTCGTGCAGCTTTTCAGCGGCCTCATCCCAATCGACAAAAGCATCCACATGGATAAGCTTGTTGTTCATATCCACCAGTTTGGGTGAAGCATCCCTGATTTGTTTCAACGCAACCATGGTTACATCCGGAATCTGCGTGTACAGCCGGTCAAGCGTCATGCCATCCAGGTCAGCGTCAAGCACCAGCTTTTCCACTCGCTTCTGCAGCGGAGAAGGCTCCGCTGGCTTAGGCGGCCTTGACGGTTCGATAGGCGGCTTGGCGGGAGTTGGATTGGGGGTTCCGGAAGATGATACTCCTCCTTCATGGCGCAAAAACAGAATGAACTGGTACAACGCAGCACTATACTGGTGATGGCGCTCGTCGTTTATCCGCGCGAAATCGCGCCGCGACATCAGCAGATCAGAAATCTGCTGTGCTTGATCGGCGTTCGTTTTAAGTAACGAGTAGCCGAGATGGTTGCGCTTGAGGTACTCTTCGATCATTCGGATAGACGTCCAGTAGTTTCCGGCGGTTCTTTCGGCTAAGTGCTGAACCTCCATGAGGAATGTTCTGAACGCATCAAGAGAAACCGTTTCCTCTTTTGCAGTCTGAGCATTTGGAGGCTCAACCGCTTTGGTTTGTGCCGGATTATCTGTGACCTCCGCTCTGCTATTCGAGGTAGGAGCAATGCAGGTGACAGAAAGAGGCGAATCAGTGTCTCGGCAAGACGAGGCAATCCACTTCCCGAACAGCTTTGCTTTATCCGCATCTACCTTACTGTCAATGTAGGCTTTCGGATATCCCAGGCAAGGATCGTCTTTTTGGGCGCTGCTGCTCATCAGGGGAATGTCACCCGTTCCGGGCATCCGCATCCCTATGAGATTGCGGAAACGCAGCGGGTACTTCGTCGCCATGGCGCGGCAATACGCCATAAGCGCTTCTGCCGGGGAAGCGCCGGTATATTCATTTTGCGAGGTAACAAGCTTCCATTGCGTCTGGATTTCAACACTGCTGCCGGATTCCAATGCGCGACGGATCGCCGAGTACACGGTTTGTCGCTGACCAATGCTGTACAAACCGTTCTGGTTCATAAAGACCCAGAGATTGAGACGTTTGAAATCGTCCAAGGTGCGAATGCCTCTGTCAGATAGAGCCTTTCGCAAATCGGTGAATTGTTCATCCTGCAACATCTCAGCCAATGCAGGCTCCATGTCAGTTGCCGTTTCTGCTTTTGTTTTAGCAGACACAGGCATAGGCGTCCCGACAGGGGCTTGTATCGCCGGTGCTGTTTGTTCAGGCACAGATATCGAGCCGGCATATTCTGTCAGCAGCGGTGCCGCGTGTTTGAATTCACGATAGCCGCGCGGGTCAGTGTTGGAAAAGGCCCTGCTGACGATGAGATGGTTAACATACGCTTTGACAGACGAAGGAGCGATACCAAGCAGCCTGTTTCCACGCATGTGTGTGCGTTGCGCGAACTGCTCCGCCGCACGGACGGCTGCAACGATTGAGTCGGCATTCTCCTGCGGATGTCGTTCGACGAGCCAACCACGAAGGCCTTCTTCACTGGTCTGAACGCTGATTGGCTGTTCCTGACGAGGCTGCTCTTCTGTGGCCTGTTTACCCTCTGGCTGAGGGATAGCGGGTTCAACACGTTCAGAGACTGATTTCTCTGCGGCAGGAATTTGGACGGCAGGGGTCAATCCTTCCTCGGCAAATTGAAGGTAGCAGTCAAGTGCTTGGGTCCACAGGCCTCGCTCTTCACGATCACCCCGGAGGAATTCGTTTTTCTTTCGCACTGCTATTGAGCAAGAACGAACACGCTCGAAATCCCGAATGCCAAACAGGCCTCCAGCTATTCCGTCAGACAGCAGCATGGTATGGATCTTCCGCGCTGTACCGTAAATAGAAAACTGATCCACCGCATCGTAATCCTGGCGCTTTAACCATACGATGAAAGCTTGCTGATTGGCTTTTATCGTTGCAGGATCTACGGTTTCTTTATTCATTACGGTTGCTGGCGAGTAATCGCGAGTCCACCACTGTTGCTTCGACGTTGAGTAGCTAAACTGCATACCCAGAGCTTTAAAGTCTTTGATCAGTGCGTCAGTGCCTGATGTTTGAGCGATCCATAAAGCACCATTCTTCTGACGGTTATCGACATAAGAAATACCATCTTTCTTCAGCCTGTCGATGAGGCTGTCACCAGGAGACACTTCTTCTTTCGGCTGCACGGGCACACTATCGGTTTTGTTCTCCCGACAATAGCGGGCATAGTGACGTAGCAGAGACAGTTTCACGCCGGATCTGTATGAACGCATGAACTGCTTATTCGCGCTTAGATCATCATACAAGGTATCAATAGCTGCAGCGTCCGTCGTTTCCACTAAAGAGCGGGAGAGACGATGATAGTATCTATGAGAAGCCAGGATATCTTCCAAATCAGAAAACGCCTGGTATAGTTCTGATAATTGGGCAGGCGAAACAGACCTGGAAAGCCACGTAAAGAAATGGCTTCGCCGGTCTTCTCTCAGTTCTCCCATTACGGTTCACCTCTGCCCTGAATTCGTTGTTTGTACTGGGGTTTGTGCAAGGAAGGGAACAAATATCCCAATTTACACATACCACCTTATATGCTACCACAAAACCGTTAAAAGCGCAATCACAAATTTCAAACATAGGCAAATTCTTGCCGAAGTTCCTTGCAATCCCTTCGAAAATCAGCTATAATCTAATTGATGGCCATTTTGTGTAATATGACCCCGGCGAATTGTACGCCGAGGAGGGTGAATCTATGGACAGTCAAAGCCGTTTGCTGCATATTCTCAGATACCTTTATGATTGCACCGACGCCGAACATACCGTCTCTTCCAAGGACATCATGTGCATGCTGGAGAGCAAGGGCATTTCGGCGCCTGATCGCCGGACAATTGATTCAGATGTTGACGCTTTGATCTCAGCCGGACATGATATTCAGAAAATACACAGACAAGGTGCACTGGCTCGTTACCAGGTCGTAGAAAGAGACTTCGATACTGTGGAGTTGAAAATCTTGATCGATGCTGTTGCCGCTTCCCAGTTTATCAACGCAGAACGGAGTAAGCACATTATTGAACGCCTGGCAGCATTGGCCAGCATTTCTGACCGTGAAGGTCTCGTGTGCGAGACAGAAAGCCTAATTTCCATAAAAAACGCAGTAGGCCGAAACATGTATGTGGCTGATGACATCTATCGTGCCATTGTTGCAAAGCGCAAAATCCAATACCAGATGATTGATTATTCCGTACCTGATATGGAACCAGTACCTCATCGGAACGGGCACGTGTACACGGTTTCTCCGTATGCGATGATCTGGAGCAATGATCGATACTATCTTGTTGCCCATGAAGATGAACGCAATACCATCCTGACCCCCCGGGTTGACCACATTCAGGACATTCACGTGCTGGACGAGCCGATCAAACCCGCACCAGAGGATTTCGATATCGGCTACTATTACAGCTCAACCTATAAAATGTATACAGGGCCTGAGCATGAGATTATTCGCGTTTATAGCCGTTGTACAGCCTGTCAAGGGGATCGATACTTTGGTAATTCTTCGCCTTGATGGACAATCCCTGATAGTTACCGGAGGAATAAAGCACTGATCCCAAATACTGTTGTATCATACCACTATCCTCCGAATTCGGAGCAGTAATAGCCATAAGCAGGGCTACGATTTCCTGCGCCCATATTCTGTGCTTATCCCCTCGTTCAACATCTACAGACTTCGACAGAATATCTGAGAAGCGCAAAGCATGAGCTAAATCTATATCCTTTCTCGCGACATCCAGTTTGAAAAGACCTGCGGTGTAGTTGAACAGAATAGAATCGTAAATCTCATTCAGGTACTCATTTTCATCAATCCCATCGTACAGAAGTTGGCCGATGGTCTTTATGCTTTCACTCATCACACGCCACCTCCAATCAACCTACTGATGATTTGGTGCTTATCTACATTAGCATCATTCAGGGGAAGGACGTAAACATAATACGAGTGATGTTGCAAGCCCATTTTTTCCAGTTGCGCTTTGATATATGCAGCATGGCCAGCAATGTCATGTTCCATACACTCAGCCATCTTTTTTTTGAATTGTTTCACCGGAAGGGAATAGTCGGCCTCGTTCATTTTCAGCGTATAGCCAAGGAAGAGTCCAAATGCTGTGGCAGGAGGATCATCATCTTTCTTGTGAGGTAAAAGGATTCTCCTTATTCCATTAGCCATCTCAGTCCCTTCGACCGTTGTTTCAAAAGACGTGTTGTCAATGATCTGAAAAGGACTCGGCTTATTCCTTTTTATATCGGCTACCCTTAACAGTGCAGCATCAATGGCACCCTGTAGGTCGCCTTGAATATCGGATGCTCCATACACGAGTTGGTATTGGAGTTGACCTTCAATGCGTTTCAGATGGATACCGTCTGAAACACCCATCCCGGTACCCAGTTCAATACGGCTTAGAAGTTTCGGAGCATCCAGTATTTCTTCAAGGAAGGAATACACCATAATGGCACCAAACTCATTTCCAGACAGATGGTCCCGGATATACTGCGCTGCTTCCAAGCTGATATTTTCTTCATTGTCCTCCTTATAGAATCTTTCAATTTGAGCACGAGAGTATAGGTACCTGCCAATATTATCGGTTAGAAACCGCCGCAATCGAACATCGTCAAATTCATAGTCCTCAGACCTCAACCTGAAAAAGCGTAGATCATTGGGATTGGCCAGTCCAAGTTTGGAAGAAGCAACTTCCTCAAAAGCTTTATCGAAATTTCTGCTCCTTATCGTTGATGAAAGAATCGGGTTATAATCCTTTTTCGCCACAACAAGTTCTATTGTAGAAATGGAAATCGGTAGACAACGGAGGTAATCTTTTGTGATGCTCCCGATATACAGCTTCCCTGCAGAATTCTCAATTGCCTTGACGGCAAAAATAAATAAATCAGTAAAGAATACAGCAGGCTCGACTTTCCCAATGTTCAGATAGTCGCTTTTTACCGTTTTTTTAAGAGCGCCTATCGGTACGCCTTCATTGATATTCTCCGCATGAGCAACTATATAGGCTAAAGATCCAATCGCCAGCTTGACCTCATCCGGGCTTAAACGAGGTATGATCTCGTTTTCAAAACATGCACAAATGGCAGCAGGATTTACGTTGTCGATCTCTTTAGTCACATCAGGAGAGATTTCTCTCGTACAATCCTTTAAATGCCCAACAATAGTATCTTCTTCTCGAATATCATAATAATGATTGACAGCAAGAAACATTGTCCCACAAAGGAATTTCTGCGTGGTCTTACGTGGCGAGCATAGTTGCAGTATTTGGAGCAACACGCCAAAGCAGAATCGGATCACTGCATGCTCCTCCTTTCAAAGCCTATAATGAGATTGCTTGCTGTTCTTCATTAACTCGTTTCTCCTTAATGACATCTACTATGTCACCGATGTTGCAATCAAGCGCTTCGCATATTCTCCCCAGTACCTCCATGCTGACTGCCTGATTCTTACCGAGCTTAGCCATCGTTGATGAAGTCATGTTGGTAGCTTTAATCAAGTCTTTCTTCCTCATGCCTTTATCTATTAACAGTTTCCATAATTTATTGTAACTGAATTCCATACCGTTCCTCCGTTTCTTAATCCGAGTCCTTTGCACCTACTAAATACACAAAAATGCACAGAACAAAATGAGTATAGCATAAACCTACGTTTTTTACAAGGAAATATTCAAAAACTCATATTCCGGCTTTGTGTTCTAAAAGTTTTTACATAATGGAACTTTCACGCGACTTTCTGGCGAGTTCATGCGAGTCACAGACGTGTAAAGTGAAAAATGAATCGAGTAGTTGAAACCGCGCCATTCAACAGCATAGCCGTTGCCGACGTAGTAGCCCACATGCCCGTCCGTTTGCAGCGCCAGACCGATAATCTCCGGCAGCGTGTCAATCGTGCCCCATTCCATGCCCTTGGACTTCGCCCAGGCAAACATGGAGTTGGCCCCCTTGTCCGGGCAGCTGTTTGCACCAGACTTGTTGGAAATGCCTTTGTCCGTGCCAATGGCTTCCAGTACCCCCTGCCCGCCATTTGTCCAGGCATATCCTTTCGCGCCGCCAATACAGTCGGCACAGACCTTTTTCTGCGCAATGTCATCCTTGTATCGCTTCATGCGGCTGGACGTGTAATGGGAAGGGTATTGCTTTGCCTTGCGGTTAAGCAGGCTTTGGGTACACTTGTAAACGCACCCGCCGTACCAGTAGGGCTGGCCCACCATCTTTTCGCACCATGCCGCAAAGTGCTCGCCGGTAAATGGCGTATCTTTTCTTTCTGCCATGTTTTCCTCCTTAATACAATGGAAAACGGTTATTCGCCGTCACTCACATCGGTGCTGCTCTTATCCTCGCGCCCATGCAGCTGCGCCAGCACATCCTTCATCTTGTCGGGAATGGGCAGGCCAATATGGGCCGCGTTCTCCAGCAGGGATAGGCCCTCGTTGGAGAGGTAGAAGCAAATCACAGCGCTGCGCAGCGCGGAGCCGGTGCCCACAATATGAATGTCCACCACATTGGCCACGCCCACCAGCATCAGGATCAGCACCTTTTTACAGATGCCCTTGAAGCCCACGGCGCTGGAAAGTTTCTTGTCGCTCACCGCGCACATCAGGCCCGTGATGTAGTCCAGCACCATGAAAATGATCAGCGCAATCATCAGTCCGTCCATGCCTCCCAGAAAGTACCCCAGCCAGCCGCCAATCGCCGCGATGGCCATTTGACTCTTCGCCCAAATGATGTCAATGGAAAAGTTACGCATTATCAGTTCCTCCTTAAAAATAGGGATAGAAAAACCCGCCTCCAGGATGGAAGCGGGCTGATCTCCAAATGTTCTTTCTTTTATGCTCATGTGCCAAAGGCAAACCAGTCTACAGCACGACTGGTATTGAAGTTGCCGCCTACGATTACCTGGCACGAAGTGGTCGTTTTGTTGTAGACCTTGATCGCTCCGTTATCGCCCGACCAGTTACCGGAAGTCGTAGCGTAGGTAATCAGTACTACAGGCACGGACGTAAAGCCGGCTGCCGAGTAGTCCACATAGGCAGCGCTGCTGCCGTTGATGGTAGTAGAGCCGTAGGCGAACTTGAAGGGCAGTCTTGCAGCCGGGAGCGTCCCTGTGGTAAGGTTTCCCGCGTTATTGGCGCCCAAGTTTTTTCTTGCATCAGCAGCATTCGCAGCGCCTGTGCCGCCGTTGGCCACGGGCACCCCGCTGGGCATCCCGGAATGAAAGACGCGGTAGTTGTTCCAGACGCCTGCCTCGCAGGCCCGCAGGACGATCGCCCAGTCCAGGCTGGCCTGCAGTGCTTTGGTGCGGATTTCGAGCATGCGCCGGTTATCGCCTGCTGCGTCTTCCCAGGCGGCCAGAGAAGCAGCCCCCTCATAACTGCCTTCCAGCACTGTGCGGCTGCTGGTTCCGTTATAGGTTGGAAGCAAGTATAAGGACGGGTACAGGCTTTCTGAGATACGCAGGTTCCCCGTCATGGTATCGCCAGCCTTTTTTACCCCGCCCAGCGCTGCAAGGGCGTTTTCCGCAGAAGCCGCCCCTGTGCCGCCATAGGCAATGGATAGTGGCTCGGAGAGCTTCAGCGGCCATCCGCATTCAATGGCTCCGGGAATTTCGGCTGCTTTTCCAATACCAATGCCCGTGCCGTCCGCCAGAAAATCCAGAATCACGCCCTTGGTGCCAATGCTGACTGCCTGCTCCGCTTCCTGAAAATGGTCCGCCAGCCGGATCTTGACGTCATAGCTGCTCAGTGCGTCATAGGTCTGGCTTAGCATCTGGTTGCTTACGGCCAGCGTATAACTGGCAGCATTTACTGCATATGCCTGCGTCCAGGCTTCCGCGTTTTTCAGCTTGTAGTACACAACGCAGGAAACGCTGTTCTTGTTGTTTAGCGGGGAAACACTTCCCTGGAAAGAGAACCGTGCCTTCTTACCATCCACCTGTGCAGAGGATCCATCCGCGTTGCAGCGCTCTACGGAAAACTGCCGGATGGAGGGAACCGCATAGTCCAGCACCTGAATGGTGGAGGTATACGTCGCAGTCCGGCCGCGGCTATCCGTCACAGAGACTGCCAGCATCATATTCCCGGCTGCTGACAGCTTCTTGCCGGCTGTAAAGGACGCAGCCGTATAGGTAGCGCCATCCAGCGTAGTGCGGTAGGAAGAAATGCTGCTGCCGTAGACGCCCTCTGCCGTAATGGCCACCGACAGGGTGCTCAGGGATTTCACATAGGCTCCGATTTTGGCTGCTACAGTCTCGTTGGTATCCTGCAGGATGACGGAGGCAATAGATGGCACAACGGTTGATGGGACAGTCAGCGTTACCGTGCATGTTCGACTTCCCGTCATTTTCCCATTGATAAAGCTGTTGCAGATGATCGTACAGACGCCGCTGGTGGCACTTGGAATTTCGCTTGCCAGGGATAACGGCGGCGTCCAGGAAACGGCGTCCCCAACGTCTGAGCCAATCAAGCCGCTGGCATTGCCAAAGCGATAAGAAAGGGTATGCGTCGCGGCGTTGTTTGAACGGTTGGTAGAAATCGTAAGCGCACTGCCCAGGCTGGCAGAAGAAGATGATACTGTCGGCAGGCTGATAACGTCCTCAAACGTAATGGTTATGACGACGCTTGCCCACTGCATGTAATTATAGGAATACCCATGGGGCGACGCGGTGGCTAAGGGGTTATAAATGGTGAAGCTGTTGTTCCCGGCAGAGATGTATGCCGCCATGGCGTCAAACAGCGGCCCGGTGATATGATAGCCGTTATAGTTTCCGTAGAAGGCCCCCTCAAAGGTGCCCAGTTCATCCCCAACATATTGTCCGCCTGTGACGCCGGAGGCAATATCATCCTGGTAGTTGGCCTTCCGCAGGTAAACGGTCTTGGTGTTCTTCACACCGTATCCAGCCTTTTCCGCGTCGATATCCAGCCAGATTTCGGTAATCACCTTGTTCACCAGATTCAACCCGGGAAAGCTGATGATACCGACATAGTTGTAGCTGGAATCGTAGAATTCCTGACAGGCCACATCGTTCTTGGCATTGGCGGAAGAGGTATATTTGCGCGTACAGAGAGACGCAATATAAGCTAACGTAGTCGCCATGATGGCTCCTTTCCCGGCGTTATCCGTTGTAGATAAGAGACAGGTTCCCATTCGCCTGCGGCTCAAAGGCGAAACGGCCAATGATGAGTTTGCTGATGATCTCCGCCTGCGTGACATAGAGCTTGTTATTGCTCAGGTATGCTACTTCGGTATCGTTCATCAGGAAGGTCAGACGGTCGTTAACCACGCGAAATGTGAACGGGTTCCCGGTTTTGCCAATGATCAGGCCTTCCTCCCCAAAGGACATGTAGGTTCTGAAAACCGCTAACTGTTCCTCTGTAGCCTCCTGGGCGCTTTCCATGTCCTTTTGCATCTGATTGATGCGCGTTACAGCCCAGGTAAAGTTGTTTTCGGACTGCTCCGTGAGCGTACCGACCTGAGACTTCACCTGGGACATATCGCTGGCCAGCGCGTAGTTTGCCTGTACCTCCTGGCGGATACGGTCGCCTTCCGCGCTGATCTGCGACCGGACGGAGGACAGCTTCTGATCCAGCTTTGCGTCGCTGTCTTCCGGCGCAGCAGTATAGTCGGTGGCCATGGAGCCCTTCTCCAGCTTGACCCAGTGGATCGTTGCAGCATCCGAATCAACTTCATCAGCCGGTTCCCGGTAAATGAGCAGATCGCCATAATCAAGCTGATCCTCCGGCGTTTTCCCGCTGGCGTAGACAGCCTTGAAAGATGTAATAACTGTCTGCGGGCGCTCATCACCCAGTTGGATAGTAGACAGCAGCTGGTCCCCATCAGAGGTGCGGATAGTGATCTGGGAGTGACTCCCTTTGGAGAGGGACAGGGAGAGTGTGTACTGCTCATTCTCTGCCATGGGTTCTGACAGCACATATCGAGCAAGCAAGTCTGTTGTGCTCGTGGATTCGGAATCGGAATTGAGCACATAGTTCCTGCCGCCAACAGACATATCCTCCAGGGCTTTCTCTACGCTGATTACCACGCTCTGATTGCTGGATAAGTCGAGGGCTTCGCCAAAGTCCGCTGTTACATGAGAAGCAGTCAGCGTCCCGGCCTTGATATTGCTGCCCGCTATGGAGGCTGCGGCGATTTCATTGCCCGTGATCGTTCCGGCCAGGATTTCATTGGCAGTGATCGTCTGCGCAGCCAGCTCATTTGCCGTGATGCTGTGCGCGACAATCTTGTCCGCTGTGATGGTGCGCTCTGTCAGCACATAACCGTCGATCGTATCCACCTGGGCAGACACCAGCTCGCCCATGTTGTTGATGGCATAGATCAGAGACTGGTCAGAGCCCCGGATGATCAGGCGCTCTACGGAAAGCGTACCCGCGTTGATCTTGTTAGCAGTAAGATCCACAATCTTGGCGTTTGTAATGCTGCCGTCCTCAATTTGAGCGGTGCCAATCGCGCCCTGGGCAATCAGGGCGGAGGTAATCGCGCCCAGGGCGATCTGGGCTGTACCGACAGCTGCGTTAGCAATCTGTGCGTTGGTGATCGCAGCCTGCGCAATCTTGGCGGTCGTAACAGCGAGGTCTGCGATCTTCGCCCCGGTTACAGCCAGGTCTGCAATCTTGGCGGTGACAATTTCACCGTCCAGGATTTTGGCCCGCACAATCGCGCCATCCTGGATGTTTGCCGTGCCAATGGCCGCACCGTCGATTTTGGCGTTGGTAATGACTGCGTCCGCGATCTTGGCCGTGTCAATTGCGCCGTTTTCAATGTGCGCGTTCCGGATTGCGCCGTCCACAATCTTGGCTCGGGTAATCGCGCCATCCTGAATGTTGGCTTCCTGGATCTCGCCTGCGCCGATCTTGGCGGAAGTGATCACGCCATCCTCAATCTGCGCTGCGCCGATGGCCGCTTCCCCGATTTTGGCGCGGGTAATGGCAGCGTCGTCGATCTGCGCCGAGCCAATTGCAGCCTGGGCGATCTTCGCCCGGACAATGGCGGCGTTCTCAATCTGAGCGGTTCCGATAGCGGCTTCTCCAATTTTGGCTTTGCTGATAGCGGCGTCCTGGATATGCGCAGTCTGAATTGCGGCCATCTTCACCTGCAAACTGCCCACAGACCCGGATTGCAGCTGCCCGCTACCCACCGAATTCAGCGCCAGCTTCGTGCCGGTAATGGAGCCGGATGCTAACTGCCGGGCGGAGACCATGCTGCCTTCCAGCGTATCCGCCGCCGTGCCCAGCGTCACGAAAGTGTATTTCTTTGTCAGGCAATCATAGGTGTACTGCGTCATGCGCATGGATACTTCCACGCCGATGCGCCGGGCAATCACCCGCACTGAATCGCCCAGAAAGATATCGGTAAGCGCGGCGTATTGCCTGTACTCCTCCGCATCCGAGCAGTTCACGAAATCCACCTTCAATGTGATCGTAGGCAGATCACAGCCCTTGGCATATTCATCCTGCGCGGCCTTGCGCATTTCGGCGTAGCACTGCGCCTTGCTTTTCGGCTCGTCGCCGTCCGTGACTTCCTTGGCTTCCGATACTGGTAGGTGAATCCATTTCGGGTGGGTGTAGGCATTCAGATTCGGACTGTCGATGTAGAGCTCCGGCAGATACAGAATGTTCCCGTCCGCGTCCTCGCCAGTGGGCATGATGCGGGTGACCACATCCGTTTCGTCCACGTCGTAGGAGATGCCGGTCAGGTTCTTTTTCTCCCGGATGGACACGTCGGTGTTGTTGCCCACGCGCCTGACCAGAAACACATCGTACGAACATGATTAACCCCCGCATCTTCAAAGTCCTGCACCGCTTTGAGATTATAATTCTCTTTTCCTTTTTGGGTTTTAGACCAGTCCACATCCATTCCTTTCCCTAATTTAGACTGATATTCCCATGGAGATATGGGATTTACACCAAAAGCGGAGCTTCCGAAGAAGCTCCGCCATAAAACAACAGATGCTATTAGGTCGGAAGGAATGCCTCATAATAGAACCAGCCTTGTCTGATTCTTTTGGCAAAGATATAGCCTGACTGTCTGATTCCCAAATTGTCGATTCGCAATTCGTTAGTGTCCTCTGTTAGAGAAATGTCGGATTGCAACAAGAGGTGATCATCCGAACGATATATCAGCTGTAAAGTAACCTCAGGATGAGGCGCGCGGAACGAAAAAACCGCATCACTCGGACCACGCAAATCAACAGAAATCAATTCATCGAAAAGGGCTGCAAACGATTTGAATTCATCGTTTCCCTTGTTCAGAAACTCCCCTTGATGTGTATGAATGAGAGCTACTACCTCATTATAGCTTTTATCAAGGCTATTCTTGCACATCGCGCACACATCTGTAGATTTATTATCCATCATCACATGGTACAGAAGAACCATGATAAGAAAAACTACCAAACAGATAATCAGGCGAGCCTTCCGATACATACGCACATTCCCTTTCTATGTTATTGGATCGGCGTCATACAGTAGTTGTCTACGAGAACACAATAAGCCTCCGGATTCGCTAACATATCTGCAATGACAGCCTGTGCAACTTGATCGTTAGAATAATAGAATGGCACACTTTGGCCAACCGTGCGACCACGTTCATTGTTGATCAAATCCATCACAGTACCATCATGTATGGTGATGACGATGCTTGCATCATACCACATTTGATATGGGCTCATGTCACCATAAGAAGAATATTCATGTGCCGTAGCAAAATCATATGCCATTGACGAACCCAAATCACGAGTCATTAGCGCATTCCAAACGGCATGCTTAAATGCATTTGCAGTCGTAGCATCATAATTTGTTGCATTCTTCCCCCAATACGTATTGGTAAGTTCGCCTGCAACATCAGATGCTTTTTTAGCAATTGCTGCTTCAATGGGATGTGCTCGAGCAACTAGCTTTTCTTCTTCTGTAAGGCCAGGCATGTTCGCAATCTTATGATCAACATACAAAATTCCTCCCAACAATGCACACATGGATGCAAACAGCAACCACTTTCCGTCAGGATCAAAATTATTAATCGGACGATTGCAACAATAGGCCATAATATTATGACTGATGATTCCTTGAGAGTGCCCGATATTTGCATCAGCATTAACAAACCGTCCCCATCTCGGGTTATAATACCTGCTCCGCAGATAGTACAGCCCCGTCTCCA
>OLSD01000595.1_pt1 | contig 35150 bp, 29 predicted proteins | sample 1672211 | NCBI WGS metagenome assembly OLSD01 (sample SAMEA3136659, study PRJEB25190) | human gut metagenome | reverse complement strand
TTGCAAAGCTCCGTGAGGACGCAGGGCTGCCGAAGGTGGTCTTTCATTCTCTCCGCCATTCCAGTACCACCTACAAACTGAAACTGAACCACGGCGATCTGAAAGCCACTCAGGGCGATACAGGCCATGCCGAGATCGACATGATAACCGGTATCTATGCTCACATTCTGGACGAGGATAGAAAGGTCAATGCTCAGAAATTTGAGACAGCCTTCTATGCCAAGCCTGATCTCCGCAATGTCCGTCCGCCGGAGGAACCGGCAAAATCGGAGCCTGCGACCCTGGACCTTGAAAGCCTTGTGGAGCAGCTTCAGAAGTCGCCGGAGCTGGCAAGTGCGCTTGCAGCCTTGATAGCAGCGCAAGCCCCGGCAAAGTGATCCGAAAAATCGAATTAGCAAAACGCAGAAATATCTTAGCAAATTTCTGAAAAGCGTTCGAGTCCAATTAGCAAATATACATCATGCGGCGTATAAAAATCTCCCGGTAACGGAAGTGAAATTACCGGGAGAAGGAGGAACAAAAAAACGCTGCAAACCCCGAAAAAAGGCTTGCAGCGGTGCTTTCTGGCGTCCCAGAGAGGATTTGAACCTCCGACCCCACGCTTAGGAGGCGTGTGCTCTATCCAGCTGAGCTACTGAGACATTTTTAAGATTTATGCAATTTTCATTGCTCGAAGGAATCGAACAATCTGCCGCTTAGGAGGCGTGTGCTCTATCCAGCTGAGCTACTGAGACATTTATAAGTTTTATGCAATTTTCAAGGCTCGAAGGAATCGAACCATCTGCCGCTTAGGAGGCGGTCGCTCTATACAACTGAGCTGCGGAGGCGTGCGCAACTGGTATTGTACCCCAAGCAGGGGTGTTTGTCAACGCGGAGATGGGAAAAAAGTTGGCGAAAACTCTTGCAATCGGGCGTTTGTGGGCATATAATACGTAGGTTAATGAATTTGCCCAAGAGAAAGGGGTTTTTACCTTTGCAGAACGAGAAACTGAGAAACGTAGCCATTATCGCCCACGTTGACCACGGCAAGACAACGCTGGTGGATCAGATGCTCAAGCAGGGCGGCGTATACCGCGAGAATCAGGAGACGGTGGAGCGCGTCATGGACTCCAACGACCTGGAGCGGGAGCGCGGCATCACCATTCTGGCCAAGAACACCGCCATCCAGTACGGCGACACCAAGATCAACATCGTGGACACGCCGGGTCACGCCGACTTCGGCGGCGAGGTGGAGCGTATCCTGAAGATGGTCAACGGCGTCATCCTGCTGGTGGACGCCGCCGAGGGCCCCATGCCCCAGACGCGGTTCGTGCTGAGCCGGGCGCTGGAGCTGGGTCATCGCGTCATCGTGGTCATCAACAAGATCGACCGGCCTGACCAGCGCATCCACGAGGTCATCGACGAGGTGCTGGAGCTGCTGCTGGATCTGGACGCCACCGACGAGCAGCTGGACAGCCCCATGCTGTTCTGCTCCGCCCGCAACGGCACCGCCAGCTATTCCCCCGACGTGGTGGGCACCGACCTGAAGCCGCTGTTCGACACCATTCTGGATTATATCCCCGCGCCGGAGGCTGATCTGGATCAGCCCTTCCAGATGCTGGTCAGCTCCATCGACTACAACGACTTTGTGGGACGTATTGCCATCGGCCGCATCGAGCGGGGCGTGCTGAAGCAGAATCAGGAGATCGCCGTGTGCAACTACCACGATCCCGACGCCCCGGCCAAGAAAGCCAAGGCCGTCAGCATGTACGAGTTCGCCGGGCTGGGTAAGGTGCCCATCACCGAGGCCACGGCGGGCAATATCATCGCCCTCAGCGGCATCGGCGATATCACTATCGGCGACACCATCTGCGCTCCCGACTGTGTGGAGCCGCTGCCCTTCGTGAAGATCAGCGCCCCCACGGTGGAGATGACCTTCTCCGTCAACGACAGTCCCTTTGCCGGGCGGGAGGGCAAGTTCGTTACCAGCCGCCAGCTGCGCGACCGGCTGTTCCGCGAGACACTGAAGGACGTGTCCCTGCGGGTCAGTGAGATCGAGGGCGCCATGGACGCTTTCAACGTGGCGGGGCGCGGCGAGATGAGCCTGTCCATCCTGATCGAGACTATGCGCCGGGAGGGGTACGAGTTCCAGGTATCGCCCCCGCGCGTGCTGTACCAGACCATCGACGGCAAGAAGTGTGAGCCTATCGAGCGTCTGGTGGTGGACGTCCCGGCGGAGAGCGTGGGCGCCGTCATCGAAAAGCTGGGCACCCGCAAGGCCGACATGCAGGAGATGACCCCCATCGGCAGCCGCATGAAGATCGAGTTCCTTGTTCCCAGCCGCGGACTGTTCGGCTACCGCAACGAGTTCCTGACCGATACCCGCGGCGAGGGCATCATGGCCAGCGTGTTTGACAGCTACGCGCCCTATAAGGGTGAGCTGACCCGCCGCAACACCGGCTCGCTGGTGGCCAGCGAGACGGGCGAATCCATCACCTACGGCCTGTTCAACGCGCAGGAGCGCGGTGTGCTGTTTATCGGCGCCAATGTGGACGTGTACGAGGGCATGGTGGTGGGCGTCAGCCCCAAGCAGGAGGACATCGTGGTGAACGTCTGCAAGAAAAAGCAGCTGACCAACACCCGCGCTGCCGGCAGCGACGACGCCCTGCGCCTTGTGTCGCCCCGGAAGCTGAGTCTGGAGCAGTGCCTGGAATTTCTGGCGGACGACGAGCTGCTGGAGGTCACGCCCAAGAACCTGCGCATTCGCAAGACCATCCTGAATCACGAGCGGCGCATGAAGGCGCAGCACGGGAAGAAGAACTGAATTATGTAAACCAAAAGACCGGCGAAAGCCGGTCCTTTGGTTGTCGCGGTATGAGGGACGTCGAGGACGCCGTCCCCTACATCCATTATGCGGACACGCTCGCCTGTTCTTTCGCAGGGGGGGCGATGGCACTGTCGATGGCGGCGGGAAAATGAGTTGACATAATGCGCGCATTACGTCTCCAAGCTGTTGACATTTTTCGCCGGGTGTGGTAAAAGAATACAGGCGCGTAGCGCACGGAAGTGCCTGCGAAGCGTATCGCCTGCGGGCGGTGCGCTTTTTATTTTTATGGAGGAAGCTACAATGCCAAAGAACAAAACACAAGGGATCGTTTTCGGGCTCATCATGTCGTACAGCATGGCCATCGGCATGGAGATATACAACAACGCCATCCAGCAGGGCGTGCATCTGCAGCCGGGCGGGTTTACCAATCTCACCTACGGCATCGTTGGCAAGGCGCTGGCGGAGGCGCTGTTCATGGGGCTGATCGTCATTCTGGTGTCGGAGCTGTGGGGCAACCGACTGGGCGCAAAGCTGGCGGGCAAGGTGTGTGATCCGGAAAAGGACAACCCGTTTTTCTGCCGCCTTATGCGGCAGGGCTGCACTGTGCTGGTCATGTGTCCGTCCATGTCCCTGATGGCCACCGTCATTTTCAGCATGATCTTGGGCGGCGCACCGGTGGGGCAGCTGCCCGTCATCTGGGTGGGGACGCTCATCAAGAACTTCCCCATGGCATTCTTCTGGAACATGTTTGCCGCCGCGCCCTTCACCAACTGGCTGTGCGGAAGGCTGTTCAAATGAAAGGCCGCAGCATTGCGGGCGGTAAAGATATTTTGCAAAGGGGCGGACAGAGCCGTCCGCCCCTACAGACAAAAAAAGAACCGGCGTGAGCCGGTTCTTTTTTTGTCAGCCTACAGGCACGAATTCCACGTTCAGATCCAGGATCTCGCTGACGCCGTCCAGCCGCCCGTCCGCCGCATACTGCCATACGTCGAAGCGGTAGTAGAAGTCCGGCCAGTCGCCGTAGTCGGCGATCCACAGCTTGTAGGGGGACAGGGTCTTCAGGTCGTAACGGTAATACCCCTGCTGGCGGTTCATGTACACGCCGGCGTCGTAGCCGGACTTTTCCATCAGCTCACAGAATACCCGCGCCTGCGCGGTCAGCAGCAGACGGCTGCTGTCCAGCGTGCGGGAATCCTCCTGCAAAACCGGCTCCCAGTCGTAGTACACCGGCAATTGCAGTTCCCGCCCGTCCAGAAGCTGCTGCACATACAGCGCCTCCTCGGCGGCCTCCAGCGGCGTGGCGGCCTGAGAGAACATATACACGCCCACGTCGATGCCGGCGGCCTGTGCGCCCTCGTAGTAGCGGACAAAGGAGCGGTCAGGGTACAGGGTGCCCGCCTCGCCGTAGCCCCGCAGACCGATGCGCAGATAGGCGAACTCCACGCCCTGCGCCTTCAGCGCCGCCCAGTCGATGGTGCCCTGATAGTTGGACACGTCCACGCCCCAGCGGGTGGCGTAGTCCGCGCCGATGTACCGGACGCGCTGGCCGGGGGTGCCGTCCTCGTTTTCGTCCCGGCGGAAGTCCTCCTGCGGCAGGGCGCTGACGGGGAAGCCCTCATGGGGCGTCAGCCAGACCATGTTGGCGCCGTCGTTGACGTACACCTGCCCGGCGTGGGGATCCGCTTCCGGCTCCGGCTGGCTGCGTCTGTCCCGCAGGGACAGCACTACCGCTGCCAGCAGGCCCATAACGACCACCGCCGCCAGTATCAGCAGCAGCAGCGGCGCGGGTCTGCGCCGCCGGCGCAGGCGGCGCGGTTCAGTCACATAGTCCATGGTCAGTCCTCCTCCCGTTGAAATACATGGATGTCGAACGCCATACGGCAGTCCAGCTCTTTGAGTTTACATAATGCTTCCTTGCCCGCTCGGGGCGTTTTCCAGCAATAGGGTGTCATGCCGAACAGCGCCTGAATGTCCTCCGGGCAGTCCAGATGCAGCGTGCCGGATACATGGTCGATGCGCAGGTACCGGAAGCCCTCGTAGGGCGTCTCCTTTACCTCGTTGGGGTAGGGGTGCTCGTAGAGCACCTGCTTCATCTCCCACAGGTGCATGGCGCCGGGCACCACATACACAAAGCAGCCACCCGGACGCAGCACCCGGCGGAATTCCTCGATGGCCAGCGGGGAGAAGCAGTTCACCAGCAGGTCGATGCTGCTGTCCGCCACCGGCAGACGGTAGGAGGACGCCACGGCGAAGTCAATGCTCTTTTCCCGCCTGGCAGCCAGCCGGAGGATGGGCTTGGAGATGTCGATACCGGCCATGCGGGGCGCTTTGCCCGCCGCGCACAGCGCCTGATAGATACCGGCGGTGTAGTAGCCCTCGCCGCAGCCGCTGTCCAGCACCGCAGGGGCATCGCCGGTCAGCTCCACAGCAAGTTGACATAATTTCTCACGCAGCGGGGCGTAGTAGCCCTTTTCCAGAAAGGCGTGCCGTGCCGCAGTCATGGCCTTGTCGTCGCCGGGTGCCTTGGAGTGCCGCCGATTTACCGGCAGCAGGTAGGTGTAGCCCTCTTTGGCCACATCGTGGCAGTGCCCGTTGGGGCACAGGTAGCTGCCGCCCTGCCGTTCCAGTGCGCCGCCGCACAGGGGACAGACGAACAGACCGCTCATGACTGACCCTCCGGCAGCGTCACGTCATGGATCCACTTCTCCGACCGGATGCGCCACAGGCAGATGGGGCACTTGACAAAGCTCTCGGCCTGTATCGCCAGCGACACGAACCACGGGTCGGCGTTCAGCACCAGACCTAAAAGCGCCGTCAGCGGCAGGGCGATCAGCCACTGGGGTCCCAGATCCAGCGCTGTGGACCAGAACACGTCGCCGCCCGCCCGGAGGATACCGGTGACGGCGGAGATGGAATAGGCGTGGAAGGGGATGCAGGCGAAGCCTGTCACCGCCAGCGTGGTGGCCAGATGTGCGCTGAGCCCTTCCAGCTTGAACAGCGGGAAGATCACCGGCTGGAACAGCAGGGGCACCAGCGCCAGCGCCACCACAGCCAGCACAGCGCCCACAAGGATCGTCACCCACGACAGCGTCCGGGACAGCGCCATCAGCTCCTCCCGGCTTTGCCCTTCGCCGATGGCCTTGCCGATGATAACGGCGGTGGCTGCGCCCAGGCCGAAGCAGACCACCAGGAACAGCCGGTTCAGGTTGCCCATAACGGCGTTGGCCGCCAGGAACTCCACGGAGATGACCGTGTGACCCAGAATGACCGTCAGCAGGCTGTTGCCCAGACCCCAGAACAGCTCGTTCACCAGCACAGGGGAGGAGTATTTCACGAACCGTCGCAGCATCTCGCCGCCGGGACGCGCCAGCGCCTTCCAATCCAGCGGGATGACCCGGCTGCGCAGGGCGCAGATCAGGCAGACAACGAACTCCGCCACGCGGCTGAGCAGCGTGGCGATGGCTGCGCCCTCCACGCCCAGCATGGGGAAGCCGCACTTGCCGAAGATCAGCAGATAGTTCATGCCGGTGTTGAGGATAGTGGACATGCCGAACAGCTTCATGCCGAAGCTGGAATTCTCCACGCTGCGCTGGGCGCTGACGTAGATGGACGACAGCATGTTGAACACATAGGAAAAGCCGATGACCCGCAGGTACGGCGCGCCCAGCAGGGACAGGTGGTGCTTGTTGCTCATGAGATCCATGATCTGCACCGGCCAGAGGAACAGCACCACGGCCACCACCAGCGCCAGCGCCACACCCAGGAACGACGCCACGCCGATGGCGCGGCTGATGCTCTTCAGGTCGCGCTTGCCCCAGTACTGGCTGATGAGGATGCCCACGCCGGACTGCACGCCGAACACGATGGAAATCAGCAGGAACACCGGCACGTTGGCCGCCGTTACCGCCGCCATTTCGTTGTTGCCCAGTTGACTGACCATCAGCGTGTCGATCAGACCCAGCGAAAACGTGATGAGATTCTGCAGGGCGATGGGTGCGGTCAGTCGCACCAGATAGCTGTAAAACGCCTTATCGCGCTTCAATGCCTGAAACATATTTCACCTCAAATGTCATAGCATGGGGAACCGGGAATCCCGGTGCGCCTTCAGCGCCGCGCACAGGGCATCCACGTCCTCGTTCGTATTGTCAGGGGAGAAGGAGATGCGGATCACGCCCGCCGCCGTTTTCTTGTCCAGCCCCAGGGCGGACACCACATGGCTGGCCTTCCCCTGATGGCAGGCGGAGCCGGCGGAGATGCAGATGCCCTGCGCGCCCAGCTCGGTGACGATATTGCCGCTGGGGTAGCCCACCAGCGACACCGCCAGAATGTGGGGCGCGGTACCGCTGCCCACCGGCACAACGCCGCCCATGTCCAGCAGCTTTGCCCGGCAGTATTCCTTCAGCGCCGCCATGTGCGCCAGCTTTTCTTCATAGTGCTCCTGCCGCAGCTCCACGGCCTTGGCGAATCCGGCGATCTGCGCCGTGGCCTCCGTACCGGAGCGCAGGCCGCGCTCCTGTCCGCCGCCGGGCAGCAGGGGACGGGGATTCCGCATCCGCCCGCCGATGTACAGCGCACCGATCCCCTTGGGTCCGCCCAGCTTGTGGGCGGACAGGCTCATCATATCCACGCCCCAGCCCTCCGGGTCGCAGTCCACCTTCATGAAGCCCTGCACCGCGTCACAGTGCAGCAGGGCGGGGGAGTTTTTCTCCCGCAGCAGCGCCGCCGTCTCCCGTACCGGGAACACGCAGCCCGTCTCGTTGTTCACCAGCATCATGGACACCAGCGCCGTGTCCTCCCGCAGGGCGGCGGCCACCTGCTCCACGGTGATATTCCCGTCCCGCCCCGGCTTCAGGCAGGTGATCTCGTAGCCCTGCTGCGCCAGCCATCTGCACGGCTCCAGCACGGCGCTGTGCTCCACAGCGGTGGTGATGATGTGCTTGCCCTTGTGCCGGTTCTGCCACAGGGCGGCCTGTATCGCCCAGTTGTCGCTTTCCGTGCCGCAGGAGGTGAAATACAGGCTTTCCGCCTTGCAGCCCAGCGCCCCGGCGATAACGGCGCGCCAGCGCTCCACAGCGGCTTTCATCTCCACGCCCATGGGATACTGGGAGGAGGGGTTGCCAAACTGCTCCGTCAGCACCTGATACATGGCATCGGCCACGGCGCGGGGCACCGGCGTGGTGGCGGCATTGTCGAGATAGATCATGGGAGGCCTCCTGTTTTCCTAAGCCGGTACTTGTCAGACCCGGTGAAATGAAGTATAATATACCGATACATCCGGCGGAAGCATACCGCCGTGAAACATTATTATACGATAGATAAAAGGAAAGTGCAAGATGCGTGTTGCGATCTACACCTTGGGCTGCAAGGTCAACCAATATGAAACGCAGGCCATGGAGCAGGAGCTGCTGCGCCGGGGACATGAGCTGGTGCCCTTCGAGGAGGAGGCCGACGGCTATATCGTCAACACCTGCTCTGTCACCGCCGTCAGCGACAAGAAGTCCCGCCAGATGATCCGCCGCTGCAAAAAGCGGAATCCCGCCGCGGTGGTGGCCGCCTGCGGCTGCTATGTCCAGACCCACCCCGACGAGGCCGCCGGGCTGGACATCGACCTGATCGCCGGTACCGGCGACCGCATGGCGTTTCTGGACCTGTTCGAGCAGGCGGCGGGGGAGAAGCAGCCCCTGACCCTGCTGGACGATGCCCTGCGCCGCCGGGACTTCGAGGTGCTGCCCGCCGGCGGCATGGCGGAGCGCACCCGCGCCATGCTGAAGGTGGAGGACGGCTGCGTGAACTTCTGCACCTACTGCATCATCCCCTACGCCCGGGGCGGCGTCCGTTCGCTGCCCAAGGCCGTCGCCGTGGAGCAGACGGCGCAGCTGCGGCAGGAGGGCTATCGGGAGCTGGTGTTCACCGGCATCGAGATATCCAGCTGGGGACACGACCTGAAAACCGGCGAGACGCTCATCGACCTTTTGGAGGCGGTGTCCGCCGCCGCCGGGGATATGCGCCTGCGGCTGGGCAGTCTGGAGCCGCGCACCATCACGGAGGACTTCTGCCGCCGGGCATCGAAGCTGCCCAACCTGTGCCCGCACTTCCACCTGTCCCTGCAATCCGGCTGCGACGAGACGCTGCGCCGCATGAACCGCAAATACGACACGGCGCGGTTTTACCAGTCCGTCACGCTGCTGCGTGCCTATTTCGACCGCCCTGCCGTGACCACCGACCTGATCTGCGGCTTTCCCGGCGAGACGGAGGAGGAATTCGCCCGGACGCTGGCCTTTATCGAAAAGTGCGGCTTCGCCGCCATGCACATCTTCCCCTACTCCATCCGCCCCGGCACCAAGGCCGCTGCCATGGAGCAGCTCAGCGCCGCTGTGAAGGAGCGCCGCGCCGCCCGCGCCGCAGAGGTGGCATCGCAGATGCACCGGGCGTATCTGGAGGGCTGCGTGGGGCAGGTGTATCCGGTGCTGTTCGAGCAGGAGAAGGACGGCTATTACACCGGTCACGCCCCCAATTACTGCGAAACGGGCGTGCGGGGGGAAGATTTACATAACGAAGTTCTCAACGTGAAGATAATGGGAACTGACGGTGATATGCTGATAGGGGAGTTGACATAACATGAATCACTTTTTCGCCTATATCAACCGCATGCGCTTCATCCAGCGCTGGGCGCTGATGCGCAACAGCTATACCGAGAACATCCAGGAGCACAGCCATCAGGTGGCGGTGCTGGCGCACGCGCTGGCGGTGCTGCGCAACGAGAAATTCGGCGGACAGGTGGACGCCGGTGCGGTGGCCGTGGCTGCGCTGTACCACGACGCCGGGGAGATCCTCACCGGCGACATGCCCACACCCATTAAATACTACAACCCCGCCATCCGTCAGGCGTACAAAGCCGTGGAGCAGGTGGCGGAGGAAAAGCTGCTGGGCATGCTGCCCCCGGAGCTGCGCCCCGCCTACGAGGACGTGCTGCACCCAGCCGATCCGGAGGTGGAGGAGCTGGTCAAGGCGGCGGACAAGCTGTCCGCGCACATCAAATGCATCGAGGAGCTGAAGGCCGGCAACAACGAGTTCCGTCAGGCCGCCGCCCAGACCGCCGCAGCCATGGACGCCATGCGTCTGCCGGAGCTGGACTATTTCCGGGAGCATTTTTTGCCAAGCTATTCGCTGACACTGGACGAGCTGGAGTAGAAAACCGCGCCTCCTGCACCCTGCCATCGTCAAGCCCCCTCGGCGTATACCCGATACGCCGTCGTCGGTTCGCCATCGGCAGAACGCAGGATCCATCGGTTTTCCGAAAACCGCACCTCCTGCGCCCTGCCATCGTCAAGCCCCCTCGACGTATACCCGATACGCCGTCGTCGGTTCGCCATCGGCAGAGCGCAGGATCCATCGGTTTTCCGAAAACCGCGTTGAAATAAAAAACTGACCTGAAAGGAGTATATAACAGGTATGAAAGCGATCGTCACCGTTGTGGGTAAGGATCAGGTGGGCATCATCGCCGGGGTGTGCAACACGCTGGCGGACAACCGCATCAACGTGCTGGACATCAGCCAGACCATCATGGAGGGCTACTTCACCATGATGATGGTGGTGGATCTGGCGGAGTGCAGGGCGCCCTTTGATGCGCTGCGCGCCAGCCTGAAGGAGTACGGCGAGAGCCGGGGACTGTCCATCCGCATCCAGCGGGAGGACATCTTCGACGCCATGCACAAGCTGTAAAGAGGTGCCGCCATGCTGAGTCTGCAAAATATATTCGACACCATCGCCATGGTGGACAAGCAGCATCTGGACATCCGCACCATCACCATGGGCATCTCCCTGCTGGACTGCGCCGATGAGGACATGCGCCGCTGCTGCGACAAGATCTACGACAAGATCTGCTCCCGCGCCGAGAAGCTGGTGCAGACCGGCTGCGAGATCGAGAGCGAGTTCGGCATCCCCATCGTCAACAAGCGCATCTCCGTCACGCCTATGGCCATCGTGGGCGCGGCCTGCAAAGGCGAAGACTTCGTCCCGCTGGCGCTGACGCTGGACAGAGCCGCCAAGACCTGCGGCGTCAACTTTATCGGCGGCTATTCCGCGCTGGTGCAGAAGGGCTTCACCACCGGTGACCGGCGGCTGCTGGCATCGATTCCCCAGGCGCTGGCGCAGACGGAGCTGGTGTGCTCCAGCGTCAACGTGGGCAGCACAAAGGCCGGTATCAACATGGACGCCGTGGCGCAGATGGGACGCATCATCAAGGAGACGGCGCACCTGACCCGCCAACAGGACGGTCTGGGCTGCGCCAAGCTGGTGGTGTTCTGCAACGCCGTGGAGGACAACCCCTTCATGGCCGGCGCGTTCCACGGCGTGGGCGAGGCCGACACCGTCATCAACGTGGGCGTGTCCGGCCCCGGCGTGGTGTACCACGCCCTGCAGCAGTGCAAGGGGCAGCCCTTCGACGTGGTGGCCGAGACCATCAAAAAGACCGCCTTCCAGATCACCCGCATGGGTCAGATGGTGGCGTCCGAGGCCAGCCGCCGGCTGGATGTGCCCTTCGGCATCGTGGATCTGTCGCTGGCTCCCACCCCGGCGGTGGGCGACAGCGTGGCGCGCATTCTGGAGGAGATGGGTCTGGCCGTCTGCGGTACCCACGGCACCACCGCGGCGCTGGCGCTGCTGAACGACGCCGTGAAGAAGGGCGGCGTTATGGCCAGCGGCCATGTGGGCGGTCTGTCCGGCGCGTTTATCCCCGTGTCCGAGGACGAGGGCATGATCGCCGCCGCGCTGGACGGCACCCTGACCATCGACAAGCTGGAGGCTATGACCTGCGTGTGCTCCGTGGGACTGGACATGATCGCCGTGCCCGGCAGCACCACGGCGGAGACCATCTCCGCCATCATCGCGGACGAGGCCGCCGTGGGCATGGTCAACAGCAAGACCACCGCCGTGCGCGTCATCCCCGTGGAGGGCGCGGACGTGGGCGACACCGTGGAGATGGGCGGTCTGCTGGGCAGCGCGCCGGTCATGCCGGTGCACGAGGCGTCCTCCGCCGACTTCATAGCACGGGGCGGGCGCATCCCCGCGCCGCTGCAGAGCCTGAAAAACTGACATGATACGAAAAGCGGAATATACGGACATCAGGAGGGCACTGGACATCTACGACAGCGCCCGGCGGTTTATGCGCAGCCGGGGCAACGCCGTCCAGTGGGTCAACGGCTATCCCTCCGAGGAGCTGCTGCGGGCGGACGTGGCCGCCGGACAGCTGTATGTGATGGAGGACGCGGGCGGCGTGTACGCCGTGTTCGCCTTCATCATCGGGGACGACCCCACCTATCAGGTCATCGACGGCGCGTGGCTGGACGACGGGACGCCCTACGGCACGCTGCACCGGCTGGGCAGCGACGGCACCCACAGCGGCGTGCTGTCCGATGCGGTGGACTGGGCGTGGGGGCGCATCCCCCACCTGCGGGCGGACACCCACGAGGCCAACCGCCCCATGCGGCGCTGCCTGGAGCGCGCCGGGTTCGTGTATACGGGGGTCATCACCGTGGCCGACGGCACGCCCCGCCGGGCGTATGAGAGGGTGTAGACAGCCGCGTGTACATGTGGGGAACGCCGCCCCCTGCGAAATGATCCTGTAGGGCGGGACCCATGTGTCCCGCCGCGTAGCGCTGGCAATAAACCGTATGTAGGGGACGGCGTCCTCAACGTCCCATTGTAGGGGCGGACAGACTGTCCACCCCATACAGCGCAAAGCGCTGTCATTCTCTGCCTTGCGAGATTCTGTCAAAACGGCAATAAATGGGCGTCTGATTTGTGCGTTATGCCAAAAATGAATTTTTTGTGCCGAAAACGATTGCAGACGAAAAAATATGGTGATATACTGACCTCACAACCGTGAATATGTGTCCGAGCGCCTATAGGCGCTCGATTCTTCCCCCAACGGGGGAAGAAGTGGGCATGTGGACGCGGAAATTTTAATTTAGGAGGGTTCACAAACAATGAACAACAAAAGAGCGACAAAGCGCGCACTGCTGACCAGCGTCATGGCACTGGTCATGTGTGTGGTCATGCTGGTTGGGACGACGTTCGCATGGTTTACCGATACGGCGTCCACCGGCGTGAACAAGATCCAGGCGGGTAACCTGAAGGTGGATATTATCGGTGAAACCGGCAACGATCATGTCGAGAAGCTGGACTTCACTAAAAAGGTTAACGTTACGACTGATGGTGGCACTACTGAGGTTACCCCTGCCGCAGAGATCTTCTGGGAGCCGGGCTGCCGCTACCTGACACAGGGCTTCAGAATTGCCAACAAGGGCAATCTGGCGCTGAAGTGGAAGGCAGTGGTCAACAAAGGTACCACCGCTGCCAATGAGGGCAATTTCGATCTGCTGGATGTCATTGACTTCTATCTGGTGAAGGGTGACAAGAACAGTGAGGGGACTCTCCTTGACGAGTTCACCGGTACTCTGCAAAAGGCTGAGACCAGCGATGTGTATTACATCAAGGGCGTGATGAAGACCACCGCCGGTAACGACTATCAGGGTCTGACGCTGGACGGCATCTCCATCACCGTCTACGCCACGCAGCTGACCGCTGAGTTCGACAGCTTCGACAATCAGTACGATAAGGATGCCAAGTATACCGAGGTGATTGCGGCAGGTAAGACCTTCACGGGCAAGGCAACCCTGAGCACCGGTATAACCGCAACTGATCCCGGTGCTGTCGCTGTTGAGGCAACCGGCGCTGCTGCCGATGTTACCATTCTGGATGGTACGTTTGACGGCGGCTCCGGCGGCGATAATATCTGCGTGTGGGCAAAGGACGGTGCCAAGGTTACGATTAAGGACGGTACCTTCACCGTGGGCGGCGATGCCAATGGCGTCGGCAACTCTGTTATCTACTCCACCGGCGGAGACATTACCATCGAGGGCGGCTTCTTCCAGACGGATTATAGCTGGGATGGCAAGTATTATGTTTTGAACCAGAACAACGGCAACCCCGGCACCATCACCGTCAAGGGCGGCACGTTTGTCAACTATGATCCCTCCACGGGCGATGACAATCTGGGCGGCAACTTCGTCGCCGACGGCTACTCCGTGATCACCGAAACCAAGGCCAACGGCGATAAGTGGTACACCGTGGTCAAGGGCACCGGCGCGACTGTTGGTACACAGGAAGACATGAACAGCGCAATTACCAACAATGAGACTTCCACCGTCAAGCTGACCGAAGACGGCACTTACAATCTCACAGACGGTATTGCCAAGAGCAAGGATGTCACCTTTATCGGAACTAAGGACACGGTTATTGATGTCTGCCAGAATCTGGATGGAGAGAGCGGCGTGAATGCCGGAATGAACTATCAGGATGGTGCTACCCTTGTGTTCAAGGGAGTAACGATTCTGGGTCAGGTATCTGGCGATTATGGCGGCATCGTGCGCGCAGCAACAACCTTTGAGGACTGCACCATCAAGGGCAAGTTGACACTGTACGGTGATACGACATTTATTAACTGCACATTTGAGAATCAGAATGATTATTCTATCTGGACTTGGGGTGCAAAGAATGTGACCTTCGAGGGTTGTACATTTATGACGGGCGGAAAGGCAATCAATCTCTACGGTGGAGCTGATCACCCGGGAGCGCCGACGACGGTTCTGACTGTAAATAACTGCACTTTTAATGATAGTAACAACGGCGCTGCGGGTAAGGCGGCTATCGAAGTTGGCAACGACTATGGTGCTACCTATATCCTCACTGTGAACAATGTGACTGTTAACGGGTTTGCGGTTAACACAGAAGGAGAGGACACTGGCAGCAGGATATGGGCGAACAAGAAGAGCATGGACGCGGCGCACCTGACCGTCACCATTGACGGCAACAAGGTTCAGTAACCAATCCCACAAAAAAAGAACCGCCTGCGGGCGGTTCTTTTTTTTACGCGGCGCTTACGCCAGAATATGCTTCAAGTCCGTCAGACCCATGACGTTTGTCACCACCAGCACGTGATCCCCCGGCTCGATGGTGGTCATGCCGCCGGGGATGATGATGCGCCCCTCCCGCACGATGGCCGCCAGCAGCACGCCGTGGCGCAGGGGCAGCTTCATCAGCGGCGTGTGCAGAATGCCGTAGCCGTCGTTTTTCGCGGTGAACTCCAGCGCCTCCACCTTGCCGCCCAGCAGCTTGTACAGCGACTCCACCGCCATGCCCTGCGAGTTGGCCAGCGCCCGGACGTAGCGGGTGATCTGGTTGGCGATGATGTCCTTGGGGCTGATGATGCTGCCCAGCCCCGTCTCCTGCACCAGATCCATGTAGTTGGGGCGGGTCATCTTGGCCAGCACCTTTTTCACCCCGGCGCGCCGCGCCGCCAGCGCCATCAGCAGGTTCTCCTCGTCCCGCCCCGTCAGCGCCACGAAGCCGTCCGTGCCGAACAGGTTCTCCGACCGGATCATGTCGTTGTCCGTGCCGTCGCCCTCGATGATCATGGCGTCCGGCAGCTCCTGGGACAGGCGCAGGCACTTGTCATGATCCTGCTCCACAATGTGTACCCGCGTCCCTGCCCGCGCCAGCTCCCAGCTCAGGTACATGCTGATGCGGCTGCCGCCCAGAATGGACACGTCCTTCACCCGCTGCAGGCTGCGCCCCATGTGCTTGAGCATCTTGTGCAGCTCCGCCTTGCTGCCCACCATATACAGCCGGTCATCCGCCTGCGGCACAAAGGCGCCGTTGGGAATGAGAAACTCGTCGCCCCGCTGCGCCGCGCAAATCAGCACCTCCGCCACCCGCTCCCGGTGAAAGTCGCTGAGGGTGCGGCCGAGGATGGTGTCGTCCGGGTTCATCTGGAAGCCGATCATGTCGATGCGCCCGCCGGCAAACGGTTCCACGGAGATGGCAGCCGGGAAGCTGAGGATCCGCGCGATCTCCTCCGCCGCCGCCAGATCGGGGTTGATGACCATGTCCAGCCCGATCTCCCGCTTGAGCATGTCCGCGTCCCGGCGGTATTCCGGGTTCCGCACCCGGGCGATGGTGTGCTGCGCGCCCACGCTTTTGGCGATCAGGCTGCACACCAGATTCGTCTCGTCCACGCCGGTGACGGCGATGACCAGATCGGCCTCCCGCGCCCCGGCCTCCATCAGCACGCTGATGGACGCGCCGTTGCCGTGGATGCACATGGCGTCCAGCGTGTTGTCCGCCCGGCTCAGGTGAGCGGCCTCGTCATCCACCAGCGTGATGTCGTGCTTCTCCTGCGTCAGCTGCTGGGCGATGGCATAGCCCACCTTGCCGCAGCCTACGATGATGATCTTCATTTGTCCTCCTCCTCGCCCAACGGGGCGGCGGTCGTCTCTCTGTCAATGAGGGCGGCGGAGAACTCCGCGCCCAGTACCAGTATCTGCCCCGACATGTACAGCCACAGCAGCACCACGATCACCGTGGCGATGGAGCCGTACAGCACGGAATATTGTCCCACATGCTCCACATAATAGGAAAAGGCCATGCTCAGCACCAGCCACGCCGCCAGCGAGCTGCCCACGCCGGGCAGCACCTCCCGCAGCGGACGCCGCCGCCCCTGCGAGAGCATATACAGCAGCACCAGCAGTACGGTCATCACCAGCGCCAGCGCCACAAAGCGCAGATAGCTCCACGCGGTGATGAACGCCTCCGACACGGTGATGATCCGCCCGGCGAATTCCAGCACCGTGCGGCCGACCACCACCAGCACCAGCGTAATGGCGATGCTGAGGATCAGACACACGGTGAACAGCAGGATGCGCAGCTGGCTGCGCCACATGCTCTCCGGCGCGCCGCAGCCGAAGGCCTTGCGCACCGAGTGCATCAGGCAGCCCGCCGCCCGCATGGGGAACCAGATGGAGAATACCAGACTGAACCACAGCAGCTGCCGGCTCTGGTTGGCGGACACGTAGTCCAGATACGATTGCAGCACATTCAGCACGTCCGCCGGCAGCAGCGGCTCCAGCACGGAGGCGATATACGCGCCGTCCAGCTCCAGAAGGCCCAGCAGCGTGCTGATGAAGATCAGCAGCGGGAATATGGCGAACAGCAGGTAATAGGTCAGTGCCGCGCTGTCCCGCGCCACGTCGTGGGTATAATAGCGCCGCACCATGTCGCCGGCCAGGCGGCCGAAGCCGGTGCGGGGGAATTTCTTCTTGTCACTCATAGAAAACGACACCTCATAGGTGCATTGTACCATGCTTTCCCGGAGAAGAAAAGGGTAATTTGCGCCGGAAATTTTTCGGACGGCGGGGAAAAATTAAATTTTTTATTAAATAACAGATTTCCGGTTGTCGAAGCGGCGAAAGGGTGTTATAATACAATTGCCTGTAATTGGAAATAATAGGAAAACCCTGAATAATATATTTAAGTGAAGCGGAGGACGAATCATGGATAATCTGACGACCATCGTGCGCGAGGAGATCGCGCGGCAGTACCGGAGCGTGCGGCAGTTTGCCTTTGCAGTAGGCGTACCCCTGTCCACCATTAACAGCGCCCTCCATAACGGCGTGGGCGGCTCCTCTTTCGATACTGTCATGAAGATATGCAAGCTCTTGGGCATCAAGGCCATGGCCGACGACGCGGCCTTCTATCTGACCGACGATACCGAAAAGCTGCTGACCCAGTATGCCCAGCTGGACGACTTTGGCCGTCATACCGTGGCCTCGGTGCTGCAGGTGGAGACGGAGCGCTGCGCCAAGCTCAAGAACATCGACTGATATTATAGCGCACAAAGCCCGCCGCATTATGCGGCGGGCTTTGTGCTTGTCGATAAACCCACGCCCCTGTCATTCCGAACCAGTGACCGATGTCACTGGTGTGGGAATCCGTAACCTTTTAGCTGGGAATCTGCGAAAAACGCAGAATTTATGTGTTTTAGAAACGGATTGCCACGCCAGTTTGCGAACTGGCTCGCAATGACAGGCTTTTTTGACAGACTGAAAGCCTGCCGCATTATGCGGCGGGCTTTTATATTCCGCAGCCGTGGGAAATGCGGGGTAAAATGACCGATGACTCTTTCGCACTGTATTGCAAGATGCCCCGCGGTTTGCTATAATATGGGAAAGGACTGAACACAAAAGCACGGCAAGGAGGAATGAGCTGTGGGCGACGGCTATTTTCTGTTGACAAATTTGCTTTCCGAGGACGAGAAAAAGGTGATCACCAGCATCACCGCCCATATTGAGCGGGGCGAAAAGCGCGTTGGCATCCAGCAGATCGCCAGCGAGAACTTTCTTTCCCCCACCTCCATCGTTAAAATGTGCAAGCGGCTTGGGTTTGACGGATACAGCGAGCTGTACTATTACCTCAGCCGTCAGTTCGACTCCCACGGGGAAACCCGCGACAGCGAGCCGCTGAAGAATCTCATCGATAACTATTCCGAGTCGCTCATCACAGAGTTCTGCGAGCTGATGGATCGTTCCCGCGCAGCCAAGCTGTTCACCACAGGGGAGGGATTTTCCAACATCGTCGGCTCCTATATCGCCCAGCGGCTGTCCATCTGCGGCTTTATGGTATTCAATAACGTGCATTTCTACGATTATATGCTGTTCAGGGATGCGCACCACCTGCAGGACGGTCAGGATGCGCCCCCGGTAATGTTTGCCGTCAGCCAGAGCGGAGAGACCAGCCCGGTGCTGAACGATGTGCGCAATGCCCGGCAGAACGGCCATAAGATCGTCACCTTTACCAAGCGGAGCGATTCTACTCTGGCGCAGATGTCGGACATCGTGTTCGTGGTGGACGGTTCCAGGCAAACACTGGCGGGGAGCCTGCCCAACACCTTCTTCGGACATGTGATCCTGGCGTTCGAGGAGCTGGTGGCTTTTTACTTCGCCAGAAAGGATCGCTGACAAGATATTACTTTTTTTACCAAAACAGAAAAACTTTCTCCGGGAAGGTGTGCTATACTGAGCATCGGTGTGGCACGCTTTTTCTGTGCCGCACTGTGGAGGCGTCCGGCGGGAGTGGCCGGTACGCAGGAACAACAAGACAACTATGGAGGAAAAAAGATGAAAAAGATCATTGCGCTTCTGCTGGCGCTGGTCATGGCGCTGGGTCTGCTGGCAGGCTGCGGCGACAAGGCCAATACCGAAGGCACCGACGATACCGACGGCGCCAAGAAGATCGAGACGCTGAAGGTCGCTTTCGTGCCTTCCCGCGAGCCTGAGGAGATCATCACCGCTACCGAGCCCCTGAAGCAGATGCTGAAGGACGAGCTGGCCAAGCTGGGCTACGAAGTGGGCGATGTGGAGATCACTGTCGGCACCACCTACGAGGCGGTGGGCGAAGGCCTGGAGGCCGGTACCATCGATGTGGGTCTGATCCCCGGCGGCACCTATGTGCTGTACGATGACGGCGCTGAGGTCATTCTGACCGCTACCCGCGACGGCCTGAGCAAGGATTCCGACAATGCCAAGGACTGGAACGACGGTCAGCCCACCGAGGCTTCCGACAAGCAGGCCGTGTCCTACCGCGCCCTGTTCATCGCCGGCCCCTCTGACAAGGGTCAGGAGCTGGTGAAGAAGGTCAACGCCGGTGAGGAGCTGACCTGGGAGGATCTGGACAGCGCCAACTGGAGCATCATGGGCACCTCTTCTCCCGCCGGTTACATCTATCCCGCCCTGTGGCTGCAGGATCATTACGGCAAGGGCATCTCCGATCTGAAGAGCGCCGTGCAGTCTGATTCCTATGCCAGCGCCTTTGCCCGTCTGGCCTCCGGCCAGGTGGACGTGCTGGTGACCTATGCCGATGCCCGCCGCGACTATGCGGAGCGTTGGAACACCGAGTTCAGCCGTGAGGGCTCCATCTGGGAGGAGACCGGCGTGATCGGCGTCACTGCCCCCATCTACAACGACACCATCTCCGTCAGCAAGAACTCCGAGATCATGGATGCCGACCTGATCGCCGCCCTGCAGCAGGCGTTCATCAACATCGGCAACACCGATGCCGGTAAGGAAGTCATCAAGATCTACAGCCACAACGGCTATCAGGTGGCACAGGCTTCCGACTACGACAACGAGCGCGCCGCGCAGAAGCTCGTTCAGGAGCTGACTGCCGCTAACTAAAGCACTTTCCCAAGCGCGGGGAGGACTGTAAGGATCAAACCTTCCGCTGTCCTCCCCGCGTTTTTATTTCACGAAAAGAGGAGACCGTATGATCATTTTCGACCATGTATCCAAGGTATACCCCAACGGAACGGTGGGTCTGGACGACGTGAACCTGACCATTCAGGACGGCGAGTTCGTGGCCATTATCGGACGCTCCGGCGCCGGTAAGTCCACGCTGCTGCGGTCGGTGAACCGGATGCACCAGATCACCGCCGGCACGCTGACGGTAAACGGCACCGATGTCAGCACACTGTCAGGCAAGAGTCTGCGCCGCTTCCGCCGGGGCATCGGCATGGTGTTCCAGTCCTTCAATCTGGTGACACGAACCACCGTCATCAAGAACGTGCTGTCCGCCTGCGTGCCGGACATGCCGTTCTGGAGGGTGCTGCTGGGCACCTTCCGGAAGGAGGACAAAATCAAGGCGCTGGAGTCGCTGGACAAGGTGGGGATCCTGGATAAGGCCTATATGCGCGCCGACCAGCTGTCCGGCGGTCAGCAGCAGCGTGTGGCGCTGGCTCGCACGCTGACGCAGGATCCCCGTATCATTCTGGCTGACGAGCCGGTGGCCGCCCTTGATCCGGTCACCGCCAAGCAGGTGATGCAGGACTTTGTGCGCATCAATCAGGAGATGGGCATCTCCATCCTGCTGAACATCCATCATGTGGAGCTGGCGTTGGAGTACGCAGACCGCATTATCGGTATCCGCGCCGGCAGGATCGTCTATGACGGCCCCTCTGCAAATGTGGATCAGAAGGTACTGGATGCCATCTACGGGGATGACGCGCAGGCGGAGGAAGCCGTATGAGCCTGTACGACCGTCTGTTCAAGCCCCGCCGCTACACGCTGCCCAACGGAACGGTGGTGGAGGAAAAGCGCAGCCGTGCGCCGCTGGTCATCCTGATCGTGCTGGCGCTGGGGGCGCTGTCTGTCCATATCACCGGCTTCGACTTTGCGGTGCTGGTGAAAAAGGGCGGCAAATTCTTTGACATTCTCACGGCCATGTTCCCGCCAAACACCGGGTATCTGGCCAAGATCTGGCAGCCGCTGTGGGACACCGTCAAGATGTCCTTCCTGGGCTCCTTCGTGGGCGCGGTGCTGGCGATCCCCTTCGCTATCGCTGCCGCCAGCAATATTGTGACAAATCGCGTGGTGGTGTTCATCGTCCGGCTGTTCCTCAGCCTGGTGCGGACGCTGCCCACGCTGGTGTGCGCGCTGATCGCCACCTATATCTTCGGCCTGGGCACCATGGCCGGTACCTGCGCCATCGCGGTGTTCACCTTCGCCTATGTGGGCAAGCAGCTTTTCGAGGTCATCGAAACGGTGGACATGGGCCCCTACGAGGCGATGGAGGCGCTGGGCGCCACGCGGCTGCAGGCCTTTACTACGGCGGTGTTCCCGCAGGTGCTGCCTACGTATCTGTCCGTATCCCTGTTCTGCCTGGAGGGCAATGTGCGCTATGCGTCGATCCTGGGCTATGTGGGCGCAGGCGGCCTGGGTCTTATCATGAATGAAAAGATCGGCTGGCGGGAATATGACAGTCTCGGCATGATCCTGATCGTCCTGTTTTTGACCGTTATGGTCATTGAGGGCATCAGCCACTGGCTGCGCAAGCGCTTGACGTAAGGAGGCACATTATGGAACAGAGAATTCAAAAAGCCTATGCCTCTGCGCCGAAAACCTGGCTGTGGCAGCTGCTGGCGGCGTTCATCGTGGCCTGCCTGCTGGCCTGGTCGGGTACGGCCGTGCAGACCAGCAACCCCACCAGCAACGGGCTGGAGGTGGCGGGGAACATCATTTCCGGCATTTTTCACCCCTCCGGCAAGCTGCTGTTCACGCTGGGCACCAACGGCGTGCCCTACCTGCTGCTGGAGACGTTTTGCATCGCCTTTCTGGGCACCATCGTGGGCGCGGTGATCTCGCTGCCCCTGTCGTTCATCTCTGCCAGCAATCTGGTGCCGAAGCCGCTGGCGCTGGTGGGGCGAATCCTCATCGCCGCCATCCGCACCATTCCGGCTTTCGTCTATGGCCTGATGTTTATCCGCGTCACTGGCCCCGGCCCCTTTGCGGGTCTGCTCACCATGTCGCTGTGCTCTATCGGCATGGTGTCCAAGATGTTCATTGAGAGCATCGAGGATCTGGACAAGCGCATTCTGGAATCGCTGGACGCTGCGGGCTGCACCACGTTCCAGAAGATCCGCTACGGTATCCTGCCGCAGCTGACGGCGGATTTTACATCTACCATCATCTACCGCTTCGACATGAACCTGCGTGATGCCACGGTGCTGGGTCTGGTCGGCGCCGGCGGTATCGGCGCCCCGCTGATCTTCGCCATGAGCTCTTACCGCTGGAACGAGGTGGGCGCCATCCTGCTGGGGCTGATCGTGCTGGTGCTGATCATCGAATGGATCTCGTCCCGGATCCGCGTCAAGCTGGCACGGGGGTGAGCCATGGAAGCAAAGAGATTCACTATTTATTTCACCTCTGACCTTCACGGATATATCTACCCCACCGACTACCGCAGCCGGGAGGAGCGGGACATGGGGCTGTTCAAATGCGCCAGCCAATTCCGGAAAGACGGCAACACGCTGGTCATCGACGGCGGCGACATTCTGCAGGGCTCACCGCTGGGCGCCTTCTGCCACGATACACTGGGCAATGCCGGCCGGTTTGCGGAAATGATGAACCGCTGCGGCTATGATTATGTGACGCTGGGAAATCATGATTTCAACTACGGCATGGCGTATCTGGACAGCTATCTCGACACCCTCCGCGCCCGCTGCGTTTGCCAGAACGTCCGGTGGGACGGGGCGGGCGTTCGCTTCCCCGCCCGGATCCACACGCTGGAAAACGGGCTGCGGATCGGCATTGTCGGCATCGTTACCGACTATGTGAACATCTGGGAGCGGCCGGAGCACCTGTCCGGCGTTACCATCAGCGATCCCATTCCTGCCGCGCGTGCGGCGCTGGATGAGCTGAGAGATCAGGTGGACGTGACGCTGTGTATCTATCACGGAGGCTTCGAGCGGGATCTGGCCACAGGCCGTGTGCTGTCTGCCACCCACGAGAACGTGGCCTACCGGCTGTGTCAGGAGCTGGATTTTGACATCCTGCTCACCGGACACCAGCACATGACCGTCCACGGTCAGACGGTGTGCGGCACCTTTGTGGTGCAGCCCACCGACCGGGGACAGGAGTTCCTGCGCATTGAAGCGGCAGTCGTCGAAGGGGAAAAGCGCTTTACAAGCGAAACCGTCCCCGCGGCCGGCACCTGCCGGCGGGAGTGGCTGGAGGAGTTCGCCGGTATGGAGCACGGCGCGCAGGATTGGCTGGATCAGGTGGTGGGTCACCTGCCCAAGCCGCTGCTGCCGGATACGCCGTTGCGGATGGCGGCGGAGGGAAGCGGCCTTGCGGATCTGTTCAATGCGGTGCAGCTTTGGGCGACCGGCGCGCAGCTTTCCGCATCCAGTCTCGCCAACGATGTGGCGGGGCTGCCGCAGGTGGTGCGGCGGCGCGACCTGTTGATCGCATATCCCTACACCAACACGCTCTCTGTATTGCAGATCACGGGGGCAGTTCTGCGGCAGGCACTGGAGCGCAGCGCGGAGTATTTCACCCGGAACGATGACGGGACGCTGCGCGTTTCCGACTGCTTCTTGGAGCCGAAGGTGGAGCATTACAACTATGACTATTACGCAGGCGTGTCCTACGCCTACGACATCTCCCAGCCGGTGGGACAGCGAGTGATCCGGATGACGGTGGCTGGGAAGCCGGTTGCACCGGACGATGTGTTCACCATCTGCCTGAACAGCTACCGCGCCAGCGGAACCGGCGGATACGATTGCTATGTGGGCTGCCCGATGGTGCGGGAGATCGGCACGGAGATGTCCGACCTGATCCTGGAGTACTTCAAGCAGTATGGCGATGCCATACAGGACGTCCATGGTGATTTCCAGGTGTTTCCCGCCATAAAGGCGTAAAGCAGTCGCCATAATACAAACAGAAGCCCTCCGGCTGCGCCGGAGGGCTTCTCTATATGCCTGTGTACTGCCCTGCGCCCTGCGGAGTGCCGCGGATGCCGACAGCTAACCGCGGCAGACAGGGGGCTTTCGCTTACCCCGCATGCTCCACCGGGAATTGCCGCCCAGTGTGGTCGATGGTGTAGGGCGCATCGAGGATCAGCTGGCTGATGGGCACAACGGTGTAGCCGTCGTTGATAAGACAGCTGAGGATGGTGGGCAGCGCCTCCGGCGTGTGCAGCGCGGCATTGTGGAACAGCACGATGCTCCCCGGCTGCACCTTGGACGTCACCCGCTTGCATATCGTCTCCGCGTCATAGTCCTTCCAGTCCAGGGAGTCCACATCCCACTGGATGGGTTCCATGCCCATGGAGCGGATGGCGGCGATGACGTGGTCGTCGTACTCCCCGTAGGGGCAGCGGATCAGTGTGGGCGTTACGCCGGTGGCGGCGCTGATGCGCTGGTTGCTGGCGGTCACGTCGTCGATGATCTGCTGCGTGGACAGGCTGTTGTAGTGGTCGTGGTGGTTGGAGTGGCTCATGACCTCGTGCCCTGCGTCGTGGAGCGCCTTGACGGATTCCGGATACTTCTCCGCCCAGTCGCCCACCACGAAAAATGTGGTCTTGACGTCGTATTGCGCCAGAATATCGATCAGCGTCTGGGTGTCCTCGTTGCCCCACGGTGATGCAAAAGTGCGGCAGTTCACGGTGAACTGCCGCACTTTGCTTGCCGTGTTCTTTTACCATAAAATGGCAAAACCGGTCGGAATGATGCGCCGTCAGGATGACCTGCGACCCGCTTTATTCCAAGCGGAAGGCGCTCCGGGAGCCGTTCAGCTGCCGAACATTGTGTCCAGCACCTGCTCCTCCGTGATGCCGCCGAACAGCTCGGACATCGGCTGGCTGTCCAGCACGCGGCGCACGTCCTCCCGGCGGAAGGGGACGCCGCGCAGCGCCTCCACCAGCGGCTCCATGCTGCAGACCGCCAGAAAATCGCCGTGGAAGCGCACATCGGTGATCACGCCGTGGGCAACGGAGACGCCGACCTCCAGGCAGCCGCCATCCCAGTAGCGCTTGCCGGTCATATCAAACTTCGGAGAGCGGCCGTAGTTCCACTCCCACGTGTCGTACTTTTCGGCCTTGAGCTTTTCCACCTCTCCCAGCTCCTGCGGCGTCAGCGCGTCAAACACCATGCCGCTGCCGGCCAGAGTATCCTTCAGATACGCCCAAAACGCGGGCATATCCATATCCTGCTTCAGGAAGCTGCGGATATTGCCGATACGGCTGCGGACGGACTTTGTGCTCTTGGAGCGGAACTTCTCCGGATCCACCTGCAGGGCGCCGGCGACCATATCGGGATTGGCATCGAACAGCAGCGTGCCGTGGTGCAGGATGCGGTTCCCGCACAGTCGCTGCGCCGTGCCGGAGACCTTGCGCCCCTCCACCAGAATATCGTTTCGGCCGGAGGCCTCCGCCTGCAGACCCAGACCCTTCAGCGCCTCGACAACCGGGTGGGTGAAGCGCGCTATGCTGATGCTCTCCTTATCCCCGGCATCGGTGATGAAGGAGTAATTCAGGTTGCCCAGATCGTGGTAGACGGCGCCGCCGCCGGTGCTGCGGCGCACCACGTTGATGTGATGCTCCTCCACAAAGGGACGGTTGATCTCCGCCTCGGTGTTCTGATTCTGCCCCACCACGATGGTGTTGTCATTCTGCCACAGCAGCAGGTAGTCGCCCTCGGTGCGATGCGTCAGCACATACTCCTCAAAGGCGAGGTTGTAGTACGGGCTCTGGGAGTGAGTCTCCATATAGCGTACAGCGTGTTGCATTATATGTCCTCCTGTTGGGAAAAGGATCCCTCCGGGAGTGAGAGAGAAGCTCCCGGAGGGAAGAGAAGTGTAACGAAATCAGTTCTTGGTGTGGATGGCGCGCTTTTCGGCGTTCAGCGCCGCCTCGCGCATGGTCTCGGTAACGGTGGGGTGGGAGTGGATGGTGTCGATGATCTCGTCCAGCGTCATCTCACCCTCGATGGCCAGCGCGCCCTCGGCGATCAGATCGGTGGCACGCGGCCCGATGATGTGCATGCCCAGGATCTCACCGTACTCGGCGCCGGCGATGATCTTCACCAGACCCTCGCCGCCGTTGAGGATCAGCGCCTTGCCGTTGGCGCTCATGGGGAATTTGCCCACCTTGTAGGCGATGCCCTGCGCCTTGCACTGCTCCTCGGTCAGACCAACGGAGGCCGCCTCCGGCTCCATATACACGCAGGTGGGGTTGGTCTTCTCGCAGTAGTGCGCTTCGTGGCCGCAGATGTTCTCCGACGCCACCTCGCCCATGGCGGAGGCGGTGTGCGCCAGCTGTGCGTGACCGAACACGCAGTCGCCGATGGCGTATACGCCGGGGACGTTGGTCTCCATCTTGTCGTTGACCAGAATACGACCCTTATCGTTGTCGATCTTGCCGGCGGCCAGATCCAGCGCGGCGGTGTTGGCCTTGCGGCCGATGGCCACCAGCACTTTCTCCGCCTCGAAGCTGACGGTGTTGCCGGACTTATCCTTGCAGACAACCTTCGCGCCCACGGGGCTGTCCTCCACGGACTGCACGGGGCACTCCAGATGGAACTCCATGCCCATCTTCTTCATGTGCGCCACGCCGATCTTGGTCAGATCGCCGTCCAGCATGGGCAGCATGTGATCCATGGCCTCCACCACGGTGATCTTTGTGCCGAAGGCTGCATAGGCGCAGGCCAGCTCCAGGCCGATCACGCCGCCGCCGATGACCACCATGGTCGCAGGCAGCTTCTCCAGGGACAGAGCGCCGGTGGAGTCGATGCAGTTGGGGTTTTCCTTCAGACCGGGGATAGGCGGCTGGGCATTGACGGAGCCGGTAGCCACGATGATGGCATCGGCGGTCATGCTCTCCTTGCTGCCGTCGGGCTTGGTGACCTCCAGCTGCTTTTCGCCGGTGAACTTGGCGGTGCCGTCCACCTTCTTGACCTTGTTCAGCTTCAGCAGACCGGCTACGCCGCTGGTCAGCTGCTTGCTGATGGCGTTCTTGTGGGCGATGACCTGGGGGAAGTTGACCTTCACGCCCTCGACCTCTACGCCGATGTCCTTGCCCTGGGTCTTGATCTGCTCCACCAGCTCGGCGGAGTGCAGCAGGCACTTGGTGGGGATGCAGCCCACGTTCAGGCAGGTGCCGCCCAGATACTGCTTTTCGATAACGGTCACGTCAGCGCCCAGCTGTGCGGCGCGGATGGCGGCCACATAACCGCCGGGGCCGCCGCCGATGACGATGACGGACTTCTTGCCGCCTGCGGCGGGAGCAGCGGGAGCGGCAGGAGCCTGCGGCACAGCCGCCGCCACAGTGGCGGGCACCGCACCGGGGACAGCCTCGCCGGGCTGTCCGATCCACGCCAGCGTACCCTTCACGGGCACGTCGTCGCCCTCCTGCGCCACGATCTTCAGCAGAACGCCGTCCTGCTCGCTGGTCAGCTCGTTGGTCAGCTTGTCCGTGGTGATCTCCGCCACCACATCGCCGGCCTTTACGATATCGCCCTCGTGCTTGATCCACTTGGAGAGGGTGCCCTCCTCCATGGTCAGGCCCAGCTGGGGCATTTTCAGTTCAAAAGCCATCTTTGTATCCTCCCTGCTCACAGGATGATGCTCATGGGCTTCTCCAGCAGATCGCGGAGCGCCATCACGAACTTGGCGGCCACCGCGCCGTCGATCAGCCGGTGGTCATAGGTGAAGGACAGGCGCATGACCTGATGCTTGGAGATATTGCCCTCGTCATCCATCACCAGCTCGTCCTGCACGGCGCACACGCCCAGAATGGCGGCGTCCGGCTGGTTGACGATGGGGGTGAACGTCTCGATGCCGAACATGCCCAGATTGGACACGGAGAAGGTGGAGCCCTTGTACTCGTCCGGCGTCAGCTTGTTGTTCTTGGCGCGGGAGGCCAGATCCTTGGCGGCGGCGGACAGGGCGTCCAGCCCCAGCCGGTCGGCGTCGCGGATGACGGGCACGATCAGCCCCGCGTCCAGCGCCACTGCCATACCCAGATTCACGTGGGCGCGCTGGATGACCTGGTCGCCGTCCAGGCTCACCAGCACCTCCGGGTGCTGCCGCAGGCACTTGGCGGTGGCCTTGAGGATCAGGTCGTTGACGGAGTACTTGTTGCCCGTCTCGGCCATGAGCATCTTGCGGAACTTCATCAGCTCCGTCACGTCCACCTTGGTGTTCTGGGTGACGGGCGGGATCTCGGTGTGGGACTGCAGCATGCGCTGCGCCACCACCTTGCGCATACCGGCCAGCTTGGCAACGGTATCGCCCTCCATCAGCTCAAGACCCGTCTTGCTGACAGGCTTGGCGGCGGGAGCAGGTGCGGCTGCGGGTGCGGGAGCGGGGGCTGCGGCGGCCTGCGGTGCGCTGGCGGCGGCCAGCACATCCTGCTGACGGATACGGCCGCTGGGACCGGTGCCGGTCAGCTTCGTCACGTCCACGCCCAGCTTGGCAGCGGTCTTACGCGCCAGCGGGGAGATGCGCACGCGTGCGCCGCCGGCAGCGGCAGCCACAGGTGCGGCAGCGGGAGTGGCTGCCGCGGCGGGGGCAGGAGCGGCTGCGGGTGCAGCAGCGGGTGCTGCGGCGGGCGCGCCGCCCACGGCCTCGCCGGGCTGTCCCACATAGCACAGCAGTCCCTTTACGGGTACATCCTCGCCCTCCTGCGCCACGATCTTCAGCAGCACGCCGTCGTGCTCGCTGGTGACCTCGTTGGTCAGCTTGTCGGTGGTGATCTCCAGCAGTACGTCGCCGGTCTTCACCGCGTCGCCCTCATGCTTGACCCACTGGGAGACGGTGCCCTCCTCCATGGTCAGACCCAGCTGGGGCATCAATACTTCAAAAGCCATGATTCTCCCTCCTTACTTGTTCAGCACGCGCTTGACCGCGGCCACGATGTCCTCCGGATGGGGGAAGTTCTTGTCCTCCAGCACGGGGCTGAAGGGGGAGCAGATGTTCAGGCCGCACACGCGCTCCACGGGGGCGTCCAGCTCGTCGAACAGCTCCTCGCCGATCTGGGCGGAAAGCTCGCCGGCGAAGCTGCCGCGCTTGACCTCCTCAGAGACGATGATGGCGTTGTGGGTCTTGGAAACGGTCTTGACGATGGCGTCCCAATCCAGCGGCACCAGCGTCCGCAGATCCAGCACCTCCGCCTCGATGCCCTGCTCAGCCAGCTTGGCGGCGGCTTCCATGGCGAAGTTCACCTCGCGGCTCCAGGTGATGATGGAGATGTCCTTGCCCTCGCGCTTCACAGCGGCCTGTCCCAGAGGAATGGTGTACTCCTCCTCGGGGATCTCCTCCTTCCTGGCGTACAGCAGCTTGTGCTCCAGGAAGATAACGGGATCGTCGTCCCGGATATCTGGATTACTACAACAACCGCAGGATCAAGGCAAAACTGAAGGGCTTGCCGCCTGCAATTCACAGACAGCAAGCCCTTTCAGCTGCTTGAACAATTTTTACTTCGAAATATTGTCTAACTTTTTGGGGTCACTTCACTTCCGTCAATCCGGGGAAAAAGCCGAAATTTGCAGTCAAAAGTTGTATAATATGTATAATAACTGTGTGCTTTACCTATTTTGACCAAAAGCAAGCGGAGGGCGCACCTGAAAGGTGTGCCCTCCGTCTGTGTTGGTATGATCTGCATTTTACGTCTGCTCCGGTACGGGAGCTTCCTCGTCGCCCCGGTCGCGGGCGGGGTAGTTCTGCGCAAATTGCGAGACGATGTTCAGATGCCGGATCATCTCCCGCTGCGCTCTGGCGGCGTCCCGATCCTTGACCGCCTCATAAATGGCGTGATGGGACTGCTGGGTCTGCTCGTGATAGCTGGGCAGATCCCAGAAGCGGATGCGCACATCCGCGATCAGGTTGTTGACCAGATGGATGGTGGAGGCCAGCATGGAGTTGTGGCTGGCTACCGCCAGCGCATCGTGGAACTCCACGTCGTACATATAATTGGAGGGATCCTCGTCCAGATGCGTCACCGCTACGTCGAGCGCGGCCATGTCCTCCTCGGTGGCGCGCTCGCAGGCCAGACCCACGATGCCCACCTCGATCACCCGGCGGAACTCGTTGAAGGGCTCTGTGCCGCCCATTTCGTTGGAGCATTCGATCCAGGTGCGCGCCTTCTGGATATAATCCGCGTCCCGCAGCAGTACCTTTCGGTTGCCGCGCCCGTCGATGGCACCCAGGAATTCCAAAATCGCCAGACACTCCCGCAGAGAGCCGCGCCCGACGCCCAGCATCTCGGCCAGATCGCGCTCAGAGGGCAGCTCCTCTCCCACGCGGATATGTCCGTCCTCAATGGCCTTGACCAGTGCCTGCATGATAAGCTCCGGTACGCGCGGCGTGGTGTTCTGCTGAATTTTTTCAATATGCATGGCGATTATTCCTTATCCTTTCTGTTCTGCCGCAAGGGGGCATCACAGGTCTTAACTGCTATTTTACACGGAGTTTTCTCATAAATCAATGGTATGACCAAATTTTTTGTTTTGCTGCCGCCATCGGCAGGCCGGTTCGTTCCGCTTGCCGCCGGAAGCGACCAAAGAACAACTGTGAACCTTTCTTTAATTTTTACAGAAATCATTGCAATTTCTTTACATTTACAGTATGATATGCCCCGCGCCAAAATTTTGACAGATTTCGCAGCCGCCTTCCCCTGAGGGAGGCCTGCGGCAGGAGACATATATGCTGAAGACAAAACCCAATGAGATAGCGAATCAACCCCAGGCACCCCATGAGACATCTGCTGCGGTGCGAGCCCCGCGCCGCGGCCTGTGGCAGGAATGGCTCCGCAGCCTGCTGCTGTTCTGCGGCGCCAGCGTCTATGTGGAGCTGTGCCTGCACCTGTGTGTCTATCGCTCGCTGGACAGGCGGGCGGTCTATCTGGTGCTGTTCGGACTGCTGGGCGGCACGGTCTGCACGCTGCTGACCACGCACCTGCCCAAGATCGCCCGGCAGATCGTGGGCGTGCTTCTGGTCGCCGTGCAGGTGCTGTTTGCCGAGGTGCAGCTGATGTACCACGCCATTTTCGGCAACTTCATGCCCATCAGTCAGGTGAGCATGGGCGGGAACGTCATCACCAATTTCGACTCGCAGATCCTGTACAGCATCGGCAAGAACATCGTGCCCATCCTTCTGCTGCTGGTGCCGCTGATCGTGACGATCCTCTGCCTTGCTCTGCGCAAGCTCCGGGTGCTGACCGTGCGGCTCAAGTGGAGGCAGGCGCTGGCGACGCTGGGTATCCTGCTGACGCTGCTGCTGGCTACGATGGGCATTATGTACGCTGGGCGGGGTAAATCGTTCTCCGTCTACAAGACCTTCACCAACGTGAACACCTCCACCGACAGCAGCTATAAGAGCGTGGGCATGCTGGCGACCACGGTGCAGGAGCTTCGCTATATGGTCTTTGGCAGCAGCGGCAGCGTCATCATCACGCCGTCCTCGCTGGGTACAGACACCAGACGGCTCTACAGCAGCAATTCCTACAATGTGATCGAGAGCATCGACTTTGCAAAGCTGGCGGAGTCTGCGGATGATGCCATGCGCAAAACCACGGACGAATACTTGGCGCAGGTGGTCCCCACCCGGAAGAACAACTACACCGGGCTTTTGCAGGACTACAACCTGATCACCATCTGTGCCGAGAGCTTCTGCCCCTGGTTCATCAGCGAGGAGCTGACGCCCACCCTGTACAAGCTGTCCCACACGGGCGTCGTCTTTGAAAACTACTACGGCACGTTCCAGTCCGTCACCACCAACGGCGAGTACACCATGTGCATGGGACTGTATCCCGACATGTCCCGCACCAAGACGGATTCCAGCTTCAACGTGGCGGGCACCAACTATCTGCCCTTCTGCTTGGGCAACGCCCTGAAGGAAAAGGGCTACCAGACCTGGGGCTATCACGACTACATCGGCGATTTCTACAACCGGAACATCACCCACGCCAACATGGGCTATACCTTCAAGGCGGCGGACTCCGGGCTGAATATAAAGATCGACTGGCCCTCCTCCGATCTGGAGTTGATGGAGGCCTCCGTGGACGACTACCTCAGCAGCAGGGAGCCCTTCCACGCCTATTACATGACCTTCAGCGGCCACTATCAGTACAACTGGGACAACGCCATGAGCGCCAAGAACCACGACGCGGTGAAGGATCTGCCCTATTCCGAGCCGGTGAAGGCGTATATCGCCTGCAATCTGGAGCTGGAAAACGCGCTGACCTACCTGCTGCAGCGGCTGGAGCAGGCGGGCGTGGCCGATAAGACCTGCATCGTACTGACCAACGACCACTACCCCTACGGCCTGACGGAGGATGAGTACAACGAGTTGGCGGGGCAGGAAATGGATCTTACCTTTGAGAAGTACCGCAACAGCTTCATCTGCTATGTGCCCGGCCTGTCCGAGAATATCGTGGTGGACGAGTATTGCTCCACGGCGGACATCCTGCCCACGCTGCTGAACCTGTTCGGCGTGGACTACGACTCCCGGCTGCTGGCGGGCACCGATGTGCTGTCCAACGGCGTACATATGGCGGTGCTGTCGGACAAGTCCTTCCTGACAAAGACCTTCCGCTATGACGCCGGCACGGAGGCGGTGATCCCCGCCGACGAGGGCATCGTTATTTCTGACGAGCAGCTGGAGGCCTACCGGCTCTATGTGGACAACAAGTTCCAGATGTCCAGCAACATCGTCAACAGCGACTACTACGCCCATGTTTTCGGCAAGGCGTCCAGCGGCGGCACGCTGGAGGATACAGTGGTGTTTACGGACATCACGGGCATTTTCAACCAGGCCAGCGTCCTCTATATGTACCGCAACGGATATATAGACCCGGAAACGCCGAACACCTTTGGCGGAAAGGCCACGGCAAAGGTGGGCGAATTCGTGGATGTGCTGTACCGCATCTCCCAAAGGCCGGAGACGGACAACACCGCCCTGCCGCCCGACTATGAAAACGAGACATTCAACGGCTCCGCCTGCCCCTACTACGACGCCGTGTGCTGGGCGTATCAAACGGGGTTGCTCCGTCAGGGCGATCTGCATACGGCCTATGACGACGACATGGATTACCAGACGGCCTGCCTGCTGATCTATCGCTACGCCGCCATGTCCGGCGTCGACACCCGTGTAGATCAGGAGCTGGCGCGGCAGGCCATGCGGGAAAATCCCCGGCTCAGCGTCGAGACCGTCAGAGCCATGCTCTGGTGCGACCAGACGGACATCACCACCCGCGACAGCGAGCTGGGCGAGCTGCTGGCAGCCTATGACACCCACATCAGCCGGTACCAGATGACCTCGTTCCTGTTCTATCTGTGCACCTATGAGCTGAATTCCCGAAACGAAGCATGATATGAAATAAGGTGCGGCAGTTCAGATGCTGAGCTGCCGCACCTTTGCATCACCCCACGCTGCGTCGAAGCTGATGGAGCACACCTTCTGGCTGCGCTCCACGGAGTAGATGGGCAGCTGCCGTGCGGCGGCTGCCGCGCTGACGGAGACCGGATAATTCACGACGTAAAAGATCGCGGCGGCGGCCAGCAGCGCCGCGCCGCCCATCACATACCACCGCCGCAGAAGGAAGATCTTCACCTTTCTCATAGCACAGGCTCCTTTCTGATTTTGGTGCCATTCTATGCGCGGACGGCGCGATTCAGCACGCCGGAGCCGAGCACGGAGAAACGTGCCCGCGATCCTGCCCCTGCGCCGCGCAAAATTTGTACATTCTTCCCACAGCGCGCATGTTGACAATTGCCGTCTCCCTGCCTATACTGTCGGTCGTGGCGGCGTGAGCCGCCGATCTCGGATGAAATGCAGGAAACGTGTATGGACTACTATCTGTTGACCGACCTGGCGGTCACTATGGGATATCATCTGGCCATGTCCGGGGCGGAGACGTTCCGGGTGGAGGACACCATCCACCGCATTCTCCGCGCCTACGGCGTGGAGTGCGAGGTGTTCGCCATCCCCAACTGCGTGTCCGTCAGTCTGGAGGCGGCCAACGGCAAGCCGCTGATGCTCATGCGGCGCATCGGCTTCCACGGCAACGATCTGGAGAAGCTGGAAAAGCTCAACGAGCTGAGCCGCCGCATCTGCGCGGAAAGGCCGGAGGTGGACACGGCTATGTCGTGGCTGGAGCAGACGCTGGCGGCGCGGCGGAGCTACTCCGCAGCCGCAGTCTATCTGGGGAATCTGCTGGCGGGCCTGGGCTTCTGCCTTGTGTTCGGCGGCACCCTGCTGGACTGCCTGTGGGCGGGGCTGATGGGACTTATTATCGGAGTGGTGACCCGCTTTATGGACAAGCAGGAGGCCAACCCCTTCTTCAGCACCATACTGGCCTCGTGTCTGATGGCGCTGCCGGCCTACGCCGCGGCGGGGCTGGGCTGGCTGAACAGCCCGGATGCGGCCATCATCGGCACATTGATGATCCTTGTGCCGGGACTTCTCATCACCAACTCCATGCGGGACATCATCTACGGCGACACCAACTCCGGCATCTTCCGCATCGTGCAGGTGCTCCTTACGGCGCTGGCTATCGCGCTGGGCACGGCGGCGGCGTGGCACCTGACGGCGGGGCTGTACGGACAGACAGCCTCCGCCACGGTGAGCTGGCCGGCGTGGGCGCAGGCCATCGCGGTGTTTATCGGCTGCTGCGGATTCTGCATCCTGTTCAACGTCCACGGGCGCGGCATGGCGCTGTGCGTGGCCGGCGGCGTGGCGGCGTGGATGCTGTATCTGCTGTGGCGCGCACTGGGCTTCGACGTGTACGCCGCCAACCTGTTTGCCGCCGTGTTCGCGGCGCTGTATGCCGAGGTCATGGCGCGCCTGCGGAAATGCCCGGCCACGCCCTATCTGGTCATCGCCACGCTGCCCATGCTGCCGGGCGCAGGTGTGTACTACACCATGAGCCTGGGGCTGGATGGCGAGATGATGACCGCCGTGGGCAAGGGACTGGAAACGGTGGGCATCGCCGGCTCGCTGGCGGTGGGCATCCTGCTGGTGTCCACGGTGTTCCGGCTGATTAACCGGCGGCGCGGGTAAGCGCAGGAGCGAAAACAGGGGGCGGGAGGGGCGGTGCCCCTCCCGCTGCTTTCCGCGCGGCGCCCAGCTTGTCAAAAAAGTCCGAACGGACTTTTTTGACAAGCTGAGGCAAAATCGCA
>OLSD01000592.1_pt1 | contig 35224 bp, 31 predicted proteins | sample 1672211 | NCBI WGS metagenome assembly OLSD01 (sample SAMEA3136659, study PRJEB25190) | human gut metagenome | reverse complement strand
GTTGGTAAACGAGAAAATCTTTTCCTTGTTTTCTTTTCTAATCTTGCTTAGTTTTCCCTATCTTTGCAATTTAATTATGACAATTCTTTCAAGAATAAGTCAATGGTTTTTTAATCTAACATCTGAACAAATACAAAATATATGGAAAAAGCATATTTCTCAGGAATTCGTAATAGAATTATTCTCTGTTTAGACAATGCAACGCAAAAGATACAAGTTGCAATGGCTTGGTTTACAAGCAATGAATTGTTTGAAGCGCTAATAAACGCTTTAAACAGAGACGTTGATGTAGAGTTAATACTTCTTGATAATGCAATCAACTACATGTATTATGCTCCTGACTTTAATGAGTTCATCAATGCAGGTGGTAAGCTACGCATTGCTGGAGCTGAAGTTGGTTTTATGCATCACAAATTCTGTGTTATTGATGATAGTGTTGCAATAACAGGTTCATACAACTGGACCTACTATGCAGAGACACGTAATGTTGAGAATATAGTCATTTCAGACAATAGTGACATTGTAATGCTTTTTTCTGCTGAATTTCAACGCTTACAAAATCTCTTGTCAGTAAGCTCATCTTGTGCACGTCTGTCGTGGGATGATATAGAACAAAGAGATGATGTTGATTATCGTGAACTTAATTACGAGATAGAACAAATTTGCGAGGTTCAAAACAAACCTGTTAAGCGATTCTTTGAAACTAAAACAGAAGTGGTAAGAACCGAAATCAAGAAAACGGCATTTGCCAAATATGCAATAGGAATTCAAGCATTAGACGATAATGGCCGTGTGTCTTTTAATCCATTTATCACTTCTGGTACAAAACTACCATACCATTCTAAAGAGACAAAATTCTTCTATGACAGTAAGAACATGAAAGAATTTCCTTGTCTGTTTATTTATGGTAATCCAAACAATGTAAAAGAATGGAATCTGATTAAAGAGGCAGATTTGATGCAAGTTGCCATGGGAACATCTGATGTAGATTTGCCAATAAAAATATCCATGAGTTTAGATGATAATGGCAGTTTACGTGTTGATGTCTCTTGTGCTGAATCTGGACAAAAATTGACAATTAGTACATTAGATTCAAAATTAGTTAAATATGAGTAATTCTTTACAGAAATACAAAAAGACAGTAGAATCCATTAACACCGAATACGCAACTCTTCATTCTTTAACAAATGATGAGTTGCGTATAAAACTGCGCCATATTGAACAATTCATTAACGAACAAGAGGACAAACCATGTGCTCTTGACAAGATGCTTGTCTCAGTATTTGCAATAGTAAAAGAAACTGCAAGACGTTTTTCTCTTGGAAATATCGAAGTCACCGCAACATTAAATGATTTAAGAATAGCAGAAAAATATGATTTTGTCGAAATAATTGGAGATAAAGCCATATACAAGAACCATTGGGATGTTATGGGAGTTCCTTATGTTTGGAAGATGGTTCATTATGACGAACAATTATTAGGCGGTATACTCCTTCATTATGGGTATGCTACAGAGATGGCTACAGGAGAAGGAAAGACTCTTGTTGCCACACTTCCTGTATTCCTGAACGCTCTTACACATGAAGGAGTCCATATAATGACTGTTAACGATTATCTTTCAAAGCGTGACTTTGAAACCACTCGTCCTATATACATGTTTTACGGGCTGTCTGCTGATTGCATAGAAAAATACGAAAGACAGGATAAACGCCGTAAAGCAACTTATAAATCAGATATTGCTTTTGGCACAAATTCGTCATTTACATTTGACTATCTCTTCGATCATTTAGCCATTCAACCTGAGGAGTGTGTACAGCAAAGCCATAATTATGTAATTATTGACGAACTTGATTCTATTCTTATAGATAACGCAGCAGAGCCTCATATCGTTGGTGGTGGAAATTTCTATAACAAAGGTAAAATCTTTAAAGAGAACTATCCTTTAATCAAAGAATTGATAGAATATAAAGAGGCTAAACTTTATGATACTAACAAGCTAAAAAAATCTGCATGGCTTACACAAGAAGGAAAAAACTGGCTTGTTTCAAAGAAAGGCATTGCAAATCTGTTTAATATAGAACGCACTTATGAAGTATCCAATTTTGATATATTGCCTCAAGAAGAGCAGAATGAAATTCGTTTTAAAATAGATCTTCAGAACGTATTCAATCAATTGCTGCTTGCCTTGACTGTGTATGAGCGCGATGTCGATTATATAGTAGAAGGAGGTAAAGTTAAGATTATTGACACTCATACAGGACGTGTAAAAGAATCATGCAGATGGGAGCATGGATTACATACAGCAATAGAAGTAAAAGAACAAGTAGAAGTTCAAGATGATTTCGACGGAATGGCTGTTGTCTCCTTGAAGAACTACTTCAGGCTATATAAAAAGATTGCAGGTATGTCTGGCACCATTATGCCAGTTAAAGATGAACTTTTGGAGATATACAATCTTCCATGCGCTTCATTGCCAACTCATAGACCATTGATACGCAAGGATCTTCCATTACGCATATTTAAAACTGCGCAACAGAAAGACGATGCTATAATTAAAGCAATCATTGATAATAAATCAGCGGGACGCCCTTCGTTAGTAGGAAGTATTTCCGTTAAACGTTCAGAGCAATTATGTAATAAGCTTGATGAATTAGGCATTGAATACAACAAATTGGATGCGAAAACATTAAAAGATGAAGCATATACTATTGCGAAAGCGGGCATCGGAAATACAATAACGGTATCAACAAGCGTAGCAGGAAGAGGCACTGACATCAAACCATCCCCTGAAGCTATAGCTGCTGGTGGATTAATGGTTATCGGAACAGACCTTTTCGAATCAGTAAGAGTGGACAGACAACTTAAAGGGCGTTCGGGTAGGCAAGGCGACCCTGGATCTTCTGTATTCTTTGCTTCTCTTGAAGACCAAATTCTTCAAAATCTAAGTCCCGATGATTTAAAAGATTTGGAGCGGCTGTCAGACACATATTCAATGAACGAAATATCCACTGACGAAGTTAGAATGTATTTCGACAAAGCACAGTCAAACCGAGAAGCCTATTTCAAATCATGCAGAGAGAGAACTGCTCGCAAGGATGATATTGTTGATCCTCATAGAAAAAAGATGTATAAACAGCGTAATACTGTTCTTTTTAATGCTGAGGAAGCAAACGTTATTGTAGATAATATAATCAAGCATTTGGGTGAGAATTCAGACAAAATAGAAGAACACCTAATGTCTTTATATATAAAAATAAAGGAACTCGTCAGGAGAAGTACGGAAAACAATCCTAACAGGACAGAAGTATTAGTGCCATTCTCTGAAGCGATGCATACTTTTGCCATTCGTTTAGACGTAGGATTGTCTATAGCAAGTTACGAATATTTCTGCAGAGAATTCAAAAGACAGATTATTCTACAAATCTATGATAAGGAATGGAAAAAGTTTGTTCTGCACATAATGTCTGATTTAGACAGGAAGGAGATAGAGCTACTTGATACAAAATATCGTCAAATGATGGATGATATCAACTATATCATTCTCTGTAGACTTAAGTATGCCTCTATTCCTTTTGAAGTTAGAAATAAACTGTTAGATAATTCAAAAGAAAGAAAAGTAGAGAAAGAAAAGCCTCGCAAGGTCAATCCTGCCGTACAGATAGCAGCGGATGAGCCTTGTCCATGTGGCAGCGGAAAAAAATACTGCGAATGTCACGGTAGTAACATTCGCAGCAATAACAGAATCAAACGGCGTCGTTAATACATCGGACTGAATTTAACCAACTCATTGTTAATGTATAGGAAAAAGGTAATTGAACCATCCGGATTCCTTACAGCTAACAATGGGTTGTTTGTATTGATAGAACAATCTTCTGCTTTTGATGCAATCAGCTCAAAAGAAGATGCACTATATGTTTCTGACTTCTCGCCTGAATAGCGATAATCACCGATATAGTCAATTAGTCCTTTTGAAGTTTCAAATGCATCAGACAGGAGTTCTTCAGCATTCAATGCATCAACAACATGAGTTATCATAATCTGTTTGCCATCTTTGCTATATGAGCCGAAAATATAACCGATAGCCCCATCAGGAGAATCGTTCATCTCTTCAGCATCGTACAAGGTCTCTTTAGAAACATTCAACGTGATATCATAGCCTTCAAGTTTATAGGTTGAAATTCTGTCTGCAATGATTCCTCGTTCTGAATATGAATAGATAGTGGAATGCATCAGCGTGCCTTTTTCCATACTGAGATTCAAGTCTCTAAGTGCCAAATTTACCAGTGAGGCTATGTCACAATTATTCGCAAGGAATGTTGGTGAGTAGCAACCTTCGCCCTCTATATAGAAGTTCTTCGTATCTTGCTCAATGCGTGACAGATAGGCTTTTCTCAGTTCAAACGGATTGCCTTCTATGTTAGTAATGCAAAGCAAGTCATTAGCATGATTGGTTATGCACATACTGATAATTTCTGCATTTAAAGCAGCATAACTCAGGAAATGAAGCATCTCATTACTACCTGTACAGTCTATCACCAAATCATACCCTTCAAGTTCCTTTGATGCGTCTTCTTGACTATTGTAGTTTACGTTGGCATAGAACGAAGTGCCTATAAACTTTTTGGTATTCGCATCATATTCTAACCAATATCCATGCGTTCTTGTTTCAACGAATGGATTTATTGATCTAATAATAGAGTCTATTGCAGATACTTTGCTTTCTCCCATATTCTTTATAGTATAGGCACTTCTACAAATATTACCAGGCTCAACAATGTCAAAATCCCAAAGACCAATCTTTGAGACACCACAATGTGCCAATGAACTTGCCACCATAGAGCCAATAGCACCTAAACCAACTAAAGCTACTCTTTTTGAGTTAAAAGATTTAGAAAATGATCCTCTCCCAAAGTACATATCCTTGGTTATTACTTGAATGCCATTTCTTTTTAATGGTTGAGATATAAGTTTCTTTAACTCAACAGATTTCAGAGTCAATTCAAAATGAGCATATTCGTAATAACTAAAAGCTTTGTTGGTGTAAATAATAAACCACACTATTCCTTCATCATGTTTTACACCAAATGCAAAATAATGCCAATCAAAAAACTCTTTTTCATCAACTAAATCTGAAGGAATACTACTGTTGATATCTAACAATAATGCATTTCCTACACATTTATTCTCTTTTTTATTCTCTTTTAAACTTTCAAGTAATATCGGTTTTTGTGATGGAAGTACCTTTATTTTCTTTATTTCATTATCAGATAATCTAATTCCACTACTGTACGAAGAAAATTTATATCCAGAAAGATACGTATCTTTCTTAAGCAACTCTGATTCAAGCAATTCTATTTGTTTTAATACATCTTCACTGCAAGCATTGTCTCCTTGTGTCGTTACTACATAACTTTGCCATTCATTAGAAATATTTAAACTTGGCAAAAGATGCTTGCAAGTTTCATCATCCCATTCATATTGTTCCTTTAGTAAAACAAAATCCGAAAAAGTTTCAGATGATTTAGGAGCTTGATCTACTATTATATATGGTAGTTTATAATTGGCAAGCGCTGAATCAGCTATAGCATAAAACCTATTATCCGGAGTCTTAATACAATGAAGATAGCCTAACTTTTTCTTAAAATAGTCAAAGTTATTATGAAAGTCTCCAACAAAAGTAAGCATAGCCTGAGAACAAAACTCTTTTACTTCATCAAGGTTTTCCCATTCATACGCGTTTGCAAATGCCAATGCTTTTTTTACATTGGCATCTTTAATAATCGCAGGAAGATCTTCACGCATCTGATGAGAAATCCATTCCTTCAGTCTTGTTATCTCTTGATTGAGCTGTTCTTCTGGAGTTTCGGCAAAAGGGGTATTTAAGCAAAACCAATCACCATATTCAATCTTGCCATTATGAATAAGATGCGGATAGCCACTTAGCGATTTTGTACGAAAAACCAACTTATTGTGAGGGAATGTGAAAGGAATTTCTACACGAAGAACAAGAGGATGAATAGTATTGAGAACCTCTACACTACCAACATAGAGATTCTTTTCATTTTTATCCTCTGATTCTTTAAACTCCTCAAGAAGAGAGAAGCCTTCTAAAGAAGAAAAATAGTCAGTATAAAACTGAGCGTTTTTATAATCGAACATAAGCTAATTATGCATGTCCTCTTGGAGAGGGGGTTGATGGTGCAGGACGCTGAGTTGTAACTTTGTTTTCAGTTTCTTTACGAGTGGTTCTGAGCACAGTCTTTGATAGAGAACCGATACCATTGTATGAAGGAAAATCTGTCATAGTTATATTTGTTTTATTTGTTTATTCAATTATACTTGCAAATTTAATTGTTTTTTGAGTAACAAACAAGTTTATCCTTTCAATTCTAATTGTAATCTGTGAGAATTAAGAAATCAACTTAAATAATATTTGTTTGGTTATCAAAATATTACTACCTTTGAGTATTAAACCAGCAAGTAACAAGACTTAAAGAACAAACAATATGGAACTTACAACTCAACAACATAAAGTCTTTGAACAGATCAAAGCATTCCTTAATAGTGATGCATCTGTTTTTATCCTTCGTGGTTATGCTGGTACTGGTAAAACCACGATGGTTAAAGTGATAGCAGACTATATTAAGCAAAGTCGTCAGTTAGTAATGATGGCTCCTACGGGGCGTGCTGCAAGAGTTCTTGCTATGAAAACGGGGCATGAAGCTGTGACTATCCACAAAGCTATTTATGCAAGAGCACATGTTGAGCATAAAAAAGTCAAAGATGTTGCAGACTCTGAGTTTAAGTTAGTATTTCCTATTAACCAATCTGAAAATGGAGGCAATATTGTTGCTATTGTGGATGAAGCATCAATGCTTTGTTCTCGTAAGATAGAGCATGAGTTGTTTATGTTCGGTACAGACAATCTGATGGAAGATCTTCTTACATTTGTACGACCTAACTTTGGCGGCAAAGTGATATTTGTTGGCGATCCTGCGCAGTTGCCTCCGGTTGGTGAATCCGTGTCAAACGCATTACGAGCAGAGTATTTCCAAGGACATGGTCTGAAGGTTGTAGAGGCAGAGCTTACAGAAGTGCTTCGCCAAAAGGGTGATAGTGTTATCCTAAAGAACGCTATGATGATACGCGATCTTCTCAAAAAAGACAAACGAAACCAACTTGTGTTTGAAGAGCAAAAGGATGATGTAGAAATGGTTCCGTCAGAACAATTCCTTGATAAATACCTTAAATACAGAAAAGAATCTGGCAGACATGACAGTGTAATAATATGCTTTTCAAATAAATCTGCAAACAGATATAATAAAGATATCCGCAAAGCTCTTTATGGAGGGGATGTACCTCTTAGAGAAAATGACATTTTGCTTATTACGCAAAACAACTATAGACTCAATCGAATGAACGGAGAGTTTGTTCCTGTACTTTCTATTGGGGCTAGAACGCAACAGTCAGCTCCTGTATATGCTCAAATAGGCGGAAAGAAACAGCGCATTGTCATTACTCTAAACTTCATTCAAGTAACAGTTTCAGATGGCAATGGCAATCCGATGCCGTGTATGTTGCTTGAGGATTTACTGACAAGTGACAAGGCTACAATTTCGATTGACGAAAACAGAGCCCTGTATATCAATTTCTGCATGAGGAATCCTAAATTTAAACAAGGTACAGAAGCGTTTGCACAAGCTCTGCTCAATGACATGTATTACAATGCTATACGTGCAAAATATGGCTATGCCGTAACTGGACACAAGTGTCAAGGTGGTGAATGGGGAAAAGTGTTCGTTGACTACACTAGTAGAACTGGACTTGACGACGACAGTCTGAGATGGGCATATACAGCTACAACAAGAGCACAAAAAACACTTTACGTAGCAAACCTGCCACATATCACGCCTTTCTCTAAATTCAGAATAGACCCTATACAAAAGTGCAAGAGCATATCTCCGGAATGCAGAATACTTAACGAGGTTGCGCCTACGCCGTTTCATAACGAAACGGTGAACAATGGCATAAGAGCAAAATACCATTGCATCGCCAGAAACATGGAGTATACTCCCTACAAGATAATAAGCATACAGAGTCGTCCTTATTTGGAGATATACAACATACAAACTCCTGACGGAGTTGACAGATATGACCTCTACTACAAAGCTGGAGATATATTCCAACCTGCAAAGGCGGTATCTCCAAATCAGCATACACCTCTGATAGAAATAATGCTCAATGATGAACGAGGTATGTCTTATAAATATGATTATATTCCCTCCGATGAATCTCACAGTAAGTTGCTTAATTTGATTAGATCGGCATGTGATACCATAAGTGTTCAGATTACAAATGTTGTAGAGCACTCGGAAGATTTCAGTACAATATACTATATGCGCACCAGTGGAACATTCTCCTATATAAAGGTGTATGTAAATTCTGATGGATTTATCACATACGCCAAACCAATGTCATTGAAAGGTAAAGATGATGGAGAACTTAGTGCAATAATAGAAATAATAAACTCACATTTTATATAATATGGTAAATGTTAGAGATATAACAACAATGTGTAAGCAAGGTCAAGTGCAAAAAGCGTACGACCTTGCCAAAGCTGATTTAACGGCTATGCCAGCTGATGTCTGGACACAAAGAGCGATTGGTTGGGCTCTATATTACATGATAAAAGCGGATTCTGAAGTTGGAGACTATGCCAGACTGTTAGGGCATATTGACGAACTGAAATCATTAGATCAGCTGACATTAGCCAATGACAGTATGATTTTTGACAATGTGCAATTCCAAATAGCAAACTTTATCAAGAATCCTGTATTCTTAAGGGATATAGAAGCATCAGCTAAGCTCTCAACCTTCTTTCTGAAGTTAAAAGATTATGAATTCAAATCATCTAAAGGTCATTCGTTCCTTCTTCAAACCATTCTGAAATTTGAGAATTGGCCAGAAATGGCAGATTTCTTTGACTGGTGGAACTTGGACAATCTAACTCCTGAAGACTATACACCATACATCAATCAGAAAGGGCAAAAGATAATGACTTTGGCAGAACGTGCATTCATTGCAAATTCAAAGGCATTGCTTAGACTAAACGATCTTGGACGCATCGAGGAATTCCTGCCAAAGTTGGACAATCTTATGAATACACATCAGGAAATGATGTACCCTGGTTATTTCTACGGAAAACTACTATTGGCTTTGGGAAGCAATAGCGATGAAGCCTTGAAAGTTATTATACCTTTTGCAAGAAAAAAAATAACAGAGTTTTGGGTATGGCAACTTTTAAGTGATGTTTTCACGAATGATGAGGACAAGCAACTCGCTTGTCTGCTCCGTGCTGTCCATTGCCGGACACAAGAAACGTTCCTTGGTAAAGTTCATATTAAATTAGCCAATTTGTATATAAAGCGTGGATTGCTCAACTATGCTCGCTATCATATAGATGCAGTAATACGCTGCTATGCTTCACAAGGCTGGCGACTGCCAAACGAAATTGACTGTTGGATTCATCAACCATGGATTAATTCGACGGCTCCAGATGAGAAAGACCCTATTAACTATATGTCTATTACAGATGCAATCCTATGCGATGGTGCTGAAGAATGTATAGCTGTGGTAACATATGTTGACCCAAACAACCATAAGTCCTTTATTATTTATGGCAAAGAAAAGCGTACGTCTCAAAAGTTTCGCTTTAATGTACGTGTCGGAAAAACATTGAAATTGCATTATATTGTAGACAATGAAGGTAGAATGAAAGTCCTCAGCTCAACAATGGCTCAGCTGCCTTCCAACCTTGATTACGCCAAATATGTAGAAGGAGAAATAGATAAAAGGGACGATAAAGAATTTGCCTTCTTGAAATCAGGTTCCATAAAATGCTTTGTTTCGCCTAATACAGTAAGGAAACATGACCTAAAAAATGGTGATAAGGTCAAGAGTCTGATTGTATATGATTATGATAAGAAAAAAGAAGTATGGAATTGGGTATGTGTAAATGTAAAGAAGTAAAAAACTAATATGAAAGAATTAACTCATAATGCTAAGATAGCAGTATTAAGAATATTGAACGACATCGTTAATGCAGATAATATTGTTAAGGATGTAGAAATTGAATATATGGATGAAATTGCGCGCTCTTTCAAACTTGCAGACAACTACATGAACGAGGTAAATAGCCTTGTTACCTTGCAAGCATTGTCAATTGTCAGAACACTCCCTACCGATAAAAAAGAGAAAATTGCTCAGCTGATGGGAAAGATGGTTGTTATTGATGAGGATATAAATTATAATGAGGTGAAACTCTATAATGCTGTCTGTGAGTCTTGCAATATAGAAAAAGATTTCAATATTGAAGACTACCCCGATTTTACCTTTAGTGGTCCATTTGTTAATCCTGAAGATTTAATGAACATAAATAACTGATTCATTACTGCTTAAGAGAGTTCGAAGAATATAGGTAGTGTAAGCAATATCATACGGCTCGCTTACACTACCTACCACCCTACCATTATTTCAGTTGCTGCAACTGCTCCAAGGTTAGCCCTGTTAATTTTATAATGGTAGCTTCATCTATGTTCATAGCCAGCATATCCTTGGCAATCTCAAGATTCCTCTCATTCTTTCCTTCTTCTTTACCGATAGCTATTCCTTCTTCCTTACCGATAGCTATTCCTTCCTCCTTACCAATAGCTATCCCCTCTTCCTTGCCTTCTTGTTTAGCAGTATCAATAGAGTTCTTGATATCCCTATAAGCCATCTTGCTCGCCTCGTATTCTCTTACTTCCTTTGGTGAAAAATTGGCAATCTCGGCTTCCTCAAAAAGGCGGTCAAAGACCTTGTCATACAACTCCTTTGGGCGCTGAGTAAGCTTATATAAATTCTTCAAGGCATAGAGCCATTTGTCATAAAGAGTCTCAAGCTCTTCCAAAGTTTTATCAAACTTGGCAATCTCAACATATATAAACTCCAGTTTATCATAGAATATCTTGTGCGTTGCGGTATCACACAACTGCACGTGATGACGAATCTTCTCCTTATCGAAAGCTTCTTCATTCATATTGAAGTTTAGCAGGGCTATGGTATAAATATGATTGAGTTTGAAGTTCCAATCATTTCCCTTGGGGGCTTGTTCACGAATTGGGAAAGTAGAGTAGAAAAGTGAGCGATCCTTGAAATACGCCTGATAAGCATTCTGCATTTCAACGATAAACTTCTCACCGTTTTCTCCTTCACAATATACGTCAAAGATAGCCTTACGGTCTGTATATACATCACCGACGTGCTCAGGATTTAGATACGAAACATCCTTAACAACCTGTTTTCCATTAAACAAGCTGTTGAGGAAGCAAATCAGCAAGTCCTTATTTATTGCTGTTCCAAAAATGCGCTTGAAGCCGAAGTCGGTAAGCAAGCTTATGTATCTTTCTTCTACCTGTTTCATAAGTCATCTATTTATTCTTATGCAAACATATAATTTTTCTTTATAACATCCAAATATTTAGGACGTTTTTTGAAGAATAGCTAATTCATTAATTCATCCTATCCCCTTCATAAATCCTTACACCAGCAGACACAGCGCTACGGAGATGCCGAATATCAGCATGTTTCGGGCTGTCATTCCGAGGACGCGGTTCAGAGCGGCGCCTTTGTTTATGCGGCGCATGGCAAGGAACGTATTATAATGGAAGAGGAAGAAGATTATGATCAGGACCTGTTGCCAGAGATTCCAAGTCTGCGTCATCCTGCTTGAACCGTAAACCACAAGCCCACCGGCGAGGAAGCCGAGGAAGAAATAGAGCAGTCTGCCCCATACCGGACCGATGCGCACGATGAGCGTCTTCTTGCCGGCACGACGGTCATTGTCGATGTCGCGATAGTTGTTTACGACGAGCAGCGTGTCAATCTCCAAGCCACATGCCAGCGACAGGACTATCACGGGAACGGGAATGGACGTCAACGGCGTGGGAGGAGCCACAAGCCAATAGGTCATGCAGACCGGCACCAGTCCGAAGAACACCAACACCAGCACGTCACCCAAACCAAGATAAGAGAACGATATGGTGTAGAGGAAGCAGAACACCACGCACGCCAGACCCACGAGAATCATCTCCCAACCGCCGTATGCGATGAGCGGCAAGCCGACGGCACACGCCAGCAGCGTGGTATAGAGCAGACCACGACGCATCGCCGCAGCCGTTATCCATCCCTGTGCACATGCACGCTTCGGACCGAGACGCGTCTCGTCGTCCGTGCCCTTCATAAAGTCAAAATAGTCGTTAACGAAGTTGGCGTCCACCTGCATAACCAGCGCGAAGAGCATACAGAGCACGGCAGGCACCACCCTTATGCCGTCCCAACCGTACATACACACGGCAGAGGCAATGCCTATCAGCACCGGAACAGCAGCTCCCGAGAGTGTTTTGGGGCGCGAAGCAAGCACCCACGCCTTGAAAGAATTGACATTTACATTTGTTTCGTCCATTGTTTTTCTCTTTGTTTCTTGCAAATTTAACCATAATAAACTACTTTTGCAAGTAAATAATCATTTCATTTATTTTATGGATACATCAACTCCCAGCCTCGACCTTATGGAATTCGTAGAGCAGAACATCCTTCCGCGCTACAACAATTTCGACCTGGCACACAACATACGACACGCCAACATGGTGATAAAGAACTCGTTGGCACTTGCCAAAATCACCGGAGCAGACGTCAATATGGTTTACGCCATTGCCGCCTATCATGATCTTGGCCTTGACGGACCACGCGCCGTGCATCACATTACAAGCGGAAAAATCCTGCTTGCCGACCGCAGACTGAGACAATGGTTCACGGAGGAACAGATAAAGATAATGAAGGAGGCGGTGGAAGACCACAGAGCGTCGGCATCGCACGCGCCACGCAGCATTTACGGAAAAATTGTGGCAGAAGCAGACCGCGACCTCGAACCTGACCACATCTTCCGCCGCACCATACAGTACGGAATGGCTCATTATCCCGAGCTGAGCCGCGACAAGCAGTGGGAGCGCTTCCTCCAGCACATGGACCAGAAATATTCCGCCCACGGATACATCCGCCTGTGGATGCCAGGCTCGCCCAACGAGAGCAAGCTACGCATCATCCGCGAACTCCTGTGCGACCAGACTGCACTTCGTGCGACGTTCGACAGAATATTCGAAGAAGAGCTTAAAGCTCTTTAAACCACAAGTTTATTGTCCTATCTTGGTTAAAAATAGTTAACCCTGTTAAAATCATTGCGTAAGAATGGCGTATGAACGAAAAATATCGCTACTTTTGCATAGTACACAACAAAACTACATTGATATGACAAGATACTTACTTTCACTTATAGTCCTCATGTCTGCAGCGATGTTTATGCCCCAAAAGGCCAACGCAAGCGCAGCACCTATGATAGAGCTTCTCGAGCAGGCTGACATGCAGAAGGTGGTCATCACCACAAGCGAGTCTACCATCCACGTTTCGGGAGGCACAGGACTTACTCTCCTCGTATATAACATTGCAGGAGGAGCACCGGTGATGAAGGTAAAGGTGGACGGTCCGGACAAGCGCTATGAGCTAAACCTTCCCAAAGGCATTTACATCGTTCAGGTGGGCAAGGTGGTGCGCAAGATTGTCATCAAGTAAGAAAAGGACAAGCACACAATGCCTTCCACATCGCCAGACAAACCGCATTGAATAACGTATGCGCGTCAGCCTATTGCCTGAAGCGCATACGTCATCAGATGCGGTGTTTTAGTATATAAACTATTCAACATTGCATACCCATCGACTTATAGTTAAGCTATTGTTTCTCTTCCTTCTCACCACACTCGCGCTCAGCGCCTGTCATGAGAAAGAGGAGCACCTGTCCTTGTCCCTCGACTCCATCTCACAGATCAGCGATGAAAGCATGCTCGTAAGCGAAGAGAGCCTAAGGGAAGCCATCCACCACATGGTCATGGCAGACTCAGACAGAGACGTCGCCGCCATGCAGACCCGCAGACATTATCTGAACGGAGGAGCCATAAGATGGATGACTCGCGACGGCGTGTCAGCAAAGGCGGACAGCCTTGTGACTTATCTCGAACGCGTGGAGCAAGTGGGCATATCGCCCAAGCTCTTCTATGCCTCGCAGATAAAGGACGACCTCGAACGCGTAAGAAGCCTCAACTTCGGAGAAGGAAAGAACAGCGTCAGCCGTGTTTACGGACGCCTGGAATATCTGCTTACGAAGGCTTTCCTCCGCTACACGGAAGGTCAGCGCTTCGGCTTCGTCAATCCACGTGAAGTGTTAAACAGACTGGACGTTCGCGACAGCGACTCTGTCCGCACAACGTACCGTCAGCTTTACGATGTGCCCACAAAGCGCCCCGGCAAGGATTACGTGGCGCTTGCATTCGGAGTCATGGGCAGCGACGACGCATCGGTGGCTAAATTCCTCCGTGAGTCAGAGCCCAAGAATCCGCTGTACGCCACCCTCGTACGCCACCTTTCAGACCCTCTCTCAAAGGCAGACCTGCAACGCCTTCAGACCAACATTGAACGAAGCAGATGGGACCACGGCGACTATCCGCAGAACCACAGCAAGTACGTGCTCATAAACATCCCTTCCGTGCATCTTCTTGCCGTGAACGGCGAGGAACGCATGACCATGCGCATAGGCATAGGAAGCCTCAAGACCAAGACGCCGCTCCTCAACAGTCGCGTAAAGCGAATGGACTTTAATCCGCAATGGGTGATTCCGAAGAGCATTGTCAAGACATCCATCAGACATCATGCAGGAAGCCGTGCTTACTTCGACTCGCACAACTACTTCATTATCAATCGCAACACCGGCAAGCAGGTTGACCCGTCAACGGTAAGCGGAGACATGCTTATGTCGAAAGACTACGGCGTGGTTCAGCGTGGTGGCGTGGGCAATGCGCTGGGCAGAGTGGTGTTCCGCTTTGACAACAACTTCTCCATCTACATGCACGACACGTCCAATCCCGGCGTCTTCTCGCAGCGCGACCGTAGCGTGTCGCACGGCTGCATAAGAGTGGCACGTCCGTACGACCTTGCCGTCTTTATGCTCAGCAAGAAAGACGAGGCAATGATGGAGCGAATACGCTACTCGATGACCATCGACTATCGCCCTTCACACACAAGAGGCAATGACGAGGAGAGCGAGAAGCAGAAGGAAAGCATTGACAAGAAGAAGATGCTCGGCAGCCTGAACGTCAATCCGCAAGTGCCTATCTTCATCAGTTACTATACGCTCTATCCTGACCAGAACGGCACGCTCGTCCCCTACCCCGACGTCTACGGTTACGACAACGTAATATACAACAGCCTGAAGGGTTATCTCGCAAGCGGACAATAACGCTTGCACAATAACAAACAGCAAGAAAAGCAGAACCACAAAAAATGCAGGAAGCAGATAAAGACACGCCAAAGGGCTATGCCAACGACAAGGAGAAGCGGCAAGGCTTTGAGCAGATCGTACGCCAGTATAGCGAGAAGCTGTATTGGACAGTACGACGTATCGTCATAAATCATGACGATGCCAACGACGTGCTGCAGAACGTATTTATTAAGGTATGGAAAAGCATAGGCGACTTCGAGCAGCGGGCGAGTCTCTCCACATGGCTCTACAGAATAGCCGTGAACGAATCGCTCGACTTCCTAAGAAGACAGAAAGACACGGCGTCCATAGACGAAAGCGGCGCAGGGGCCAACATCGCCAACCATCTGCTTGCCGACGACTATTTTGACGGCGACCGGGCTCAGGCTCTCCTGCAAGAAGCCATCGCCACACTCCCGGAGGTGCAACGCGTGGTCTTCACAATGCGCTATTACGACGAGATGAAGTATGCCGACATGAGTCGCATACTCAACACATCGGAAGGAGCACTGAAGGCAAGTTACCACATAGCGATGAAGAAGATTACGGCTTACGTTCAGATGCACGAACAATGAAGCAGAAGGAAAAAAGCAGAAAAATATACCTTAATTATATATTAGGATTAAACCAATCAGCTTAAAGTACGTCATAACTACAAAGAACATAATCTGCATAAGGTGTAACAAATATGGAATCTGACGAAAAATACATACTCTCACGATTTGGCAACAAAAACCATTTCGCCGTCCCGGAAGGCTACTTCGAGCATCTCCAGGACGACATTCTCACGTCTGTGGCTATGCTTGAGGAAGAAAAGACAACGGAGACATGCCCGAAAGAAGACAAGCCCAAGACCATTCCGCTCCGCAGCAGAATGCTCAGATATGCAGCTGCATGCACCGGAATAATGGTGGTGGGAGCCGTAGCATGGACAGCATTCACGCTGTCCGCACCACAACAAGACCCCACATTAGCTGCCAAGGACAACAAGCCACAAACAGAAGCAACGGACAACAGCATGGCTACGCTGCCTGCAAACGACACGCCTGCACACCACTCTGTAAGCGACGAGATGGCAGACTACTCTATGCTTGACAACGAGGACATCTATTCGCTCCTTGCAAGCAACTGACAAGCGGCAGTAACGACAAACCACGCAACCACATAAAATTCGCACATAATGAAAAGATTCGTTATAATATTATTCACGGCACTACTCTGCGTGACCGAAATGGCGGCTCAGAAACACCATCATTTCGACCCGGCACAATTCCAAGCCGACCTGGAGCAGTTCATCACCTCCGAGGCTGGGCTGACCCCTAAAGAAGCTGCCGCCTTCTTCCCCGTATACAGAGAGATGCGTAAGAAGCAGCTTGCCTTTTTCGGGCAAGACAGACGCCTGTGCCATGTGGACACGAATGACGACAAGGCATGCGCCGAAGCTATAGCGCTGCGCGACGACAATGACATCAAGATGAAGCAACTGCAGAAGAAATATCATCAGCGCTTTATGAAAATACTGCCCGCATCAAAGGTTTTCCGCATAATCAGAGCCGAAGACAGATTCCACAGACAGCTGTTCAGCGGAAAGCGAAAACTGGGAGAACACAAGAAATAAAGAATAAGAAAAGAAGAATGAAGAGATACTTTGTAGAGTTTGCCTATGACGGCACCAACTATCACGGTTGGCAGATTCAGCCTAACGGCAACTCAGTTCAGGAGGAACTACAGAACGCATTGTCAACAATAATAAGGGAGAACATCGAAGTGGTCGGTGCAGGAAGGACGGACGCAGGAGTGCACGCCCGCCGCATGACAGCTCACTTCGAGACGGACGCTGCCATTGACTGCGTCCAACTCGTCTATAAGCTCAACCGTCTCTTGCCCCGTGACATCTCGGTGTATGGCGTTCGCCCGGTGGCTGACGACATGCACGCACGTTTCAGCGCCACGCTCCGCACCTATCATTATTACATCCATACACGCAAGAACCCGTTCCTGCGAGCCTATTCTTGCGAGATGCACTACGACCTGGACTTTGATCTTATGAATCAGGCGGCAGCCATCCTTCTCCAGACCGACGACTTCGCAGCTTTCTGCAAGACCCACACCGACGTGAAGACCACGCTCTGCAACGTCACGGAGGCAGCATGGACAAAGGACGCTGACGACGCTTGGCACTTCCGCATATCAGCCAACCGTTTCCTGCGCAACATGGTAAGGGCTGTGGTAGGCACGCTCATTGAGGTGGGACGCCATCGCATCACCATTGACCAGTTCAGGGAGATTATTGCAAGCGGCTCACGCTCCAAGGCTGGCGAAAGCATGCCCGCATGCGCCCTGTTCCTCGAGGACGTCAGATACGACGCGTAATTCATTCACAAGAACCCAATAAAACACACAGACATCTTAATTAATTATGTGGCTAATCTTAGCTTTCTGCTCGGCAGCATTGTTAGGCTTCTATGACGTTTGCAAGAAGCACGCGCTGTCGGGCAATGCCGTATTGCCGGTATTGTTCCTCAATACGGCTATATGCTCACTGCTTTTCCTTCCGTTCATAATCCTGTCTTCCTATACCGGACTGCTCGACTCGTCTTCGTTCTACGTCGAGCCGTGCGGATGGGAGCAGCACCGCTACATCCTGCTCAAGGCTTGCATCGTGCTGTCCTCATGGATATTCGGCTATTTCGCCATGAAGCATCTCCCCATCACCATCGTAGGTCCGATAAACGCCACACGCCCCGTGATGGTGCTCATAGGAGCCATGCTCGTCTTCGGTGAACGCCTCAACGTATGGCAATGGGCAGGTGTGACGCTCGCCATCATCTCCTTCTTCCTCCTCAAACGAAGCGGCAAGAAGGAAGGCGTTGACTTCAGACACAACAAGTGGATATTCTCACTCATTCTGGCAGCCGTGCTCGGAGCCGTCAGCGGACTGTACGACAAGTATCTGATGGCACCGCCTGAGAACGGTGGCGTCGGACTGAGCCGTATGGTGGTGCAGAGCTGGTATAATCTTTATCAGTTGGCGATGATGGGACTGACGATGCTGATGATATGGTGGCCTACGCGAAAGAAGTCTACGCCGTTTACGTGGAAATGGGGCATCATCTTTATCAGCCTCTTCCTTAGTGCAGCCGACTTTGTCTACTTCTACGCACTGTCCCTTCCGGGAGCTATGATCAGCATCGTCTCAATGATCAGACGTGGAAGCGTGGTGGTGAGCTTCTTCTGCGGAGCAGCCGTCTTCAAGGAGAGAAATCTCAAGAGCAAGGCTCTGGATATGCTGCTCGTGCTGCTCGGTATGCTGTTCCTTTATATAGGCTCGCGCTAAAAACTTGTAAAGGTTATGGTTTTTTATTGTATTCTGACAATGGGTTTTCATGATAAATCATTAACTTTGTAGCAGAATAATAATATAATTCTTAATATCACCATATGGCACAGAACATCTTCAAAGGGTTAGGAATCGCTCTTATCACACCATTCACGCAAGACGGCGAGGTGGACTACAAGGCACTCACACGCCTTGTTGACTACCAGATCCAGAATGGTGCTGACTTTTTATGCATTCTGGCGACAACAGGCGAAACGCCCTGTCTGTCAACCGACGAGAAGCACAAGATAAAGGAATTAGTGATTGACAGAGTCCGCGGCAGACTGCCCATCCTCATGGGTTGCGGCGGCAACAACACAAGTGCTGTTGTCGAGGAACTGCGCAACACAGACTTGCGTGGCATCGACGGCGTTCTCAGCGTATGCCCTTACTATAACAAGCCTTCGCAGGAAGGTCTCTATCAGCACTTCCGCGCCATAGCCGAAGCAAGCCCCGTGCCCGTGGTACTCTATAACGTACCAGGACGTACCGGCATCAATCTCAAGCCCGAGACCACTGTGCGCTTGGCAAAAGACTGCGCTAACATCATTGCCATCAAAGAGGCAAGCGGAAGCCTGGAGCAGGTGGACGAGATAATAAAGAACAAGCCGGAACGCTTCGATGTCATCAGCGGCGACGACGCTCTGACATTCTCAATGGTGGCAAGTGGCGCTGCGGGTAGCATCTCCGTTATCGGCAATGCACTTCCCAAGGAGGTTTCGCGCATGATTCGTCTGGAATTTAAAGGCGAATACGAGGCTGCACGCATCATACACCACCGCTTCACCGAACTCTACTCGCTGCTCTTCGTCGACGGCAATCCTGCCGGCGTAAAGGCATTGCTGCATGAGATGGGATTCATCGAGAACGTGCTGCGCCTGCCGCTCGTACCGACACGCATCACCACGTTGCAGAAGATGACCGAAATACTGAAAACGCTGAAGATTTGACACGCCGTCTGCTCATATTCGCCTTACTGGCGTCAGCCACGATAGCGTTGCTGTTGCTTAACGTCTTTTTCGGAGCTGTGGACATTCCGGCAGCAGATGTCTGCGACATTCTGCTCGGACGCGATGTCCACGACGACAGCTGGCGCTTCATCATCCTTGAGTCGCGACTGCCGCAAGCCGTCACAGCATTGTTGTGCGGCTGTTCGCTGGCGGTCTGTGGTCTTATGCTTCAAGCCGTCTTTCGCAATCCGCTTGCCGACCCATCCATTCTCGGCATCAGCAGCGGAGCCGGACTTGGAGTGGCTTTCGTCATGCTATTGTATGGAGGAAGCGTTAGCGTCGGCATGCTTTCCATCGGAGGCTTCGCCACCGTTCTGGCAGCGGCATTCATAGGCGCCACCGCCGTTACTTTACTGATGTTCAGTCTCTCAAGCATTATCCGCTCCGATGCCATGTTGCTCATCGCTGGAGTAATGGTGGGATATCTTTCATCATCCATTATCGTACTGCTCAGCTATTACGCTTCTGAGGAGGGACTGCGTGCCTACACGCTTTGGGGCATGGGCAATTTTGCCAGTGTCTCCACCGAACGTCTTCCGCTGTTCTCCATAATAGCCATAGTATGTCTTTCCGCTTCCGTGCTCCTTGTCAAGTCACTAAACATTCTATCGCTTGGCACATTATACGCCGAAAACCTCGGTGTAAACACCCGTCAGTTACGAGGAACGGTGCTTATTGTCACCGGCATTCTCACAGCTCTCACCACATCTTTCTGCGGACCGGTGGCATTTATCGGACTGGCAGTTCCTCACATAGCACGTATGGCGCTTCACACGGACGACTATCGCAAGCTGCTTCCTGCCACCATCCTTACCGGAGGCGGCGTGGCGATGGCATGCAACCTTGCCTGTACGATGACTCCGTCAGGCACAATGCTCCCCGTAAACGCCGTGACACCAGTGATCGGAGCACCCGTTATCCTCTATGTCATGACCAAACGAAGATAAACATCCTTTCAACTTAAAAAAATATATATACCATATATCATTCCTATTATGAACGAAACAGAACGCATCATATATCTCAGACAACAGCTGCACGAGCACAATCATAATTACTACGTGCTCAACCAGCCCACCATCACGGACCAGGAGTTCGATATGCTCATGCACGAACTGCAGGACCTCGAAAGCCGTCACCCGGAGATGGCTGACCCTAACTCGCCATCACAGCGCGTGGGTAGCGACCTCAATCAGAACTTCACGCAAGTGGCACACAAATATCCGATGCTCTCGCTTGCCAATACTTACAACGAGCAGGATGTGGCAGAATGGTATGACTCCGTGAAGCGCGGACTGCAGGGAGAAGACTTTGAGGTGTGCTGCGAGATGAAGTATGACGGCCTCAGCATATCGCTTACTTATGTGGACGGCAAGCTGGTGCGCGGCGTAACAAGAGGCGACGGCGTGCATGGCGACGACGTTACAGCCAACGTCAAGACCATACGTTGCATCCCGCTTGTCCTTAAAGAAGGCAGCGGATATCCGCAGGAGTTCGAGATAAGAGGTGAGATTCTGATGCCTTGGAAGGTTTTCGAGCGTCTGAATGCTGAGCGTGAAGCAGCGGAAGAACCGCTCTTCGCCAATCCTCGCAACGCTGCCAGCGGCACTCTGAAAAGCCAGAACTCAAAACTTGTGGCAAGCCGACAGCTCGACGCTTACCTTTATTATCTGCTTGGCGACACGCTCCCTACAGACGGTCACTACGAGAACCTGCAGACTGCTGCTCAATGGGGATTCAAGATTTCGCAGGGTATGAAGAAGGCCAAGACGTTGCAGGAGATTTACGACTATATAAGCTATTGGGACACGGAGCGTAAGAATCTGCCCGTTGCTACGGACGGCATCGTACTGAAGGTCAACTCCATCAGACAACAGCAGGCATTAGGCTATACAGCCAAGTCGCCGCGTTGGGCAATTGCCTATAAGTTCAAGGCGGAACGTGCATGCACCCGCCTCAACAGCGTTACGTATCAGGTGGGGCGCACCGGAGCCGTAACGCCGGTGGCTAACATGGACGCCGTGCAGTTAGCTGGCACCATAGTGAAGCGTGCTACACTTAACAACGAGGACTTCATACGCAGCTTCGATCTTCATATCGGCGACTACGTATACGTGGAAAAGGGAGGAGAGATTATCCCTAAGATTGTCGGAGTGGCAGTGGAAAAAAGACCGGATGATGCCGAACCCGTAAGATTCATAGACAGATGTCCTGAATGCGGCACTCCTCTTGTACGCTATGAGGACGAGGCTGTCCACTACTGTCCTAACGACACGGGATGTCCTCCGCAGATAAAGGGTCGCATAGAGCATTTCATTGCCAGACGAGCTATGAACATCGACTCAATCGGACCGGAAACAGTGGACGACTATTATCGTCGTGGACTTGTGCGTAACATCGCCGACCTTTATACTATTCAGAAAGATGCCATCAACGCTTCAGGCACAAGAGAGAAGTCGGCACAGAAGGTACTCGCTGGCATAGAGGCTTCCAAGAAGGTGCCTTTCGAGCGTGTGGTTTTCGCACTCGGCATCCGCTTCGTCGGCGAGACATCAGCTAAGTTGCTCGCCCGCCATTTCAAGACAATGGAGGCGCTGCGCAATGCGTCAGTGGAACAGCTCATGGAGGTGGACGGCATCGGAGAGGTCATAGCCAAGAGCGTGGTGACCTACTTCCACAATCACGTCAACGAACATATCGTTGACCGTCTGGCAGTTTTCGGACTGCAAATGGGACTCAGCGAAGAGCAGTTGACCGAATCTTCGGATAAGCTTGCAGGCAAGTCTATTGTCATCAGCGGCGTATTCACAAAGCATAGCCGTGACGAGTATAAAGCAATGATTGAGCGCAACGGAGGAAAGAACGTAGGATCGATAAGCGGTAAGACATCGTTTATACTTGCCGGCGAAAACATGGGACCGTCCAAACTGCAGAAAGCGGAAAAACTCGGCATCCAGCTTGTTGACGAGGACACTTTCCTCAGCATGATTGAATAATCAGACTTCCTAATCCAAAACATTGAATGCACCCTAACACACACAGATATACAGATATGATAAAAGTAGAAGTATCGGAGGAAATGCATGAGGTATGCCCTGAGTTTGTCGGGGCATGCATCACCTCCAACATAAAGAATACTGAATTTTCGAAAGAGCTTTGGGAAGAGATTGACGCCCTCAGCCAGCATTATCGCGACACGCTCACAACCGAAAGTGTCAAGACAATGTCATCCATCCAAGCCACACGCCGCATCTATAAGCTTTGCGGCAAGGACCCATCGCGTTATCGTCCTTCAGGCGAAGCGCTGATAAGACGCGTTCTTCAGGGAAAGGCGCTTTACCAGATTGACACACTCGTGGACCTTATCAATCTTGCAAGCATGCGCTACGGCTACAGCATTGGCGCTTTCGACTCGGACCGCTTCGTAGGCGACACGCTAAGACTTGGTATCGGTCGTGAGGGCGAACCGTATGAAGGCATCGGAAGAGGAATGATAAACATTGCCGGTCTGCCTGTATATCGTGACAGCAAGGGAGGCGTCGGCACACCCACCAGCGACCATGAGCGCACAAAGGTTACGCTGACAACCACCAAGCTCACAGTACTCGTAAACGGATATGACGGCAATGAGGCAGACGTACATGCCACAGCCGAATACATACTTGAACTGCTATCGAAGTATTGTGAAGCAACGGAAGCCGGATATCATATCTATCATTATTAATATCATCAACAACAAACTATACATAAAAACGAAATGGGAATAGTAATAGGCATTGACGTGGGTATAAGTACCACAAAGATTGTAGGCATCGACGACAACGGTAAAGTGGTTTCACCGATACGCATCCGCGCCACTGACCCAGTGACATCATTATATGGAGCTTTCGGCAAGTATCTCCACGACAACCACATACAACTGAACGAGGTGGAGAAGGTAATGCTTACTGGAGTGGGCAGCGCCTATATCAACGAACCTGTCTACGGACTACCGACGGAAAAGGCAGAGGAGTTTGTGGCTGACGGTCTTGGCGCACGCTACGAAACCAAGCTCGACCGCATGCTCGTGGTAAGCCTTGGCACGGGTACGTCCATCGTGAAGTGTGACGGCGACGACATCAAGCACATCGGTGGCATCGGCATCGGAGGTGGCACTCTTCAGGGACTCTCACGCCTGTTGCTCAAGACTGACGACATCAAGCAGGTGGCAGCATTGGCGGAAGAAGGCGACATTTCGCACATCAACTTGCTTATCAAGGACATCTGCGCCAATCCGTTGCAGGGTCTGCCTATGAATGCCATCGCTTCTTTGTGGGGAAACGCAAAGAGCAATGCCTCACGCGAAGACATTGCTCTTGGTCTGATATGGATGGTTCTGCAGTCAATATGTAGCGCCACTATTCTTTCTTCTCTTGGAAGTGGCATTAAGGAGTTTGTCATGATTGGCAATCTCACGCTTTTGCCGCAATGCCGCGTGGTATTTTCTGATACGGAACGACTCTACGGCGTTAAGTTCCGCATTCCGCAATATTCAGAATTCTGCACCGCTATAGGTGCGGCTCTCTGCTACAGAAAGTCCGTGCTGCCTTAATCACTCACATGTAAATGTTTCTTACGCGTTATGCTTTCCGACAACATGCAGTCGGAAAGCATAAGCGGCTATCACAATAAAGCATGCCAAAGGAATGGCGAAAGCCACTGACATGCTGAGCACGTCGGCTATCATGCCCATCAGCAGCGGGGCTACGGCTCCACCCACAATACACATTATAAGATATGACGAAGCCTGCTTTGTGTGACGTCCGAGTCCTCTTAGAGCAAGAGCGAATATTGTGGGGAACATGATGCTCTCGCAAAGATAGCAAAGGAAGAATGCCGCTACGCCAAGCGTGCCTGCGCCGGTAAGGAGAATGCACATCGCTGCAGCCGCTCCAACAGCGCAGACAAGCAAAACTGTCTCTGCCTTTATGCGCGACATAACCCAACTGCCACCTATTCTTCCGAGCATGAACAGTCCCATGCCGCCGAAGGAAAGGAGGAGAGAAGCCTCAGAATTGCTGATTGACGCATTCTCAGTGACGTAATTGATGAAGAAGCTGTTAATGCCTGTCTGAGCAGCAACGTAAAAGAAGAGTGCTGCCATTAATATTTATTGCGAAAAATTATTCTATGTCAATGCTGTCTATATAAGAGAAAATTATTAACTTTGCAATTAGTTAAAACCATATTAAGAAATAAGGGGTGCTTCACGATTGTGTTGCTGAGATCATACCCATAGAACTTGATGCAGGTAATGCTGCCGCAGGGAACGCTTCCAAGTTTATATATTTACATACACATATATATAATGTAAGGAGCTATTTCTATTCCGTATCATCTTATAGAGCATAACAACAGATTCGCCTCTGCAAAACGACAACAGTATGAGGTATATTTGTGCATTGACGATTGCCGGTTCCGACAGTTGCGGAGGAGCAGGCGTGCAGGCTGACATCAAGACAATGTCGGCATTGGGCGTTTATGCCGCTTCCGCCATCACCTCCATAACGGTGCAAAACACGATGGGCGTACAGGCCATTCAAGCCATCAAGCCAGAAATAGTGGCAGGACAGATAAAGGCCGTCATGGACGACATCAAGCCTTTGGCTATCAAGATAGGCATGGTGAACGATAAAGCCACCATCCAAGCAATAGCCGACACTCTTAAAATATACTCTCCCAACATCTTGGTAGTCGACCCGGTTATGGTTTCGACAAGTGGTTCGATGCTCATGCAGAAAGACGCGCTTGGCGTATTCTGCAGCGACTTGCTCCCTATGGCAACATTGCTCACTCCCAACATTCCCGAAGCAGAAGTGCTTTCAAATACAAAAATAAGCACAGCGGAAGACATGGACATTGCAGCCAAGCGAATATTGGAATTGGGATGCAAGGCTGTTCTTATTAAGGGCGGACACCTTGAAGGCGGCAAGAAGATTGACAAACTCTATACATCAGAAGCCGAACCTGCCACTTTCGTGCATGACACCATTGAGACACGAAACACACACGGAACAGGATGCACATTGTCATCCGCCATCACCTCCTTCATGGCACGCGGTCAGAAGATGGCTGACGCCGTGGCTTATGCAAAGAAATATCTTTCCAATGCCTTGGAAGCAGGAAAGGACGTACACATCGGAGAAGGTCACGGACCAGTTGACCACTTTTTCAACCCAGAGAAATTAATGACATTATGATACAGTTTATCACACATTCCAACGAACGCTACGGATACGTAGACGGTGCAAGAATGGCACTTGAAGGCGGATGCCGATGGGTTCAGCTTCGCATGAAGGACGCATCGGAGGCTGACTTTCTGTCTGCCGCTAAGGAGATCAGCAAGTTATGCAAGCAGCATGATGCCGTGTTTGTGCTTGACGACCACGCAGAATGGGTGGAGCAGACCGGAGCTGACGGCGTACATCTTGGCAAGAACGACATGCCGGTGGACGAAGCACGCCGTCTGCTTGGCAAGGACAGAATCATCGGTGGAACTGCCAACACCTTCGAAGACGTGGAGCGTCTGTACAGACAAGGTGCCGACTACATTGGTTGCGGTCCCTTCCGCTTCACCACTACGAAGAAGAATCTGTCGCCTGTATTGGGACTGGAAGGCTATCGTAACATTGTGGAGCAGATGAAATTGCACAACATTGGTCTGCCAATCGTAGCCATTGGAGGCATCCTTGAAGAGGACATTGAGGCGATAATGCAGACTGGTGTCGGCGGTATTGCTGTCAGCGGTGGCATCCTTAACGCCGAGATTCCTGTGGAAGAAATGCAGAAGTTCGTAAACAAAACCAAAACAAACCAATAAATCAAATAGATGGAAACAAAAATCAAGTTTAGCTATCCTTCTTCAGAGAAGGTTTATCTTAGCGGTAAGCTCTACCCGGAGATAAAGGTCGGAATGCGACGTGTCCGTCTTACACCCACCGTTACTTTCGAGGGTGAGAAGCGCCACGTAGAAGAGAACGAGCCCGTATACATATACGACACCAGTGGTCCTTACAGCGACCCTAACATTGAGATCGACCTTGAGAAGGGCCTGCCCAAGATGCGCCAGTCATGGATAGACGGACGTAAGGAGGGACAGACACAGATGTACTTCGCCAAGCAGGGCATCATCACGCAGGAGATGGAGTATGTTGCCATCCGCGAAAACATGAACTGCGAGGAGCTGGGCATCAAGACACACATCACACCGGCATTTGTATGTAAGGAGGTGGCTGAAGGAAGAGCTGTGATTCCTGCAAACATCAAGCACCCCGAGTCAGAACCGATGATCATCGGCACCAACTTCCTCGTAAAGATAAACACCAACATCGGCAATTCTGCCACTACTTCCGGCATTGAGGAAGAGGTGGAGAAGGCTGTATGGAGCTGCAAGTGGGGTGGCGACACATTGATGGACCTCTCTACTGGCGACGACATCCATGAGACACGCGAGTGGATTCTGCGCAACTGCCCCGTTCCGGTAGGCACAGTGCCTATGTACCAAGCTTTCGAGAAGGTCAACGGTAAGGCAGAAGACCTCACATGGGAGATATTCCGCGACACATTGATAGAGCAGTGCGAGCAGGGTGTCGACTACTTCACCATCCATTGCGGCATCCGTCTTAAGAACATCCACCTTGCCGACACTCGTCTTACGGGCATCGTAAGCCGCGGCGGCAGCATCATCTCAAAGTGGTGTAAGGTGCATCAGAAGGAGAGCTTCCTCTATGAGCACTTCGACGACATCTGCGACATCTGCGCCAAGTATGACGTTGCCATCTCATTGGGCGACGGTCTGCGTCCCGGATCTACCTACGATGCCAACGATGCTGCACAGTTTGCTGAGCTTGACACAATGGGCGAACTGGTGGAGCGTGCTTGGGCAAAGAACGTCCAGGCGTTCATCGAGGGTCCCGGACACGTGCCTATGCATAAGATTAAGGAGAACATGGAACGTCAGATTGAGAAGTGTCATGGTGCACCCTTCTACACACTCGGCCCGCTCGTTACCGACATCGCTCCCGCTTACGACCACATCACTTCTGCCATCGGCGCAGCTATGATTGGATGGTACGGCACAGCCATGCTTTGCTACGTCACTCCGAAGGAGCATCTCGCTCTGCCTGAGAAGGAAGACGTTCGCACAGGTGTTGTGACATACAAGATTGCCGCCCATGCAGCCGACTTGGCTAAGGGTCATCCCGGTGCCACTATTCGCGACAATGCGCTGAGCAAGGCTCGTTACGATTTCCGCTGGAAGGACCAGTTCAATCTGGCTCTCGATCCGGAACGCGCACTCGAATACTACAAGACCAGCAACGAGGTAGACGCCAACTACTGCACAATGTGCGGTCCTAACTTCTGTGCAGCCCGCATCAGTCACTCGCTCAAAAACTGCCAGGAAGAAAGCAAGTAAGCATCCGTAAACAATAACGGAAATAAAAAGAAACAAGAATAACCCAATAAATAACAATAACAAAAATGATCGAAACACAAGTATCTAAAGGTATTATCAGTACCTATTTCGACAAACTTGAGAGAAACCTTAATCTTGACGTAGCTATCGTTGGTGGTGGCCCGTCAGGCATCGTAGCAGCTTACTATCTGGCTAAAGCCGGACTGAAGGTAGCACAGTTCGACCGTAAGCTCTCTCCCGGCGGTGGCATGTGGGGTGGCGCTATGATGTTCAATCAGATTGTCATTCAGGAAGAGGCTATGCACATCATCAAGGACTTCGACATCAACTATGAGAAGTTCGAGGACGGACTCTATACCATCGACTCTGTGGAGAGCACCTCTGCCCTGCTCTATCACGCAGTACACGCCGGCGCTACAATCTTCAACTGCTATTCTGTTGAGGACGTTGTATTCAAGAACAACGTGGTAAGCGGTGTCGTTGTCAACTGGACTCCGGTGCTCCGTGAGGGTCTGCACGTCGACCCGCTGAACATCATGGCTAAGTGTGTCATTGACGGCACTGGTCACGACAGCGAGATGTGTAAGGTGGTTGCCAGCAAGAACGGCATCAAGCTTGACACCGCTACTGGCGGCGTTATCGGCGAGCGTTCACTCGACGTTGTTGAGGGCGAGCGCATGGTTGTGGAAGGCACACGCGAGATCTATCCCGGACTCTACGTCTGCGGTATGGCTTCTTCTGCTGTTGCCGGCACTCCGCGTATGGGACCGATCTTCGGCGGCATGATGCTTTCTGGTAAGAAGGTTGCCGATATGATTATCGAGAAACTTAAGAAGTAAAAACTGTTCCGAATGGAATGGATAGTCATCACCTCTCCCGACTTCTTGCCGGGGGAGGCGTTTTTTATAGATAAGCTTTTCGGTTGCGGGCTCGACTTACTGCATTTCCGTAAGCCGGGTGCTCCGATAGAAGCATGCAGGAATCTGCTTAACGAGATTCCCAAGCGATGGCACAATCGCATTGTTACGCACGAGCATTTCGCGTTAGCAAGCGAATACGGTCTTCATGGCGTCCATCTTAACCGCCGCAACCCAATAGCGCCCGACGGTTATACGGGTAGCATATCATGCTCCTGCCATAGTCTTGAGGAGGTGATAGCCAACAAGCCTCAACGTGCCAACGTCTTCCTTAGTCCGATATTCAACAGCATCTCAAAGGCAGGATACGAGGCTGCATTCACAGCCAACCGTCTGCAACAAGCTGCTGCGGATGGCATTATCGACGGGAAAGTCATAGCCTTGGGTGGCGTTACAGCCAATAACATACCGCTTCTCAAGGAGTGGCACTTCGGTGGAGCCGCCTTCTTGGGAGATGTATGGAACAGAATGAATCACCCTGACGTTGACAAATATCTTAAAACTCTGCGCCTGCTGACTCAATAAAGCAGGATCAGAATTTCTTAAGCAAGTAGGATGGGTTAATGCGCAGATAAACACCTGCCGATATGCTCATGCTGTTTGTCTCGTGAAAATTGCCGCGTGATGCTGAGCTTGCGTCTGAGGGAAAGTTATTGAAGAGGTCGGCATATCCGCCCCAGGCGAAACCATGACCGAGGTCTTGCGCATAACTCAGACGCACGCTTACCATGCGATTGCGCGGCATGACATAACTCTCATCGTCTATACCTACGCAACCGTAAAGCGGGTTGCCGAAGATAGACACAAACTTATTGGCATCCCAATAGGCTGCCCTTACACGGAAGCGCCACATGTCAGCTTCCGTTTTTACATAAAAGGCATGACCCTTATCGAAAGGAAGCATGTTTCCAGCCACTTGGCTGTAATACATCGCCATTCCCTCAAAGTTCAATCGCGACACAAGGCTGCATTCCGGGCGTAACGTCAGTCCCACTCCCGCAGCCGCATTCATCCATGTCTTTATCTGTCGCTCGTCTGCTGTGGTGTTCACCTCGCCGCCACGATGCTGCATAAGAATCTGAAGCGGGAAATATACGTGCGTCTTTCTTGCGCTACTGTTAGCCTTCAGGCTTGCAGAAAATCCGACGGTGAAAGCCTCCTGATGATTGTCTTCATCGAAGATAAAGCTCTCCCAGTTCACCCATGCGTCCAGATCCATGAACGACGGACGCCAAAGCACCTGAAGACCGGCTTCGGGATCTGACGACAAGGCAGCCTCTGGATTGTATAAAGGTTCGGCAAGATGATGATTGGCTCTACCGTATATTGTGCCAAGAACCAGTTCTACGTTCTTTGCGGCATGCAGATGAGCATTGAATACGGGGAGAATATGGAATCCCTTCTGTGTCTGTTCGCCCATCCACGTGCCTATATCGTGAAGGTTCATGCAAGGATACTTGTTGGCACCCCAGTAATGCAGCATATACGCTCCCGCCTCAAGACGCAGACGCGAGAGAGGCTGATAGCTGACCGTGGGCTGCAACCAAAAACCGGGAAGCGTATATCCCTTGCGCAGGCTTCCCTTATATTCATTGTCACGGAAGAATCCCATACCGTCAATATTAAGACGGAGTTCGCCTCTTGCTGTTGTGTCAATGCGTGTGTTATCCTCGAAAAGGATTGAGTCGTTCTGTGCACTTGCCATTACCGAAACGGCAAAGAAGACCACCGCTCCTAACAATCTTTTTATGTTTCTCATATATGTTTATTGGTTGTTTTTTTAGTCCATAAGATGATACACTCCTCCTGCGTACATCCTCACCACCCCCTTGAGTTCAAGGCTGAAGAGGCTGGATGTCACCGTTGCCGAGGGCAGCTGCGTACGCATCACGATGATGTTTACGTTCAGGTCGTTATTGTCGCGCAGCAGACTGACAATCTTTTCCTCGTCCTCCGAGAGGTCAGGAAACATCTGGCGCTCAATGCCAGCCTTCCTTGCACGCAGTATCACGCTGTCTTCCTCCCACCCCATCGCGCTTACGAAGTCGGCGGCGCCGGTCAGAAGCATAGCCTTGTTGTTGCGGATAAGGTTGTTGCAACCCTCGCTGTATACGTTGCCTACATTTCCTGGGAAGGCGAATACGTCACGTCCATAGCCATCGGCTATTCCTGCCGTTATCAGTCCGCCGCCGTGTGCTGCGCTTTCCACGAGCAATGTGGCGTCCGCCATACCAGCAACGATGCGGTTGCGGCGTATGAAATTCAGCTTGTCGGCATTGGTATGTGTAGTGAATTCGGTAATCAGTCCACCCTGCCCCAGCATCTTCGTGGCAGTATCGCGATGTGCCGTAGGATAGATATAGTCCAGTCCGTGCGCCAGCACTCCCAATGTCTCGTATCCGCAGGAAAGCGCCTGACGGTGCGCACAAATGTCCACGCCGTATGCCAAGCCGCTCACAATGAGCACCTCAGGGCACACTTCGTGCAGGTCGGTGATGAACTTCCGGATAAGGTCCTGCCCGTAAACGGTGCAATGCCTTGTGCCTACGATGGAGATGATGCGACGCTGATTGAGGTCTGCCGTACCTCTATAAAACAGAACGATGGGGGCGTCGCAGCAATGGCGCAACCGTTCCGGATAGGCATCATCATTGAAAGCCAATGGAGCGATGCCATGCGCCTCGTCGAAGCGGATTTCCTCTTCGGCGGTGCGCATGGCATCGGGCATATTCTGAAGAGCCTTCACCAGTCGCGGAGTGGCGTCAGGAATGACGTCAAGGATGTTGTCGCGATGGTCGTATACGGCTTTCGCCGACCCAAGAGTGTTATAGAGTCGGAGAAAGTCAGCAGGATTGGAACGTCCTATACGCGACAGAGCAACTGCGCAAAGGGTCTCTTCTGTAATGTTCATTATTATTTATTCAGTATGTATATATAGCGTTTGTCGGTGTTTTTACCACGCATGTGCCTTTCCAAGGAAGAAGAGCAGGATGTAGCCGAGCACGAGTCCGATGACACCCATGGTAAGACCAATCTTCATCATCTCGTTCTGCTTCACAAGACCTGTGGAGTGTGCGATGGCGTTTGGAGGAGTAGAGATAGGCAGAGTCATTGCCACAGACGCAGCCACGGCGATGCCAACAAGCACAGTCACCGTACCGCCGATGCTGTCCAGACCGTTGCCCATACCCTTGCAGACAACGGCGAGGATAGGAACGAGGAGAGCTGCTGTGGCGGTGTTGGATATGAAGTTGGAGAGTGCGTAGCAAATCAATCCCGAAGCGAGCAGTATAGCCAACGGCGACCACTGTCCGAACGGGATGCTCTTGATGACGTTATCGGCAAGACCCGAATCGTTGAGGGCAAGACCGAGGGCAAAGCCTCCTGCCACCATCCAGATTACACTCCAGTTGATTTCCTCCAAGTCGCGTGCCTTGATTACGCCGGTGAATGCGAACACCACGATGGGCACCATGGCTACGGTATTAGATCCTACGCCTGTCCAACGGTCGCATATCCAGAGCAGCACGGTGGCGATGAAGGTAACGGCAACAACGGCAGTACGCCAGTTATGCTGCACCTCGCCCTCAATCTCCAGTTCGATGGTCTTCTTCTTGAACGGGAAGAACGTCTTGAGCAAATACCATCCTATGAAAAGAAGCAGGACTGTAAGGGGGAGCATATACATCATCCACTGACCGAAACCGATGCCCATATTGAGCCCGGTCGGAGCGTTGAGATACTTGAGGGCAATGGCATTAGGGGGCGTTCCGATAGGCGTTCCCATACCACCAATGTTGGCAGCTACCGGGATGGAGAGCGTAAGCGCCACACGGCCCTTGCCTTCCGGCGGAAGCGCCTTGAAGACGGGAGCAAGGAAGGTGAGCATCATGGCTGCCGTGGCGGTGTTGCTGACGAACATCGAGAAGACACCGGTGATGAGGATAAATCCGAGCAGTACGTTCTCGCTCTTGTTGCCGAAGGGCTTGAGAAGGGTGCGGGCCAAGAGCACGTCAAGTCCAGACTTAGTGGCTGCAATGGCAAGCACGAAGCCTCCAAGGAAGAGGATGATGATGGGGTCGGCGAAGGTTGCCATAAGCGCACTATGGTCGAGCAGTTCAGACTTGTCTATTCCTGAACGGAAAATATGGAATGCGTTATCTGATGTGGTAAGCAACAGCAAGCCGATGAGCGACACGGACGTTGCCCAAGGCGATATGGCTTCTGTCACCCAAAGGATTGTAGCCAGAGCGAAAACTGCGATGATGCGTTGCTGGATGACGGTCAGTCCGTCAATGCCAAAGCAGGTGATAGGCAGGTTCCATATCACAATGGTGACAAGAATCGCAACGGCGAAGAGGCAAGCATTTTTCTTGCTGAAATTGCCGCTAAGAAGGTTTCTTTTTTCTGTTGCCATAAATGTTTAAGGTTAGTTATTATTTCTTAGTCTAAAGGTTTGTTATCATGTGTGCCTTTTCTTGGGATGTTGAATGCTGACAAAGTTAGCGATTTTTGCGACAATGCCCAAATAAAAACGTATGCTTTTTTTAAATTTATTATTAACTCTATACTGCTGTATCAAGTCTTGTCGATTTTTCTTAACTTTGCAGTACGGACAAACAAAGAACATAACAATTCAAGCAATGAAAACAAAGAGATTTCTACATTATATATATATAGGGGCTACAGCCTCATTCCTCGCCTTCACTTCCTGCAACCGCCATCGCGCTGACAGCACGCCTGCTGACGGCGACACAATAAGAATGGCATATTCCGAGCTGCTCACCATCGTGAAGCACGACGGATATAAGGTGGCGGAGATACGCAATCCATGGAAGCAGGGGAAGGTGCTGCATAGGTATGTGCTGGTGGAGCGGGCCGACTCGGCACGCATGGTGTCCAAGACTGCCGGCATGAAGGAAGCCACCATCGTCTACACTCCGATAAGACGCAGCGTGATGTTCACCTCGCCACATTGCTGGCTCCTTGGACAACTTGGAGCCGAGGACGTCGTGAAAGGCGTGTGCGACCTCAGCTACATCTACGTGCCTTACGTACAGGACGGCATCAAGAAGGGCGACATCACGGACTGCGGCAACAGCATGTCGCCTACCGTGGAGCGCATCGTGGCTCTTCGTCCCGACGCCATCTTCGTATCGCCGTTCAATGGTGTGAGCTACGGTCAGATGGATCATCTCGGCGTTCCACTCATCGAGTGCGCCGACTATATGGAGACATCGGCTCTTGGTCGTGCCGAATGGATGCGCTTTTACGGCATGCTCGTAGGCAAGGAGGAGGCAGCCGACAAGATGTTCGCTGACGTGGTGCGCAGCTATGACGCCATAAAGAAGGAGGCGAAGCGCTCGAAGACATCGCCGAAGGTCATTACGGAGCGCGTCGTCAGCGGCGTGTGGTATTGTCCCGGCGGCAGGAGCAGCATGGGACGTCTCATTGCCGACGCCGGCGGACGATACGTGTTCGGCGACGACAAGAGCAGCGGTTCATTACCCGGCGTGCCGGAAAAGGTGATGTCGTCAGCACAAGACGCCAACTGCTGGTTTTTCGTCTACAACGGCATGAAAGCACCCGACCGCAAGTTCCTGCTTGACGAATATAAGGGCTACGCAATGATAAAGGCGTTCAAGGAAGGCAATGTTTATGAGTGCGGATCGACAACTGGAATACCGTATTTCGAGGAAATTTCGTTCAGACCGGACTCTCTCCTGCTCGACTTTGCCAAAATCTTCCATCCCGACATCTACCCTAACGCCCACACTCGCTACTATAAGAAGATGGAATAAGCCCTAAAAAGCCCTTTTCAAGGGCAAAAAGCACAAAAAACAGCATTTTTCTTCAAAAAAAACGCTCAAACATTTGGTGGTATAAAAAATTAAAGCTACCTTTGCACTCGCAATTGAGAAACAGTGCTCCGGTTAAACTTTTAATCGTATGGAAGTTTGGGTGAGTGGCTGAAACCAGTAGTTTGCTAAACTGCCGTACGGGTAACCGTACCGGGGGTTCGAATCCCCCAGCTTCCGCTTAGCTGAACAGACCTTGAGA
>OLSD01000588.1_pt1 | contig 35557 bp, 36 predicted proteins | sample 1672211 | NCBI WGS metagenome assembly OLSD01 (sample SAMEA3136659, study PRJEB25190) | human gut metagenome | reverse complement strand
ATACAGGCTCCATCTTTTAGCTGCATAAAGAAAAACGAGACGACCGAAGTCGCCTTGTAAAAGTCTAACTTTGAGGGGTCACCTCAGGTTTTCCATTGCGTATAGCCTTTGGTTTACTTATCTTTATCTACATTATCTAACGTTAGTATCCCTTACCTGTCAGATAATAAGTTTCCCACATATATTTGCCGGCATCGGCAAGATAGCTGATTTTATTGGCTGTATGATCTGACCACAAGGTTGTAGAGAGGTAATAGTCATAATTCTCATACCCTCCACCGACTGGATCATCCCATGTACAGTCAATGTAGTACCACGTACCATCAACCTTGACCTGATTCCATGCGTGTCCACCACCATTTGCCTTGCCGGTTACATACTGACAATCTAATCCAGCGGCTGTCGTCATCATATAGAAGGCGATCACATAACTCTGACAGACACCTTCTTTATGAAGCAATACGCCGCATGCCCCATACGCCCAGTTCTCTGCAGATTCATAATCCCCATTATTGACATAATTGGCATGGTAGATCAAATAATCGTGTATTGCCTTCACCTTATCTTTTTCGCTCATGCCATCCTTAATGACCTGATCAACTGCCGCAAAGGCAGCATCAAATACCGCCTTACCCTCATCCGAATATCCAGTCGCATCTTTCTTGAGAAGTGCTTCCTTTACGGAATAAGAAACTCTGAATTCCTGTGTATACTTCTTTCCGGCAACAACAATTGCAGCCACATGTTTTCCCGGAGTATAGACAACTTTATCCGACATCGTTTTGCCATCCAGAAGAAATGTCAATCCCATCTTCTTATATTGCTGTACCGAATACGACTTTCCGCCCAATTCCACATCCAATAGCGGTGAATACTCTACTCCTGCGCTATTGCCCGACACATCCGAGTTATACTTTTGATCCATAATCGCATCAAAAAACACATCCTTGTCGCATATGTATAACGTAATTCTTTTCGAGAATTGACCGTACGAATAAATAAGATCTCCATATGAAATATAGGCATCTATACCTTTGCATTTACCATTCCGATCAATTTCCGAATATGCACCGTAAAACTTTAACTTTACCTGACTCGTATCATATTTGTCCGAAACCAGCTTTAACTGACATTTCTGACCACTGATAATTATTTCCTGATTCAGACGGACATCACTCTTCTTCGCCGGCACAACTGTAATCGTATAGCTTTTCTTTTGAGATCCGCTTTGCACCGTCACTTGGGTCACACCGAGTCGAAGTGCCTTAAAGTTACCCTTCTTGTCGACCGTTGCGACCTTCGGATTGGAACTTGTAAATTTGCAGTTCCTGTATCCGCGTGGAATCTTCACTTCCGCAGTCTTTTTGCAGACTATCTGCATAGATTTCGTAATGCTTAGTGTCGTTGCCGCTTCTACCGTCTCCACCGGCGATCCGTTCACGCCAACCGATGATACCGCAAGCGCAAGCACAAACGTCAAGCATCTTTTCATCAACTTGTTTATTTTTCTAACTCCTTCATCTTGTCTTTTTATCCCCAAAAACGTCTGGACTAAGTATAGACTACTTCCATTCGTTTCGCAAGAGAACGAATTCCATTGTGAGATGTGCTATTTCTTGAATTACCTGACCTTGGCGGCAAAAATGTATATCAGGTCAGGGATTGGACGACTTTCTCTTGACCCGAGCGGCAAAAATCCCCGGCATCACTGCCGGGGAACCATTTTTATTTCTCTACAGGAACAAGGTAATCCTTGATCAACTCATAATCTTCGATGTTGTAGCAGACGATCTCATATTCCTTAATGTCCGGATTGCTGAACACACGGGTCAGACCGATGAACTGCGTGAGCTTGGATGCAAGATTGAGCACATCCTTCTCATCGGTGATCAGCTCGACTCTGCCCTCGCATTTCTCCAGTATCTTAAAAAATCCGTCAATATCTTTAATTTCTTTTACTCTCATGCGAACCTCCTTCTTTTGCTCCGGAAAACAAACCGAAGCACCATGTTACCAGCATAACGATAAGTACGCCGATGATTGTTGACAGTAACCGGAAGCAGCCATAGTAGATACGCGCGGTACTTTGGAACGTACAGGTCACGAGAATGAATGTGACGCCGCCGATTCTGGCATTGATATAAGGTACTTTTGCTGCTTTGCATAAAAATAATGTTACAAGGATTCCAAGCATAACAAGGATTGCCATCACCCAGTCGTTTCCGATGAGATTGTCAAGAAAGATCACACAGATACCGACCAGACCACCGATAAAAGTGATGATGATTCGGTTGACACCGGCTCTCCAGCTGATCTTGGTATTGTCCTGACAGCAAAGCATACATGCGATGCACATCGTCATCTTCTGCACCACTTCGATGTTCCGTCCTTCAACAGAGAGCGTCAGTCCTGCTTTACTGCAGATTGTACTCACGAGGAAGCAGACCAGGACAGCGACCGCCATGCGGATATCCAGAATCGTTATTTTTGCTTCTTCTGTTTGTGTTGGCATTGCCATCTTATTTCTCCTCCAATAATTGAATTGCTGTATCAACAAATTTCTCTGCGGCTCCCGGCATCAGCATCGAAGTTAACGCCTCCCAGGAAAGTCTCTCGTAAGAGGCCTGATCCGGCATATATTTCATGCCGCCGCCGACCATGGACAGATACAGCGTATGCGGATATTTCGAGCGCTCCTGCAGCTGCCGCTCCGTACAGGCATTAATCTCCGGCTTACCGGCCACGAGCGCCACATCCCCGAGTGTAATCACTTCTACCGGAAGGATTGCCTCCCCATCGTAGGTGAAAACAATCTCTCGATAAGGCTGCATCGGCACACGCTTCTTCGTCTGCCACTCAAAGGATCCGGCCCGGTGCTCAACGGATTGTACTTCATACAATCCGGCATCCGCAATAATCATCAGTGCCACTTGCGCCATCTCCTGCGCAAGTTCCTCTGCAAAGGCGATACCCTGCTTTACACCAAGGTCTATGGTCTCGATCTCCCCGTCCGCTCCGACGCGATCATACCACGCGGTCTTCACCGGAATCCGGTCGCCCGCTGCTGCGGTACAGTACAGAACCGGCGCATTAAGCGCCTTCTCCAATTTTCTGCAGCACAGCCCCGGCGCGTCGGCGGAGATCAGCCGGTTTCCCGCATCCATCTCTGAGTTGTCGATGACACAAGGCTTCATACCGTAACTGATCAGCGATGCGATCACCTGACCGTCCGGGTCACGGAACGTCAGGATCGTCATTGTTTCATTGGACTCTCCGAATCCTTTTGTTCCGATCCACCAGCCGCGCGGTGTCTCGATATCTCTTCCCTCGATCAGATTACATTCACCGGAGCCGACATACATCTTCGCACAGGTCAACTGTGCTGCCTTCTTTGCGGCTTCCTGTAATGCCTGCATGATCGTCTGTTCGTACAGACTTCGCTTGTGCAGCACCAGAGAGGCATCTTCTTTCTCTTTGCCTTCGATCACCTGACCGCCGAGCCCCACTCTTGGGCCACCCGGCGCATGCGGTGTCGTAATCGCATGGGTGACATGGATCCATACATTCTGCTTCGGCGTGTCTGTGATCTCTGCCACCGCCTCCCTGCATTTCTCCAGAAAATCGTCCCATAACATAACGATCTCTATTGATACAATCGCTATCTTTTGTGCTTCCTCTATAATAAGAACGCTCGCCTTGGGCAAATCGTGAACGCCCCGGAAGCCTTCCAGAGGAAACAACTCCTCCGGAAATCTGATTTCGGCATTTCCAGCTCCTGCCTTCATCCGATCTCCTCCTTCCACACACTCTAACGGTCAAATCGGAATGTGTAATCCTTATATACCAATGTTTTTGTTGTACCTGTTCCATCAAATCCATGCTTCGGAATATCCTCCACATGTGGAAACTGGCAATCATATACTTTATGTCCTTCCCATGTCGCCTGCTCCAGCTTCGGCCCGCCACCTTTGTGCTCCGGTGCGTCACTTACCCTACCTTCCAGAATCATCTCAGATGCTTCTAAAAACAGGTCAAACACTTCCGCGGGCAGGATACCCGGGCCTCCGCACAGGCGGGTAAATGCATCGCGGTACTGTGCAAGCTTCTTTAAGTTCTTATTCCATTCTTCTACCGAGCGACGGATGCCTTTGCCTTGGGGCATAAACTCATCGCCCGAGAAGAGATAGGCTCCCTTCCGGTCGAGAATTGCGATTCCATCATCGGTGTGATCGCCGATACGAAATACCTGCAGATCCCGACCCTTAAGCGGAACGATCTCACCATCTTCCACAACAACCTTCTCATAAGAATCCGGGAAAAAATCCATACCCTCAAAACTCTTATAAGGAATGGATACCAGTGGAACTGCTTCCGCTGCCATATATGCCTTCTCAAAGTAGCAGTTGTTGGCAGAATGATCAAAATGATGGTGTGTGTTGATCACACGTCGAACCGGCTTGCCACATAATTTCTCCAGAAATTCACGCAGATTTCCTGCGCCGTATCCGGTATCGATCGAGATGCCTTCGTCCTCTCCCACAAGCAGATAGTGATAATCTCCGGAGCTCATGATCTGCCATGTTGTCTCATCGAGCTGCGTAACCTCGTAATAAGGTTCATCCATCGGCGTATAACTTCCATCCTTGTGATGAAGCAGGATGTCATGCTTTGAAGAAAAATCAACGAGCATAGCTACTCCTTCCTGCTCTGTTCAAACAGCCACTCCCGAATGATGTCAATATCATACGCGGTCTGCCAGGTGCATATATGATGCTCACCGCCGTTGGAATGCCAGCCGGCTGCGACGGTCTCCAGCTTGTAAGGCGTGAAGATAATGTCCGGTTTCTCCTGCAGGATCTCCTCTTCGATCCTCGTGTACTCTTCCTCGGACAGTCCCGCCTCGATCACGCGTCTGGATACCTTGGCTCCCGCACGCTCCATATTGACACACATCTGGTTCATGGTTGGAAACGCCTTGGCATCTCCCTGTGAACAAAGCATCCATAATTTCTGTTTCTCAAGTTTCGGGATGTTTCTCTCATCCCACTGTCCGGCTACCAGATAGGAAGCCGCAAAATATTCTGGGTAACGGATATTTAAGACGATCGATGCCATACAGCCCATCGACTGTCCTGTCGTATAAATCCGGTTTTTGTCAATGTTATAGATGTCGACGATATTATCAAGCGCCGCTTTGGCATCCTCCAGTCTCGGATCCACATTCCAGTCGTCATCGACGATCGGTGGTCCGTCAAACTGTGGTGCAAACACGAAGCACGGATGCTCCTTCTGCGATTCCGGAGTCGTCCAGACGAGCGCTCCTACGCCCTGTGCAAGTGTCAGACGGGTGTCCTCCCCACATACTCCTGCGTCGTGAATGAACTGCACCAGCGGATAACTTTTGTTGGAATCATAATCCTTCGGTATGTACAGATTGTATTTCTGTGTGCCGTACTGCATCTGGATAAACGGATCCACGAGCGCATCGAAAGTTTTATCGGACTCCATCCAATCCTCTGTCGGCTCAACGATTTCACCATCGGCGGTCTTTACCGCCTTCTTCTGGCAAAGCCAGACTTTCGCCTCCGACAACGTGGATTTTATCCCTTTCCAAGGCATACCCGGATGATACGTTGCCGCTTCTTCATCCGCAGGATCCAGCTGCAGGGTGATCTTATTCCCTTCCCATTCCATTCCGGTAACGGTTCTGTCCTTCACTTCGTATACATCGGTGTCCAGAGTCTTACCGTCGATCTCTTTTCGGTATGTAATTACCGCTGCAACACATTTCTGTCCGTCGGTTTTCACCTCGGTGACAGCGGTGATATGTTCGATGTCCTTATGTTCCATAATCATCTCCTAGCCGATCAAATGCGGCTCTCCGGGTGGAAGTTCCACCTCATTCTTCTGCGTTGTGTAACGCATTTTCTTTTCAAGGAAATACATCGCAAACGGTGCGAGTGCTGTGCACATCACGCCAACTGCCAGCAAAAGTTCCGCGCCTGCATGTGTAACGCCAAGGAATATCTGCAGGATCATTACAATCCCTGTCAGCATCATCAGGCATCCGGTAATTATGGTGTAACGCGAAATGCGCTCTGTGCTTGCATGGTGCTCCCACCATGTCATCTTTCTCTTGGTTACTGCGTATCCAATCGTCGAAGCCAGCATCAGCACCAGAAACGGCACGCTCACCAGTCCCGGTATTGCAACCAGACGTGATGTGTTTCCCTCGAACCCCGGTCTTGTCATCAGCCAGAAAAAGCCAATCGCTGCAAACAATGCGAGCACGGACATCAGCACCTTCTGCACGATCCATTCCCGATCGGAACAGTCCTGCACATGCCAGTCATCCGTATAGTAACGCTCGATTCGATATTTTCCGTTCGGTTTCTCGATGCGAAGCTCGGTATAACCGTGGAAATATTTGTGATAGTGATCGTTGTGACGGAAGCCTGTCTCCGCAGTCTCGCCCAAGCGCTGCTGGAGTTTCCAGTCACTCTTGACACCATAGATATCGTTTCCAACTTTCTGTCTGTTTCTCACTATGAAGACCTCACTTAATCATTGATTTCTTTCACTCTGCAACATGAAACAAAATGTTTCGGTTCCACCTCAATCAGCTGCTGCGGTTCTTTACATTTCTCGCAGGCGTACGGGCATCTTGCCGCAAAACGGCATCCCGGTTCCGGATTGATGGCGGATGTAATCTCGCCTTTTAACTGTACTCTCTGCATCGGATGATCCAGATCAATGGATGGGATTGCAGAAAGCAAGGCCCTGGTATATGGGTGCAGCGGGCGTAAGAAAAGCTCCTTGGATGGAGATGTCTCAACCAGCTGACCTAAGTACATAACACAGATGTCATCCGAGATATGACGAACGACTGACAAATCATGCGTTACAAACATATAAGTAAGCTGCATCTGCTCCTGCAGATCCATCAGCAGGTTTAGAACCTGTGCCTGAATGGATACGTCGAGTGCGGATACCGGCTCGTCACACATGATAAACTGTGGGTTCAATGCGAGCGCACGGGCGATTCCAACTCGTTGTCTGCGTCCACCGTCCATCTCGTGTGGATAGGCGAGTCGCAGACGCTCCTCGATTCCGACGAGATCCATCAGTTCCTCTGTTCTTGCATTGATCTCTGCCTTGGAGAAACGGTGTGCCTCCTGAAGAGGCTCACGAATTGTCGATTCTACGGAAGAACGCGGATTCAGGCTGGAATACGGATCCTGAAATACGATACTTACCTGCTCTCTGAGTTTTCTGAGTTCTTTTCCCTTCGCGTAGGTAATGTCCTTGCCATTGAGGCGAACCGTTCCGCCGGTTGCATCAAGCAGACGGATGATGGTTCGGCCGAGTGTACTCTTGCCGCATCCGGACTCTCCTACAACGCCCATCGTATGGCCTTTTTCAATCGAAAAGGTGATGTCATCAACAGCATGGTTTACGCCTGCACCGACATTAAAATATTTTTTCAGGTGTTCTACTTCAAGCAATGCCATCTTTATACGCCTCCTTTTCCGAATTTGTGGCAACGGACAAAATGTCCTTTTTCAATCTCGATCATGGATGCCGCACATTCCTTGCCGGCCTCACAGCTCTCCGGACATCTTGGACAGAACTTGCAGCCCTGTGGCAGATGTGTCGGATCTGGTGGAAGACCCTTGATCGGTTTGAGTCTCTTCGAATCGTCATCCAGCTTTGGAAGGGATCCGAACAGTCCAAGTGTATATGGGTGTACCGGATTGCGGAAGATCTGTTCCTTTGATCCGCTCTCCACGATCTCTCCAGCGTAAATGATCGCTACCTTGTCACAAGTCTCTGCGACAACACCCAGATCATGTGTAATCAATACCATCGAAGTATTGAACTTGTCTTTTAACGCCTTGATCATCTCAAGAACCTGCGCCTGAATCGTTACGTCCAAGGCTGTGGTCGGCTCGTCCGCAAGCAGCAGCTCCGGATTGCAGGCTAATGCCATCGCGATAACGACACGCTGCTTCATACCTCCGGAGAACTGATGCGGATAATCATGAAAACGAAGGGAGGATATTCCTACCATCTCCAGCATCTCAATGGTTCTCTTCTCTGCCTCTTCTCTGGAGATCTTGTTGTGCTGTAACACAACTTCGTTGATCTGATCACCTACGGTCATCGTTGGGTTTAAGGCAGTCATCGGATCCTGGAAGATCATAGCGATTTTATTACCACGGATTTTCTGCATCTCCTGCTCCGAGAGCTCAAGGAGATTACTTTCGTCCAAAACAACTTTACCTGATTTAATTTTTGCCGGTGGTGTCGGCAGAATCCGAAGGATCGCTTTTGCGATGGTTGTTTTACCAGCTCCGGTCTCTCCGACAAGGCCGATCGTTTCGCCTTTGTTTAAGTCAAGATCTACGCCGTTGACGGCCTGAACGATCTCTCCACCGGAGGAATATTCGACCACCAGATCCCGGATGGATAAATAGCTTTCACTCATCTTTCTCCTCCTAGTCCTTAAGTCGTGGATCCATAGCATCACGGAGTCCATCACCTAACATATTAATTGCAAGAACGGTTATCAGAATCGCAACACCCGGCCAGATCATCATGTGCGGGTATTTCATAATGTAATCTCTTGCTGCCGAACACATAGCGCCCCACTCAGCTGCAGGTGGCTGAATACCTAAACCGATGTAGGAAAGTCCGGCTGCCGACATCATCGTTGCACCGATCTGTCCGGTTGTACCGACGATCGTAGGTGCGATAATGTTTGGCATCATATGCTTATACATAATTTTGAATTTAGAACAGTTCATTGCTTTGGCGGCCTCGAGATACTCCATCTCACGCTCCTTTAACGCCATGGCACGGGTTCCACGGATAGATCCGGGAATACCTCCGACGGTCAATGCCAGAATGGTGTAACCGAATCCGGATCCGAGTGATGCGGAGATGATGATTGCCAGCAGTGTTGCCGGAATTGCCATCCAGACATCACAGATTCGCATGACGATGTTGTCCACCTGTCCGCCGTAATAGCCAACCATTGTTCCAAAAAATACACCGAAAAACATTCCGATGATCGCGCAGATCAGACCGAGGGAGAGAGAGTATCTTCCACCATAGATGATACGGCTGAAGATGTCTCGTCCGAGGTTATCGCATCCCATAATGTGGGCTGCGGAAGGTGTCTGGTTCAATGCGGAATAGTCCATATAGTTTGGATCATACGGAGCAACGAGTGGTGCGAAGATCGCAGCTAGAATGATGATGATCAGCACGATCAGTCCACCCATCGCTACTTTATTTTTTCTAAGTCGTCCCATGATCTGGGAAAACTGCGTCTGCTTTTTCTTCTTTCTGGTGTCTTCGGGAGTTGCATTCTTCTTTGCCATTATTTCTTTCCTCCCTTCTTCTTTGCGCCATAATTGACATACTGTGCTTTAATTCTCGGGTCAAGGTACGCATAGAATAAATCTACGAGAAGTGTGATGACCGCTGAGAACATTGCAAGGATCAATACCGATCCACGGATAACCGGATAATCTCGGCTGCTTACGCCGGTAAGAAGATACTGTCCGATACCAGGGAACGAGAATACCTGCTCGATAACTACGGTTCCACCTACAACCATCGCCAGCTGCATACCCAATGCATTTACTACCGGGATCAAAGCGTTTGGAAGCATATGTTTGTAGATAACGACTCTCTCCGAAAGTCCCTTTGCACGTGCGGTTGTTACGAAGTCCGCACGGATGGTTTCCAGTACAGCGGATCGTGTCTGTCTTGCATTCATCGCGATTCCGGAAAGTGAGTTTGCAAGTACCGGCATGATCCAGCACTGCCAGCCGGTAATACCGTATGGAGGCAACCAGCCTAACTTTACAGAAAACAGAACGACCATCATGAGTGCCAGCCAGAACTGTGGAACAGAGATAAATACCATTGCCATGATCAAAAGCCCCTGATCCTGAAAGCTGTTACGATGGATTGCTGCGTTAACGCCAAGTGGAATACCGATGATGATATTTAAAGCCATAGAGATCAGTCCAAGGCCGAGTGTTCTAGGAAGTCTTGTTGCGAACTCATTGATAACCGGTGTTCCATAAATATAAGAATTTCCAAAATCGAGATGTAAGAATACATCACTCAAATATGTTCCGAGCTGTACGATAAATGGTTTATCCAATCCCATGATTTCCCGTTGTCGTAAGATGTCAGCCTGCGTCGCTCCTGATCCAAGTACGATCTGTGCCGGATCACCCGGAACAAACCAGAGGATAACAAAGATGACGATAGCCACACTCAGCATAATGACGATCAGCCACAGGATTCTTTTTAATATGTATTTCCACATTATGTAAATCCTCTCTTTTTAACCAAATGGGTTTCGAGTTCCTTTCGTCCCCCGAAACCCTCGTTCATATGTAACTTAACTACTGTGCCTTAAAGCAACATGCTCCTGGGAGGAAGCGAAGTTTATCGCCCTGGCATACATAGGTACAATCTTCCGGGACAATATTGTAGTTGTTACCAGCGTAGATGCCCATTGTGTATGCATGGTCGGTAGCCATCTCCCACCAAGCCTGCATATTTTCAGAAGTATGTCCGTCTTCTGTGTTACATGTATTCAGCAAGTCATTCCACTCGTCATCTACAACGAAGGATGTTGTACGATCTCCAGAGGATGAGTTGTTGTATGAGAAGTCATGTAACCAGGCCTGTACGTTGTAGTCACCAGCCATCATACCAAAGTTCAGATCCCAGGCTGTTGAATCCGCCTGTGTTGCGTTTGCAGTAGCGTTATCTACCTGAAGAAGCTCAACGTTGATACCGAATGCTGCAAGCTGTGCTGCGATAATGGTTGCAGTATCTGCATAAGTGCTCATTACCATAAGTGTCAGTGTCTCTCCATTGTAGGAAGAAGCATCCAGATATTTCTGAACGGTCTCAGCATCTACAGAACTCTTGGAATTGTAGTTGTCAAGGCTTTCCCAATCTACCATATCGTAATCGCTGTAGTAATCATTTGCGTATGCATATAATCTTGAGTATGCGCTGCCAAGTGCTGTGATCAGTCCATCCTGATCGATTGCGTAGAAGACCGCTTTTCTGAGGTTTTCATCATGTAATGGTGAATTCTCGCTACAGTTTGGATTCAGGTAGTAGATAAACTTCTGTGAGTAGGTCTGTACGTTTGCCTTGTCTGCGTACTTTCCGCCATCAACGAAATCCGTGATGCTCTCAAAAGCCATATCCTGTACCATGTCAAGAGATCCTGTTGCAACACCGTTCTCACGCTGTACGTTCTCAGATACGAACTGGAATGTCAGGTTACGAACGTTTGCCTGCTGCTCCTGATGGCGAAGGCTTTCATCGGTCTGCCAATAATCATCGTTCTTCTCGAGAACCAAGCTGGATCCTGATGTATATTTCACGAATTTGTAAGGTCCTGTACCGCACATATCGTTTGCAAGTGCGGATGCGGATGCATTATAAGAATCTTCGTTTACGATAAAGCATCTGCAGAAGAAGTTGTCGAACCATCCAAGGTTTGACTGCTCCTTGGTAAAATCGAACTCTACGGTAGTGTCATCGATTGCTTTTGCCTCTACGAAATCATCCCATCCGGAAGTTGTCTCATTCTTGAACTGATAGTTATAACTGAATGCAACATCGGATGCGGTAACTTTGTTGCCAGCGTGGTCTACAATGTAATCGTAGATGTAAACGGTGTAAACGCCGGTTCCATCTTCGTGATCACAGCCCGGTTCAAAGCTTCCTTTGCTCTCATCAGCAAGTACGCCGTAGCGTTCGCCGGAAGACGTACACTCATAAAGCATCTCGTATACTTCGTAGTTACCAGGTGTATCATTGTTGGTTCCCCAAGGGGCAAGTGTTGTTGCATCCTGCCAGCCAATCGTGATACTGTCTCTCTCGACGCTATTGTCAATATTTGCCTTATCGGTAAGGGATGCCGAATTTTCGACCGTCGCAACGCTCTTGGTGTCATCATTCTTGGTCGCTTCTGTCTGTGAAGTTGCAGATCCATTACTGCTTCCACATGCCATCATACTGACTGCCATTGCAGCCGCCATAATTACGGATAGAACTTTTCTCTTCATATTTTTCTCCTTCTCCTGTTGGGTTAATACGTTTCTTGTTATCCTAATATTAATTATTTCCACCTTCTTTTTCAAATCAAAAAAAGAAAGGCTTTATTCATTTTCTGAATAAAGCCTTCTCGCAGGATTCCTTTTCCTATTCGTTTTTTGCCTTCACAATATCCTTATAAATGGTCTTCGTCGCATTCTTGCTGGAAGAATTGACCACATATACGCCGTCTTCCGTTGTGATCACAACGAAGGAACCGATTTTATCATCCGCATAGATTTTGCAATTTTCTTCGGCCGATGCGTCATATTGATCCACCAGTTCGACGTCCGTGACATCATCCAAATTAATAAACAACGGTGTTTCTCCACTTTCTACAATTCCGATCTTATTATCGTCGACGCCAACCGTGACCGATACTGCCTCCGGATCATTCATCCTGTAGACGGTATAGATGACGATGAGCGCAATAAGAATGATGGCACCGAGCACATTTCTTGATTTGGTACTTTGCATCCAATTCCTCCCTCTTCCTATTTATATTCTTTTCATCTTTCCCTACCATATCATAAATCTATGATTTCTTCAAACGAAAGTGCGATACGCTTTATGCAGTTTCCGAATAAATCTTTTCTGTTTTTCTATTCCACTTTTTTCTTTTTTGTGCTAGCATTTGTGTAGAATATAAGAAAGGAGAACGCGATGTCAGATACTATAAGTTACCATACCGAATTTATACGACTTTGCGAAGCAGGGAATCTCTTTGAGGCCGCCGACAGTCTCTACATCTCGGAATCCAGCCTCTTAAAGCATATGCACATTCTCGAGGAAGAGGTCGCCCACAAACTGTTCAACAAGTGCTCCACACGCGTGGAACTCACCGAATACGGCGCTCTCTACCTGTCCTTTGCGTATCGTTTTAAGGCACTCGACAAGGAACTGTCCGCAAAGATTGCGGAGTTGGATGCGAAAAATTCGTCGATCATAAAGCTGGCGATCGCAAGATCCATGAACTGCGATCATATCGTAAATATGCTGTCCGATCACTTCTGTGAGAGGTATCCGAATTACTCGATCTCACCGGGAGAGTTTAGCCGCACGGTCAATCTGCACCAGACGTTTCATATGGGATATGAACTGGTTTTTGCCGTAGGATCTTCGACGACCAGCGAGGAATACGACTGTTTTCAGTGGTCTTCGGACCGGATGGTTGCCATCCTTCCGGTGGATCACCCACTGGCGAAACGCAAGAAGATCAGGCTGTCGGAACTTTCAAACGATAAGTTTCTCTTGTTCCCGGAGGGATCCTTCCTGCATGATTACAGTTTGAGGCTTTGTAAGAAAGCAGGCTTCGATCCACAGGTTGATTTTACGATCCATGGAACGAGAAACCTTGTGGAGCTTGTGTCCTCCGGTATCGGAGTATCACTTACCACGGCAAGCGACATCGTCACAATCAAGCAGCATCATGTGGCGATGGTCGAGATCTCGCCGACGCCGCCGGTTTACCTGAATCTCTACCGGCGCAAGGATCAGCCGCTATCCCGACCAGCGCAGGCATTCTGGGACTATGCAATTGAAATTCACAATACACACAGCAAAGATATTCCGTATTTCGGACCGGAGGGTGAAGTTGGAAACATCTATTTTAAATGAATTCTTAGTATTAGAAGAAACAAACAGTTTTTCAAAAGCAGCCAGACAGCTGCAGATCAGTCAGGCAACTCTTTCCCGGCATATCAAACAGTTGGAGGATCTCTATGGAATATGCCTGTTTGAGCGCACTACACAGAAGATCAAGCTGACGCCTTACGGGGAATCTCTGGTTCCTTACGCGCGCTCGATCCTCGAGACGGAGCGTTCCTTCAAGCAGGATGTTGAACGGATCCACTTTCAGAAAACGAACCATCTGGTCATCGGGACGGTCGATTTCCCGTTCCATTACGGCATCACAACGCAGCTTGCCGCCTTCAAGAAGGAGCATCCGAACGCTACGCTCGAAGTGTAGCTTGCCTCCACCGACGAGTTGCTGCAGATGCTTGATTCCGGCAAAGTCGATGTCGCATTTATTCGAGATATTAATCATTCTGCCGATCGTTATAATTCCTTCTTATATGCAGAAGATTATATGATGATCGCGGTACCGGCCGATCATCCGCTTGCGTCTCTTGAATCTGCCTCGATCGAACAGTTTGCCGAGGATACGTTCTACCATCGTTACAAGAAACATTCGCTGATGGATCAGTTGGTTACCTCTCTGTTTAAGGAAACGAATATTAAGCCAAAGCTTTCGGTCAGCGAGGGAAACTGGGAGGATTCGATCATCAATGATCTCAATACCGTTACGACCTGTCTCGGGGGACTTGCGGAGAATTTCAAAGGAAATGTTCATGTGAAGGTGCTGACGCTCGAGCCAAAATGTTATGCCAACATCTGGCTCGCTGCGCGAAAAGATGTCGATTTGTCGGACATTGCCGCCAGTTTCATGGATTTTGTGCGTGCAAATAAATAGGCGATTAATCCTTTGTTGCGCCCATCTTCCGAAGTTCCGGCACTACGGTACAAAGCATCGTGATAAAGCAGATGCTTCCACCGATTACATTCGATACCGGCTCCGCCATAAAGACTCCGTCCGTTCCAAATTGAAACGCATACGGAAGCAGATATGTCAGCGGCACAACGATAAATACTTTACGCAGAAGCGAGAAAAAGATTGCCTGCTTCTTCTTATTCAAAGACTTGAATACGGTCTGTCCGGTGTACTGCAAAAGCATGAAAACAAATGCCGCAAAATACAGTTTCAATGCCGGAACTGCATCTACAAGAAGTTCCTTGTTCGAACTGAAAATTCCAATCAAAAACTCCGGTGCCTTAATGATCACAAGCCACATGGAAAGGGTGTAAACCAAAGCCATCATCGCCATCGTAACGATTGCATTCGCAACACGCTTCGGGCGTTTCGCGCCGTAATTGTAACTGATGATCGGTGATGATCCTTCCACGATCGCATAGATTGGTGTCTCGACCATCTGGCGCACGCTCGACACGATCGTCATAACCGATATGTACACATCGCCTCCGGTCACGGAAAGCACATTGTTGCAACAAATGGAAACCAGGCTGTTCGTCAGCTGCATCACGAATCCGGATGTACCAAGACTCACGATGTTTTTCGCATATTCCATGCATTCCCGAACCTCATTTTTATGTAAAAGGCGAATCTTATACTCTGCCTTTTTCCGCAGAAAAAGAATGACAAAGCAGGCAGACATCACCTGCGAGATCACGGTCGCAACTGCTGCCCCTTCGATCCCGAGATGAAATACAAAGATAAAAAGCGGATCAAGTATGAGATTCGCAACCGCACCGATCATGACCGAGATCATTCCAGTCGTTGCGTAGCCTTGCGCGTTAATAAACGGATTCATGCCGGTCGTAAGCATCGATGGAAGTGTGCCGATCAGATAGATCATCATGTACGGATACGCATAGACGAGCGCGGACTCCGATGCCCCGAACAAAACAAGAAGAGGTCTGGCAAACAGAAAGCCGATCACCATGAGCACAAGCGCACACGCGCAGACCATCGTAAATGAAGTGTTGACCACATACTGCGCCCTCTTCGTCTCACCCATTCCACGGTTGATCGAGAAGATCGGCGCACCACCGCTTCCGAACAGATTGCTGAACGCCGTAATGATAATGATCAGTGGAAAACACAGTCCCACCGCACCAAGCGCCGCCGTACCAACATCCGGAATACGCGCAATATAAATCCGATCCACAATATTATAGAGCAGACTCAAAATCTGCGCTACCAGCATCGGCAGCGCAGCATTTAGAATGTTACTTGTTATTTTTCCATTATCAAAATTGATCTGTTTCATTTCCACTCATATTTCTCACATCGAAATCCAGCCAAACGCATTTGCGATGGAACTGATTAAAATGAGTGCCGCAAAAATCGGGCACAAATACTGAATCATAAAGCAGAAGATCTTCTTTCTACGGAAAGTGCCTTCCCCATGTGTCACTTCTTCCTCGATGCGCTTGACACCAATGACTTTGGACACAAGCAGACAGGTTGCGATCGCTGCAATCGGCATCATGACCGTATTGGTCAGGAAATCAAAGAAATCCAAAAACTGCATGCCGATAATTTTTACATTTGCAAGTGGACCGTATCCTAACGCCGACAGACTTCCGATCACGATCATGATCGCACCGCTGACAACCGTAGCTTTCTTTCTGCTCCACTTGAACTCATCCTCAAACGTAGACACTGCACTTTCCGTCAATGCGATGGAACTGGTAAGTGCCGCAAAAAGAACCAGCACGAAAAACATAACGCCTGCAAATGTTCCGAATCCCATACTTGCAAAAACTTTCGGGATCGTAATAAACATGAGCGCCGGTCCTGCCTGAAGCGTCTTAGCATCTCCTCCGGAAAACGCGAACACTGCCGGAATGATCATAAGACCTGCCAGCATTGCGATCGCTGTATCAAACACCTCAACCTGCTTTGTCGATCCCTCGATGGAAGTTTCCTTTTTCATGTAAGAACCGAATGTGATCAGGATACCCATTGCAATGGAGAGCGAATAAAACATCTGTCCCATCGCCGTCACAACGGTCATCCATGAGAAATTATTGATGTTCGGAACCAGAAAATACTTCACACCCGCCAAAGCGCCCGGTCTGGTCACAGAATATACTGTAATAACCAATGATAAAACGACAAGAACCGGCATCATAAATTTTGAAACACGCTCGATTCCGTTGCGCACACCCGCATAAATGATCACTAATACGATCAATGCAAAAATAACAAAATATATTTCAGTTGAAAGGCCGTCCGAAATAAATGATGAAAAATATCCATCTTCCGCTACCGCCTGCGTCTCTCCTAAGACATACTCAACAAGATATTTGACAACCCATCCGCCAATAACCGAATAATATGGCACAATAAGCATTGGAATGATCGCGTTGATCCATCCTCCCGCCAGAATCCATTTGGATTTTCCAAACGAAGCATATGCACCCACAGGACTTTTCTGTGTCATTCGACCCAATGATGTCTCCGCAATGATCATGGTATATCCGAATGTCAGTGCCAGTATAATATAAATGACAAGGAAGATACCTCCACCGTATTTTGCCGCCAGATACGGGAATCTCCAGATATTACCCAATCCAACGGATGCTCCTGCCGCAGAAAGAACAAATCCTATCTTTCCGGAAAATGAACTCCTTTTTGCCTCATGCTGATTCATAACTTTTAATTCTCACTTCCTATCATTTTTCTATAACTAAATACAGACTCTGTTTGTAAGTGTAACGCATTTTCACTTCTTTTGCTATACTTTTCGGATAATAAAAGCATTTTCCTGCCATCAGCCATATTGAAGATTTTGTTGAGCTATTAAAAGCTGTGACCCCTTGTATAATTCTATCTATTCAAGCACCAGTAAGAGTGCCATCTTAAACTGCTTGGTTGCGCTTACGGAATGCTTGCCCAACTTATCAAACTTGAATGTTTCGCCTGCATGAATCGTATACTCTTTTCCTTCATATCCGATGACTGCCTCTCCGTCCAAAGCAAATACAAGCGCTTCTCCCGGGGCAGCATGCTCAGAAAGTCCGGTTCCTGCATCAAAACTCATGATCACAAATTTCATTTTATCATTGCTCACCAAGTCCATGTTCACAATCTTGCCTTCCTGATATGGAAGTAACTCTGCTAACTGAAATACCTCTCCTGCTTTTAAAATCTCGTTCATTGTACCCTCCTTTCGAAATTCAACTTCGGTGTAAATGGAATCTTTATAATAAATCTGCTTCGAGATGGTGCAGCCGGCTACCGGTCGATTCTCTTTTGCAAACTCTATGATTTTTCCGGATTGCTCCTTCATCGTAATCACCTCGATTTCCACTTTATAGGTTTATTATAAGTGATTTTCGAATTATAATCCGTTGTTATATCAACATTTACGGCAAGACTGCATCTATTTCGGTTTATTCTCTCTCATCTACACCTTTATACTCATCCCATTTTCTACCATATATGCAATCTTCAACATAAACCATCATATGGTTATGGAAAAAAGCATAAATTGTTACACCAATGAAACCACCAATGCCTCCAACAAGATAAACCGTCAAATCATAATCTGCGACTTTAAGCTAAATGCACTCTCCTTCAGTGTTTCTCCCAATTCAGCCTGTGTTAAATTATGTTCCTTACGAAGCTTTGCAGGAAAGCTTCCAATCTATACCTATTATTTCGAATATTCGGATTGACATTTTTCCCGTCATACTGTATTATCTATTTCATAGAAGAAATGGGTTTTTTGTCTGGTAAGCGATCATTCGCCGAGAGAGTTGCTCGTTTCTTTTTTTATGTCTATAATATCATATAAATACCTTTTTCCGTCATTTGCATATCTTATTAGCAAAGATGCATGGAAAACATTATATCTTTCCACCTCTCCATTGTCACCATATACTGGTATTGCGAAATACGCATTATATCTATACCAACCATTTTTTGCATCTCTTTTATGTTTTAATTCTTGATTTTTTCGAAAATGCGATCCAGATGCAGTCTCTATTATCTCCGGTAACCCTAATGTCGCATTTGCTTTCGCTTTCGCATTTGTCCCCTTAATACTGTGTGTATACTTCGATCCACTATACTCACTTGGCAGATCTGCCCCAATATATATCACATCTCCAGTGGATGCCACCTTATAAAAATCACCGACATATTCTTTCAAATATGCCCTCACTTCTTTCCAATCAATGGAACGTTTTCCCTTAAACCGGATATCGTTAATGACCACAATATTATTTCCATCAATATCCTGAACGACCGAAACGTTCCGCTGTTGCTTTTGAGACTGGCTGCTATCGTTGATTTGCCTGCAGACATCAAGAAGTGCAAGGTAACTGATCATTCTTTGTCTGCTCTCTGTATCTGATTGCCGAAACAGTTCAATCATATAGTTTTCATCTGCCACATAATCGTTGGTTGCAGTCGATTCTGCATTTTCTTCATCACAAAGCAATTCCACAAGCGACATATCCAGTGCCTTACATATAGACACCAGTTTATCTGCCTGTGGATTGATCTGTTTCTTTCGCCAGTCGCTGATGGTACTGGTTGCAATGCCTGTTCTTCTAGATAATTCCGTCTGGCTCATATGCAGTTCTTCAAGTTTTGCAAAAATTTTCTCATATATCTTCATGATACAACACCCTTTCCACTGCTCGTATTTCCGATTTTTCGGATATCATATCATAAATAGTTACGTTTATCAATACTCTAGCCGCTCTGCAAACTGGAATTGTTCTGCTTAGTTTGGCAACTCGCTTTCTTCAACGGGAACTGCCTCTAAGTCAGTGTTGCTCCAATAAGAGCTAATATCTGCACTTGTAAAGTATTCAAAATTATCTGTGGAAGATTTCAGATTGCCTGTCTTTACTCCATAGCAGCCATAAATCAGTTCATAACTTGTTCCATCAGAAAGGTTAAATCTGAAACTGGTTATCTCTGCTCCAACGGTTTCCTCTACTTCTTTGAGTTCCAGGGATAGCCCCTCAAACATATCATACAAGTTCTTTATGGTTTCTTCGGCAACAATGACCTTCTTTTCTGCTGACACAGGTGCTCCAACAAAGTGATACATTTCTATATTTTCAACATCACCTACCTCAAAAGGCAAATCAATATTGACTGTCTTGTGGTTGCACCCAACCAAGCCAAGCACACAAACCACTGCTAAAACTAATGCTATCAACTTTTTCATACAATCAACCTCCTTCGTCAAATTCCGATTTTTTGATTTCTTATAAGGTATCATACTTCACTCTCTATTACAATAATTACACTGTTTCTACCTTTTCTATACCATAGCAATATGCTTCATTGTAATCCCCCTTTTATGGCACAAAAAAGCAACCGGAACATCTCTGCTTCGATTGCCATAATAATATCATATCTTTTATGTTTTACGATCATATCATCGTTAGTCCGCCAGCTTCTTGGATACTCTGTATTTCTTATTTAAAACTGGATTCAATACTGCTTACTTTTCCTCCACCACCTGAAAAACAAAAAATTTTAAATAGTAAGATTCATCCGCCGCCCACAGAATCGGATGATCCGCTGCCTGTGTGCGGAATTCCACCTGACGCAGCCGCTTATGGGTTGCCTTGGCAGCTTCCTTGACTGTCTTGGCAAGCAGTTCCTGCGTCATGAAATGGGAGCAGGAACAAGTGGCAAGATAACCGCCATCCTTGACGAGCTTGAGTCCCTTCATGTTAATCTCACGATAACCCTTGATTGCATTCTTCGTCGCCTGACGGGACTTCGTGAAAGCCGGCGGATCAAGGATGACCACATCATACTTTTCGCCAGCCGCTGCAAGCTTCGGAAGTTCATCGAGCACATTCGCACAGCGAAAATGCACGGTATCCTCCAGATGATTTAACGTGGCATTCGCCCTGGCCTGCTGCACTGCATACTCCGAGATGTCGAGTCCTGTTACCTCTGTCGCTCCTGCGATACCCGCATTGAGCGCAAAAGTACCCATATGTGTAAAGCAGTCAAGCACCTTCTTACCTTTGCAGATGCGCTGCATCGCCAGACGATTATACTTCTGATCCAGGAAAAAGCCTGTCTTCTGCCCATTCACCACATCAACTATATAATGGACACCATTCTCCACGATCTCTACATTCGTGTCAAACGCATCCCCGATGAAATCCTTCACCTTCGGTAAGCCTTCCTTTTTGCGCTCATTCGCATCGCTTCGCTCGTACACGCCACGGATCTGAATGCCGTCTGCAAGAAGGATCTCTTTTAATAAGGAAACAATTGTCTCCTTGAACTGCTCCATACCAAGTGCAAGGCACTCCACCACCAGCACATCCGCATACTTGTCCACAACCAGTCCCGGAAGGAAATCCGCCTCTCCGAAGATGATTCTGCAGCAGTTTAAGTCCGGCCTGCCAGTCGTTCCGATTCCCGGAATCGTCTTCTTTGCTTCATCCACTCCAATCACACTGTCATTGCCGCCCGCCATCACCTGCTTGCGGTAATCCCAGGCATTCTGCACACGCATCCTGAGAAACTCCGTATCAATCTCCTGATCCGCACGCCGCGTCATCATGCGGATACGGATCTTGGAATTCTGGTTGATGAAGCCTTTGCCCATCGGATATCCGTCAAAATCGTGCACCGTCACAATATCTCCGTTCGTGAACGTACCAACGATTGTATCGATCTCATTATCGAAGATCCACGCACCACCGGCCTTGATCGTGCGACCCTCGCCTTTTTTCAAAGTAACTATTGTATGATTCTGCATCTGTTTTCTCCCTCAACTTGTAGCTTTTTTCAAGTGTATCACAGAAGAATAAGGATTTCCAGCACTCCCCATTGTTTTTGAGAATCAAAAATGGTATAATGTTGTTAAATTATTAACGAAGTAAAGTTACTTCACTTCAAGACAAATAAGGAGGTTTTACAATGGATTTTTCAGAGGAATACAGACAGAAACTGGTTTCTGCTGATGAAGCTGTCAAGGTAATCAAGTCCGGTGACTGGGTTGATTACGGCTGGTGTACCAATACCGTAGACGCTTTGGATAAGGCGCTTGCGAAGCGTACTGATGAATTGAAGAACGTGAATTTACGTGGTGGTATTTTACTTAAACCACTTGCAGTGTTTGATCGTGAAGATGCCGGTGAGCATTTTACATGGAACTCTTGGCATATGGGTGGATACGAGCGTAAGCTGATCAATCGTGGATGCTCATACTACGCACCGATCCGCTACTCTGAGCTTCCTCGCTACTACCGTGAGCTGGATTGCCCGGACGATGTTGCAATGTTCCAGGTTGCTCCGATGGATAAGCACGGATACTTTAACTTTGGACCGAGCGCTTCTCATCTCGGTGCAATGTGTGAGACAGCAAAATACATTATCGTTGAAGTAAATGAGAATATGCCTCGCTGCCTCGGCGGAACCGAGAACGGTGTACATATCTCTCAGGTTAACGCGATCGTAGAGGGCGAGAACCCGCCAATCGGTGAGCTCGGTGGTGGCGGAGCTGCAACAGAGGTCGATAAGACCGTTGCACGTCTGATCGTAGACCAGATTCCGAACGGTGCCTGCTTACAGCTTGGTATCGGTGGTATGCCAAATGCCGTTGGTTCTCTGATCGCAGAATCCGACTTAAAAGACCTCGGTGTACATACAGAGATGTACGTCGACGCATTCGTTGATATTGCTAAAGCTGGCAAAATCACTGGTGCTCACAAGAACATCGATCGTTACCGCCAGGTATACGGTTTCGGTGCCGGAACCAAGAAGATGTACGACTACTTAGATGAAAATCCAGAGCTTATGAGTGCTCCGGTAAGTTATACCAACGATATCCGTTCCATCGCTGCTTTGGATAATTTCATCTCAATCAACAACTGTGTGGATATCGACCTCTTCGGTCAGGTAAGTTCCGAGTCTTCCGGAACCAAGCACATCAGTGGTGCAGGCGGACAGCTCGACTTCGTACTTGGTGCATACCTCTCCAATGGTGGTAAGAGCTTTATCTGCTGCTCTTCAACCTTCACGGATAAACAGGGTGTGATGCATTCCAGAATCCGCCCGACACTTGCAGAGGGCTCCATCGTTACCGATACCCGTGCGAACACACATTATGTTGTTACTGAGTACGGAATGGTCAATGTTAAGGGATTATCCTCCTGGCAGAAGGCTGAAGCACTCATCTCCATCGCACATCCGGACTTCCGTGATGACCTCATCAAAGAAGCCGAGAAAATGCATATTTGGAGACGTTCGAACAAATAGTCACAGTTTGTTCACAATTTATTCATATTGCATTAAAACCCCAACTTTGTTGGGGTTTTTTTATAAATTTTACCTCTTGCTTTTGTGCACTTTTTTGGGTAATGTATATGTCGAGTTAGGAGGAGGTAAAAATGAAGAAAATTTTACGTAACATCAAAGCAAAACTCTTTACTAAAGTAGAAAAACAACATTCAGAAGAATATCTTCGCAGAATCGCTTTTTTAAATAAATATTCCTTATTATTCCACGCACTGCTGTCTTGTGGCATCGTATTTGTGGTGGAGATTCTTTCGCGAAGAGATTTCTTATCCGCCTGTTCGTTCGTAGGCGGTCACACGGGAGCGTTTCTGTTTAACGCATTTATCGTGTTTGCATCACTTTCCCTGGTATATCTGTTCCGCAGGAGAGCATTCTTTCGAATTATTATCAGCGGTTTCTGGATCATTCTCGGAATTATCAATGGATGCATTCTCTCGAATCGTGTAACACCGTTCGGCTTTACCGATCTGAAATGTATCAATGACCTGTTCGCGATGAACAATACCAACTATTTTACCGCTGAGGAAGCAACGATCGTTGTCATCGGATTAGGTCTTTTTGCTTTATTCTGCGCGGTTCTTTTTATCAAGGGACCTCGTTATCAGGGAAGAATTCACAAGATTGTAGTTCTTGCATCAATCGTATCCGTGATGTTTATCGGACTTCCGGTTACTACATCCGCTGCACAGAATGCCAATGTTGTAGCAAGCTACTTCTCAAACATTGCGCAGGGTTATGAAAATTATGGATTTATCTATGGTTTCTCATCCAGCGTTGTGGATCGAGGCATGAGCAAACCGGATGATTACACCGAGGAACATGTTGCAGAGATTACGGACAAAGCAGAAAGCTCAAAGCAGGAAACTGCTGTAACAAAGGATGAGGCACCGAACATCATCTGCGTCCTTCTTGAGTCCTTCTGTGATCCGGACGAGATTAAGTTCCTTCATTATAATGATGATCCGATTCCAACCTTCCACAAGCTGGAGGAGAATTATTCTACCGGATACCTTACTGTACCGGTTGTCGGCGCAGGTACTGCGAACTCTGAATTTGAAGTATTGACCGGAATGAGCATGCAGTACTTCGGAACCGGAGAGTATCCTTATAAAACAATCTTAAAGAAGACGGATTGTGAAAGCACTGCTGCAGATCTTGCATCCATCGGATACGGCACACATGCAGTACATAACAACGGTGGTAACTTCTACAGCCGTGTGAACGCATTTTCCATGATGGGATTTGATACCTTCACAAGTAAGGAATTAATGAACATCCAGACGTATACACCAAACGGAAGTTGGGCAACCGATGACATTCTTGTCGATGAAACAATCAAGACATTGGATTCCACTCCAAACCAGCCGGATTTCACTTATACTATCACGGTTGGTACACACGGCGATTACCCGAAGGAGCAGGTGATCGAAAATCCTAAGTACACTGCAAACGGCGCTTTCGACGAAGAGACAAGAAATCAGTGGACTTACTACATTAACCAGTTAAACGAGGTCGATACTTTTATGGCTGACCTCATCGACAAGGTAAGCAAGCGTGATGAGAATACGGTGATCGTATTCTTCGGTGATCACCTCCCAACCATGGGACTTCAGAATTCCGATATGCGTTCCGGTGATATCTATAAGACAAAATATGTTACCTGGAACAACATGGGACTTGAGAAACAGGATGCTGACCTCTATGCATACCAGCTGATGGCAAGTATCACGAATTCCGTTGGAATTCACGAGGGAACCATTCTTAACTACCATCAGACACAGATGAATTCTTCTGATTATCTTGATGGTCTTGAGAACCTCCAGTACGACATCCTCTACGGAGATCGTTACTGCTACAATGGTGAGGATAAATATCCTGCAACCGATATCGTGATGGGAATTGATCCGGTTACCGTTGATAGCGCTACCAATTCCATCGGTGATTCCGAGGTTATCATCCGTGGATCGAACTTCACCAAGTGGAGTAAAGTATTTGTCAACGGAAGCAAGGTCAATACGATCTTCAGTGGTCCGAACTGTCTGATCATCAGCAAAGATGCAATCTCTGACGGAGATACACTTCAGGTAAATCAGATGGGATCCAACAATACGGTATTCCGTTCATCCAACACGCTGACCTATTCCGATTCGGACGTGGTCGATACACAGGCTCCGGTTGACGGAACGGAAGTTGACACAACTGCCGACACACAGAACTCTGCGTCTGCCGAATAAAATGCAATTTACTTGTTTTGATAGTTAATTAGATTATTGTGTCTGTGAATAGAGGAATTTGCAGACAACAAAAAAGATGTCCGATTGGACATCTTTTTTGTTTGTCTTATACTAGATATTTTTCAATACATTGACTGCTTCATCCAGATAATTGTTCTCCATCTGGTAGAATTCTCCGGCATCTGCCTTCTGGGCAAACGCAGGATCTAATGGAAGCTTACCAAGCACCTTCGTTCCAAGTGACGCTGCCGCCTCATCAATGTGGCTTTCACCAAAAAGCCAAATATGCTTGCCACAATCCGGGCATTTCAGATAACTGAAGTTCTCCACAACACCAAGTACCGGTATATGCATCATATTTGCCATATTAAAGGCTTTCTTTACGATCATCTGGACTAATTCCTGTGGAGACGTTACAATAACGATTCCGTCCACTGGAAGCGACTGGAATACCGTGAGCGGAACATCACCGGTTCCTGGCGGCATATCGACAAACAGATAATCAACATCGCCCCATACAGTTTCATTCCAGAACTGCTTGACTGCACCTGCGATCACCGGTCCTCTCCATACAACGGGAGCTTCTTCGTCTTCCATCAGAAGGTTGATGGAAACGATCTTAATTCCATCCGGAGTCTCATAAGGGTACATTCCCTTCTCGTCTCCGACTAACTGACCATGTGCTCCGAACATCTTCGGAATAGATGGTCCTGTGATATCGGCATCTAAGATACCGACGGTATATCCAGCTTTGGCCATCTGTGCGGCAAGTGAAGCGGTTACAAAGGATTTACCGACGCCTCCTTTACCACTGACAACTCCAATGACGTGTTTTACATCAGAATATGCATTCATTGGCTCCTGCATACTCTGTGGATTCTGCTTACTCGGGCATCCGTCGCAGCTTTCTCTGCTGCAGGAAGATGCACCACTACAATTTGCATTCTCCGGCATTTTTACTTCTCTCCTTTTCAATTTCTATTCTATATGATAAGTTCCCTCCACGCATTCGCAAAACGGAACCTAATAGTCACCTTGTTAATACAGGCTTCCGAAACGAGAAAATGGGTAGTAGATCATATAAGCTTTACCGATAATCTCATCCTTCGTCACGTATGTATTGTCCCAGTATCTTGCGTCATAAGAATCGTTACGATTGTCTCCCATGACAAAGTAGCAATCCTCCGGCACCTCAAATTCAAACGGTCCGGTTGCGGTCACCCAATCCTCCTTGAGGTAGTCCTCCTCAAGCGGTACCTCCGAATCGTTGATATAAACCTTGGCTTCCTTGATCGTCACCTTTTCGCCCGGAAGGCCGATGATACGCTTTACATATTTCTCGGATTCATCGTCCGGGAATTTGAAGATTATGATATCACCGCGGCGCGGCTCTGTAAAGTTGTATGCGATACGAAGTCCGAACAGATCATCGCCCGGTTCGATCGTGTGCTCCATAGAGCCGGTCGGAACCGTCGCATTGATAATAATGTAATTCTTCAGCACCAGCGCAAGTGCAATCGCAATCACAAACGTCATGCACCAGCTTAGCACTTCACGCAATGCCGAATTCTTCTTTTCCGGCTTATGTTCATCCGTTTGCGTCTGAAGTTCTTTCTCCGTCTCAGATTCCACCGCCTGAGGCTCCCGGATCAGTTCCTCTAAACGCTCATCTCTTTTTTCACTCATATATTCCTACTCTCTTGGCATAAACCACCAACTAATAAAATCATCTCTGTGAAACTCGAAACCGACCAGCCCCAGATCAACACGATCCTTGTTTGTCAGCCGGCTTTCTATAAATTCGTTTACAGAAATCACAAAATCATTTTCCAGACACCACATTGCCTGTAAAGTTGCTACCTTCGACGGATCCCAGTCATCGACGATCATACCTCCGAAATCAATGATTTTGCTCCACCCATGGTTGGAATTGATCATACGCTGCTTGATATTCTCCAGAATAACCGCCAGTATCGTGTGAACCTTCGGATGATACATAACCGGCTCCAGCATCTTATACAAACGATGCTCCTTATTCAATAGAATGTCCAGCGATCTCCCCTGATTATTCGTCACAAGGCAAAAGATTTCATCGTATCCGATCGTCTGCGGATATAAATGATAAGAATTACGATACGGCACAACACTTCGGATCATGTGGAAATCCGCAACCATATCATCATAGAGAATTCCCGGATAATCACTGATCACATAGCGCTGCGACTTCCGGTATGGTGCCATCATCTGACAGAATATATCTCGGTTCTTCTCAAACACGATCAATTTATTTTCCTTCAAAAAGCGCTGAAAGTCAATCGGATAGTTCGTTCTGTAATAATCAAACAACTCCCTTGCAATAAAAGCGATGCGAATCACCTTGCCGGAAAAACCCTGCACAATCGTTTCAATCGGCAACGCAATCTGTTTTCCCTTCAGATAAACATCCACACATACCGCCTTGCCAAGAAGTGCCATCTCATCCTCATATTCTGTGAGAATCGATTTTCTTCCATCGTTCAGATACTGATTCAGGTTCATCGGATTTGACTCAAACGCCTTCAGCACTTTTTCCCCGATCAGTCTTCGAAGTTCCTTCACATTCTCATCATTTGCCACTCCATCACGCGTCACGCGCGGCGTCAGGAACGGCTTCTTAATGTTCAAATGAAACGTCATATGGCGCAGCCATTCCGGCTTAATGCCAAGCGCATCCGGATCATCCATCAGCTTAAAACCCTGCTGATACAGACAGGAGTCACCGATCAAAGCCTTATGCTTCGAGTTATAGATCCACAGATAGCCTTCCATAAGATCATCCAGAATACGGATGGATATGACGCCAAGTACATCCGCAAACGGATTGTCCAAAATCCAATTGGAATCATAAATCGTCTCCCGCTTCCGGTCAAAGACAACTTCGATCGGATACGGCTGATAGAGCATCCACTTACGGATTCCCCCAATCAGTCCCTGCATTGTCAGACGCATCGCATATTTCGGTTTTAAAACCAAGGTAATCTTGGAACCGGATTTCTCCCTGTTGCAATTCACATATTCGATTGATTCGGATCCTTCCAGCCACTTTGCCATCACCGGCTCTAATGATTCCTTATTCGTAATATTCCATGCTGTATTTACACACTTGTCTTTCTTCGATTCAATCAGAATCGCACGCGCCGCCATAAAGCAGGAGAGCATACCGACTCCGTAACGTGCCACCGGCTCATACTGGAGCTTTTGTATTGCGAAATCTTCACTCTGGTAGTAGCTGCAGCCAATCTTTGCTACATATTTTTCAATATCGCCACTATTCATACCGATTCCATTGTCTTCGATTGTAAGCCTCTGTGTCAGCGAATTATACGAAATCCGGATCCTTGCGTGATATGGTTCACGCATCGAATTAATCGCACGAGCCTCCTCGATTTCAAGGAACTCTGTGCCCCAGCTCCATTCGAGCGCTGCCCGCGTGTTGCAGGCATCAAACGCATTTTGCAACAGTTCACGAATGTATACTTCCGTATCTCCATAGAACTGCGGGCTGGAAAAAGCTGCTATCATATTGTCCTGATTCAAGTCAATGCGACATTGATTCATGTTTCTTCCTCAATTATAATTCTTCTTCATTGAGCAGTACCGCCTGCACGAGAAATCGATTCTGCGATTTGCCCTTGATGCAGGTCGAAAGCGTCAGAATGTGACTTTGGTCTGTCGCCTGAATATCGTTTCGCATATTGGCACTGTCTGCTTTGTTGTATATCTTATCCAGATAGATCTGCCGACCGCTCTGTGTCGTGAAATCGTTGGAATAAAGAATGTGGAGATTGTCGCTCTCATAGGCTGACCAGATCTCATACACCAATACTTTATCCCCTGTATAGACATAAATATACGGGCAGTTTGCAAAGAACGCTGAATCTTCAAAATAATGAAGTGTCGCAAACATCGAATCGTCACGCATATTGTGTCCGTACACGACCGTATCAAAATCGGTAAAATCTTTACTGTTTATTTTCTCTGTATAAATACATCCCGGATATCCCTTACTGCCATTCATATTATAGTTCAGATAATAACTGTCATCGACAGCATTCTGAAGGATTGGATAATCAATATCGGTTCCGGGAATATAGATCCACGCATAGATGTCCGGATTGACCGCATGAAGTGCATCCCAATCAAGAGTCTTCTGTGGAATACTGATTCCAAGCTGACTTAATTCCGAATCTTCCGTAGACTCGGTTCCTTGTTCCATTTCTGCAATCTGCGTTTCATCTTCATTCTGGGACGGCACCGAGATTGCGTTGTCCCTCATGGATTCCTGCAGCCGGTTTACCTGTGCTGCCAGATCCTCATACTGTTTCTCAGCCTGATTCTGCACATACCAGTTGCGCAGCAAAATACCTGCTATAACGATTAGTATGATAAGCAGAATAATGGTAAAAAGTTTATAAATATTAAATGGTGCTTTCTGTTTTTTCTTTGTCGGATTCTGTTTTTCACTCATGATCCATACCTTTTCCTAACACTATGCAAAGGCGGCAGACTCCGTTCCGCCGCCTTTGTCATGTTTGCGGGCCTACCGCAGGTCCCGCATAGACCTTATACATGCATCCAAAAATTGTATCCAGTGTTTTTATTTATCTGTTCGCGTGTGCCTTCCTGCCGCAGACTGCAACGCCTGCGAGTGCGAACACTGCCACGATTGGCAGCGCAGGTAAAGACGCACCGGTCTTTGGTGAAAGAACTCCTGCAGAAGTTGTTCCGCCAGAGGCCGCTCTTCCGTTCGATGCGGACGTTCCCTTTACAGAATTGCGTCCATCACTGTATCCGTCATTGTAACCCTCATCATAGTTATCCTCAGAATCCTTTTCCGGATATTTTACCGTTACATTCTGATTGACGGTAACCGGATTGTTCTGATTATTGCTCTGACTGTTACTCTGGTTGTTGCTATTGCTGCTGTTACTGCTGTTGCTATTGCTCTGTGACGGGCCGGAAGTGTTGTTACTGTTACTCGTCGTATTGTTCTCTGTACTGTTGGTGTTATTGTTCGTCTTATTGCCATCCGGCTGATTCTTAGACGGATCACTTGTTGGAACATTCACACTTGTCGGATATTGCACGACTGCAACCGGTGACAATGAATATAAAGTCACGGTAACCTGTCCGTTCGACACACTGCTTGGTTTCACAACTTCCCACTTTCCGTTTCCATACTGGTGTAATACATATACAGAATAACCACTACTGATCGTAGTCGGATCAATACTCAATGTAATTGTAACGCCTTTGCTTGTATCAACATTATCGCCAACCGACAAATCCGCCATAGCAAGCACTTTTGCAGATGCATTCACACTGTTCGCAGCTTCGTTTACGCTTGTAACTTTGCTTGCATCTACTTTCTTCTTGGTAACATTGTAAATCGTGTTATTTGTACCTTTTGCAGTAACATTCTTTACATTATTCACCCACTCCTGCGCTTTCTGGTTTAACGCAGCATCCGTTCCCGGTGAGTTTGCAGCAAATACCGTTGTTCCCATAGTGAGAACAAGCAGCATTGCCAGCATTCCCATAAGCATTTTCTTCATCGCTATCGCCTCCTTTCGTTCATTATTTGCATGTAGTATCTATCATATCAAGTGCGCGCGCACCGGATACCTTTTCTCTTACGCCTACTCCACCGGCGTGTAAAATACCTGGATCAGAAGCTTCTGCATCGCATCCTCATCCACATGGTACTCCTCGTATTCCTCCCCCATCACGGTCTCTCCCGGAACGGTATACATCTGATTCTCGGAAAAATCATAATTCATCAACTCCGTGATCAGGCTTGTAAAATCCACACTCGTGACAAGATAATCCGAGATGGAATCATACACATCCACAACCTTGGAAGCATCTCCTGCTGCAATTGTATGCAGCTTATCAAAATATGCAATAATATACTGTTCCTGACGACGCAGACGCTCAGTTGCGCTGTCATATTCTTTCGTATCTCGTGTGCGAAGATAGCAGTATGCTTCATCTCCGGTAAGTGTCACATCGTCACCTTTGCGAAGATCGACATCTTTATCCCCATTCTTAATATTCTGAAGTACCGTGAGATCAACACCACCCACAGCATCATTCATCATCGGAATTGCCCCCATATTCATCGCAAGATATCCGCTGATCGGAATATTGTCAAAAAGCTTCGAAACCGCGTCCACACTTCTTGTGCAGCTGATTCTTCTGCCATCTCCAAACGCGTGCTGCAGACAGATCTGCGCATCCACATTACCAAGGTCATTGCCAGCTTCGTCACATAGATAAATATCTGCGATTGTATTACGATTGATAGACACAACCTTAAGCGTCTGCTTTGAAGAGTCAACAACCAGCAAAAACATCGCATCGGACTGTCCACCACTGTTGTAATCCTTCGCCTTGGCAACTTTGTCATCCGTATCGATGCCCATCATCAGATAAGTACGAAGATTCCGATTATACTGGTACTCTTTTCCGTCAAAAGACACCGTCCCCTCCTGCCACTTCTCCGTAGCCTTCGGTTCCTGCGTATCTGTCACCGATGCATCCGGTACTTCCGCCTGCGGACCGTAATCCACCGGCTCCTGCCGAAAAGCATTCTGCGCCTTCGTCTTTACACCAACCACAATGATCAGCACAAGAATGACCACCATCGCTCCGGACATAAAATACAAAACATTATGCAGTTTTTCAGATGATTCATGCTGCTTACTCATGCTTCGGGTTTCGCTTCTTCCTTCTTACCATAATAACTGCCATAATAGCTGCCGTAATAGCCACCATAATAGCTGTTCTTCTTCATCTTAACCTTGTTTAAGACGGCTCCGAGTACGCGGACCCCGGATGCCTCTAACTGTTTCTTGACATTAAGAATCAGACGTCCTCTTGCCATCCCCTGTGCAATCACAAGGATTGCTCCATCGCAATGCTTTGCAATCACAGCCGCATCAATTGCAGCTCCGATCGGCGCGCAGTCTAACAATACATAATTAAAATGTTCTCTTCCAAACTTGAGTAATTCCTCAAAATATCGCTTTTCCAGGATCTCCGTCGGATTTGGAACCGATGGACCTGCAAAAATCATAAACATACCCGGAATCTCGGTTCCGTATAACACATCCTCCAGTTTCTTCTGACCTGAGAGGAAATGTGAAAGACCATAGATTTCACTTCCATCTGTCGAAGTCGCACGAAGTCTGCCGACATACACCGATTTACGCATGTCCGTATCGATCAAAAGTACTCTCTTACCGGATTCCGTCAGCGATCTTGCAAGATCCAGTGTCACAGTACTTTTGCCTTCATTCGGCAAAGCCGAAGTAATAACGATTGTGCGAATATCATCTCCGCAAAACTGAATATTCGTCTTGAGCGCGCGAAGAGACTCTTTCATTGTATATTTCTGATCTCGTAATTTACCAAATCTAACTGTCTTCATTACAATCTACACTTTCTTCCTGTTCTTACGACGTGACTTCTTGCGTTCCTTCCGGCTCTCACCATCGTACTCCAGTTCCTCCATTGGAAGTGTTCCGAGAACATTTAAGCCGAGCTTTTTCTCAACATCTTCTGCATTCATGATCGTATCATTAAACAGATATGCCATCACCACAATACCGGACGCAAACAAAAGACCCAATACCCCACCGATTGCCGTGTTCTTCAAAACACTCGGACTGACGGCCTCACCGTCCGTATAACCCCACTGAATCACATTCGGCGGATCCTGATCCATCTTCTCTGCAATAAATGCAGCGCCGACATTCGCAATCTCATCTGCAATCGTCTTAGCCATCGTTGGGTTCTTATCGCGAACCGTAATCTTCAAAATTCGGGAATTGGACGGATTCTCAAGGGTAATCTTCCCTTCAAGCGATTCATAGGTTTCATTTAAACTCAGATTCGCGATCACCTGCTCGAGCACCGGACGCCCCTTGACAACAACCATATAATCGTTCGTCAGACTCGTTCCTGCCTGAATGTCCGCAAGACTCGTGATCGACGTACTCTTCGACAACACATACAACTCTGAAACCGACTCATATTGTGGCACCATAAGAAAGCGGCTTGCTGCATACGCAATGCCCGCTCCTAAAATCATCGCCAAAAGAATCCACTTCCAAAACGATACCAGTTCCAAAAAGAGATCCTTCAAATCAATCTCTATTTCATCATTATCGATCGGCTGTATGTTATCCATTGTTTCTCCTAAGTTTCCGTTAGTTCTATCGACTCATTTCTTAACGCAAGTCGCTTCTTATAAAATCGTATAGTTAGATATTATTATACTATATCGGCGCATTTTGTGCAATGATTGAGTCTCTCTCTAAACTTCGGAGAAAATCGGTTTTTCTGTCATACATCCGTCTGTCATCCACCTAGCGGAGCAGATGATCTGCGATCTGATTCATAAACGCATAGTCCTGTGTGTCCTGATCCACCTCCCAGATAATGATGCCTCCCACACCTGTGTCATTGATATAATCCAGTTTCTTCTGAAGTGTCAGATGGTCCTCATAAGACAGAAACCACTTGTAATATTTCGAATCCACCTCATCATTATAGGCATATGCTGCACCGGCTTCCTTATCATACACCAGATGCCATCCCTTACCGCCATCATCAAAATCCATGTCCTTCTGCCAGCGCGGTCCATCCTTCTCCAACCTGTATCCGCTACTCGCCTGCGCCTCAAATTCTTTGAGATCCCGTTCCGTCACGATACCAGACGATGCGCGGTACGTCTCACAAGGTGCGCCGACAACTTGCATCGGATTCATCTCCTTCATCTTGAACGCAAGTGCATAAAAAGGCGTTCCAATACAAAGCTTCCCTGCATCAATTCCCGACGCCCACGTATGCTTTTTCAGGAAATCCATACAGCTTTGTATAAAAGATCTGCGTCCCCCTCTCGTATATGTCATCTCCGAAAAGTACCCGCATCTCGCCCATCCTCCGATAGAAAGCATGATCTCCACATCCGGATAACGCTTCGCAAACAAGGCATACTGTGCAAAATGATTGCGCGGCAACGACGGATCGATCGCACTCGGCATCAGATCCTCCATATCATATTTCTGCCACATCGACTGTATCGTAAACTCCGTTCGTGGCGTATCTCCACGGTCCCTCCGTTCAAAAGATGTCTCTGTACTTCCGTCCGCCGGGGTCACCTGCCAGAAGGCATGTTTGATATTGGTCACACAATCCCACGGAATTCCTGCAACCTCTCCTGCCTGCTCCGCCGGCAGACGATCCAGATTCCAGTTTGCAAAATAAACACTGATTTCCTTCTTTTCTTTTATCAATTTGCTACCTCCCACATTATTGATCAACTATTTTAAATATAACATCTTTTTTCGAGATCAAATATTGCAATCCCTGTGCTTTTTTGTTCGATTGTGGCTTTGGCAAATCATGGAATTGTCTTGTTTGCATCCGCAAAAAGCGTTACTATGAGAGTAACGTAATTGCAACGATTATGATTGCCGGTTATGCAAAAACTAGAATTTTCCGGCAATGCATATATGCAGCTGTATCAGGGGGATTGCGCTATGGAATCAGAACGCAAAACAAATGAAAATATAAAATACAAACTCGCAGACGCCATGAAGCAATGCATGAAAGAAGCGCCTGTCGAGAAAATCACCGTCAAAGAGATTGTTGAAGCCTGTGGCGTCACGCGCCAGACTTTTTACCGGAATTTTCAGGATAAATACGATCTGATCAACTGGTATTTCGACAAAATTCTGTTGGAATCCTTTGAACACATGGGAGAAGGCAAGACGGTCTACGAGGGACTCGTAAACAAATTCTATTATATCCAGAAAGAAAAGCTGTTCTTTAAAGCTGCCTTTAAAAATGACGATCAGAACTGTCTGCGCGACCATGATTTCGAACTGATCCTTGCATTCTATACACACCAGATTGAAGATCGCACCAAGCGCAAGATGCCGCAGCACCTGCAGTTTCAGCTCGAAATGTACTGTCAGGGTTCCATCTACATGACCGTCCAGTGGGTTCTCGGTTACCGCAAGGATACACCCGAAGAACTCGCGCGTTTCCTGACCGACGCCATGCCGCAGGAACTCGCCGAAGTCTTCCACGGACTCGGACTTTCGTAAATTGTGGTTTGCCGTGCTCAGATTAGATTCAAACGGACGATACCGGATATAAAGTATTTCACGAAAATTAGCAGTAGTTTGTTTATAATCAACGGACTTGGAATAATTTCAATGACTAGATTTTTTTCGGAGTTACGGCATCGAAC
>OLSD01000582.1_pt1 | contig 35811 bp, 28 predicted proteins | sample 1672211 | NCBI WGS metagenome assembly OLSD01 (sample SAMEA3136659, study PRJEB25190) | human gut metagenome | reverse complement strand
AGCAAGCACTCCACGGAGGTAACGATGCTCAACAACATCATCCGCAAAGCCAAGCGTTGGTTCCCGATGTTGGAGGCATACTTGCAAATAGAAAGTTTGTGCAAGAGGATAGGCTTCACGGCTGAACAAATTAGTGTGCTCCTTGCTGGAAAGGCACTCAACTTTAGCGGTTCACTCTATTCCGAGGAGCACAGAAGAAAGTTCAATGTAGTGAATGCAGAAATTAAGGTATTCTCTGATTCTACCAAGCCGAACCAACTATTTTTGTATATAAATAGACAAACTATGGTTGAATGGTTTAAGGAACAGTGGAATAATATAAGGTTAAAAACACAGCGTCGTTTCAAACTTTAATATACTTTTTGCAAGAACAAAGAAGGCAGCTTACTTTTTTTGGGTAAACCGCCTCTTTGTTGTTGCTTTTACAATTGATATGTTAGAGATAGCATAACATTTCCAGAATGTTGTTTGTATCTAACATAGGATGTGTAAGTTGGTGTAACATTTTGTTTTAACCAATTGATTCCGTTAAGGTGAAAGATATTCGTGCCAGAAAGTTTGCATGTGAATTTCTTGATTTTATAGGAAATGGAAAAATCAATATCTCGCAATATCTTACTTCCGCTTGTATTCTCTATCTTGTTCCACTTGCCGGTAACAAAACTGGCGAACTTGTTCTTCGCAAATATGAGCTTTGCAGTTCCACCAAATTCCTTGTCACTAGAATCAATGTTTAAGTCGGTGACTTTGTTTGTCAACTTGTTGTACAAGCCATCAACCTCAACATTGAAAGGAATCTTAAAGCGTGAGACGAAACCTAAGTCTGTCTTTAAGTTCCCTATCAACATTTTACACGGAATGGAATTGTATGCAATTTCGTTTCGATTCCATAAAAATGTTGTGGTCAGTTTGGCATCAATAGGCAAGTTGCCCAATCCTTTGTTGGCATATAAAGTTGCATTTACGGTTTCCTTTTTTCCTCCATCCATATAATTTTGGCTGTGTAATAAACCGTCATTCTGATAGTTCAGCATTTCGGTGTTATCAGCCTTCTCATAAGTCAAATACATAAATATAATTGTTCTGCTATACAAACTATACAACTTATAAGCAATATTCATGTTCAGGGCGTTGTTGCCCAACCTTGAATATGAGGAAGCATCTGTGACCTCATCGTAGCTATTGATGACAGACAGTCTCGATAGTGCTTCAATATCGGTTGGAACATATTTGTAACTCAGTCCAAATGCAACAGAGTGTTGCTGACTGAAACGTAATTCTGTTGCAAAGGATGGCTCCCACTTGATTACAGACTTTGTCACTAGTCCATTGATGTTTGTGCTATTCCCATAATCAGAAAATCTAACACCAGCATCAAACCTAAAGAGACCTTTGTTCTTCATAAGTCCTCCATAAATCCCGAAATTGTGACTGTTCAAGTGTTCGCTATCTACATTTTGGTCTATCCATGAATCGGAGTTCAGACCAGACAATTCCCATTTCAAGTTGATTTTATGGAAAATAGGAAATACATAGCCTACAGCACCTGCCACATTTAGCTTCTTCAAATCTTTATCTATATAGTAAGAATCATCTGCCTGTTTGTATTCGTTAGGCAGTTCATAAGAGGAAAGAACATCCAAGTTTCTTTCTGATTTAGAAAAAGCGAAATCTACACTTCCATAAAGCAGGCCTTTGCCTATCAATGAATTTAAGTTTACCTGTTGTAATACATTAAATCCTTTGTTCTTGTCATTGTCTGCATTTCTATCGGAATTATTGTTATAATAATCCATGATAGACATATTGTTTCTCATGTCGCTATATGCCAACTTCGTTTGGAAACGCAAACTTGCATATGGATTGACATCCCATTTTTGACTGAGGTTAAATGAACTAAAGTTACCTCTTTTCTTGCCATTCTCTTCTGTTGACTTACGTATAACTTCTTGCGCCACCTTTACATGTTGTTCCGTTGACAATGCAGACTTTGCATCCATTTCATTGTGGATGACACTTATCGTGACATTGTAGTGCGAAGTCGGTTTCAATGTTAAGTTGACATTACCGATACCAGAAGTCCTTTTGTATTCGTCATTGCTTGGCATCAAGACATTTCTTTCTGCACTTGAAAGGCTCAGTTGCGCAAATCCATTGGTTGTTTTTACTCCTGTAAGACCGCCATTGGCATTGAGATAGTCCATTATAGAGAAAACTGTCTCATTGGTGTTGTTAGCATTTGCAATGATGGATGCAGACACTTTTTTGTCCATCTTCAAAGCTGAGTTCTTGCTGTCAAACTTGTTCTTAACACCACCCCCTTCTGTAAAGTTTCCTGCCCATTTGTTGTGTAAGTCTTTATTAATAAGGTTCAGTGCAGTTGTCTCTTTTGAATTGAAAGAGTTTCCTACATTTCCGTCATTGTAATTGTTCAGTAGCTCCACACCAGAAGCAAAGTCTGCAGACAAAGTTTTTAGTGCATGTCCTCCTGTAGAAAGCACATCTTCGCCATTGACCAAGAACTTATCTATTTTTTTCCCTTGGTAGGAAACATTTCCCGACTCATCAACAGTCATTCCTGGCAACTTTTTAATGACATCGCTCATGTTCTGTTCACTTCCGTTTTTAAACACATCTGGACTAAATTCAATTGTGTCATTCTTGATTTTCGCCCCTAAGTTTCTACCTTTTATTGTTACCTCAGACAATGTGTAGCTGTCGTCTTTCATCATTAAGTGTAATGGGGTTGCCGGCACTTCTTTATAATGTACTCTCAGTGTAGTATATCCGACACATCTTGCTGTCAACCAAAATGAGGACAAAGCCTTGTTGGATTGGATAGTGAACGAACCATCGTCTTTTGATATTGCATACGAAACGATGGAATGTGCCGCACTATCTTGTGAACATGTAACAGTACAAAAGGGTATGGCTGTATTTTGTGCATCAACAACCATACCCGATATATTCTGTGCTATAGAAAATCTACATATGCAGATTAGCATACATAACAGTAAACTTCTTAAACGTCCCATACATCCTTATGTTTTATCCTATAAAACTATGACATTGTCATTGCCGCTTTCCTTCAACTCTTCAATCTTTTTCTTCTGTAACTTTTCAAAAGCAGGTTTTTGCATTATTTTTCCTCTTGGTAACTCTATCTTGACTTGCCCTTTTATAGGCAAAATACTTTCTGCCTCATAAATTTCGCTTGATGTCGTCAAGCGGAGTATTGCCCCTGGCAGCCCTATATATCCACAAGGTCCTACGGGGGATGGTATTTCTTGACAGAACCATGCTACTACAGAACGATTTTTCTTATATACGGCCTTTGTACATTTCTTTCCTAAAACTTCTATAGTCTCATCAAAATACAAATCCCATTCATTTTTTAATGAATCAGAAAAAACGACAAACGTCTTATCTACAATGCTTTTTATACTTATTTCCTTATTATCTGTTGTATTTGTATAGTATGAGCCACTTCCTTCAAGTTTGATAACATTGTTATCTATGCCTGTGGTTGAAAATGCACATTCGTTGCCATTAGTAAATAAAGTATAAGTTTTATGCTGATTGGACAATTGATTTATAATCATTTGTCTTTTACTTAAATCACTCATACTATAGACCTCCTTCGGAATTTGCATCACCATATTATAATGTATGGATAATCCTATCTTTTGTGCAGAGACTAATAGACAAGAGACTAAGCACGAAAGCGTGAATAATATAACCCTTTTCATATTTGTACAGAATAGAAAGAAAATATTAAAGAGTAGGCACTCCAATTAAAAAGAGTGCCTACTCATGTAATATGCAGTCGTTGTTGATTAGCAATAGACTACGACATTAGAGAACAATAATGACTGTTCCATCTTTGGTAATAATAACGACAGGACCATTTGATGGAGTTGCTTGGAACGTTGTTGTTGCCTTAATGTTGTTTACTACTGGTGAAGATACTTCAGCCGCACTTGCTTGACTTGGCATGCATATAGCACCTAATGCCAAAGCCATAGAAAACAAAAACTTTTTCATGTTTACTCCTTTTTAAATGTTATACATGTTGCGGAGGTATAAACCTCTTTGTTTTCGATTGCAAAAGTACAAAAAAAATGATTGATAGAACTTTTTGATGGTTATTTTAAACAGAATTAAACTTATTGACGGCAAAATTAAATCTGGTTAAACATTATGCTGCTATTTTGTAAGGAAACTGGTACTTTTTGTAACATGTCTTTCGGTTTGATGTTTTTTTGGAATTAAAAATCTTAGATTCATTATTTTTTTGTATTTTTGCAGCCGAAAAGAGTTGTTAGGCAGCAAACGTATGCAGATAGCAGAATTTAGGACTGTTGCCAAATCATTACCTCTATTGAGGTGAAAGACTCATAAATAGCTCATTTTAAGCTATTCGGCTGATTTTAGCGTAATTTTTATTGAAAAACTTATAGGCTTTTCATTTTTTTACTACATTTGCAAATCTTAAACATAACCCTTTTAAATAATCAGCTTATGGGAAACTTTATTAAGAAACTATTTGTTGTATTACTGCTCGCTCTTGTGCAGACGGCTGTCTGTAATGCCGACTCGTTCAAGGGTAAGATAGTGAACGCCGAGACGGGCGAGATACTTGTTGGAGCGACTATACGCAGTGAGATCAACCCGCAGCCAGGATGGTCGATTCAGAACAGCAGTGAGACAGACAGCACCGGATGCTTCATTCTCGATACGAGTTCGGAGGGCCGCATTATGTTCACGTTCAGCATGATAGGATATAAGAATTCGCGCAAGGTAGACTATGCCTACGGTCCTGAGGTGAAGGACACCACAGACTTTGGCGTCATAAAGCTGCAGCCTACGGCGCTTATGCTGAAGGAGGTGGAGGTGACGGCAAAGGTGCCGCGCATCACGATGTCGGGCGACACCATTGTGTTTAATCCCGAAGCATTCAAGCTGAAAGAAGGAGCACGCCTTGACGAGCTTATCAAGAAGTTGCCGGGAGTGGAGCGCCGTGACGGCAAACTCTACTGGAACAACAAGCCCATACGCATGATGATGAACGGTAAGGACCTGTTCGGTGGTGACCAGATTATAGGTCAGTTGCCTGCCGAGGTGGCTAACAAGCTGAAGCTCTACGACCGCAAGTCGGAGCTGGCTCGTCACACGGGTAATGACGACGGCGACGAAGACCAAGTGCTTGACATTCAGGTGAAGCCCGGTTTCCTCGATAAATGGTATGGCGACGTAAAGGCTCAATATCAGACCAAGAAGAGATATATGTTCGAAGGAAACGCCCGTAAGCTCAGCGACCACGACCCGCAGATGGTTTATGCCCAGGCCAACAATGCCAACCGCTATATCGACAGAACCATGAGCTCTACAATGAACCGAAATATCGATGGCGACGGCAAGAGCCAGTATGGATCGTACAACTATCAGCACAACTGGCATACCAATGGTACGAGCCAATACTCGAACAACAGATTTGACATCAGCGCTAACTTAGGACACTACGATGGATGGAACACTATAGGCAAGTCCACCGAGACTTTCTTCCCCAACAAGGAGCACACCTTCGCCGTGTCTGAAAACTATCACTACAAGCATAACTTTAAGCCACATATGGAGGCACGACTCTTCGCCTACACCGACTCCGTGAACACCATCAGCGTGACGGCGAAAGCCTCCTACGAGAAGAGCAGAAACACCAACGAGGACAAAGGGGCTTCGTATGGCTATGAACCGAACAAGTTTGAATATCACTCGCTCAATGCCGCTCTTGCCGCAAAGCCCGGCGACGCACTCTACGAACGTCTCATCACGCGCAACCGCAATTATCAGTCTTCCGAGCAGCAGGACCGCAACTTATACGTAGAATATGCGTGGGAGCACTTCATCGGAAAGAGTGGTTCGTTCTCGCTGAAAGGCTACACACAAATAAGCGGGAACAACGAAGACACACACAACAACCGCGACCTGGAATATCTGCGCGAGAAGCGAAGCGAGACCGTCTGGCAGTTCTATTCACGCGACAACAAAGAGCTGACCACCAAGCTCGGCGCCACGTTCGAGCATTGGCTCGGCAAGAAGGTGTATGTCAACATCACAGACAACGTGAAATACTCTCGCACTAACACCACACGCGACTTCTTCACCGACAACAACAAGCAGAACGTCGTGGACGGCACACCGACAACGCTCGACCCGAACAACACCATGAGCAACCTCATGCATACATGGACCAACCAGTTGACGCTGAAGTCTACCATCACTCCTGTGAAGGCGCTTATGATTATGCCTAAGTTCAGCTGGAACGTCAACCGCGAGAAGAGCGACTATCGCTACGGACAGCTCGACACCACAGCCGTGCGCACAAGCCAGACTTACGAGCCGTCGATATTCCTGAAATGGAAGATGAGCCGCGTACGCAACATGGACCTCTCGTTCGCATATAACACCACCGTGCCCGAACTCGTAAGCACCTTCGGATATCGCAACACAGTCGACCCGCTGTATATCTATACGGGCAATCCAATGCTGCGCAATTCGCACAGCCACACCACTACGTACAACTATCACCGCATGTGGCTGCGCAAGCAGATAGTCTTAGGACTGAGCGCGTCATACAACAAGGACATCAACCCCATAGCCACACTCTACAGCTACGACTCGTCCACAGGCGTGTATGAGAGCAAGCCGATGAACGTGAAGGGTGGCGACATGTGGACGTTCGGACTGAATTACGACCAAGGCATCGGCGTTTACTTCCGCCTGATGAACAAGTTTGCGCTGGAGACAGCCAAGTCGTACGGATTCCTCACCATCGTGGACAACAACGACCCCAACGCCGTGCCTGAGCTCAACCTTCAGAAGCGTCTTGGCATTAACGAGAACTTCGAGTTTTCGTATGAGGCAGAGAAGGTGCAGCTGACGCTGTTCAACCGCCTGGAATGGAACCGCTATCGTTACGACGACGCTTCTTACAACACCAATCCGTTGTATAACAGCGTCGGAATAAACGCAACGCTGCGTCTCTCGCCCTTCCAGGTGTTCATGCAGTTGTCTGACGATTTCCGCTCCGGCTATGCCACTTCAGCAATGAACGGTCACAAGCTGATGTCGTGGGCGTCCGTAAGCTACAGTTTCTGCAAGAACAAGTGCGAACTGTCGCTTTTCGTGGACGACATATTCAACAATGACATAATGTACGATAGCGACTACTCGGCATATCAGCGCAGCGAAAGTTCGGCAAACTACATACACCACTACGCCAACCTGAGCTTCACATACAGATTTGATGCGAAGGCTAAGAAGAAATAAAGCAGAACTCCTTAAAACTCGTTAGCTTGAGAAACAAAAAACGGGAACAGCAGACTTTTGAAAAGTCCACTGTTCCCGTTATTGTTTTTTTAGAGAATTCAGCGAATGTTGCTCTTACTTCTTTGTCAGCACGTAGAGCTTGGCTGTTTCGCCTTCCGGCTCATTGCCGAGCGAGTCTGTCATGACGATGCTCTTGCTGTCCTTCACCTTATAGAAGCTGTGCTCGCCGCTTGATGGGCGCACAAGCATCATCACGTTGCCGTCAAGAACCTGCAGCACGCCGCTTGCCTCGTCGTGTCCGTCCTTACGGTCGATGTAGTCCTGCTGGAGCTGATAGGTGCTGTCAGCGTTAATGGTGAGGACGGTCTTTATGCCCGGGCAGTCGGCAGCGGGCAGAGTGCCCTCGTAGGTGCCGGCAACAGCAGCCAGATCAACGTCAGCGCTGACAGAGTCGGCAACGCATACCGAATCGTTCTTCGTTTCGTCCTGAGCGGTCTTCTTGCCATTGCAAGCAACCATCATTGCAGCAGCAATTACTGCAAGATACATAAATTTGTTTTTCATACCTTTTAAGTGTTGTTGTTATTTTGACTATCCTTTACTGCTTGTTCTCCACCGCTTTCGGTGTCCAGTTCTTGAAGAATCGCAAAACCTTCTTCTCGCTATATCCCTTTCCTTCCTCAAGGAAGCTCGAGTCCTGGATGTGCAGCACATTGCCTTTCGAGTCGAGCACCACGAAGACAGGGAAACCGAAGCGAGCCGGATTGCCAAGACGCTCCATCAGCTTGGCAGCGTTGTTGGCAGAAGCGTCGCCGCCGCTCTTGCGCGGATCATAGTTGACGTGGATAAGCTCGAAGTTGTCGCTGACCATCTTGCTCACCTCCTGGTCCTTCTCCACGAAGTCAGCGAAGCGCAGACACCACGGACACCAGTTGCCGCCCACCTGACAGACCACATACTTGCCGTCCGCCTTTGCCTTAACGAGAGCATTGTCAATCTGTTCCATCGGATTGATGTTCTCGTTATACACCTTCTTGAGCGCCTCCTGTGCGTTCGTCACAGCCACAGTCATCGAAAAGAGAACAGCTATGATGAATGACTTTTTCATTGTCTTACGTTTTTTTATTCAGTTAAATCTCCTCCACAATCTCTGCCATCGGCTTGCGCTTCTTCTCTGCATGCGGGCAGTCGGCAGCCACATGACCGATGGGGATGATTGCCACAGTCTCGAAGTCGTCCGACGGGAACAGCTCATTCATGACGCTGGTGTCGTAATTGCACACCCAGCAAGTGCCCAGACCACGCTCCGTAGCGGCAAGGCAGAGGTGCTCGGTGGCGATGGCTACGTCCACGTCGCCGTGCTTCTTGTCGTCGTAGCTGCGTGTCCAGCAGGCATTGTTGTTCTTCATGCAGACGATGTAGAGCGGTGCCGTGCGAAACCATTCGCGGTCGTAAGCACGCCACAACTTCTGCTTTGCCTCCTCGCTGCGCACAATCACAAACTTCCACGGCTGCTTGTTAACAGCCGACGGGGCAAGGCGCACACACTCCATTATATAGTCAAGGTCGGACTGTGCCACCGGCTCGGCTGTATACTTGCGTGCCGAGAAACGCTTTTCTGACAGTTCGAGAATATTCATATATACCTGTTGGTTTGGTTTAGTCCTGATAATACACTCTCTTCACACGGTTGCTTATTCCTGTAAGCACCTCGTACGGGATGGTGTCGATGGCGTCAGACAGCACGGTCACGGGCAGTTCTTCGCCGAAGATAATCACCTGGTCGCCCTCCTTGCAGTCGATGTCCGTCACATCAATCATTGCCACGTCCATGCATATATTGCCCACGTATTCAGCATGCTTGCCGTTAACAAGGCAGTAGCAGTGGCGATTGCCGAGATGACGGTTCAGTCCGTCGGCATATCCGATAGGAATGGCGGCAATGCGCGAAGGACGAGAGAGCGTACCACGGCGACTGTAACCGACGGTCTCGTCAGCCGGAACGTCATGTATCTGGAGAATGGTGGTCTTCAGCGTGGTGACGTTGTTGAGCATCGAGTTGTCGCGCGAGTCATAACCGTAGAGTCCGAGTCCAAGACGGCACATGTCGAGCTGGCGCTCCGGGAAGTGCTCAATGCCCGCAGAGTTGTCGATGTGTCGGAGTATCTTGTGCGGGAATGCAGCACAAAGCTGGCTGCTACCCTTCTCGAAGAGTTCGAACTGGTGAGCCGAGAACTCGTCGAAGGAGTCAGAATCGCTACCTACGAAATGTGAGAAGACAGAGCGTGGGATGACAGACGACTGATGTTTCAGGCGGTCTATCAGCTCCGGCATGTCCTTCAGCGGGTCAAAGCCGAGACGGTGCATGCCAGTATCCAGCTTGATGTGTACGGGGAAGTTGCTTATACCGTTCTTCTGCGCCTCACGCACAAGGGCGTCAAGCAGGCGGAAGGAATAGACCTCCGGCTCCAAGTCGTAATCAAACATGGTCTTGAACGCCGACATCTCCGGGTTCATAATCATGATGTTTGACGTTATGCCGTTCTTGCGGAGCGTCACACCCTCGTCAGCCACAGCCACAGCCAGATAGTCCACACGATGGTCTTGCAGCGTCTTGGCTATCTCCACCGCACCAGCACCGTAGGCATCCGCCTTTATCATGCAGACGAGCTTGGTTTCGGGACGCATAAAGGAACGATAGAAGTTGAGGTTCTTCACCACATTGGAGAGATTCACTTCCAGAATGGTCTCATGCACCTTCTTCACCAACAGTTCGGTGATGTTGTCGAAACCGAAGCGACGTGCTCCCTTTATAAGGATAACCTCATTGCGCAATGTCTCGAACACGTCGCTGTGGATAAACGACGTTACGTCATGGAAGAAGTGCTTCTCCTTCACCTTTATAAGATCAGCATGAGCCATTATCTGAGGTCCGATGCCGATAATCTTGTCCACGCCACGCTGTACGGAGAGGTTGCTCACCTCGGTATAGAGCTCTTCCAGCGGTTCGCCTGTCTGATAGATATCGCTGAGGATAAGCGTGCGTCCCTGTCCCTTATGGTCAGGACGACGACTCATAAAGTCGAGCGCTATGTCGAGCGAATTGATGTCCGAATTATACGAGTCGTTGATAAGCGTACATCCGTGGATTCCCTCCTTCACCTCCAGGCGCATTGCCACAGGCTCAAGAGCCTCCATGCGCTCTGCTATGTGCTCCTTGGCGAGTCCGAGATGGAGCGCCACGACGGCTGTAGTAACGGAGTTTCTTACGGAAGCCTCATCTATGAACGGAAGATTATACTCTCCTGTCTCACCTTTATATATATAATGTATAGTGGACGTGAAGTCCTTCTTCTCCACCTTCTCCACGAAGAGCGCGGCGCTGCGGTCCTTCATTGACCATGAAAGATTCTCTCCCTTATAGTCGATGCCGGCTACAACCTGGTCCACTATCTCGTCGTCCTTGCAATAGACGATGGTCTTGGCGTCATGGAAGAGTTCCACCTTCTCGTGGCACTTCTCCTCAAGTGACGAGAAATTGCGCTGGTGTGCGTCGCCGATGAATGTCAGCACGGCGATGTCGGGCTGGATTATGCCTCTCAGAGCCTGCATCTCACCCGGTTCGGAGATGCCTGCCTCGAACACGCCCACCTGACTCTGCTCGTTAAGCAGCCATACGGAGAGCGGCACACCAATCTGCGAGTTGTAGCTGCGCGGCGAACGTGTCACCTTCAACTCAGGAGAAAGGAGCTGATAGAGCCACTCCTTCACGATGGTCTTTCCGTTTGAGCCAGTGATGCCCACGATGGGGATGTCATATTCCTCACGATGGCGCTCGGCAAGTCGCTGAAGGGCAACGAGCGAACTCTCCACCTTCAGGAAGTTGGCGTCCGGATATGCTGTGTCATAATCAGCCGGAACATCCTCCACCACAAAGTTTCTGACACCACGTCTGTAGAGGTCAGGGATGTAGGCATGACCGTCTCCCCTGCCCGACTTGAGAGCGAAGAAGAGAGTCTCCTCTGCAAAGCAGAGCGAACGGCTGTCGGTAAGTAAGAAGCCGATGTTGGCATCTATGGCGCCGAAGCGATGTGCTCCTATCAGCGTCGTCACTTTTTCTATTGTATAAGTCATCTTTCCGTAAAATGTTTTATATCGGTGCAAACTTACACAAAATCGGTGTAACAAGCAAGATATCTTACGTTTTTATTAGTTTTCGTCTTTACTTTCTACAGTTTGCAGGGCATTTTTCAGTATCCCCACTTCGTATCCAACTTCACTTCCTCGGTATTGATGACGTTCTGGGTGAGCAAGGCTCGGTTGTCTGAAAGAATCTTTATCTCCAGATAATCAGCAGGATAATACACCTTGCCGTTCCTTATCAGTATTCCCATCCTGTTGGGAGCTATCTCAAAAATAGCGAATCCACCGACGAAGTCGTGTATTTTTCTGTATATTGGTTGCAGGATGATGTCATCGCCAACACGAAGTCCCCATCGTCCGGAAACTTCAAAGGGCTTCACGTTCTGCAGATACTCGTAGCGTTGCTTGCGTGTCTGTTCCTGCTTCAGCTTGTCATACTGCGCCACGAACACCATATCATTGTTAGGCACTATCACTCTATTCGATTTCTTGGCATGAGTAGGTAACGATCCCTTGCCCGCCCTAAGTCCGGCGTACATCGCATCCCAGTTACGGTCATTGTCAGGCAGACCGAACTTACGGTAGTTTCCCACATTATCCAATATCATGCACACCTTATCCTTCTGCTTATGATTGATGCGCAGTCCACGCCCCACCATCTGCAGATACTTGGCAAGCGACAGCGTAGGACGTGCCATCTGAATATACTCCACATCAGGACAGTCGAAGCCCTCGTCAAAGAGATTCACGTTCACCAGACAGTCCAGCTCTCCCTTTCTGAAATCCTCCACCATCCGCTGACGGGTCTTCGAAGGCGTCTTGCTGTCCAAAGCCACCGCCTTCAGCCCCATCGCCACGTAATAGTCGGCAATGGTCTGGGCATGACTGATGTCGATGGCATACACGATGCCCTTCTTTCCTTCGGCATACTTCGCCACGCTGTCATACAGTCGCTTTATGGATTGTGGCACATTCAGCTTCTCATCCATCTCCTTGATTGAATAGTCGCCGTCGCTGCCACGGGCTTTCAGAGAGTTGACGGTCAACTGGTCCTGCGAGTACTGCCCTATCACCACATAGTCGTAGGGTGCAAGATAGCCACGCTTGATGAAATCCTTGGTGGACGGTGATGTCAGCAGTCGCTCAAACAACTTGCCGAACGACTCGCGCTTCATGCGACAAGGCGTAGCCGTCATGCCCAACTTCAATGCTTCTTTGTTGCGTTGGAACAGATCCTGATAAGAGCTTGCCAAGGCATGGTGAGCCTCATCCACCACTATCAGCCCAGGTCTGCATCCCTTCCTCTCCAACTCAAGGATATGCCTACCAAGCCATTGGATGGACAGCACGCGTATTCTGACCTTGGCTTTCAGCACAGCTTCCTTCTCGCCACACTCCAGACAGAATCGGTCGAGAGTCTGCTGCATCTGCTCCACCAGCTCACGCCGATGTGCAACAATCCAGACTTCACCCGTCTCATGGTTATCAATAAACCACTTCACCACCGAAGCCATCACGTACGTCTTACCCGTACCCGTCGGCATCTGCACAATCACAGAGTTGCCGTCAGCACCGCCCAGTGTCCTACGGTATCTGGCAATCCCAGTAGAGGTCAGCATCTTGATGATGTTCTCCAACATCACCTCCTGATAGTCATAAAGCTTGATTGTCTTCATTAAATGTTTGAACTGCCAAGGCAAACATAAGAGGCTATGGCGTCACCACCATAGCCAAGCATACACGCTTCATTTAGTAGTTATTATTTGGTAGGGTGCGAACAAGGCGAAGCCAATTAATAACTACTAATTAAAAAATAATAAATATAGATAGATTATCTATCCTTATACATATTCTCATAATACTTCTGGTAATCGCCAGAAGTTACGTTGTCCATCCAGTCCTGGTTCTCGAGATACCACTTCACGGTCTTCTCGATACCCTCCTCAAACTGGAGCGACGGCTCCCAACCAAGTTCCTTCTGGAGCTTGCGAGAGTCGATGGCATAACGGGCATCATGTCCCAAACGGTCGGTTACGTGGGTGATAAGATCCATGTCCTCACCCTCCTTTCTGCCGAGCAGACGGTCAACGGTCTTGATTACCACCTTGATGATATCGATGTTCTTCCACTCGTTGAAGCCACCGATGTTGTAAGTCTCGGCTATCTTGCCGTCATGGAAAATCATATCAATGGCACGGGCATGATCCTCCACATACAACCAGTCGCGAACATTCTCACCCTTACCATAAACCGGCAACGGCTTGCGATGACGGATGTTGTTGATGAACAACGGAATCAGCTTCTCCGGGAATTGGTACGGACCATAGTTGTTGGAGCAGTTGGTCACGATGGTAGGCATGCCGTAAGTGTCGTGGAAAGCACGGACGAAGTGGTCAGAGCTTGCCTTGGATGCAGAGTACGGAGAGTGAGGATTATACTTGGTTGTCTCCAGGAAGAACTCCTCGCCATAAGCCTCGTGGTTCTTGCCGCTTGACGCCTTGGTGGAGAAAGGAGCAGGAACACCCTCAGGATGAGTCATCTCCAATGCGCCATACACCTCATCAGTAGAGATATGGTAGAAACGCTTGCCCTCGTATTTCTCCGGCAGACTTTCCCAATAGAGCTTCGCTGCCTGAAGCAGAGTCAGCGTACCCATGACATTAGTGCGTGCGAAGGTGAACGGATCCTTTATGCTTCTGTCAACATGACTCTCGGCAGCAAGATGGATGATGCCATCAATGTGCTCATCCTGCATCAGCTTATAGAAAGCATCGAAGTCGCAGATGTCCATCTTTACAAACTTATAGTTAGGCTTATCCTCAATGTCCTTAAGGTTAGCCAAGTTGCCGGCATAAGTCAACTTATCAAGGCAGATGATATTATATTCAGGGTATTTGTTCACGAAGAGGCGAACAACGTGAGAGCCGATAAAACCGGCACCACCGGTAATCACTATATTTCTTTTCATTATTTTATATTGATTAAATCTATAACTTCTTTTAATTCTATAACTTCAGAACTTGCTAAAGTTCAATTATTTATTCTGAAGATTTGCAATACATTTCTCCAGAGAATCCACCCAGTAAGGCACCTTCACACCAAAGGTCTCCTTTATGCTTCTCTTGTCGAGCACAGAGTAAGCGGGACGAGTCACGGGAGAGGGATATTCAGAACTGTAACATGGCTGGATGTCACACTCTGTATGACCGGCGATACGAGCAATCATCTGTGTGAAGTCGTACCATGAGCAAACGCCCTCATTAGAGAAATGATATACGCCGACGTACTTTGTATTGTCAGCCTCCATCTTTCCAAGAATAGTCTGGATGGCGTTGGCGAGGTCGAGAGCGTATGTAGGAGTGCCACATTGGTCGAACACCACCTTCAACTGAGGCTTTGTGGCAGTAAGGTTGAGCATAGTCTTGCAGAAGTTCTTGCCGAACTCCGAATACAGCCATGCCGTACGGATGATGATATACTTACATCCCGTAGCAATAATCTTCTGCTCGCCATGAAGCTTTGTCATACCATAAACACCGGTTGGAGTTCCCTTCTGATCCGGATTGCAGGGCACGTTGTAAGGCTCCTTGCCGAACACGTAGTCCGTGCTTATCTGGACAAGCACGCCGTCTGCCTCCTTCATTGCCGTGGCAAGGTTCTCCGGAGCGTCAGCATTCAGCTTCTCTGCGAGAGCAGCCAGCTTCTCGTCCGTCTCACAAGCGTCCACATTTGTCCATGCAGCACAGTTTATGATTGCCTTTACATTGTTTTCCTTCACCATCTTGCGGATGGCGTCCATGTCAGTAATGTCAAGGTAAGTAGTCTCCTGACCCTCCACCTGATTGACATCCGTGAAAATGTAATGGTCCGCAGAATTTCTGCTGACGATACGCATCTCATTGCCAAGCTGACCGTTGGCACCGGTTACTAATATATTCATATTATACAAGTTTTAAATCCAAAATACAATCTTCTATTCTCTTTTACCGCCACCTATTTATACAGGTCCACGTTGATGTCAAAAGGACTGTCAAAGTCCTTAAGCAGTTCGTGTTTGGTGTCCTTCTCCGAAAGGATGGCATGTTCTGTGGGGATTCGCCAGTCGATGTTCAGGCTATCGTCCAGAATACTGATGCCGCCATCAGCCTCAGGATGATAGAAGTTGTCGCACTTATACTGGAACACCGCAGTCTCGCTGAGAACGGCAAAGCCATGCGCAAAGCCGCGCGGCACGAAGAACTGTCTGTGGTTGTCCTCAGTGAGTTCCACGGCAACGTGCTTGCCGTATGTAGGCGAACCCTTGCGAATGTCCACAGCCACATCCAGCACTCTTCCCTTCACGCATCTCACCAGCTTACTCTGTGTGAACGGCGGACGCTGGAAATGCAAGCCTCGCATCACGCCATAGCTGCTCATGCTCTCATTATCCTGACAGAAGTCAATATGACGCACCTTCTCGTCAAACTCCCTTTGTGAAAAACTCTCGAAGAAATATCCACGAGCATCCTTAAAGATCCGCGGCTCAATAATCACCACGCCCTCAATCTCAGTCTTTATTACTTCCATTGTGTTTATTTGATTAATTTTGTCTTTCTAATATTAAGATAAGCATATTAAATGTTTCGCAATAAGTCAGAAGCTTGAGAAGATTCATGCTGCTTCATGAACAACAAAATTGTTTTAACCCGATGTTTCAATTGCTTATCTTTATAGATATTGTTCTCATAATCTGCAAAAATCCTTCTCATAAATCCTTCCAGATTGAATATCAAAGTCTTCATTACGCTACGTTCACCTGTATATACATCCTTATCTTCTATAACAGAAGAAATTGCAGGCACGATATTTAATGCATATTCACTTGCTATAGTATCGAAAACCTTAACCACGGAATTCAATACAGACGGATTATCACCAACATCATTTAAAACTCTTTGGAAAAAGCTGATGTCTTTCTCCTTAAAGTCAAACCACTTTTCCTCATATTTGACATTGGTTGAAAGATCAAGCAAGTAATATTGAATAGTTTCAGACCTATCTCTCTTCGTAATCCTCTTAATTATACTTTCATAAAGAGAATACCATACTATCCAAAACTTTTCATAAGAGCCATAATGTAGACATTTAAAAATGAAATAACGAATTAACGGCTCATACCTATTATCTTTTGATCTATATCTGCAGAAGAACGAGAGCATTTGAGGAATCTTATCCTCATTAGCATTGATAATGATGTCCGAAACCAGATCTGCATCATCAAACCTCTCTCGAGAATACGAAACATGATTTCTATTTGTTTTAGGCATCCATTCTGATGACATTATTTCCATACACTTAACCGTCAAGTCCATATGTGACGTGTCATTCGCCAAGATACAAAGCGTAGCTCTTGCCCTGTCTATTTCTGTTGCATCTTGAGAAATCGGAGTTTCTACGATTTCTTGCAGACAGGATTCCATAAACGATGTATGATGTTTCCACATTTCGTTCTTAACCATCATGTATCTCATCGTATCACATGGCCTTGTATTGCCGTATTTATATGTGCTTCTTATAAATGCCAAACATATCTTTCTAAGTTCAACTTCCTCCTCCTTATCGCTGAAACGCAGAAGTGAAGGAATTGCATTGAGACATACCTCCAACTCAGTGAACGTTTTCTCCAGAAAGGGTCCCATATCCTTCAGTACAGTGAACAAGAGTTGCTTACATTCATTCAGCTCCATAGCATCCAGCTTGTCAGAGAACTTCATAAGCAGAATGCCACTTCCCATACAAGGTAGAAACTCGTCACATGCGAGCCTATGGATAGCTGTATCCTCCGAACCTAATAGTTTCTCAATATATCTTATTTCGTCCAATACGGCTTTTGGATTATCGTCAAAGGGCGATTTCGAAGATTCGTCATGACATTCGGAATATTGATTTTCAATCCATTTCCTCAGATTCACACATCTTGTCATCTGCCTATTTTCCTCATCTATTTTCTGGCTCTCTTTCTTTTGTTCAGGAGTTAAGTTAGGAGTAACCTTTATTGCTTTCACCCCATCCTTTAAGCTTACCTCTTCCTTTATCAATGACCGATAGTCAATTCTGGCCACCATATAGTCCTCATATCTCTTCTTTGCTTGCGGGATTAATGCTACCTGATTTTTAATTACGTCTACGCAAGCATATAATTTCAGCAACCTCTCCTTCTCTTGCGACTTTTCAGAAGCATCATAACAAACCAGAAGTCTTTGTAACCAACTTTCCAGATGATATTGCCTATGTTTCAATTCGTTGGAAGCCTTACGTTCTTTTACAATATATTCACGTCCAATACCCTCAACAGCCCATATTTCTGCAGACAACTCATGAGAACAACGAGTCAAGTCATACGAAAGGAAACGGTAATCCTGATAAAAAAACAACAATATGTCAAAATAGTCGTCATAATGCGCCAAAGCTATACTTGCCACAACCGCCCATAACGAAATTGATTTCGACTCATTTAGAATCTTCGTCAGAATCTTTGAAACATATTCTTTGTTTTTATTGCCATCGCATAGTTTAAGCAAGAACTTCTCCAATGCCATATGTACACACTCCAATACGTGCGGTGCAGGAAAACCAGACGTACCTCTATACATATTCCACAATACTTGCGAAGCAATTATTTCTTTATAAGTGCCATTGGGTAATAGAACCCTTAATTTCTCTATGTTATCTCCTTCCGTCCTTCTCTCCTTATAAACGTCCACACATTTATCAACGAATTTGATGATAAAATCTATTGTATTCTGTAGTTTAGGACAGATACTATATTCAGTCATCAGCATAGGATAGACAGGTGTTTGGAAAGCACTGCTTGGGAAATATCCTTCTATTCCTAACCCTTCATCAAGTCCATAATAGTACTCGCTGTCCCGGTACGAATAGTCATAAAAAGCCCTATGCTTATTTTCTTCAGGATGCTCCTCCCAAAACAATTGCAGAAGTTCAGGAAGAACATCATGGCATTTTACACATAAAGGAAAGACATCATAAATGTTAGCTTTCCTGACCACATATTCCATTAACTGAAAATACGGATCATCATAATCAACCCATTTATTACAGACTACATCACTTATGATTTGAGTCAGTTCGTCTTTCAAGAAAGCAGAATACTGACAAACCAAAGAGCACCATTCCTCCGATTTCTGTATGTATAATGTAGAACCATTCCTTAATGCATTGACCTCCTCTTTGAATATCCTCAATGACAGGATAGCCGCCTGCCGTTTTTCGTTAGGACCGGCATCCCCGATGCCTAAAAATCCAAGTAAAACTTGGTATATAATATAGGTGTTATTCAGGAAGTATTCGTCTTGATTTCTATACATAAAATCAATCACGCTACTCCACCCACCACCAACCGGAATAAATCTTGGATATTGCCTACCCTTATATGTGATGTGTTCTTTTATCTCTTTGCAAGACACATAAAGTTCCTTAGCAAACTGATTGAACCAATGATAATTGTCATGTTTTTATTGAGCGTCAAACCTTTCAAAGAACGTCCGCGACTTGTCCTTGCTCATGGCTATAACATAGAATACAGGAGACACCCAGAAATAATCCAATTCATTTGCAAATATCGCTTTACAGAAAGAATCCAATCGTGCCGCCCCATCATCTGTCTTTTCTTGCAAACAATGTAAAAAAGCATTCTGATAATCCACAGTATGGGGTAAATAGTTCAACTCCTTTACCTGTCCCGTTATAATCTGCTCCATCACATACTCCAACGCCCAATCCGAATAAAGATCATGCTTAAACGTATAGCCTTTATGCATTACCTCAGTCAGCACATCCTCTTCCATGAGCAAATAGGCAGCATCCTTATCCTTTATGTCAGAATAGCCAACATAATATTTCGGACACGTTTGTAATTGCCGGGCTAAGTCAACCAAACAATCCTCCCTTTTCTGTTGCACACCTCCCCTTACATTACCTCTCACTTTTATCTTCCAAACCCTTTCCCTGAAAGAAGAGCAATCCATCTGAGTATTAGAACCTAATTCCACATATCTTGCAAGGTAGAATGGCAAGCATAACTGGACAAGAAGCTTATTGTCATGAGGAAGCACAATTGAGTAATTCTCAGCAAACGAAACAAGTTCGGTCTTTGAGATTGGCAGAACTTCCATAATAACCGTATGGAGACCATAATCTTGACTGATAACTTCAAGAAAATCTTTACGGCAATTAGCTTTGCACGTAAAAACAAATGTCCAACCCTCTTTACTAAGTTTGTCAAATAATAGAAGAGGAACCGAATTGCCTGTGTATTCAAGAAGTTTTTCAGCTGAATCTACATATATTATCTTGGTTTTAAACTCCCGATAATAATCACAGAATTCCTTAAATGAATAATTCTGCCCCAAAGCAAATAAGTCGTTTATCCTGCTCGTATCCAATTGTCTACCATCCAATACAAAAAACACTGTATCTATGTTTTCTTTTGCTTGTGCATAGTAATTCTTGACAATTGCACTTTTTCCCGATCCACTCTCTCCTATAATAACGATGTTTTTCTTGTTAAAGATATGTTCATTTATCTTCTCCACATAGTCCTTTCGGTCAATAGTGAAGACATTGTCGCCATAGACTATCTCACCGTTAATACGAGCAAACTTAGCCTCATTGCTTTCTTCTACGTCATGAGGCAAGTCTTGAATCTGAGATTTAAGATTAAAGAAGATGTCATACGCCAATGGATGTTCTTTTACAGCATCAAGAATGTTGTCGCCAAACATCCATTCTATCTTTAAGCCATTATTCTCTGCCGCATCCTGAATAGACTGTTGTTTTCTAGTAATGCGACTTCCTTTAGGAATGCCAAATTCCTTATTTGTATAAATGATTATCTTTGTCTGATTGGGATTCCATTCTTTGGCCTTTTCTATTGAATGGATAATATTGTTTGCATCTATTTCATTCTCAAAATATTTTGCTTGAAATCCGATAATCTCACCATCTCGTTCAATGACATCAGTTTCATTTCCCGGATGGTTCTTATAATAAGGCAATGCAAATGGCACGTTATATGTCTTGCGAAACAAAAAACGCGCCAAGACCTCAAATGCATTTGTCAAATTCTTTGAGTTCTTTCCTATGAACTCATTCCAACTTGTACTATACATAGGTTAGCCATGGTATTTATTTCCACTCGCTCTTTCAATATCATCAGCTTCCTCCTTGGCATCTGTTATTGCCATCTTAATGACAGCAATGATTACTGCCAATCCTATAAGTCCGGCAACTCCTAATATAAGTTTCCACCACATATATTTCTCTGATTTTACTTTATTCCATGCATCTTCTTCCATACAGCAAACCAAGTTCTAAAGACTGGTTCACAAATCGCATCACTCGGATAATGCATAACAAAACGAAGATTCCGTATATTCATTCTAAAGTATCGATGAACTTTACTTTCATCGACCTTATTCCCCATTCTATCATCATACTGCCCAAAATTTCCTCCTTGCATGACTTCATCAAGCAAGAATCTTCCCTCCTTTTCATCCATTGGAGCTATCATTTTGTTTTCGGGCAACCAGAACACCTCTTTCATCACATACATCACCGCCTTAGCAAACTTCCAAAGACCAAGGTGTTTGAGTGTGTGCTCAAACACATCTTTTATATCATCATTATTCGTTTTATCTGTTATGTCTATATTCATTAAAACGTAGTAGTAGTCCAAAAGCTGGCGCAACCCTATACCTTCAGTGAACAGGTGTCGATAGAGATGCGAGAGAACATAGATAACATTAAATGATGTTGTTGGTACAGTGATTTCGCCATACCCATCTGGTAAAGTAACAATATTAGAACACTGAAGATCCATCATCTTTTTAAACCACTCTTGCATCCTCAGATTATGCAAGAGGAAGAACATATATGACGGCGTGAAGTGAACCTCTAAGGATGTCTTCATAACAGGAAAGTCAATATGATGATAGCGCATTACCTGTTCAGGACACACACTATTAACATATTTACTGATTTTTTTGCGACCACCTGCCAGATAGATATCAATGTCACCAGACGTGCGCATATAAGGATCGGGATAAAGCAGCGAAAGTCCCTGCCCCTTCAATATACAGTTGCAGAAACCATCCTGTTTAAACCTATCACAAACAATAGCCGAATCCTTAAACAAGTGAGCATTCTGTTGCCGTATCTTTTGTGCCATTCCCATCCATTGCATCAACAACTTTGAATTAGGCGCAAGTTCCTTTGGCAGTTGCTTAATGCCATGAAATAACACCCCAATCAATGCTTGTTTCTCAGCGATACCATACAGTACTTGCCAGTCCGAACCTTCCAACGTAGGAGGAATTTTGTCTGTGGTACCGATGCAAAATCGTAAAAAATCAAAAAATATTCGTTGTTGTGAATACATTACAGTACTTTTGCAAGAATGAAAAATCATATTCTGCAAGCATTGGGAAACATTATTCCCATTATTCTGCTCGTTGTCCTAACCCCAATATCGATAATCTTTACGCCTATTCACTGGCTATACAAGACTATCCGAAGATTCTTTCGGCGATAAATCTTGCTGGGAAAAGCAAGCCTGCCATGAAATAACGCTTACGTGTATGTGGTTCTTTCCACATGCGGTATACAAAGCGTAGATTTGTCTTATCCACCCATGCAGGATAATAGTCTATTTCGTTCTTTGATGTCTGATGGATAAAGCCTCCACAAGTAAAGCCTACGCCTTTAAAGCCTGCATTCTTTACCTTAAGCAAAAACTTCTCTTGCATCAAAGCTCCCATACCCACAATCAAGAAATCCGGATTAACCTCTACTATACGTTTCGCCTCATCATCCATTTCGCTTTCCGAGGAAAAGTAACCATTTCGATAACCAGCAAACTTCACCTTTGGATACCGTTCACGGAATATCTCCACGGCAGCCTCAACCTGCTCTTGTTTCGAAGCCACAATATAGATAGTCTTCCCGTATTCCTGTACATACGAGAACAGCTCAGGCGCCATTGATGTCATGTCATAACTCCGTCGGGTCACCTGCTTGCCATACAGCGACTTGATGGCTTTTACCAACAACCCTCCATCGGCAAAGATACCGTCCATCCGTCCAAACAGATCCTTGTTATCAAGTGCTGTAAGATAAGACACAGGATTGAGGTAAGTATAAACCTTACCCTTTGTTTCAAAAATCTGATTGATGGAATATTTTTCCGTTGATAATATTTTATTTACAAGTATAGATTTCATATCTCAATATTGTTCAATTTATAAGAAAATTAGATTAAATCTATCGCCCTATCATTAAACTCAATAGTATTAATCATAGCCTTGTTAGGCATACTTTGATTAATTTCTTTAATAATATTACCATTATCACCATTTTTATGCTCCGCTGTATGAGGCTGTGAAGAACAGAAAAAGATGACTTGTCTATTCATAAATTTAGAACTACACTCAAATAGTTTCTTTAAACTTGACTCATCCATGGATTGCTGACAAGGTTCATCGAAGATCACAAATCCAGGATGTTTACTACCAACATTGAGAAGGGCTAGATAAAAAGCCCAAATAGAACGAATGAAATCAGAAGCAGACGAAACGGAACGTAGTTGTTCAGAACTATTATTTGGCATCTGAACTAATGGAAAATAAAGATAAGAAGAGGATCTGTTAGCCTCCAAATATATTTGATTTTTATAATTACTCTTATATTCATAGAACATTAGATATTCCTTAAATATAATTTCAAACATCAAGTCCTGACAAAAGTTTCTTAGTAGAACACATTTCTGAATATTATTTATCCAATACTTTGTTAAACAATTCATACCACTTTTGTGAGATGGAATCTATCGAAAAACTCTTGGCTTTTTCCATAGCCTTTTTAGCCATATCCTGCCTAAGTTTCTCATCATTCATCAACAACTCCATCTTTTCCGTTGTCTTAGCCTCACTATAAGGCTTTGGGGTAACAAAGCCACAAACACCTTGATCGATAATATCATAAGCAGCCTCATAACTTCCATAGACAATAGGCACACACCCGAGGCTCATACTCTCAATAATCACCAATCCAAAACCTTCCAAGTCGGAGGTCAGCATAAAGATGGAAGCATCCTTGTAGTATCGGATAGGAGCTTCAACTTGAAAGCCCTCAAAACGCACCCTGTTAATCTTATGCTGATTGACATAATTCATCAACTGCTGCTTATGTGGTCCATCACCCACCAAAACCAATTCCCAATCCTTATGTTTTTCGACTATATCTTGCCAAGCTTCAACGATTCTGTTAACTCTCTTATTCTCATAATCCATACGTCCAACATAGAGAAGTTGCTTTAACTTATTATCCAAGCTAAAGCCATTCAAATCCACAGGAATTGTAACAGGATTACCAATAGCAGTTATATTGGAAGCATCCTTGATTCTAGCATATTTAATCAAAGAATCAATAAAAGCATTCGAAAGCATAATGTATTTCTCATTATGTCTGCAAGCATAGCGAATACTCCATTTGATGACTTCCTTTTTTGCCTTTAAGATTGCCGAAAATCCAAATTTAGCGATAGGATTAGAAGCATTTTTCACATTGTCCAGTGCCTTAATAATAACCTTGGAGATATTAGGCGCACCATGAAGGACTGAGACCAATTTGCAAGAAGTACCCTTAATAGCCTTGTTACACAGCATGGTTGTTTTATAAGGAAGCCCCCATTGGTTTACAATGATGTCTATCTTCTTGTCAACCACCACTTGGTGCAATCTTTGGATATTATCTTTTGCCAAAACAGGATGATGTAAGCAGATAAGCTCAACTCCATCAATATTTTGGTCTTTCAGTTCTGGATGTGGTTGCTCTAAAGAGGCGATCGTCACATGATGTCCGTCAGCAACAAATCGTTTTGCAAGAACAGAGGTAACGACCTCCACGCCTCCGTAATTGGGATAAACCCGATAGAAAAAAAGTATGTTCATAAAACTATACGTGATTATTTAACTGAATTTTATGTTCGCTGGCCTTTCCACAAATACCCTTCTATACGACCTTTAAGATTATTGTAAGATCGTACACTTGCCTTTGTATCCAACTTTAATAGATTGACGACCATACCAACACATGGTCTCAAAAATTGAAGCAGCATATATGACAGAGGGAATGAATGTTTTTGCATTAAATAGCCGCCGCCTCTTGCATAGCTATATGTCTTTTTCTTAACCACACTCCAATCATATATGGCATTTGTTGGATGATGAACAATTATAGAAGGATCATAATATACTTTATAGTTGTATTTTTCCATTAAATTCAACAAGTAATCTGTTTCTTCACCAGAACCAATATTATATGGAGAACCTACTCCTATGTTTTCATCAAAGAACAGTCCTCTCTTAAAGACAAAGAATAACGTATAGGAAATAGCCGAGTAACTATGTGCTGTGGTTAAAACCGAAGCATGAGTTAGAAACTTAGAAGTCAACTCTCCATTCTCATTAGTTCCTTTTCCAGTAACTCCCTGATATTTTCCTTGAGATAAATAACATAGGACCTTATACAATGTATCTTCTTCATACCAACAATCGTCATCAGGGAATCCAACAAATTCTCCTTTTACATATTCAAGGCCAATGTTTCTTGCTTTTGATAACGAGCAAGGGGTAGCCTTGATATACTTAAAGTCTATTAAGGGATTTATCTCTTTAAATATATCCAGATTATCACCTTGATCTACAAAGATTAATTGAATACCCTTAAAATCAATCATCTCTTGAGCGTTCAATGAGTTCAAGAATCTCTTGAGTTCTTCTCTCCTATTCTGTGATGTTTGTACTAATGATAACACCGATTTTGTTAACAAACAATTTTCCATCATTTACCAGATATTCTATTTTGCTTATACTCATAACTATGCAATCCTTCTTTTCTGAAGTCATCATGTACTCTTTCTAACACTTCATGAAAAACTTCATCATACAAAGGGATGAATAAATCATCCTTATCTTCAATATGCTGAACGATTTCTTTTGCCAGAGACTCAGTTTGTGCCAAATCTGTTTCGCCATGATTGAAACTTGTACCTTTAATTGAACCTGGCGAAACATTAAGAATTCTATTACTTGTTCCTGCCTTTATCAACTCCACATTTACACTTTCTATAAATATCTTAAGCGCAGCTTTTGTTGCTCCATAGACTGCAAAAAATGGAGAAGACATAAAACCAGCTATGCTTACCATGACCCCGCAATAAAAATCCGTGTGAGATAAAATTTTATCATAAAACTTCCTTATGACTCTTATCGCAGCAACAGTATTGACATTAAAAGAATTGATAATATATGCTTCATCTACATCTTTGAACAATGCCAATTTGCCAAAGTCTGCTGTTATAATAAGGCCATCAATATCAGAGAATTTGTCAAAGAACGAATAATCTTTATTTGTAAGATCAAACACAAATGGCTCTATTTTAGCCTCTTGCCATTTTACATCTAAAGGAGACTTGTCTACAATGTATATTTTTTGACATTCTGCTTTTGCAGACATAACCTTAGCTATAGAAAGACCTATTCCATTAGCTCCACCAACAATCAAAATTCTTTTCATTGTTATGATATTTATTATATTTCAATTATACGTTTCTTCTCTACAAATTTTTGCATTATATCAGCCATTAAGATACTCTCTCTTCTGCGCAAACGAGCAGAAGAAAAGCGGTGATTCACGATACAACTGATAAATTCCTGTATCTCATAACGCAAGCCATATCCATCCCATTTGTAAAAAAACTTTTTATTATCATTTTGATTCTCATAGCGCAGTTCGAAATAATCAGTTTTCCACCAAGGAGCAGGAACGTATGCGTATCCCTTAGTCCCAGAGATAACGAGGTTTCCTTCTGTCTTCACACCAAGGCCAACCTTAAAAGTTGCGATACCTTTGCTATACTGCATCATGCCTTTGGTATACATATCCACCCCATCTTTCATGCGAGAATAGAAGTTCAGACTTTTTACATCCGTTCCAAGCAAACGAATGATTGGAAGTAATGGATAAGAACCAAGTTCATACAAAGAGCCTCCTGCTTGCTTGGCGTCAAACTCACGCAGTTTCATATTGTCATCCCATAATTTTGAAAGCGAAGCCTCTATATCGACGACCTCACCTATCAAGCCAGACTTTATCATTACTATCAAATGATTGAAAGCTGGACAATGGGCTGTTTTATTTGCCTCCATCAAGATGCAACCATGTTGTTCGGCAAACTCATAAAGTTCTTTAGCTTGATTCCCATTCAATACCAAAGGAGTTTCACAAAGCACATGCTTTTTCTGTTCCAAAGCCTTCTTGATATATTCATAATGAGTCAAATGAGGAGTGGCAATATACACCGCATCCACGGCATTGAAAAATGTATCAAGATCTGCGTATGCCCAAACATCTTTATTATCCTTGGACATAGAGACTACAGCATCTTTGTCAATATCGTAAGCTGCGCATACACTTACGCCGCTTACGACATCAGCCTCAGATGGAAAACGTTTTGCTACACGACCACAACCTATGATACCAACCTTTACAGCCTCTTGACTTTCCGCCCTAAGCATTGTGGACGATATACCTTGTGTACGTGGCAAATAAACGACCTTACAGAATTCGTTCAAGTAGTCAAACTTGCCCTCCCAATCAGAGCCTATGGCAAAGATATCGACGTCATACTTTTGAATATCGTCAATTTTCTGTCCGACATAGTCCTCGATGATGATTTTATCAGCAAAGCCTGTTGCCTTGACAGCCTCAACACGTTCCAATACATTGTTGCGCACATTCAGTTTGCCACGATCTCGGTCAAAGCTGTCATTAGTTACGCCAACGATTAAATAATCGCCAAGTTCCTTTGCTCTGCGCAAAAGATTGATATGCCCCTGATGGAGCAAATCATACGTTCCGTAAGTTATTACCTTTTTCATTATTTCGTAAAGTTTTTATGCTTATTTTCAACATCACACAAAAGCAAATGAAGTACATGGTGTAATTAATATCTGTGATAGAGCAAATGACATAGAATGCAAGAGAGTACATAAAAAGAATGTATTTCTTCTCATACTTCAATGATACTTTCAAGCAATTTATAATCAGTATGATGTAAGCGATAAGTCCAAAGGCACCTTTTTCTATCATCGTTCTAAACCATACTGATTCACATCCGAACAATCGAGGATCCCTTTCGGAGAACATGGCACCTGTTCTTAAACCATTTCCGAAAATAGGAGCTTTCATCCAATATTCAATTGACGCTTCCAATTGCAACATTCTCATATAAACATTAGAACCGCCCGACATATCATCATTCTTCACATCAAACGCTTCAAGATTCATGACATCCCCCAAGAGAGATAGCACTGATTTTGGATTTGCCAGCATAACAAGACTTAATATGGCGAATAAGGTGAAAACGACTTTATTCTTCAAGACATAAGGCAATACGAATATTGGTATAGCGACAAGTGGAGTCTTTGAATTTGAAGTGTAGCATGCAAACAGAGAGAAGCAAACGATTAGAAGTAAGCTCTTCTTACCAAAATTCAAATACTGCTTATTCTTATATACAAACAAAATAAAGAACATGAACAGTACTGAATTAATCCCATACAAAATGGATATGTAAAATAAAGACTGTGCCCTAAACCTACCATCACGTAAATTTTCAACATCACTCATTGCCAATTTACCTTCTGAATATTCTTCAGGAATCATAGATTTTATTGAATCCAAGATAGGGTTTGAATGTGTAGAATATTCAAAAATGCCATAACCATACGATATTGCAAACACGATGACCAAGCATGATATGAAATACTTTATATCCTTGTTTTCATTGCAGACATTCCAAAAGACATATATAAATAAATATATACCGAAGATATTGTTAATGGCACTGGTAATTCCAGAAACAGAACCATTTACCCACGTGACAAGGGCTGAAATACCTATAGAGGCAGACATCCATACGAAAGCACTTTTCAAGGGGAAGGCAACAGAAGCCCTATACCTCCTTTTCTCTTTATAATGATAAAGTATGACAAAAAACAGATTAAGTACCAAGCTGACACCTATTGAAGGCGGCGCATACCTAATAGCCATTCCTGCATTTATCAAAAGACTCACAGCAGCGTATGTGAGGAAACTTTTCTTATAATCTTTGAATCCCCATATAATAAAGAACAAAATTATAGCAAACCAAACAGCAATCATTATTTATTCGTTATTAAAAAAGTGTTGCAGCATATTCTCTTCTTTTGAATCAAGGAGTGCCTTATCATATTTATAAGTCAATTTGTGTATAAAGCAAGAGTCCTTGTAAGCATTATAACAACCTTCCATATATGGATATGAGAAGTGAAGCTGCAAAGTGTGTGGATTCATATTGCATACGTATGGTACCCTTTTCCACTTCTCACAACATTCAGGGTCCGTTTTCACCAAAGCAGAAAGCATTAGATGAAATATGAAATAATTAGGAAGATTATTATGGTATGCCCAATAATTAAATAGACAATTCCTTGTTTTGGATAGAATCACATCATTTTTACATCCTTTAAGAAACCAGTTTGAGCCTACAATAGGGGTTACATTAGACATCATCATTGACTCTGAGAACATAAAAAATGGAGTTTTTTCTACATATTGCGGAATAGAGTTTGTCCAGAAACAAGTAGCATCACACCAAATTCCACCATAACGAATAATTAAGGATATACGCAACAAGTCTGAGTACAAAGCCTCTTTAATGATTCCTTTATCATGCTTGGCGTTTATAAAATCTGGCAGTTCTATATAATGTGACAAATTCTTTTCATCAAGAACAATCACATCATAATCACCAGAATGCTTATAAATTGAGTTTACACATTTCTTCACCAAGTCTGGAGCATTATCCAACCCTTGCTTCCAATATACCCAAATAGTTTTGTTTGTTTTTACACAATCATTATTACCTACTGCAACATACCGCTCATTATCCTTCCATTTCAAATAACGTATTATGAAATGATAGGACATCCATAACGTTCGCACATTGCGAGCTTCTTTCAAATAGCGCACTCTTCCAAGTGCTTTCATTAGCAACATTAACGGATTATTTTTTAACATACTTCTCTATTTTTGTTATTTTCAATATTTCATCAAATGCTTCGAGTTTAAATACGGCACAATAAAGTATATACAAGCCAAAGCTTAGCATTGCACCAGCCAACAGCGCCACGATGGAGGAACTAATAAAATGCAGCAGCAACAAGGTGACAGCCACAGCCAATACAGAAGGATAAACATAAACCATAATATCAGAAATCTGTTCCTTATAGTTATAGTTTAGAAGAGTCCTCGTAACTGACATATTGATAAATGTGGCAATTACATTATACAGGCTATAGCTTACTACGATCCCCGTCAATCCCCAATACAAACTAATCAACAACAATATCAAACAGAATGGTTTCTTTATAAACTCCAATTTCAAAGTCATGTCAGTGCGTTTCATCAATTGAAGCATACTGAAATTCAATGCTGATAGTGGAGCAAAAGCAAATCCTACACAAAAAACTTGAAACAAGAATATTGATTTTTTCCATTTTTCTGTCCAAATAGTCAAGATTAATGGATTTGCAACTGCGATAAGAACCGTAAACAAAATGAAAGACGAAAAACAAAGCATCTGCATCATCTTTCTATAGATTCTTTTTGTCTTTTCCAAATCACCTTTTGTATCTACCATAATTGGAAGTGATACTCGGTAAATAATATTTTGTATAAGCGTTCCTGGTTTTTGGGCCAACATCTTACTGTTTGAGAAATATCCTAATTCTGCAGCACCTAACCATCTACCAATAACAAAGGAATATAATTCGCTAAAAGATGTACCAATTAAATTTGCCCCCAACAACTTCCAACCGAACCCCCACAAATATCTAAATGATTCGCGAGAAAACACCAATGACGGTTTCCAATGTCCAACAACCCAAAGCCATACTGATTTCAGTAAAGATTGTAAAACTTGTTGAATCACCAATGTCCAAACACCAAAGCCTTTATATGCAGCCCATATTCCGATTAAACCAGCAGGAATGTACGTTCCAAGATTTATGATGGTTTGTGTACGTATTTGTAAATTTGCCGTTAGTATCGAGTTCTGAACCAAAGATAATGAATTGAAGATAACACATAATCCAAGAACTCTTAATAATGATGTAAGAATAGGCATTTTAAAAAACAGAGCCACAAGTGGAGATATTGCGAACAGTATCAAATAAACGATGATTCCCACACAAAGATTAAAATAAAGAGCTGTGGACAAATCTTCATTTGTTCGTTCTTTTTTTGCTATTATCGCATTGCCAAATCCACAATCAACAAAGACATTAGCTATAAGCATAAAAATTGAAACAACTCCCACGGTTCCAAAGTCAGAAGGAGATAGAAGACGAGCCAAGATTATACCTATCAGAAATGCGAACCCTTGAGTCGTCAAATTATCAATGAGACTCCAAATTGTACCTTTGACGGATTTTGATCTAATATTATCATTACTCATTTTTATTCTATTTTAACCCCATCAACACGGAAAGTCGCTTACAACTATCGCCATTCTCCGCCATTCCTATTTTTTGATTAAAGCTACGTATACGTTGTACTGAAGACTCATTTTCATAATTGGATATATTGTCATACAATTCTGTTTCTGTCTTGGCAAAAGGATAAGGAAGCTCTTCCAGATTAAACAAGAATCCACGATTATAGGTCAAATAATCTTTACCATACAGAAAACATGGACGCAATGTGAGTGAATAGTCAAAGAAACTCGAAGAATAATCGGTAATTAAAACATCAGCTATTTCCAACAATTCCTGCATATCTGGATATAATGTTGCATCAACAACCTTCTCTGTTTTAGGAATCAGTTTCTTAAATGAAGAATGAAACACCATTACTGGATGAAAACGACAAACCATTATCCAAATCCCCCCAAATTTACCAGCAAGTTTATCCAAAATTTTATCGGCATCTATTGAGCACGCCTCTATATTAGCGTCAATACCCTTTCGGAATGTAGGAGCAAACATTACAATCTTAAACTTTTGGTCAATTCCCAACTTTTTCTTTATCAATGAAATTTTGTTAGTATCTATTTTTGAAAAACAATCATTTCTTGGAGTGCCTATGACAGACACCTCACCATCATACCAAAATGATTTATTGTAAAGTTTTGCCATAAAGTCCGAACCAGCAATGAATATGTCTGTATGTTGACTATCCCATTTCGCATCTTCTACATACTTTTTATCTAAAGTGTTCTCTACGTCTTTCTCTATTCTCTTTAAAGCTGTACCATGCCAAGTCTGGACATAAATTTGCGAATCTGTCTTAAATGGTATATAATATTTATTTAAGCGGTAATCGGATACGACATACTTACAACGTTTCATAATTCGATAGTATTCCCAACTATAAACTTTTACCTTATGAATTCTTGGATCAGTTTCAAAATCCACATTACGAGAAAATACCCAGACTATCTGATAATTGTCACCATATGTTTTTAATACATAATCAGAGAAAGCCTTAGGATTGCCACCGTAACAATTGTTGTACATACTCATACACACAATTATGTTTTCCCTTTGATTGCTACAAAATGTATCAATCAGAAAGATTTCGCAGTCTCTATAAATGGCTCGAACTTTTCTATAAGCCTGTTTTGAAATTAGATATATCTTATTCATCTTCATCCTAAAATTTATATTCAAACATATTTAATAAACGATTAGTTTCCTATAAGGAAGGCAGGTTCCATGCAAAGAGCAGAAAAGTAGCTCATTTAAAATGCCCTTAGCATTTTCCCTGCCTTTATTTTTTTTCTTTCATCTGTCCTAATTTCCTGTTAGTACTCAATTTAGGGCACAACCCTTTGTATAGGCACTTTTGCAAGTGCCTATATATTGATATGTTAAAAATTTCACTTGTTTATTAACTATTGGCATGTTGCCAATCCGATATTGCCTGGCCGCAGACTGAAAAAATCTCTGCAACCGTTAAAGATGTTAACAAAAAACTTTCCAAGGTAATCCCACGCCGACCGACCCTGTAGCTTCACCGTACTGATTATACTGTGATAAGTGGCTGCCATCTTCGCTCCTTCATCACTGCCGAAATGGAGCATGTTGTTTCGTTGGGTTGTCAGAGAACGGACTGCACGCTCGGCTGCATTGTTGTCTATCGGATAACTACCATCCTTTATATAGGTAAAGATGTTTGTCCAAAATGTATCCAAATAGTTCAACGCTTTTTGCAAATAAGGAGTAACAGTCGCAGGATCCTTGGACTTCTCCATACCGAGATGAGTGCGGAGATTTATCAGAATGCCTTTCGTCTCAAGACCTTGACGTTGTTTTCCTCTCTCCTCGTCAGTAAGATTATCATTTGTATACTGGCGTTCCAAGTTGTACAAATCCTCTATATACTTAATGAATATGTCGGCATTCTTGTCGCCAGCCTGCTCGCTTGCCTTCACAAACTTGGCATGCGCATGTGCAAGACACACCTGATGGTCTGTCTTGGATAAATTGGGGGTCTCGGCTGCCTTCAACTCGTTGCCAATAAAGATATAGGCATTATAGCCGTCAGACATGATGCTCTTCAATTCTGCATCACCGATAAAGTCTGTAAGCACATCACGTCCACGGGAGCCATTGTCGTAGAAGAAGATAACCACACGCTCTGCCTTGTTCGCAAGTACCCAGATGTAACATTTCTTGTAGTGGTCGTACTTGCGCACCTTGCACCAGATCTCGTCGCAGTTTACGATGGAGTCTTTCTCCAACGCTGCTTCCTTCAGTGACCCAACGAGCTTGTCAAGATAAACTTTGCCTTTCTTCAACCAATTGCGCAGCGTATTTGCAGAAACGGTCATCCCCATATCCGTCAGCCATTGATGGAGAACCCGAATGTGACGTTCTTCACATACACCTCATAGGCGATTGCCTGTAGAAACTCAGGTGTTGCCTTTGTTCCCTCGAACTTCGTCACAAATTCAGGATTCCCGGCTTTGGGGAAATAACCCCATTTCGGCTTCTTGCCTTTCTCCACGTAATGCACCATCTCAAAGCGTTTCTCGACAAGGTTCATCTCAAGGTGAAAGACGGAAACCATCTTCTTGCCAAGGATTCGCCCTGGTACTTTAGCCTCATCTGACTTGTACTCTTCAGAAGGTCCCTTAACACACATGGTCTTGTATGTTTCGGGACGGTTGGACAAGTCACGCTCCTTCTTTGACGGATTCTCTTCTTTGGAAAAAGTCTCGTTCTTGGAAACGGAGTTGTCTGGGAGAGAAGATGAAGTGCCGTCAAAATCATCCTCGTCCTTGCCACGATCTGACTCTTCTTCTTTTTTTGATTCTGCTTTCTTTACTTTCTGTCTCTTGTCACCAAAGCGGTTCTTGTCGGCAAACTTCAGTCTGGCGGTAAGGTCTGCCACCTTACGTTCTGCCGATTTTAATTTACGATCCTTTTCCTTCAATGACGACTCTAAAGACGACACCTTAGACAACACGTCATCAAGCTTGGACAAGCGCTCGTCATATTCCTTCTGTTTATCAAGGAAATCCTGGAGCACTGCATCACGGGCACGTAATCCCAAGTCTGCCTTTTCGAGTCGTTCCGCAAGGTAATTGATATAACGTTTTTGTTCTTCTGCTGTCATATCTTTACTGTAATCAACAGCCGGGCGCGAGATTGCCTCCCGTGCCAACAGCTTTTGCTTTTGTTCTATGATATGTTGCAGTTCGTTCATCCGTAATGCTCTGATTTTCAACTACAAAGATAGTGAAAATATATGAAAAAAACGAATAAACAAGCTGCATAATTATCTGATTTTCAATGTTTTAACTATTGGGTTTCCAATAACAACACAACATCTTTCCAGTCTATCCTATAGACCAATTCGCCACCTTCACACCCCACTTTCATAAACTGATAACCCGATACGAACTTCTTTTCAAACAGACTGTATGAACGGTTGTCGTATGTGAACAGTCTTACTATGCGGCGGTCTCGTGACATCACGATAAAGACATCCCCGTCATTTGGCTCACGGTGTAGTTGTTCGCGTATGATGGACAATACGCGACTATGCTTGCATCGCATATCCGTAAAGTCACGGAGATAGTAGAACTGGTTCAATCCTGTTACACTCAGCATAGGCCCTCCAGTTTCTCTATCAGCCGCTTCAACTCCTGATAGCTTAGATTCTTCTGGGAAACATGCAGACCATTGATTATACGAAGCTCCACAAATATACGGACGGGAGATGTAGAACCTGCTTTCTGCGGTTCCTGCTGACAGGCTTCTTTCTTCGGCTGTTCTTGAACCGAGGAAGAAAGTCCATCCACCTTCACTTCCACTATTTTGTTGCGCGTATCCTTGTACCATTTGTAGAATATATTACTCAAGTTTCGGATTTAGACTTTGAGGTTGAATTTATTGCATAAAAAAGGCTTTGAGTATTTCCGTATATCACGGAAAATGAGTAAATTAGATGTGACAAAAAAACATTACTCAAAACTCAAAGCCATGAGCAAAATTACAAATATTCCCTCAGAAATCCGCAACTTTTTCTCAGAAAAACGTCGCAGCATAGTTATGGATACATTTACGCGCCTGCTTGAAAGCTTAAATTTGGACAACCGCAGCCTTGGTGGCTTGAAACGTGAGAACTGCCAGTTGACGAACCTTCAAGTGTTCCAAATATTGTTACTGCTTCCATTCTTTGCAATCAAAGGCTTCTCCCATTATGATGGGTCGGCGCTGTGTCGTATGTTTGGCGGTAAGAAGGATGTTCTCTATTCATATCTGTCACAAGACAATATAAATTGGAGGAATGTCATATACCGCATAACCAATTGGCTGCTGACGAAAGTGACCGTGCGTCAGGACCATAAGAAGAGTCTGCTTCCAACCGTATTGATAGCCGATGACACGGACCTTCCAAAGACGGGCATGCATATGGAATCCATAGGCAAGATATTCTCGCATGTACACCAGAAATGCATCCTCGGCTACAAGGCTCTAATGTTGTGCTGGAGTGATGGCCGCACGCAGTTCATGCTCGACTTCTCGCTTCACGGCGAGAAGGGCAAGGTTGACGGTAAGGAGCAAGGGCTTACCTCTGAACAGAGGAATGGGCGTTATGAGCGCAAACGTGATGAGAAGTGTCATATTGCCAAACGCAAGGAAGAGTATTTCATGAGCAAGGGTGTCA
>OLSD01000580.1_pt1 | contig 35837 bp, 26 predicted proteins | sample 1672211 | NCBI WGS metagenome assembly OLSD01 (sample SAMEA3136659, study PRJEB25190) | human gut metagenome | reverse complement strand
CGGTCACATCGCCGTTCTTGGCGCTCTTCACGGTGATGGGATAGGTGGTGACACCGCCGCCACCGCCACCGCCGGAGGAGGAAGGCTTAGTGAGGGTAATGACCACCTTGACAGTGGCATCGTTATAGTTGGCGGAGCCGATGGTTACGGGCAGGGTGACGGTATCGCCAGCCGCGCCGCCGGACAGAGTGTAGGTCACCTTACCGGTGGCATCCACCGCCCAGCTGTCAATCGCCACAGTGCCGGTCGTGCTCTCGGTGGTGCCCTTGGCATAGGTCAGCGTCCCGGCGTCAGCGGGCATACCGGCAGTGCCGATGGCCGTCTCGCCGCTGGTCACGGTGTACTTCTGGCTGTCGGTGATATCCTTCAGCGTCGGGGAGGCAGCCTTGGTGATCTCAAACTTGGAGCCGGACGCAACGACCAGCTTATAGTTGTTGGCCAAGAAAGAAGTATTGTCCTTGAGTTTCAGCGTACCCTGCTTGATTTCATAGGTTCCCACATTCTCGCCCGGATCTCTTGCCAGCTCGCCATCAAAGGCCGGGGTCTCGCCGGATACTTCGCCGGAGTAGGCGTAGGTCAGCGTGGGATCGGTCGCGCCGAACTTCTTGCTCTGGCCGGGGTTGGGCGTGACGGTCAGGTCACGGGGGGTGATCTTCGCGTCGGTGATGGTCAGCTTCTCGGTGGCTGCCAGCGTATAGTTGCCGGTGGTGATGGCAGCCGGGGTAAAGGTGATGGTGTTTGCATCAGTAACATTGGCGCTGTTGTAAACAGCGGAGCCGTTGATGGGGAGGGTATCCGTACCGCAGAGGGAGGATGCCTTCACACCCACGGTAATGCTGCTGGTGGCAGTGCCGTCATAGACCTTGGTGGCGGAGCCACCGGTCTGTTCCAGATCGCTGCTGTGCAGCACCTTGGGGGCGATGGTCAGCACAGCAGCCTTGCTGCCGACGTTGGTGCTGTCCTCGTAGGTGGCTGTTACAGTGTAGGTGCCCGCGGTCTTGGGCAGACCTGTTGCTGCATCCAGCGTGCCGGTACTGCCGGATTTGACGGCATAGGTATAGGCCCAGTGACTGCCCGTACCGGGAGTAACAGAGTCGTCAAGCGCAGCATTTTCGTACTTCTGCCCCGCGCCATTATAGGTCAGCGAGCCGTTATTGAAGTTGATCTTGCCGCTGACATCGGCCTTTTTCTGCACTTTGATTTCCAGCTCACCCTTGACAGTGTTAGCGGTTTGGCTGGTGGCCACCAGCTTGAAGGTGCCTTCGGCAGTGTCAGGAGCAACCTTAAGGGTCACGATATTATCGTTGGTAGCAGAGATCTCATAGGTCACGCCGGAGTACGAAGCAGGATCAAGACTCCAAGTTACATCGTTCTGGATCTCCTCGCCGTACTGGTCATAGACTGTGGCCGTGTAGTATTCCAACCGCTGGCTGCCGGTGCAGATAATGGTGGTAACGGGAGTCTCGCCGTCCTGTGCGGTGATCCTCACGATGCTGACCTTTGCCGCCTCCTTGTTGATGGTCACAGTCTTGGTATCCTCGAGAGTGCCGGACTTGGCAGTAATGGTCACAGTGCCAGCATCTGCCTTGTTCGTAACAGTCAGCTGACCGTTGTTGAAGGTCACACCAGGATTGTCGATGTCGCTCCATGCGATCGTCTGCCCGGTCATCTCTTCGCCGTACTGATCGAGCACTTTGGCAGTATAGGCCGCATACGTACACTCCGTTGTGCCGGGTTCAGTCACCGTAGGAACAGTCACGCTATCTGCAGAACCCTCGATGGTCAACGAAGTCGCCACACTGGCAGCGCGTGCGATATTGAAGGTGATCTCATTGGATTTCAGCGCACCACTCGTGGCATACAGCTTTACTGTGCCCGTCTCAGCATCGTTGGTCACGGAAATGCTGCCGTTGGAGGGGATAAGCGTCACGCCCGCAACGGTTGCGGGTTCCATCGTCCATGTCACACCGATTCCGGTCATTGCCGCGCCATACTGGTCATAGACCTTGTAGCCGCAATTGCCGCTGGTGGTCGTGCCGCCGGTTGGTACGGCAATGTCGGTTCCCTCGGTGGGGGCGGAGGCAACGATGTGGGTTGCCTTGGATTCCTCCTTGGTGATGGTCACAGTCTCGGTAGCGGTCATGCCGTTGAAAGCGGCCTTCACTTCAACTGTGCCGTCCGCCGCCTTGTTGGTAACAGTCAGCTTGCTGCCCGCTTCAATGTTCACGCATTCGGGCTGGGGATTGGTGACGAACGACCAAGTAGCATCCACAGTTTCATCAGTGCCGTCGTCATAGTTGACTTTTGCGGTGAGAGGCAGCTCGGCCTTCTGCTCCGTATTAGGCTCTGCCGTGGGCACGGCCACCGTCAGCGGGGTATTAACGATGGCAATGCCAGTCGTTTCCTTCAGATTCGTTCTATCGAACTCCTTGGTCAACAGCAGTTCGGTAGAGTTGAGCCACTCGATCGAATAACCGCCGGGCGTCGTTGTGTTGTTCAATGACGTAGCGAATGTCTCGCCCTCTTTTGCTTTCAGGGTGATGAGCGCGGTATAGACAGTATCTGCCTGTGCGTCCCCAGTGACAGTCACGCCACCATTTTTCCACATCACATCAGCGGTGTAGGCCGTCGCGCCGTACACATTTACACTGGTGTCCAGTGGATAGCCCTTCACAGGCTGAGACACAGTGGCAGAAACGCTGGTGATGGGCGCCTTGGTGATGGTGACGGTTGCGGGTGTAACATCGCAGTCATGCGAGGCCTCAGCCTTTGTATCACCATAGGTGCATGTTGTGGTCCCCAAGGTGACCGAACCGGTAGTCCCCTGTGCGATCTTGCCCATAATGGTCATCAAGACTACTTCACCATGGGAGCTGTTCAGGTTTCTATCAAGGGTTGCACCAGAGGCTACAAACGTCTTTGTTTTGGGAGCGTAGTCACAGTAAGTAGCAAAAATACCGGTTTTGTTATAGGTCTTATCATATTTGAGCGCTACATTCTCTTGATAGTAAAAAGCAGAATCAGTATCCTCGTCTTTATCCGCCAGCGTCAAACCGGCGCTGGGGTCTAACGTGATCGTCAAGGCGCCGACTTTCAACGTCGGGTCGTTCACTTTTGCCTTTACCGTATAGGTTACTATGGCGTCTCCCGTAGCGGTATCTACACTTGATTTGTCAGGGGTTATGGTGATGGTGACGTTGCCGTCCGCAGCAGATGCGGGAGCGACGCAGAGAGACATCACCATGGCAAGTGTTAGGATCATTGCCATTAGTTTTTTCATTTCAATTCTCCTTTTCCTATAGAATCAACTAAGTGGGTTTTCTCCACTGATATGCGCGTAAATCCGCTGCATATCTGTGGCATCTACTTTTCCGTCTCCGTTTACATCACCCTGTGCAGAATTCGAAAAAGTATTTTCTCCGCTAATATGCGCGTAGATTCGCTGCATATCTGTGGCATCGATCGTCCCATCTCCATTCACATCCCCGATGAGAGAGATGGTCCCATCCTTAACGGTGAACTTCACATCGAAGCTCTGCGCCGTGACGCCGGTGCCGCTGACCTTAACGGTAGCGGTATAAGTACCGGCAGAAAGCCCGGTCTTGGGCCGCACGGTGAAGGTTTCCGTACCGTTGGCCGCAATATCCGAGATGTTGTCCTTGCTCAGCTTGAAACTGCTGGCATGGGTACCCTCCAACGCGATGGTCAGCTCGCCGGTAGCCGCCGTGCCGCTGTTGGTGATGGTAACGGTCTGCGCTTCCGGAGCGGTCGTGTAGTCCGCTTTCACTTCGCCAAAGTCCATGGTGCTGGTCTGGCTGAGGCTGATGTCAGCCGTGGACTCGGTGTAGTCCACCGTGAACGGATCGCTCAGATACCTTTCATTGTTCAAAGTTACTGCCATACGGTATTCGCCGGCTTCCAAATTCTTGATGTCCCCGACGTAATAGGTGGAGACGCTGACGCTGTATGCATAGGGGGACTTCGTAGAAGTGGTTGTCGGCTGGGGATAAATCCCATTATACGTGGTTTCCCCATTCTTAACATACTGGAAGAATTCCGAATTGTCCGGGTTTGCTACCGTTTTGAACTCAATCGTACCGCTTGAGCTGCTCGTACTTTTGAACACCGGCGTTCCGACAAAGGGATTGTGCATCGCCGTCACGGTGACATCCTTGTCGAGAACGGTGAAGGAATTGCTCGCCGTGGCAGCCGGGCTGTCGAACTTCACACCCTCAGCAGTCCACTCCTTGAAGGGAATGGGCGTGCCGTCATTACTCTTCTTTTCACTGGGCTTGATGTTCACCTTGTCACCCGCAAGGAACTCTCCGTCGTTCTTTGCATAGGGGACGACACCGGGACCGGCGAGATCGCCATTCACGACCGTCACCGTATAGGGCGTACCCTTGCGGTAAGAGGCGTAGCAGTTGGTCGTATCCTCATTGATTGCATGGTCTGTGTCGCTGAAGGTCGCTCCTTTGGTGAAGGCACCGCCGGAGTAGCGGGTACTGTTGCCTTCTTTTTTCCACTGGACCTCCATATTGTCAACCTTGGTCAAGGTCGCAGTTCTCATATGATAAACACCGTAGCTGTATCCATTATCCTTATCCCTACCGGCGTTTGTCACGTCGATCTTAATCGTGCCGTTGGTATCGATGGTCACATCTTTAGCTGCATACAGACCGTTGCAGTTACCACCGCCTGTCGTATTGTTTGGCGTAGCACAGGTGATGTCCACAGAAGCATTTTCGGAGATGGTGATGTTTTCCTTTTGCAAAAATGCCGTATGCTTTCTCGTAGGTGCTCGTGCCATTGTGCGTCATGTTGATAGTCACTTTGGCATTGCCCTTGATCGTCACATTGCCGGTGGTATAGCTGGCAGATAAACCGGTCTCGATGCCGATTGCGGGATTGGAGCCGCTTGTTGTTTTGCTAATAGAGAGCGTGCCGCCGTCGCTGGATGTAACGGTGATATCACCGCCCACAGCATTCTCAAGGCTACCATTGATGGTATTCGTGCCCTTCAGTACGACGGTAATATCAGAACATTTGACTCCGCCCACCGAGATGCTCCCGCCGCTGTAGCCGTTCAGCGTCAGCGTACCGGTGGCGGGATTATAGTGGGCGATGTAGTCGCCTTCGTTGCCGGTGAAATTCTTGTCCTGATCGCCTTTTTTGTAATAAAGTCTGTTATTGTAAAAGCTTTTACCTCCGTCAACAAAAACGGCAGTTGGATCTGGATTGCCCGCCGCAAATGCCGTGGTGGGGAGCAGCGAGAGCAGCATCACCAGGCTGAGTAGGATGCTCAGGAGTTTGCTTTTTGTTCGTTGCATAGATCGTTGCCTCCTTCATCGAAAGGATTTGTTGTGCGCCGCGTTTTTGTCCCCGGCTCGCGGCAGGAGCGGGGTCCCCACGGTTTCATCCGAGCCGCTGTTCCCGCCCTCGGGCTCCACGACCTCCACGGCGGGCGGACCGGTTCCTTCGCCGCCGTCCTCCACCGCCAGCGCGGTCATACCCATGCCGGGCAACAGCGTCACCACCAGCGCAAGGGGCAGAAGCCACGCCGTCAGCCGCTTGTGCGTTGATTTTTTCACTCTGTTTCTCCTTTTCATATAGAATCAACTAAGTAGGTTTTCTCCGCTGATGTGCGCATAAATTCGCTGCATATCTGTGGCATCTACGTTTCCGTCTTTGTTTACATCACCCTGTGCAGAATTCGAAAAAGTATTTTCTCCGCTAATATGCGCGTAGATTCGCTGCATATCTGTGGCATCGATCTTCCCATCACGATTCACATCCCCGATGAGATAGATGGTCACATCCTTGGTGACGTCAGTGCTGCCAACGGTGATGTTCTCCGTCCACGGGGCGTGGCCCTTCTTCTCCACCTTCAGGGTATAATCTCCGGCGGGGACGGTGGGGAAGGAATAGTTCTGGCTGTAGGGCGCAGAGCCGGAGGCTCCGGTGAGGGTTTTAGTAGCTACTTCGCTCGTGCCTTGCAGCAGCGTCACGGTAACGGCCTCGCTTGCGTTGCCGTAGCTGGTGATGGTACCACTCACGGTCACGCCGGCCACCTTGGTGTAGGTGTATGTTACGGACGCGCTCAAAATATTATTGAGGGAAGAGCGAACTTCCAAGGTGGTTGTTTCGGTCAAAACGATTGGCTTGCCGGTGTATATTGTGTAGGTCGTGCTGCCATTAAGCTTGTAATATATCGTTGCTCCGGCAGTGTCGCAGGAGAGCATTACGCCGAGCGCCGTGGTGAAGGTCGTGCCATCCTCCCAGTTTGCCGTGGGAGCGACGGGCCTGTTCACGCTGTAATAGAACGCTCCGGATGCATTGCTCCACTTAAAGTCGTTCCCCGCCGTGGATTGGTAGGCTATCGCCCGCACCCACACCCTATCGCCGGCGCCGGCGGTGGTGCCGATTTTTACGGTTTCTCCCGGATCGGCCTCTATTTTCGTAGGACTGTTTTGCGGATCCGTGCCATCGGTGGTGTAGTAAAGCTTCACATTACCGTCCAGCACAGGGTAGTCCAGCTTGAGATCCAACCCCTCACCGACAAGGAAGGAAGCTCCATGCGGGGTGCCGAATGTGACCTCCGGCAAATAGCGATTGTCATAGTAAATAACCGGGTTCGCGACCTTGCCGTTCGCATCTGTACAGAAGATTCTGAAATCATTGCCTATACCCGCTATCAGCGGGGTGCCGGACAGGATACCGGTATTAGGATCCAGCGTCAAACCTTGCGGGTAAGTTCCGTCTTCCGCTGTGTAGGTGAGGGGCGCTTTTCCTCCGCTGAACATCTTGGAAAAATCTATAGGGGTGATTGCCGTTCCCACCGTCATTCCGCCGATGCTGAAGGCCGGAGCTCCGTTATACTGCGGCGTGCTGTAGACTGTCATCGTCACGGTCTTGCGATCCTCGCCGATGAACTGCGTCTTTTCTCTGTCGACGTACTTGCGGCTGACCAGTGTAAAGCTGTAAGTCCCTGCAGAGAGGTTCTCAATTAGAAATTGTCCCCAATTGTCATTATCCTGGAAGTCCATCCCGGAGGGCATAACTCCCTCGATGGTCGTAAAGGTGTAGCCTCTTATATCGCCGGTGTCGAACCGCAGATACTCCCCCCATTGGGTGGTGTACGCATCCGGCAGGATGTTGGACGTATGAGAAACCCAATCTCCCGAGGAGTTTTTTACCGTAAGGGTAATGGTAGGCTTGTCATATACCTGGAAGAAGAAGCTTTCAGTGTCCGAGCCCCCGCTGTTGCTCGCTTTGACATAAAGAGTGACTTGCAATTCGCTTTCTGTCGGTGTGCCGGAGATAACGCCGGTGGTCGGATCCAGGTGCAGCCATGCCGGCCATGGATTGGTATTCTCCCAGTCCTTCGCCCAGGTGATCGGTCCGGTGCCGCTGGCCTGAAGCTGATACGACCACGGCTTGCCCACCACCGCATAGGGGAAGCTGCCCGTGCTTGTCACCGTCGGGCTCACTATATTTTTGGATACTGTAAATTCCACATCGAACGCGGAAGCAAGGCTGCCGCTGCTAACCTGCACGGTCGCCGTATAGGTTCCCTCCGATAGTCCAACCTTGGGCTTAACGGTGAAGGTGGCGCTTTCTCCCGGCGCCAGTGTATCGGAGGATTTGGAGAGCTCGAAGCTGCTCGGATTTGCTCCGGTCAACGCATAAGTGAGCGTCAGGGCAGAATAGCCGGTATTTTTCACCGTGACTTTCTTTGCGGTCAAATCGGTCTCAGCATAGCCCTCTGTCCGTCCGTAGAAGGTATGCTCGGAGGTCTCCGAGATGTTGAAGCTGTTGTTCTCCGCCACCACCAGCGTCAGACTCTTTTCCGCGTACAATTCGCTGTTCGTCGTCAGCTTTAAGGTAACATTATAGGTGCCGGGAGCGGTGGGTGTACCGTAGATCGAGCCGTCCCCGTCTGAAAACTTCAATCCTGTCGGCAGCTTGGTTGCGCTCCAGTTACCGCTTCCCGTGCATGTAGGCGTCCACTCATAATAGACACCGGCTTTGAGATCCAACTTGGTCTCGGGGGAGGTGATGGCCGGCCGCCGATAGACTTGTATCTTAAAACTTTGTGAAGCAGCACCGGCATCATTTCGGACATGTACCGTAAAATAGTGGAGTGCTGTCGGAGTGGAATCGGTCGGTGCTACGGTGAGGAAACCCGTGCTCTCATCAAATGACAGGCCGTCCGGAAGGTACGATACTCCATACCATGTCAGCGGGTAAGAGCAGGTGGACCCGTTTGCAAGGTACTCATGCATATCATAGCTGTAAGTCTCGCCGATCACCGCATAGGGCAAATCAATGGTCGAGTTGGGTTCTTTGAAAACCGGCGCGATCAGCGCATCGTTGATCACGAGTGTAAATTCTTTCTGTGTTGTGCCGGCCACAGTCCTGAGCTTCAGGGTAAAGGTGTAGGTTCCCGCTGTGGTGGGGGTTCCTCTAATAAGGGAGCCGCCACCGCCTGAGTAATACCCTACCGTCAGGCCATCCGGCAGTTTGCCGGACACAACGGTCCATTCCACCCAACCGCTGTGATAGCCGGTAAATTCCAACCGTTGGGAGTATTCCTGCTCCGCGGTTCCGTTCGGCAGAGAGCCTGTGGTGATGACCGGCTTTTGACTATCAGAATAGAAATCCGTGAAGAGCCAAAAGCTGAGAGAAGCACCGGTCTGCGTATCCTCCGCACGAAGGGTCAGGTAACCATTTCTGACCTCTGCGAGCGTTCCGCTGATCACGCCGGTGTTTTCGTCCAGTGTCAGGCCGGTGCCGCTGAGTGAGCCGATTTTTACAGCCCACTCCACATTTTCGGAATCAGCTACGAGCTTGATGTAAACCTGTTCCCCCACATAGAAGATGCCGGGGTCAATGGCGGTGATGGAGCTGCCGGGGCTGGAAGAAGCGACCCAATTGGATTGGGCGCTTTCTGCGTCATGGCCGACATACGCGCCGGTCACCTGCAGTTCACCCGCCGCCGTCGGCATGGCCGCCAGCATGGGGGCCTGCATCACAGGTGGCGTGAGGGACAGCTCCGGGAGTTCGGGGTTCTCCGGCGGCTTGGGCGGTTCGGGATCGACGGGATCAACCGGGTCGACTGGGTCAGTCGGGTCAGTCGGGTCAACCGGATCGACTGGGTCGACAGGAGCAACCGGGTCAACCGGGTTGAGGCTCTCATCCTCCTCCGCCAGCGCGGATTCTTCTCCCATCGGCACGAGCGCGAAGGCTTCTGCCGGGAGAACCGCGTCTGCGTTGATGCTCACGCCGTCCAGCGCGGCCTTACAGTACAGTTTACCCTCATAATAGAGGGCCGCGTACTCGCCGTTGAAGATGAAATCCTCGTCGGCGCCGCTGAGTATCTCAGCCGTGGGGCTGCACTCAGTGATATACTCGCCGTGGCAGAGGTCAAGCTGCTCGCCCTCGGCGAACACCAGCCGCACATAGCCGTAGTTTTCCTCCTGCGGCGCAGGCGGGGCAAGATCTTCGCCCACCTCGTCGGCTGACGCCATAGCAGGCAACATTCCCACCAGCATGATAAGCGTTAAGAGCCATGCGGACAGGCGTTTATGTAGTCGATTTTTCATGTTCGTTCCTCCTTTCTCCTTTTCGTTGTCTCGTTGAGCCATATGAGCACCTGTTGTACCGTAAGGCTGCCAAGACAGTAACCGTCGATGAGCTTCAGCTCCGCCGCCTTTTCCAGCGCGGCAAGCTTTTCCGGGTGTCCGTCCTCACAGACGAGATAGATGCGGCAGTCCGGCAGCTTGCGCCGCACCTCGACGGCGATGTCGCAACGAGCGGATACGTCCTTGTCCTCCACGCCCTCGGTGAAGTCGGTTTCCAGCAGCAGAAGGTCCGCCTGTTCGGCAGCACACTGCCACACCACGTCGTCGCAGTCATCAGAGAGGACGCCTATCGGCCGGCAGCCGCCCAGATTTCTCAGCCAGTCCGCCGCACGGCGGGTACTGAATGGCAAGGCAAAGCACACCGCCGCTTTCGGCAAGGGAGGCTCCCGCCTCCGGAAGAGGCTCATACCGCCGCCTCCTGTCTCGCCGCTCCCTTGGGCAGCCGCGCCCCGCATTCGGGGCAGTAGCGCGCCACGTCGGTGACGGCCACGCCGCAGCCGGGGCAGCAGCGGTGGCGGGAACGGTAGAGGTCATAGAGGGTCATCTCCGGCAGACGCGCGCCGCAGTCGGCGCAGTCCGTCCGGTCGGCGCTGTTGGCCTTGCCGCAGTTGGGGCAGATCTTGCGCCGCCGCAGCGTCTCCGGCCCGCAGCCGTACTCCAGCAGCGTCACCTGCCGCAGGGCTTTCCGGGTTCTCAGGTCATAGTCTGTCATTTGGCTTCCTCCTTTCCGTCTGTGCCGCCCACCTGCAGCTTCGCTCCACAGGCGGGGCAGAAGCAGGCGTCCGATTCCCGCAGCCTTGCACCGCAGTGATGGCAGAACGAGGGATACTCATCCTCCCACGGCGCGCAGTCCAGACACAATCCCGCGTTGACATTGAACATCGCGGAGGAGACATACTTCCCGCATTTGGGGCAGAGGTTGAACTCCCACTTGCCCTCCTGTTCCCACGCGATCTCCAGCGCCGCTTCCTCCGTGTCCGCCTGAATGGGCTTGGTCACGCAGCACAGCTCGCCGGAGATGTCGCAGTAAAAACGGAAGACCATGTTGCCTCCCGAGTCGGCAACGACCCGATAGGCTGCCGTTTTCTTCGCCTGCTCCATCCGCATTCCTCCCTTCTTTTTCTCATTTCGTCTTGTAAAGCTGTCGCGGAATATGCTACAATGGAAGCGCTAAAGCGGCGACCGCTTCCCCCCATGTACGGTGACGAGCGGTCTTTAGGTTGGAGCGAAGCTCCAACCTAAAGGGGTACCCCTTTAACGATTCTCTGTTCCTTTGACGGGGGCCGATCGGCGATTTCGCCTCCCCGTCTGCCTGTTTTGTACCATAGATTTAAAATCTTGTCATACCCTAAAACCTCGATTTAGGGTAGACGGACGAAAAAATATTTTCAAAAATCACCGGAAAACAGCGTTTTCACGGACAAGTGTTTGTGCATGGAGGACACAGCGATGAAAAAGCAAGGTTACGCCATTCTCATGGCTTTCATCCTGGTATTTGCCCTGACGGGCTGCGGAAACAAGTCCCTGCTCTCAGCCAAGGAGCCGGTGGAGCTGACGATGTGGCACGTATACGGCGAGCAGGCCGGTTCCCCGATGGACACGCTGGTGGAGGAATTCAACCGCACCGAGGGGAAGGAGAAGGGCGTCCGCGTCAAGGTGACGGAGCTGAGCAGCGCCGCGAAGATCGGCGGCTTTTTGTTAGAGACACAGAGGGATTCCGCGCAGGAGATGCCGGACCTCTTTACCTGCCACATTGGGGATGCCATCGCCCTGGGCGAGGACAATCTGCTGGACTGGAACGACTGGTTCACAGAGAAGGAGCAGAGTGAATTTGTGTCCGGTTTCCTTGCCGACGGCGAGGCGGATGGCAAACTGCTGGTGTTCCCCCTGTCCAAATCCACGCAGCTGCTCATGCTCAACGGCACGGGCTTTGCCCGCTTTTCCGCCGCCACCGGCGTGGGCTATGACGACCTCTCCACCTGGGAGGGATTCTATGACGCTGCCGGGAAGTTCTATGACTGGTCGAACGGCACGGAGCCTTTCTGCGCCATGGACTACCCCATCCGTGCCGTGGAATTGAACGCGCTGGAGCATGGGGCAGAGGATTTTTACACGGAAGACGGCTGGTATGACTTCGACAATGCCGTGTTCAAGGAGAGCTGGATGCAGTTTGCCCGTGCGCTGGCGCAGGGGCATATCGTGGTGTCCGACCTCTATTCCAATACGCAGGTCATGACCGGCGAGGTGCTGTCCGGCCTTGGCTCCTCCGCGGCAATTCTCTATTATAATGATACCGTCACCTATGAGGACGGCCATAGCGAGCCGATGGACCTGCAGGTGGTCCCCATGCCCATGACAGCGGGGGCGGAGCCTCTGATGACCCAGGCGGGCGTGGGCCTGTGCGCCTACAAGACCACTGAGCAGAAGGCGGAGGCCGCCAGCCTGTTCGCCCATTGGCTGACGGAGAAGCAACGCAATCTGGACTTCGTGACCTCCACCGGCTATATGCCGGTGCGGAATGGGGCCTTTGATTCCATTGACGAAGTAGAATTTGCCGATCAGGGCTATGCCAATCTCTACGCCGCCCTCAAGACCATGCAGGAAACCTATACCCCGCTGGCTGAAGTGCGCTTCAACGATTACTACTCCAAGGTCCATGCCTTGTATGACGGCCTGCGGCAGATGCAGCAGGAGCTGCCCCAGCGGGCCGCTGCCGGTGAGGATGTGGAGACGCTGGCGGAGGAGACCTGGGCGCTGTTCCGCTCCATCCACTGAATCACTTTTCCGTAACTTTCCATCAAGGCAGGTGAAGGCCCCATGCAGGTATCGTCCTATCTGAAAAACGCGCGGCGCTCCATGCGGCATAAGCTCATCGGCTACATGATCGTGCTGGCGGTGCTGCTGATCGCGGCGCTTTATGCGGGACTCACCCTGTTTGGCCGGTTGAGCAGTCCCAAGGCCGAGATCAAAAAGGCGCTGGATCTTCAGATGGAGATCTTTCAGAACGATATGGAATCCCTTTGGCATAACGTCTCCGTTATGAGCATCCTTCTTTCCGAGGATATGACTGCGCTGCTGGAGGACACGCTGCAGCAGCAGGGCATCTCCTTTGAGGATTTGGACGGGAATGTGGAGGCGACCAAAGCGGTAGAGGACGCTATGCTGGAGCCGCTGAGCCAGTATGTCCGCCAGGCGGACTGCTCCGGCGCGTTTGTCGTCTTGGAGAGCTCCATGAGCGACGGGGATACGCCAGACGCCCGCAGCGGCCTCTATGTGCAAAGGGCAAACGCGGGGCGCGTGACCAATAACCTGCTGTTGTTCCGGGGCATCGCCAGCGTGGGCAAAGCGCACAATGTCATGCCGCACCGGAAGTGGGCCCAGGAATTCCATATTGGGCAGTTCCCCAATTACGCGGAGCATACCGTACAGGCTGCCGCCCCGATTGCCGATTCCCGCCGCACCACTGACCTTGTTACGCTGCCGAGAACCTCGGAAAAGGCGGTTTTGCTGACGATCCCCATGATCGGGGCAGACGGCACGATCTATGGAATGTGCGGCTTCGCCATCAACCAGACCTTCTTTTCCGCGCGCTATGACCAGCCCTCCAATCTCAGCCGCCTCGCCTGCCTGCTGACCACGGAGAGCGGCGACACCTTAGACGCAGGAGCCGCCCTGATGACCTATACGGAGGAAGGCTTCTGCTATGTTCCCCCCGAAGCTCTCACCGTTAAACCCATGAGCAGCGGTTTGGTGTCCCTGAACGGCGACGGTTTTTCTTTTGTCGGCATGGTGAAAAGCCTTACCGCGGCAAAGGGCGATGGGACACCCCACACGCTGGCGGTGCTGATCCCGAAGGAAGATTACAATATCGCTGTTGCCAAAAATATTATGCAGACGGTGTTGCTTTCGGCGCTGCTGCTGTTTTCTGCCATTGTTTGCTGTCTGTATCTGGCGCGCCGGTATCTCGCTCCAGTGCATCGGGATCTGGATCGGCTGCGGGACGAGGACCGCGGCGGCGAGCAGATGGCGTTTTCGGACTTTGAACCGATTTCCGCCACGCTGCAGGCGCAGGATCTGGAACATGAGAAGATCATCACCACGCTGGAGCAAGAAAAGCAGACCGTGCAGGAGCAGGCCGTGCAGCTTTTGGATAAGAATGCAGAGCTGCAAGGGCAGTTTGAAGCGGCGCAGGCCGACGCCCAGCGGCTGGCCTACTTCCGGAAATCCGAGATCGATCCGGCGACCTATGAGATGTTCCTGGTGGGCTATGATATGCTGACGCCGACGGAACGAGAGATCTTGGAGGCCCTGGCCGATGGCAGCAGCCCCCGTGAGATCTCTGAACAAAGGAACTGCTCGGAAAGCACCATTGCCACGCACCGTAAAAACATTTACAGAAAGCTGGGTGTCCACAAAGCCTATCAGCTCAAAATCTGCATCGCGCTTCTGCGTCAGGAGCGAGAAGCACAAAACTGAACAAGAAAAGAGCCGCCCCTGTCAAGCGTTGAGCCTGACAGGGGCGGATTCGTCTGTCCGCAGGGTTTTTACCTGTTTTCGTTGCCTTTGCCGTCTTATTAAATGATATATCGCATACAAGTAAACAATATTATATCATTCAATGAAACGGTAAAATATATACAGGAAAGAAAGGTGGCGAAACTATGAATACGCTTCAGCGGCTGCATCAACTACTGGACGAGCGCGGATGGTCAGAATACCGGCTGGCTAAAAATTGCGGCCTTTCCAACTCTACCATTGCGAATATCTATCACCGCAATACGATTCCCTCCATCAGTACGCTGGAAGCGATCTGTACCTCTTTCGGCATCTCGCTTTCTCAGTTCTTCGCAGAGGGCGAAATGGTGGAGCTGACACCGGAATTGAAGGAGCTTTTTGATAACTGGGTAAATCTGACGCCCCAGCAGAAGGACGCAGTTTTACAGACCATGCGCGCCATGAACCACGATCAGACCTGATACAGAGGAAGCCTTTGCAGGCTTCCTCTTTTTTCGTCCACTATCGTTTTATTAAACGATAAAACTTCCTGCTTTCGACCGTGTTCGACGGTTTTCCCCTCATGTCTATGTTATATTGTCGTTAAGTTAAGCGATAAATACCGCTAAGAGAAATATCAGGAGGGAAACCGTATGAAAACAAGTGCCAAGCAGCTTGCCGCAGCGCGACGCGCCATGGAAGTCATCGCCGCGCGTGAGGGGATCAGCGTGGAAGAAGTCCGTAGGGAAATCAGCCTTGCCATCCTCATGGCACAGCCAAGGAACGCCGGTATCGTCTCCGAGATTCCGTGCGCCGGTGCGGTCCCGACACCGGAGGAATTGATCGCCTGCTGTGCGGCGCGGATACAGAGGGAACGACGCAATTCAACGCGGCTCTGGAAATAGTAGGCGATGTCAGCCGCTCCAGTTGTTTTTCTCCAGCGCCTCAAAATAGGCCCAGGTCTGTGGTGCATTCTTTCTCAGGTGCTCCATCATTTCTGAGTTGCTGCCGTGGGTGATCCAGTAGTCAAAGCAGTCCGCGAAGTATTCCCTGGCGTTGGTTTTGGAATAATCCCGCAGCCCGGAGTTCTGCGCCTCCGCCAGATATAGCTGCTCATGCTTTGCGGGGATTCCCAGCGTCCAATCGAGGAAATGTCCGAATTCATGGAGCGTCGCACTGGCATCCGAGAGGTAGATGGTTTTCTGGCTGTAGTTGGTGGCTCCAATGCAGCTCATGTTCAGCTGCTTGCTGAGTTCGCTGATGTAGTCGAAGTCGATACGGTACATCCAGCCAGCCACCTTAAAGGCGGCAAGCATCGGCTCCGGCACCTGCCGCAGCGCCAGCAGGTAGTCATTGATGTTGACGCCTGCCGCGTTTACCAGAGCCACCGGCGCGGGCGGAGCCTCCACGGTGAAGGCGCGGGTCAGAATGGCGTGAAGGAGCATAGCAGCGTCCCTGCGGGTGACGATCTCGTTTGCATCATCCTCCTCGCTGCAGAGCTGAAGCTCTTTCCCGATGCGGATGCAGTTTTCGTGATCGGGCAGCGACACGCCGCCCGCATAGAGTACGCTGTCGTAAACGGGGATCTTGGCTGCGGCAAAGGCGCTTTTGAGCAGCGCTCCCCGGCATAGCTGGATATTGGGCGTGGAGAGTGCAGTTTCGTTCAGCCAGCCCTTCCGGTAGGATTGTTCCACAGCGCTTTTGCTCAGTTCGCTCCACGAGTTTCCTTTGGTTTCCACACCATAGGCTCGGCAAAGCATGACAGCCCATTGACTGGTTGTAACCGGCGCATCCGGGGAGAAGCATCCGTTCCCCGTGCCTTGCGTGATCTCATGCTCCGCAAGATACATCACGCTCTCATAGCAGTCCGCAGTTTCCGGCACGTCCTGAAATGCACCGGATGCCGCCAATGCAGGAACCGTCAGCGACAGCGCCAGCAAAAATGCGGTACAGCATACCGTCAATTTCTTTCTCATCGTTTTCCCCCATTTCACAATAAATAGGACCGGCGCATCGCGCCGGTCCTTCCTGTCAGTTTGTGTAGTAGTTGGGCCTTGCGATAGAGGCGAAGCCCTCCAGACCAGTAACAACCACATTGTTATAGCCGCTGGCGCAGTGGATGATCAGCAATTCTCCGTTTGCGTCCCTGCCGCCAACGATGCCCACATGGGAATTATCCGGGTAGAACGCCAAGTCACCGGGCTGTGCGTCCGCCCACGAAATATTGGTACAATAGCTGTGCTGTGCGGTGGCTCCACCGCCGTGGCCGATGACATAGCTGCCGACAGACTGATTGTAGAAAACCCAATCCACAAAGCCGCTGCAATCCAGTCCGTAGGGGCGGTAGGTCCCCGTGGTGGAGCTGCCTGCCGCCGTGACCTGCCGCAGCTCGCCCCACCGGACGTCCCAGCCGATTACGAGGGATTTTCCTCCCCAAAAATAATTCACCTTGCCGACAAGAGAACAGGCGGTGCGTACCACCGCCTCGCGCTCCGGCGACAGACCCTCCGGCAGACTGCGGATCAGTGCCGCCGTATCCCCGCTGACGGAGTACACATCTTCTATCAGTTCGCGCAGGAGATCCCGCTGCTCCAGCAGCTCGTCCAGTGCCGCGATTTGGTTACGGTTGAAATGATACTCGGTTTTCATCTCCTCTGCCGTTTTTGCGGTAATGGTGATATAGAGGTTTCGCTCCGTCCAGCCATCGTCGTCACCGCTGCCGGGGTGGTTGATCGTTTCCACCTCCGTTGCGATCCCGGTCATATCCCAAAAGACCGCTTTCAGGCGAACGATGCGGTCGGCATCCATGGTGGCCACGTCCGCGGCGTCTGCATCGGCTCCAGCCACCTTCACGGCAAACACCGCCAACACCTCCACCCAATCAGCAGACTGCCCGGTCACGGAGATGGAGTCGTAGCTGTCCGCTGTTTGCAATTCCTCCAACCGCTCGTTATACTCATAATTGACCTGCGCCACCGCAGCGGAGATCGGCACAACGCCCGCCTCCCGGCTTTCGTTGGAAAAGAGGATACCAAAGGGGGACGCCACGATTGCCGCCACAAGGATCACCGTCAGGAACAGCACCAGCACCACCGCACCGCCGCCTGCAGTCAGGATTGAGCTGACCGCAGACGCCACTCCTTTCCCGATTTCTTTCACCGTCTGGACTGCCACGCTGCCCAACTTTTTGGAAGCCCTTCCGCCGCTCTGCGTGGATTCCTGAAGCATCTTCCGCTGTGCCTTTCTCTGCGCCGCCGCCCTTACGCGGTGCGTGATGATTGCATTGTTTGGCGCTGCGTGGTCAGTTGGTCGAACACGCATGGTGCGTGTGGCCTTGGTCATGGCCTGTCCGCTCTTGGGGGCAGGACTGCCCTTGGCCGATACCCCCGAATTGCCTTTCTGCGGAGTGGTCATTGTACCTCCACGGTCGGACGGTGGAGGTACAATGTGCCGCTCTGCTGTTCTTTTCTCGGCAAGGTTCCGCCCATAGGCGGCTTTTGCGTCCCGCACAGCTTTTTGCCGCCCACGCTCCTGCGGGGCGGCGCTTGCGTTTTTGGCGGCATTGGGATTTTGCGGAGAAAACGTCTGTTTTCCGACTTCGTTTCGTGCAGTGGTTTGTGCTGGGGAAAAGTCATATTCCGTCGGGGCATTGGCAGAGCCGCTTTCCGCACCAATCCCCATATCTGCCACTCTGTACTCCCTCGCCGCATTTTCTTTGCCCTGCCGCAGCTTTCCTCGGTAGTGCTTTATCATGCGCCGCGAGGCATCCGCTGCCCCAGATGCGCCATGGCGCATATTTTTCTCCACGCGGTCGGTGGCGTAGCGCACAGGATCGCGGCTCTCCGGCTCTTTCTCCTGCTGACGCTTATCCATGTGCTTTTTCAAAATGGAATCGGCGTCTTTAGGCGCGGGGTTCTTCAACTTTGCCTTTGGCGTGTCCATGCCGGGTTTAATTTTCAAGTCCCGCATGGCATCAGTCCTCACCGGGCTTGGTTGACATTAAGCGGTACAGCTCCGTGTTTTTGGGTAGCTCATTGGAGATAGGCACGATAGCGCCGCCCACCTTGATCAGGCCATGACCAGCGGGGGCATTGTCTACATAGCTCATCTGCGTATCCGACGCACCCAGCAGGCGGGCAAGTTGCTCCCGGTCGGTGGTAGCCTGATTGAGCATCAGCAGGAACTCGGAGTTTGCGAACATCATCCGCGCCGTATTGGATAGCAGACATTCCTCCACATTCTGTGTAATGCCGGTGAGCGTCGCGCCGTATTTACGGAAGCGCTTCCAGCACTTGTAGAGGAATTCGCTGCTGTAATTGGTAATACTGTGTCCACTGCCGCTCCCGTTGGCGAAAAACAGATAGATCTCGTCGATGTAGACATGGGTATATTTCCCCGCCTTGCGGTTTTGAATGACGCGGTTATAGATGGCGTCCAGCATCACCAGCAGGCCCACCGATTTCAGATTTTCGCCCAAGTCCTGAATATCGAAGCAGAGAATGCGGCTTTTTGTGTTGATATTGGTCTGGTGGGAAAATACATTCAAACTACCCACCGTGAACAGCTCCAGCGCCAACGCAATGCGGTGCGCCTCCGGGTTGACCTGCTTCATCAAATCGTCATAGAGGTCTTTCAGCGTAGGCGGCTGGCCTTGGAAATTCTTGATGTACTCCCGGTAGATGTTGCCCACACTACGGTCGATGATGGACTTCTCCTGCGGCTCGATCTTGTCCGCGCCCATGAGCTGCTCATATAGCGACATGATAAACTCGGACTTCATCACCAGCGGCTCTTTGCCATCGCCATACCCCTCGGACAAATCCAGCGCATTGATGTGACAGCCGTTTGGATCAGAGGCGGAGATGGTGATGACCTCACCGCCCAATACCCGTACCAGCTCGCCGTATTCACGCTCAGGGTCCACGATGATAATGTCGTGGTCTGTAGAAAGGGCCAGCGCGGTCATTTCCTGCTTTGCCGCCATGCTCTTGCCAGAGCCGGAGACGCCAGTAATGAAGCCATTGCCATTGAGTAAGTTCCCGCGATTGCAGATAATGAGGTTATGCGACACGGCGTTCACGCCATAGTAAATGCCGCCTGCGTCCTGAATTTCCTGCGATTTGAACGGCATGAGAACGGCAGTACATTCCGTGGTCAGGGTACGGGTGGCGTCAATACGCTTTAAGCCGAGGGGCAGCACCGTGTTCAGCGCATCCTCCTGCTGATAGCGCAGAATGTTGAATTGACAGCCCCGCGCCCGCCCAATGGCTTGCAGAGCCTCGGTGTCCTGATCGAGCTGTTCAAGGTTATCTGCCAGGTGCGTCAGTGTCACCAAAGCCAGCATCATACGCTGGTCGCGGCTCATGAGGTCAGTCATAAACTCCTTCGTTTCGCTCCGCATCTGCTCCAAGTCATAGGGGATATTGGCGGTAAAATTGTTGTTCTGATTCTGCCGCTGCTGCCAGCGGGTAATATCCGATTCCACGGACATAATGCGCTTGCGAATATCGCTCACTGCTTCGTCCATCGCCACAGGAATAATATCAATGGAAAGCATCATATTCCGGGGATAGTCCATCAGCTCCGTAATCATCGCATCGGAGATAAAGCTGGCATACTCCCGCAGAAACAGGGTGCGCCCCACATGATTGCCCAACTCATAGTGATTTTTTTGAAAGGAAATACAGTCCGGGGCGATGCAGTCCCGGAAGTCATGCCCCTTGCGTATGGTGTCCTCCAAATTGAAGCGGAATAGCTGTTCCTCGCCGGGGCGATAGAAGTCGTGCAGAAGCCGCAGACGGTCATTGACCGTGATCTCACGGACGCTGGAGGACATACGGGAAAGTCCCGTGGTGAGGTCAGTCCCAACGCGGGAGAAGAACGCACGGGCCTCCTCCACACTTTTCTTTTCTGCCGAAACGGTGATGTACTTCTCCTGAATGAGATTGTTGCTCTCCGCCGCCTTGCCCAAAACAAGCGCGTTATACTCGTTGCGGTAGAGGTCACGGCGGTCGCCCTGCATGGGCATGAGCAGCGTCCGACCGAAGTCCTTTTGATTGAGCTGACGGTTAAAGAGCGTGATCTTCGCTGTGGCACCGATGGGCAGCGAGTTCAGGAAGGAGCAGTAGGTCATAAAGAGTTCCCGCTGCTTTTCCGGGGAGGCCACGGCATAATTGACATCAAAAAAGCGCCAAGTTTTTGAAAACTTGCCGCTTACCTGAAACACGCCGTCTTGATAAATACGTTTGATGGGAATAGATTTTTGAACGCTGCGGGGAACGGAAAAGGCGTCCCGCTCCGCGCTGCGCCGATGCTTGAAAAGGATCAATGTTTCTTCACCTCGCGTTTCATCGCTTCTTCATAGTAGTTTTCCGCTTTCCAGACACGCTTGCCTGCCATGATGACCTCGGATTTCAGCCACGCCCACAAGAATTGCTCCAGCGTGAGGCCGTTGTACTGAAAGAATCCGGCAGCGGCCACGGGAGCCGCGCCAACGATGCACACCCAACTTACCGTTTCCCGGTCCAGCACTTGGCTCAGGGTGAAATACAGTGCCACGGCTACGCCCACCGCCAAAACGGAGCAGACAAATTGCCGCACGGACAGGCCGAAAAAGAGAGTTTCGCGGTAAGTGCGAATCTCCTTGTTGATTTTGATTTCCATTGAATTCCTCCGTGTTGTTTTGTTATGTACGATGTGGTACGATAAAGAAAAAATGAAAGGAAACTTCTTCCCTATGGCATATAGTGAACAGCTATGGCAGGATGCAAAAAAGAAGTGTCGTCTGACCGATGAAGATATTGCCCGCGCTAAGCGGCTGGGACTAAATCCCGGCAGCCTGATTAAGAACATTCCCAGCAAGAGCGAACCGTGGAAAGCCCCGGTCAGCGAATGGCTGCGGGAAATGGAAGAAAAGCGGGAACGGAAGTCCGCCCAACGGCAGGCCCGGAAAGCAAGAGATCACTCATAACCCCAGCATTTCCTTTACGATGTGGTCGGCGGACTTCACCAAGCCCACCAATACCAGCAGGTTGAATATGACCTCGCCTAAATAGCTCCACACCTGCGTCACCACGGACGCGCTGCTATCCACCACCGGCGTACCGCTGGAGGAAAAGGCCGAAAAGATGATGCAGGCCAGAACGATCACCGCACCCTCCATGCACACACCCACATAACTCCGCAGAAACGCCTTGCCGAAATGGGAAGTCCCCTCTCCGGCAAAGGACGCCAGTGCCACCGGGGACAGTGCAGCATACATATAAATCTTAAAAAAGCGTCCATAGACGGTGAGGATCATAATGAATGCCAGCACTGTAATAAACAGGCTCCCCAGCAGCGTTACCAGCCAGAGGGGGATGCTCGCCAAAAAGCCCACATCTCCGATGGCGTCCGCAATCTCCTGCGGCAGCGCCACGGATGCGCCGGTCAAGCCGCCGATGCTGCCCGCCGCCGTTGCCACAATGCCGCTGCACACGTCAAATACATCTACCAGCAAGTCCATACCGTAGGTGATACCCAGCTTTGCCAGCACAAAGTAGATAAAGTGCCGCAGCAAATGCTCCGGCCTTTGAAAGTCCCGAAAGCCGGAGGCACTGCGAAAGATACCGATGGCAAAGAACAGCACCAGCAGCCCGTAGCCGATGGCCTGCATCCCGCCGTTGATGGTCACAATGGTCTGCCAGATGGTGCCGCCCTTGAAGGTTTGGGGCGATTCCGTCAGCAGTGACCACATTTCCGTCATTTTACTATTCCAAACGCCAAAGGCGTTGGTCAGGTTTTCTACGATCCAGTTGTTATCCAAATGAAAATCACCTCCCGCAAGGGAGTCGGGAGATCCGCCGCAAGACAGTATCTCCCGGCTCTTTTCATTAGATCGCGCCGATGGCGGTCAGAATTTCCTTTGCAAAGGCGATCATTAAGCCACCAAACAGGCAGAGGAATCCCTGCGTCCTTTGGCTGGCATCGTGGGACTGGATCGACATACCTACCTGCACGATGCCCCAGCCGAGAATAATAACGCCCAGCGCCTTGATGATGCTGAAAATAAAATCGGAAAGGTTATTTACAATATCCAGCGGATCGCTGCCCGCCGCCATCGCAGGCGTAGCGCAGCAAAGGCAGAGAACAGCAGCCCCAGCCGCCGTCCAATAGAGCCGCTTCACCTTATTCGGCTCCGTCGGTTTCCAAAGATTCTTCTTGTTCAGATTCATGTTCTGTATCCTCCATGTCAATAAATTCGTAATCGTCCAAAGACCGGAACGCATAGGGCAGATCGGGCAGCGCATAATCCGGCGCGCCCTGCGGCTTATGGATATAAGGCTTTGCCTTACCGTCTGTCGTCAGCTTAATGTTGGGGTGTCGCTTGATGTTGTACTTTTTGTCCAGCACGGGGTCTTCCCCGCGGATAAACAAGATCGCTTTATGGGTGTCCAGTTTCCGCACTTCGTCAATGGTCATCAGGTCGCGGCCCGTCTGCTGGAAGTTGGTAGAGCTGGAGCCGCTGCGTCCCTTTGTCTGCCCCCGTGTGCGGGTGGCGATGGTCTCCTTGCCCAGCAGCTTTACGATAAACTCCAACGAAGTCGGCTCGTTGCCGCCGCCGAGGAACAGCAGCGTGTCGCAGTTGCCGATGATGCTCTCCCATTCCTTTTCATACAGCGCCTTGATCTGCTGAATGTTCTGCACGATGATGTTCAGCCCGATATTGTAGCTGCGGCAGGTGGCAAGGATCTTCGGATAGCTCTCCGGCTGGGCCACATTCGCCCATTCGTCCTGAATGACACGCACTGGCACAGGCAGACGCCCGTTGTGTTTCTCGTCCGCCCTGCGGTAAAGTGCCTGAAAGCATTGGGTGTAGAGCATTCCCACAAGATAGTTCATGCTGCTGTCATCAACAGGAATCACGCAGAAGATGGCTTTTTTCTTCTCACCCAGGCTGCCAAAGTCCATCTCATCCGCCATTGTCATTCTGGCATACTGCGGGATATTGAAGGTGGCCAGCCGCACAGCGGCGCTTACCAAAATGGATTTCGCGGTTTTCCCCGCCGCCTGTTTGAAAGCCTTATATTGCTTCACCGCCACATGGTTGGGCTGTTCCTCCTCCAATGCCCGAAAGAGCATATCCAGCGGGCTGCGGTATTGATCGTCCTCCTCCCGCACCTCGGCAAAGTTCATCATGTAGATCAGCATTTCAAAATTCTGTTCCTCCGGGGGCGCTTCGCTGACGAGGTAGAGCATAAGGGCTGAGTCCAGCGCGATTTCTGCCTTCTCCCAGAAGGGGTCGTTGCTGGAAGCGTTGCGGGGCGTGGTATTTTTGATGAGGTTATCAATGAGGGTCAGCACATCTTTTTCGCTGTGAATGTATGAAAAGGGGTTGTATCCATCGGACTGGCTGGGGTCGATCAGGTTGAACACCCGGACTTCATAGCCCTGCGCTGCCAACAAAGCGCCTGCCGCGCGCAGCAGCTCCCCCTTGGGATCTGTGATAAGATAGGAGCAATTCACGCTGTAAATATTGGGTTTGCAGAAAAAGCGGGTCTTGCCGGAGCCAGAGCCGCCCACCACCAGAACGTTCATGTTGCGCTGGGTGATGTAGCCGTCCATGCCCAACCGGACGCGCTGGGTCAAAATGATATTGGCGTCCTTATGCTGGTGATCCATATACTTCCGGTTCAGTTCCTTGGGACTGCCCCATTTGGCGCTGCCGTATTCCTCGCCTGGTCGCCGGTTCTCCCGGCTGGAGTAGTAAAGTGCGATGCCACAGCCGTAGAGCAGCAGGCCCACCAACATATATTTCAGCGTGTAGGGCGTCCAGCCGATGGCAAAGGGGCGTTCCAGCACTTGGCTGAAACGCCCCATCCATTGAAAGAGGTTCATACCGTCCTCGTAGGCATAGGCGGCCATTGCCGCCAGCCAGAGGACCAACAGGGAAAGCGCCGCCCACACAGGGGCGGCGCTGTGAAAGTCATTCTGCCGCAAGGCTTAGTACCCCGTCTTGGGCAGCTTCACCGTTGTTTTGGTGTAGACGGTAGTGAGCCAGCGGGACACTGCCTGAATCCACTGCCCGTTGTAAAGGCCACCCACATCCGCCACATTCACAATGCCGGAGTTGTTGGCAAGACCGCTGCGGGCGGCGGCGTAGATATAAGGCGTTTCTACCTGTGCAAAGCCCGCCTTTACATTTCCGAATACGAACATGACTTCGGTGACGCGCTCATTGGCGGCAAGGCCGAGGACAGCGGGGCGGGCGTCCAATACATAAACCTTGCTGGTGGAGAGATTATCCGCCAAAGTGCGGTAGTCCCCGGAGAGGTTGGTCTTATAGACCACCTTGTAGGAAAGCGGCTGATTGTAGCTGCCGGTGACGATTTTGCTCAGCGTCACCTGCGCGGGAAGCTGATCGCGCCAATAGAAGGAGTCGAGGGCAACGTTGGAGCTGTTCTTGATCTGTGAGAACACGTAGCGAATCGGCTGACCGGGGACAGCCTGCACAGGGCCGGTTTTCTTAATGGATACGCCGGTGGAAACGCTGGTATTCTGCACTTCAAAGGTGACGATCTGTCCGTTGAATTCCAGATAGGCGGTCATCACTGTGGGGTTAATGGAGTAATTTGCGGGCGCTTTGATCTCACGGACGGTATAGCGGGACAACGGCAGCGTTTTGGAAATGGCGCGTCCGTTGCGGTCAGACTTGATGGTGTCCACCACATTACCCACTTTGTCGTAGATCTCAAACACCGCGCCTTCCAGCAGCGTCCCCGCAGGCAGACCGTTGGTCGCATTATCGTCTGCGGATTTCTTGATAATCTGGATCTGGCCGCACTCCGCGGTATTGCTCCACTCGATTTCTGTGGTAGAGCCGTAACGGACATAGATGGTTTTCAGTTCCGGGTCCAGCACATATCCGGTGGCCGCTTTGATCTCACGCAGATAATAGCGGCCATCGGCCAGTCCCTCGTCGGCGTAGATGTAGCCGTCCTGATCGGTCACATACTCCCCGATGGGATTGTGATTTCCGTCGTAAAGCAGGAACACCGCGCCGGAAATGCCCTTGCCGGTGGCCTTGTCCACTTTGTGGAGCAGGATTCGGGAGATGGGAGCATTGTAGAACCAGAGCTGCTGGGTATCGTTGGCACGGACTTCGATGGTCTGGCTGCGGGAGGCATCGTCAATGCGATACCCCTTGATGGTTTCCACCTCCGTTACGATAACCGTTCCGGTGATGCCGCTGAGAATGATCTGGCCGTTTTTATCGGTCCGATACAGGCCCTTGCTGGAAAGCGTACCGTTATCCACGAAGCTGCCGTCGGAATAGGTGATCTGGAACAGCACGCCCTCCAAGGGTGTTTTCTTATCCGCACTGGACAGCTTATTGATGATGAGAGAACCCTGCGGCTGATTGCGGAACTCCAGCGTCACGGTCTGGCCAGCCTTGATGGTTGCGGTCTGCGGGGTGTCGTCCAGCAGATAGCCGTCCCTTGCGCGGGTTTCCTTCACCACCAGCGTTGTGCCGGGGTTGATGCCGCTGACTGTGAAGCTACCCGCGCTGTCGGTTACAAACTTGCCGTTGGCATCGCCCACCACCGTTCCGTCTGCGGTCGTCACCATAAATTCCACATCAGAAAGGGGCTTATGGGTCACGCTGTCGATCTTCTTGACGAGCAGGCTGCCCTTGGGAGAATTGCCGAAATAGAGCTGCACCACATCCTGCTGCTTGCCGCTGATATAGGCCGTCTGCGGTGCGGAGTCGATCACATGGCCGCTGTCGCTGGAGAGTTCTTCGACGATATAAGTGCCTTCTTTCAGCCCCGTCACGGTGAAGCTGCCATTGGCGGAAGTCTTGTAGGTGCCGATGACCGTACCGCCTGTGCCGGAGGTGCCGGTCAGATACTTCACCTGAAACACAGCGCCCTGCACCGCTGCGTCCGTCACGCTGTCGTACTTCCACACGACGAGGGCAGAAAGCGGAATATTTTCAAAGGTCAGCACTTTACCGGTGCCGGACTTGATGTAGACCTCCTGCGTGGCCTCCTTGATGGCGTACCCCGTGGGCGGCTCCTGCTCTGTTACCTTGTACCAGCCGTCCCGCAGACCGGTGAGCTGGAACTGGCCGGTTTCATCGGTATAGAAAGTGCCGAGGTCGTTGATCTCGCCGCTGCTGGTATTGTTGCTGGCGTAGGTAACATGGAATTTCGCACCCTGCAAGGGATCTCCCGTCACGCTGTCCACCTTTTTGACAGTCAGCGCGGGCTTCTGATGGTTTTCAAAATAAACGGTGTGGTCGCGGTTGGGATAAAGCGTCGCAAGCTGAGAGGGCGCGTCCAGCAGATACGGGGACGGCACGGACTTTTCCGAGATTTCGTACACGCCGGGGAGTAAATTTTTCAGCTCCGCCTTGCCCTCGCTGTCTGTCTTGATCTGATCGACGCTGTGACCGTCTGCGGCGCGGACTTCAAACACGGTATCTGCGATGGGCTCGCCGGTGTCGGCGTCGTGCTTGTAGACAGTCAGGTTGGGACGCTTCTGGTTTTCAATGGTCAGGGTGCTGGTTCGGCCTGCGAACAGCTCCATGTGATACTCCCGCAGGTCGAGAATGTGAGAGGAATCCGTGGCGGTTTCCCGCACGGAGTACACGCCGGGCTCCAAATCGGCAATCAGAATCTCTCCCTGTTCATTGGTGGTGCGGTCAAGATAATGCGTTCCGTCCTCGATCTTGGCGATACGGAAATGTACATTTTTCAGGCGGCTACCGTCTGCGCTGGTCTTAATGATCTGCAACGATGGCTTGATGGTATTGGTGAATACGAACTGTGCGTCCTCGTTGGGGTCAAGCTGGATGATGCGCTGGGCCTGGTCGATGATATAGCCCTCACAGGCTTTTTCCGTCACCACATACGCGCCGGTGGGGAGCTTGGAGAGGTCGATCTCGCCGTTCTGATCGGTGGTAAATTCCTTGGGGCCGTAGTCACCAGCTACGGATTTGATCTCAAACACAGCATTGGGAATGACACGGCTGGGGTCGGTGCTGTCCACCTTCACCAATCTCATCCCCGGCTTCACATCGTTGAAGAACAGCAGCTCCTTGATGCCGTCACCGGCAGACAGCTCCACCTCCTGCGGCGTGGTGTCGAGGATGTGACCGTCGCTGCCGGTATCCACCTCCACGGCACGGTAGGTGCCGGGGGCAGCATCGGTCAAAAGGATTTCACCAAACTCGTCCGTGCGGAATTTACCGAGAGAAACGCCGTCGCGCCAAACCTCAAAGGTGACATTGGCCATCGCCACCATGTTCTTGCGGTCATACTTGATGATCCGCAGGCCGGGAAGCTCCTTGTTCACGAGAGAAAAGGTCGTGGTTTCGCCGGTGGCCACGGAAGCTGTATAGGTGGCATCGTCCTTCAGCCAGCCGGAGGGCGCGGTGATTTCGCGGATTTCATACGCACCGGGCTTGATCTCATCGAAAATGGCATAGCCCGCAAAATTGGTTTCAGCGGTGTAGGTCACGCCGCTCTCAATGTGCTTGATCTGCACCATCGCTCCGGGCAGGTGTGCGCCGGTGTTGGACAGCTTTTCAATACGGAGGGTTCCGTATGGCTCATTCCAGAAGGTGATTTCTGCGACTTTCCCGTATTCCACCTTGATATTCTGTGCGGGCGTATCACTGAGTAGGTGATCCAAAGGCGCTACACGCTCATACACGGTGTAGTAGCCCGCCAGCGTCAGAGGGATGGTCACGGTGCCGTCCGAGCCGGTGGCGAAGGTGCCGACGGTGGCTCCGTCGGGATCGACCACCTCAAAAATAGCGCCGCTGAGAGGGGTATCCGTACCCTTTTCCAGCTTGATGAGCTTCAGACCGGTGTCGGGCTCTTCGGGCTTTTCCCCGTCGCTGAAATTGCTGTATGCGGACAGGCGCATGGTGACGGTAGGATCGGTATCGCACATATAGTTCTGGAGCTGGCCGTATTTGTTCTGCTCCGCGCACACAGCATAAAACACAGCATACTTATAAACATCGGTGGTAAAAGAAAGCTGGACGCTGCCGGTCTTGCCCGCCACCGCAGCGGCAGGGTACAGCACCTTGAATTTACCGCCATAGCCATCCCCGGTGCCGGAGGTGGTGATGGTGGTAATATCCTTGTTGTCCATATCCACAATGCGCGCTCCTGCGGGGACGGAGGCAGGATCGGAGAAGGCTACGCGGATGGCGTAATTGCACACCCATGTGTCAGAGTGAATTGTAAACACCTGTTGCTTGTACTGCTGTCCGTCCACCGTGACGGCATAGGCGGTGTCCCGGTCAGGGGTAGCGGTAACGCGGGGCGAGTAGACCTTGTTCCATGCCGTGCCGCGCACATAGATGTCCTTGGCTGCGGCAAGGATGGCCTGTGCCCGCTGAAGCTCTTTTCCTGTGAGATTGGGATTGACCTTCAGGTTGTTGATGTTCCAGTTGGGGAGCAGGTAGCACCACAGCGCCATCTTGGTCGCATAGTAGGCGTGGTACTTGTTCTCCAGCTTCAGTTCCGATAAGCCGCGGGTAGGATAGCCGTTGGCGATGATACCCATGACCTTTGGATCGCTGCCCTTTTCCTTGGCGATGTATTTGATACTCTCGCCGGGGCCAACAGTCTGCGGGACGCCCTTGGTGTTGGGGTTGACGCAGTACGCGGGGATCTCCTTTGTCCTGCCGTTGCTGTCCACATAATTAAAATAGGTATAGATCAGCTCACGGATGCGGCCATTGATGGAGAGATAGGAGAGCTTCTGTTCTCCGTTGTAGATATTGACTTCGCCCAGGGCTTCCTCCTCACTGCTGGCGGCAAGGGCCGTGGCCGGGAGCATCCCCAGCACCATTACCAGTGCAAGGAGCATGGAAACCAATCGTTTTTTCATTTGCATTTTCTCCTTTTATTGATTTTGGGAAACAGAAAAGGCGGTATGCTTTTGCATACCGCCCGCGCGTTGAGATATGAAGTTGTCAGCTCACATAGATGCTGTACTCAGTGTATTGAAACACGCCGTTTTTGTAGACATTCCATGCCTCCAGAGAGTAAGTCCCCGGCGGGCAGGAATTGAATAGCCCTGTGATCTGCTCCGAGCGCCACGGCCAAAAGCTCTGCGGCGTGACATCTGCGGGAATGGTCAGGTTGATCTTCACCTTGTCATTCCCGCTGGGGAATTTCACCGGCTGGCCGTTCTGCCATGTTTCCGGGTTGCCCCCGATGGCATTATACAAGGTATAGAGCATCCGGCGTGTTTCGTAGAGATTGCGCTGGAATAGGTAGTCCTGCCCGCCGCTGGTGAAGTGACGCGCCTCCGCTCTCGGCATTTCCGGTTGGGGCAGCTTGCTCCAGTCACAGGTGGCGGCAGGCAGTTCTCCCAGCGGTGCGCTGGAAAAGGCGTTGTTGTTCCAGCGGGACACATCTTTAATAGTGTAGTCCGTGCCATCGTCGCAGCGGATCACATCACCCACCTTGGGAACATACCGGGAACCGTCTGTGGGTGCTGCGGCAGTCTGCTGGGGTGCGGTTCCGGTGTAGGGCTTTCCGCTTTCCACCTGCACACAGCCGTTAACGCTGTCCCAATAAACATTGAAACCGACCTGTTCGCCAATGTCCCGCAGCTTCACATAGTTGTTGCCGTTGATGACATAGGCTTCCATCTGTACTTCCCGTCCATCGACAAATACGCGATGGGTACTGCGCTCGGCCATGATCCCGGCAGCATACGCCGTGGTAGTGACGCCAGCCAACAGCAGGCAGGTAAGAAAACCGGCTGCAAAACTTCCTCGCTTCATGGTGTGTACCTCCATATCCTTTGATGGCTTCATGGTATCGCGGATACCGCCGTGTGTCAAAAAATCCGCCCTGATTTTTCAGAGCGGATTTTTAGTTACACTTCGCTGAGCAGGAAGTCCAGCGCCTTTACGATTTTGATACCGTCCACGTCGCTGATAAGGTCGCAGTCCATGGCAATCACGATCTTCTCGTAATTGTCCTGCACAGCTTGCAGCGGCGCAAGCTCCCGTGCGCGGGTTTCGGGGGCGTTCATGTTGTCAGTGACTTGGATATACTTTTTCTCATTCATCTTTGTTGCGATGAAGTCGATCTCCTTTTCACCAACCTTGCCGATGGCCACCTCATAACCACGCCGCAGCAGTTCAAAATAAACGATGTTTTCCAGAATGTGTCCCACATCGCCGCCCCGGTTTCCTAACAGGTAGGTGCGGAGGCCGGGATCGACGATATAGTATTTGCCCAACGTCCGCAGGTAGTCCTTTCCCTTGATGTCAAACCGCTTGACCTCATAAAAGATATAGGACTCCAACAGTGCGTCGATATAGGCGGAGATAGTCTGCACCGCAGGCTTGGTCTTTCTGCCATCGTCCAACAGGCCCTCGCTGACAAGGGTGCGCCCGATGGACGCAGCCGAGGTGTTGTTGCCGATGTTGTCAGCCAGAAACAGAATGATCTTGCGAAGCAGCAGCGCGTCGGTGACGGCCCGCTGTTCTTTCCGTTTGCCGCGCTCCAGAATGTCCCGCACGACCACAGCGGAATAAATGCCATCCAGCAGCATATTGGCGCGTTCCTGATCCAGCTCCGCCTCGGCCAGCGCGGGCATACCGCCAAACTGTGCGTAGGCTTCAAACAGGTCGCGCAGCTCATACGCTTCGCCGTCTTTTCCCTTGGCACGCTTTTTCGTCATTCCGTTGGGGGCTTTGTACTCCTCCAGCAGATAGCCGTGGAAGTCCAAAAACTCACGGAAGGACAGCGGCAGCATCTTGATCTCCACATAGCGCCCGGACAGATATGTGGACAGTTCGGAGGAAAGCAGGTAGGCGTTGGAACCGGTCACATAAATGTCGCAATCCAGATCCACACGGAAGGAATTCACGGCATCCTGCCAGTCCCGAACCTTCTGCACCTCGTCTAAAAACAGGTAAAGCCGCTTACCCTTGGGTGCACGCCCCATTACATACTGATACAGCCGCTTGCTGTCCATGTCTGCAAACTGCATGGACTCAAAGTTCATCGAGAGGATCTGTTCCTCCATGACGCCCTGTTCCCGCAGATGCGCCATCATCAATTTCAGCAGGCTGGATTTGCCGCAGCGCCGGATTCCGGTCACGACCTTGATGATCTCCATATCCTGAACGGAAATGAGCTTATCAAGGTACTGCGATCTGTTTTTTAACTCCATGATTCTGTCACCACCTTTGTCAGCCATTATATCACCCCCTTTGCGTCAAGTAAAGTTTTTAACATCAATGTGAATAACTTTTTTCTTGTCGGAATTATTCACATCAATACTACTTCTGTCGAGCCTGCACACACCAGCGGTAATCCGGCTTATTCATCACGCAGGTGACAAGGGTGATGATGTTCTCCGTGCTGTCATTCAGAACGCTGGTATCGTCCACGCCGATCTTACTGACAGAGAACACCTCATAGCTGCGTGTGCCGAGCTGGGTAGTCAGCTTGATGGTATCCCCAATGTCAAGGGTGTGAATTTTGCCAAAGTGATTGTTGACGCCGCGGTTGTGACCGGCGATGGCCACATTGCCCTCCCAAATGGAGGTGCCGGCAAAATGGCCCGCGCCCTTGCGGAGCGCATCCGCATCCGTCCCCTGATATACCTTGACAGACAGGCCGAGGGTGGGGATTTTCAGTGTACCGAGGTAGCCGCCGCTGTAATAGAGGTCTTTCGTGACCGCGGTGTACTTTACCGGCGTGTAGGAGCCGGCATTTCCGCTGCTACTGCCCGAAGTCGTAGGCGGCAGGACGGTCACACCGCCTGTGCCGCTGACCGTTCCCGTGGGCGAGCCGCCCACAAGGTTTGGCGTCAGCAGCTCCCCGGCATTCAGCGTATAAGAGGTAGGCGAGCCAAAAGCAGGCGGGATGTAGGCGGCGTCCTTGCTGCGGTTCGTATTGACGGATTCAGCCGCAGTGACATAAATGGTATCGTCCGAGGTGGGGCGTCCGAACAGTCCTGCGTCCGGGCCGTCAAAGTGATATTCCAATGCCGATGCAGGCATGGAAAAAGCCGCCAGCATGCAGCAGGCGGCCAGCAGCGTGGTCAGATATTTTTTCATGCGGCGTACCCTCTTTTCTTATTGATGTAGTGCTTGTAGCCTTTGTAACCGGCGTAGCCGCAGCCGCCCAGCGCCGCAGCACCCACGGGGATCAGCAGCCACAGCCAGTTAAAATCAACGCCGCTCTTTGCCGATGCCGCAGCACCGACGCTGGAAAAGACAGCGGTATAGATCACCGTATCACAGCTTGTGCGGGTGACATCACCCTTATAGTCTGCCGTGACGGTGTAGCCGGTGGCGTATTTGCTGGTGGCGGTGCCGGTGTAGCTTGCCACGGCGGTATAGCGAATGGGAATGTCATAGCCGTCCGTGGGATCGACAGCTGCCTCCTGCCAGCTCACATCGGCAAGCGTCAGGGTGCGGCCATTTTCGTTCACGGACTTAGGAACAAGGGACACATCCGCGTCTGAGAGGTTGGGATAGGTGCGCTCCGCCGTCACCGTGCGGCTGCTGGTCCCATAGCCCGTTGCCTCCACCTGAATGGTGGTGTGGTCAAGGGACAGGACACCCTCATAGCCGTCCTCGGTCTTGACCTCCAGCTTCGGCTCCAGCATTTTCAGAATTTCCGCCATGTCCTTGGTCTTGCTCTCCAGCGTGACCACTTCGATATGTTCCCGCGTGTCAGTTTCTGTCTGGTCATTTTTCAGCAAATCAAGGAGCGTATAGGTGCGACCCTCGCGCTCAAAGTCAGCGGTGGGGATCGTAGCGGGATCGTCCTTTGCGGTCAGGTAGTAGACCTTTTCTAATCGGTACACACCGTTTTCCTCGCTGGCTCTGACCTCGGCAGGATAGGCGGAAATGCTGGGGAGCGTATCTGCGGCAGAAATCATCGTGGATACCGTATCGGCTTCTGTCATGGGTTCTGCGGCCAGCACCGCGACGCTCATGCTGCACAGCATCAGCGCCGCGCAGAGAGCAAATGCAACTTTCTTTTTCACGCTTCGTCCTCCTTCCTCAGCGAACGGGCCGATTCTGCTCCGGTTGCTTGCGCTCCTGCGGAGAGATCTCACGCTGAATGTCATTTTGCAGCTTGCGGAAATACTTTTGTCTTTGCGGTTTCCAACTGCGTTTGCAGGTTGGACAACTGCTCGCGACAGGTTTGCTCCTTGATGGGCAGTCCCTCCAGCGCATTGTCCATGCGCTGCAAATTGCCAAACACATCGGTTCCCAGCGTGACCGTGTGGCGGAGCTGCCCGATCATGGTCAGGCGGTATTCCCGTGCGAAGGTATCAAAGGCCAGCTCCAACGTCAGGCCGCGATAACTGCCGACCTGTGTCGCCTCCGGGGAGAGCATCGTTTGGCACATGGTCAGCAGCGCCGCGCCAGCCTCCTTTTTGTCGGCGTAGGTGACGCCCGCCAGCGTAAGCGGGGAGAAGCCGTCCCCATTAGGATGGGTATTTTCCTTGACGGCAGCAATATCCGCGCCATAACCGGCGATCCGTGCCTGCGTTTCCGCGATTTGTTTCGGAAAGCCCTTGCTGATGGCGTCCTCCAGCGCGTATTTCTGAGAAAGGTGGTTGGCTTTCAGCAGCTTCAGCTTGGACACCTCAATGTCAAGATCCATCTTTTCCTTGATCATAGGGTTGCCGCTGGCCAGCGCCTTGATCTCGGCATAAGAAAGCGCCTGCTCATCCACATCTTCGGCAGAGCGAACAGGCGATTTGCTGGTCATGATTTGGCTGATAAACTTCTGCTTGCTCTCCACAAGCTGGTAAAGGTAGGCGTCGAAGGTGCCTTCCGTGACATAGCTGTAAATATCCACCTCCGGGTTTTCATTGCCCTGCCGGATAATGCGCCCCTCCCGCTGCTGAAGGTCGGACGGACGCCACGGGCAGTCAAGGTGGTGCAGGGCGATGAGCTTTTGCTGGCAGTTGGTGCCAGCACCCATGCGCTGGGTGCTGCCCAACAGGATACGCACCTGACCGCTCCGTACTTTGCCGAACAGGTCTTTCTTCTGTACCTCGCTTTTGGCGTTGTGGATGAAGGCGATCTCGTTTTCGGGAATACCCAATTCCAGCAATTTTGCGTGAATATCATCATAAACGCTGAAGGTGCCGTCATCCTTTGGGGTAGAGAGGTCGCAAAAAATCATTTGCGTGGAGCGTTGGCCAGCGGTGCGCCGCCAGATCTCAAACACATTTTCGGCGCACTTGGCGGCTTTGCTATTGGGATCGCTGGGGAGCATGGGATTGACAAGCCGCTGATCCAGCGCCAGCTTTCGGCCATCGTTGGTGATGAGCAGCATATTGTCCACGCTGCTGTCCACCTCGCGGTTGCGAACTTTTTCAGCACGCTCCGCCAGCGACGCCACGATCTCTTTCTGATACTCGGAGGGTTTCAGGGCGATGTTGTGGTAATGTGCCTCCGGCACGGGGAGCTTGAGCATATCCGCCGTCTGGATGTCCGCCACATTTTTGAAAACGGACATCAACTCCGGCAGGTTATAAAACTTGGCGAAGCGCGTCTTGGCCCGATAGCCGGTGCCTTCGGGCTGGACTTCGTCAAGAGGTTTTCGGTAATTTTTCTAAATTCATCAGGTTGTCTGCAAGGAAGTCCCGTGTGACCTCGTGTCTGCACATATCCTTGAACATCTTTTCAATCGGCTTTTTGGCAGTTTCGGACTGCTTCACGCACACAATAAAGGTGGTTTTACCGATCTGCACCGAATAACTCGAATTCTGATTTTCCATTGAATTTCTCCTTTTATCGTCATTTTCTGAATTTGGCTGGCAGACTGGCAACTGTGGGTGTACCATGATTTTCTTGCCAGCCAAATTTTTCTGCCAGTCAAATGGCTTATTCCATCCAAAAGACCTTCTTGCGGCCTTCCACGATCTTGCTTTTCAGGGCATCGCCCAGTTCCCGTTTTGCATCCCGGACAGTTCTGCCGGGGATGCCCCTTTCCAGTGCAGCCTTGTCGATGTCCTCGCTGAGCACCTGCTTTCCTCCGGCAAGCAGGGTGCAGATCAGGTCTTTGGCTTGCTGGGTCTTGGTTTCCCGCTGCGGCTCGATGCCGGACAGCATCTCGTCTGCGGTAATGTCGTACTCGCCGACCCAGCGGAAGCCACCCTCGTCCCCCAGAGAGAACGCCAGTGACGCTCCCGGCGGGGCAAGAGAACTTTTCTCGTGGGTCAAGATGCGCATGGTGGGGTCGTGCTTCAGCTTGCCGATGAACATGACGCTGCGCACGGCGGCAGCAATGTCGATGGAGCCGAGGCCCCGCTGCAAGCTCTGCATTCCAGCGGCCTTGTTCAGATGCCCAATCAGCAAAATAGCGCAGCCTGTTCGCTGCGCTACCTGTCCCAGCCGCATGAAGATGGGGCGCACTTCGTTTGCCCGGTTCATGTCCACGTCGGCACCGAGATACGCCTGAATCGGGTCGATGATGACCAGTCGGGCGTTGTTCTCGATAATGGCTTTTTCAATTCGTTCATCGGAGAGCGTCAGCTGCACATCGCTGTCATCAATGACCAGCACCCGGTCAAGGTCTGCACCCGCTTCGATCAGGCGGGGCTTGACCGTATCGCCCAGACCGTCCTCTGCGGTCTGGTAGATCACGTTGAAGGGTTCCATGCGCTCCATGTTGGGCAGCAGCTTTCCGTTGGTGCAGG
>OLSD01000576.1_pt1 | contig 36014 bp, 26 predicted proteins | sample 1672211 | NCBI WGS metagenome assembly OLSD01 (sample SAMEA3136659, study PRJEB25190) | human gut metagenome | reverse complement strand
TTTACCCTCACACCCTCACTTTTCGGCTGAAACGCCCTGTTTATCGGGGTTTCAATGGTGAGGGTAAGTGTGAGGGCAAAACTTTTACCCTCACACTCTCACCATTGCCCTCACACTCCCATCACACCCTCGCTCTTCCGGCAGGAAAGCATCAGCTTGACGAACATTCCTGTATATGCATTTAACGGAAGAGAGCAAAATTTCCCAAAACAAGTATAGCCCCACTGCGTCATCCCACATAATATATAGCGTCATCCCCTATAATATATAATGTGGCAGGAACAAGCCCCACTCACTCCTTCTCCACAATCCCGAGGATGCAGATGGCGGCACTTCTCGACAGGTCTCCGGGGTTGCTGCCCGGTTCGCCCTCGGGCACCTGCAAGCCCTGACGGGCATAATAGTCATGCCAGTAGGGCGTTATGCGCCCCGACTTGTCGTGGAACGACATCGGGATGGGCTTGAAGACCAGTTCGCCGCGACTGTCGCGATAGCATTTCTGCACCAGTTCACTGCAATAGAAAGCACTGTCGTCGGGCATGAAATTGAAGTCGTACGGTCTGCCGATAAACCCGAGCGCCCTCTCCACCGACCGTGCCACGCCGATCGTATCCCTCAGACGCGCCGCAAGGACAGCCTCGCGACGGGCCATGAAACTGTCTATCGGCGTAAGCCCCACGCCGCTATGGATAGCCTCAAGGGCAAAGGTGCGTCCGCCCTGGCGATGGAAAATCGCCACGTGGTCAATCTTCATTCCGCCCACGCCCTGCGTCACATCGGTGATGTTGTTGCCCTTCACCTGGGCGCAGAACAGCAGGTCGCCCTCACACAGGCTGCCCATACCGACGCCTTCCAGACGCTGGGCAGAGACACAAACGGCTGACAGCAAAAGCGTAAGCCACAAAACAAGGTCTTCTTCATATTCTTCTTAATGTTTGTAATCCGTTATACGGCTGCAAATGTAGTGCTTTTTCGGGTGGCAAAAAAAATATAAAGGATGTTTTTTGATGCTGACAAACTTGCCTGCCTCGATAAATTCCACTAACTTTACGCACAAATTCAAAACTGCATATAAGGCATGACAATAACAATTCTAATACTCATTACCACTGTTGCCATGTTTATCTGGGGCAAAGTGAGAGCGGACATCGTGGCTATCGCAGCACTTGCGGCCCTTATGATTTCAGGAATACTTACTCCGGCAGAGGCTCTGGCCGGCTTCTCCTCGCCCATCGTCATCATGATGGTGGGGCTCTTCGTGGTGGGCGGAGCCATAATGCAGACGGGACTCGCCAAGCTGACGGGACAGAAGCTCATGGCTCTGTCGCACGGCAACGAAACGCTGACGTTCCTGCTCGTTATGATAGTCACCTCGTTTATCGGAGCCTTCGTGAGCAACACCGGCACCGTGGCCCTCATGATGCCAATCATCATGAGTATCGCGGCTGCATCCGGCCTGCAGGCATCGCGGCTGCTCATGCCGCTCGCCTTCGCCGGAAGCCTGGGCGGAATGCTCACACTCATCGGTACGCCGCCCAACCTCGTGATAGACGAAGTGCTGACCGAGGCAGGCTACGAGCCGCTTTCGTTCTTCTCGTTCTTCCCCGTGGGACTCATCGTCATTGCCATCGGCATCATCGTGCTCATGCCGCTCAGCAAACTGTTCCTTGCCAAGAAACAGGGCAGCAAGAAGGACAAGACGAAGTCGCTCGACGACCTCGTGGACGAATACAGGCTGATGGACAACCTGCACCGGTACCAGGTGCCGGCAGGACCGGACGCTGACGGAGCCACCGGAGGGATGGGTATAATCGGCAAGACGCTCAACGAGCTGAACATACAGAAGCGCTACGGAGTGAGCATCATCGAGATAAGAAACGACAAGAAGTCGCCGCTGAACCTGATAAAGGATGTGAGCCAGAACATGGCGAAGAGCGGAAGCACCATCAACGAGGGCGACACGCTCTACGTGATAGGCAATGAGGAGAGGATGAAGAAATTCGCCGGAGACTACGCTCTGAAGAAAATGCCCGACGTGAGGATTGACTTCTACGATCTCGGACTGACGGAGCTCGTGGTGATGCCCACGTCAAACTTCCTAAGCATGCGCATCGGCGAGGCGAACCTGCGCAAGAGGTTCGGAATAAACGTGCTGGGAGTGAAGCTCGGCAGCAACCGCGACAAGAGCCACTGCCACGAATACATCACCGACGACCTCATCAACACGAAGCTCCACGCCGGAGACGTGCTGCTGGTGCAGGGCGAATGGACAAGCCTCTCCCACCTGAGCGCCGACACCGGCAACTGGGTGCTGCTGAGCCAGCCGGAGAACACGGCAGACAAGGTGTTGCTCGACTACAAGATGCCCGTGGCTGCGGCGATAATGCTGCTGATGATCATACTGATGGTGTTCGACTTCATCCCCGTGGCACCTGTCACGGCCGTGATCATAGCCGGACTGCTCACCGTACTGACCGGCTGCTTCCGCAATGTGGAGGCGGCATACAAGACGATAAACTGGGAGAGCATCGTATTGATAGCCGCCATGATGCCCATGTCAACCGCCCTGGAGAAGACAGGGGCATCGGCAATGGTGTCGCAGTCGCTCGTGGACAGTCTGGGAAGCATGGGCCCCACGGCGCTCGTGGCAGGCATCTACTTCACCACATCCGTCATAACCATGTTCATCAGCAACACCGCCACGGCAGTGCTCATGGCTCCCATAGCCCTCGTGGCGGCACAGCAGATAGGCGTAAGCCCCTATGCCTTCCTCTTCGCCGTGACGCTCGGCGCAAGCATGTGCTTCGCGTCGCCGTTCTCCACACCGCCGAACGCACTCGTGATGAAGGCGGGAAACTACACGTTCATGGACTACGTCAAGGTGGGCCTGCCCCTGCAGGTCATCGTGGGAGTGGTCATGACATTCGTGCTGCCGCTGCTCTTCCCGTTCTGATGCAATTGTCCAATTGGAAAGAAGTTGCAAAAAAGCATGACTTTTCTTCGCATCACAACCGCAGCAAAATTAAATTTTATCAAAAATAACAGGATTAGCGGCAGATATTGGTTATTTATTCGTAACTTTACACGCACTTTGACCTGAGACGAGCGACCGGCGGCTGCCGGGTACACGTTCACACCATATTCATGCCATGCGCAAAGACACCGAAACGCCATTGCGGAAAGGCATTTTCTCGAGGCAGAGGGCATATCCACGCGGAAATAAAAAAAACAATATAAATGCATTTTAAATGGAAATACGAACCACCTACACCAGAACAGAAGAAAGATGCGGATAAACTGACAGAGGACACGAACATCAGTGCGCCGCTCGCGCTGATAATGGCTAAACGCGGAATAAAGGAGAAGGACGCCAAGAAATTCTTCCATCCGCAGCTGGGCGACCTGCTCGACCCTTTCCTCATGAAGGACATGGACAAGGCGGTGGAACGCCTGAACGAAGCCATGGGACGTAAGGAACGTATCATGGTGTATGGTGACTACGATGTGGACGGATGCACGGCCGTGGCATTGGTCTACAAATTCTTGCAACAGTATTACTCCAATATCGACTACTACATTCCCGACCGCTACGACGAGGGATATGGGGTGAGCCGCAAGGGCATCGAATACGCCCGGGAGACAGGAGTAAGCCTGATTATCATTCTCGACTGCGGAATCAAGGCGATAAGCGAAATACAATTCGCCAAGAGCATCGGCATCGACTTCATCATCTGCGACCATCATGTGCCGGACGACGAGATGCCGCCGGCTGCCGCCATCCTCAACCCAAAGAGGACCGACGACGAATACCCCTTCAAGCATCTGTGCGGATGCGGAGTGGGATTCAAGCTCATGCAGGCTTTCGCCAAGAACAACGGCATTCCGTTTGCAAGGCTCATACCGCTGCTCGACTTCTGTGCGGTAAGCATTGCGGCAGACATCGTGCCCGTGACGGGAGAGAACAGGATACTGGCATACCACGGACTGAAACAGCTCAACCAGAACCCAAACGTGGGACTGAAGGCTATCATCGACATCTGCGGACTCAACGGAAGGACGCTCTCGATGAGCGACATCGTGTTCAAGATCGGCCCGCGCATCAATGCTTCGGGCAGGATGGAGAACGGACGGGAGAGCGTGGACCTGCTTGTGGAGAAGGACTTCGGCGTGGCGCTCAACGAGGCGAAACACATCAACGAATACAACGAACAGCGGAAGGACATAGACAAGCAGATGACGGAGGAAGCCAACCTCATCGTGGAGCGGCTGGAAAGCCAGCAGAAACATTCGAGCATCGTGCTCTACGACGAGAACTGGAAGAAGGGCGTCATCGGCATCGTGGCCTCAAGGCTCACGGAGATATACGTAAGGCCGACCGTGGTTCTGACGCGCGACGGCGACCTGGCAACGGGTTCGGCACGCAGCGTGGCGGGCTTCGACATATACTCGGCTATAAAGAGCTGCCGCGACCTGCTGATGAATTTCGGCGGACATACGTATGCCGCCGGACTGACTCTGCGATGGGACGACGTGAAGGAGTTCCGCAGACGCTTCCAGCAGTATGTGGAGGAGCATATACGCCCCGAGCATACCGAGGCGACGCTCAACATCGACGCCGTAATAGACTTCAGGGACATCACGAAGAAGATGCACAGCGAACTGAAGAAGTTCGGCCCCTTCGGCCCCGGTAACCCGAAACCGCTCTTCTGCACGAAAGACGTATACGACTTCGGCACGAGCAAGGTGGTGGGCAGAGAGCAGGAGCACATCAAACTGGAGCTGGTTGACTCAAAGTCGAACAACGTGATGAACGGCATCGCCTTCGGACAGAGCGCATCGGCAAGATACATCAAGTCAAAGCGCAGCTTCGACATTGCATATACGATCGAAGACAACGTGTTCAAGCACAACGATGTGCAGCTGCAGATCGAGGACATCAGACCGAGCGAGTGAGCAATTACCAATGAGCGGTCGTCATTGACCGGCGATTGACTGCAAGGGATTGATTATCCGTTATGATTCATTGATAATCAAACCGGCTGCCAATGCTCCATGCCGGAAAGTATATCGTGACGGACGAAAAGGAGGAAAACGGTTTGGCAAATACACAGCAAGACAGATTCAAGGATATCCTGAAAGAATACTGGGGATATCCCGATTTCAGAGGAATACAAAGAGAAATCATCGAGAGCATCAGTCAAGGGAAAGACACCCTGGGACTGATGCCCACCGGCGGTGGCAAGTCTATCACATTCCAGGTGCCTGCCATCGCCATGGAGGGAGTGTGCATCGTTGTCACGCCGCTCATTGCCCTGATGAAGGATCAGGTGGAGCATCTGCGCCACAAGGGCGTGAAGGCATACGCCATATACAGCAGCATGCAAAGGGCGGAAATACTGAAGATTCTCGACAATGCCGTGCTCGGCGGCGTCACCTTGTTGTATGTATCGCCCGAAAGACTGTCAACCGAGCAATTTCTCATCAAACTGAAACACATGAAGGTGAGCTTCATCACCGTGGACGAAGCCCACTGCATCAGCCAATGGGGATATGACTTCCGGCCGTCGTATCTCGCAATATCCGAAATAAGAAAAGTAAAGCCCGAGGCTCCGGTGCTCGCACTGACAGCCACGGCAACGCCTGCCACGATAGACGACATACAGGACAAGCTCGGATTCAAGCAGAAGAACGTGTTCCGCATGAGCTTCGAACGCAAGAACCTGGCATATATCGTGAGGGAGACAAGCGACAAGAAGGAGCAGATGGTGCATATACTGGAATCCGTGGAAGGCAGCGCCATCGTATATGTATACAGCCGGCAGAAAACCAAGGAAATGGCGGAGTATCTGCAGCAGGCAGGCATCAGCGCCACATTCTACCACGCCGGACTGGAACACAGCGCGAGGGACGAGAGGCAGACGATGTGGCAGGAGGACAAAGTGAAGGTGATGGTGGCCACCAATGCCTTCGGCATGGGAATAGACAAGCCCGACGTGAGGGTGGTGATACATATCGACTGCCCCGACTCCATCGAGGCGTATTTCCAGGAGGCAGGACGTGCCGGACGAGACGGAAAGAAGGCATACGCCGTGATGCTCTACAGCGACAGAGACCGCGCCGTGCTCCACAACAGGCTTGCCGACAACTTCCCCGACAAGGACTACATCAAGACGGTTTACGAACATATCGCCTACTTCTTCCAGCTGGCCGTAGGCAGCGGATTCAACCACACCTTCGAATTCAACATCGAACAGTTCTGCATCTACTTCAAGCACTTCCCCATAAAGCTCGAGTCGGCACTCCACATTCTCGAGAAATCCGGCTACATAGAATACAAGGAGGACGGAGAGACACGGACAAGGATGATGTTCCTTGTGGACAGGGACGAACTCTACAGGCTGAACGAACTGTCGGAGAAGTACAACACCCTGATCATCACGCTGCTCAGATGCTACAGCGGGTTGTTCTCCGACTATGTCTGTATCGACGAGGGCATCATAGCAAAGCAATGCGACATAGACGAACGCGAGGTGTATATGATGCTCAAGGAACTGAACCGCAAGCATATCATCAGCTTCATTCCCAGGAAATCCACTCCCCGCATCAGATACACACAGAGCCGGGTGGAACAGAGCGAGCTCGTAATCCCGCAGAACGTCTACGAGCAGCGAAAGGACCTCTTCAGGGCAAGAATCGAAGCCGTAATAGACTACGCCGAGAACGAATACATCTGCCGCAGCAGACAGTTGCTAAGATATTTCGGCGAGAAGGAGACAAAGGATTGCGGACAATGCGACGTATGCATCAGCCACAAGAAGAAGACGAAAGAGGACAAACTGGAGCAGGAGCAGATACGCAGGGAGATTCTCAACCTCCTGGCCGACAAGAAGCCGCACAGCATCAGCGACCTCTACCAGCTGAAGCACGACACATACAAGGTGGACAGCGTATTGATGTATATGACATACGAGGAGGAGGTTTTCAACGACAACGGGAAAATCACCGTCTGACACACTGCACCACACCGACTTTTACCACAAAACCAGATAAAATCAACTATATGAAATCAACAGACAACAAGAAGACTGAATCAACAAACAAGATCGGCAGATACGGATTCCTGGCAGAACCGTTCCACTGCGACTTCTCCAAGAAGCTCTTCATGGGACACCTGGGCAACCATCTGCTCAATGCTGCCGACTTCCATTCCAACGACCGCGACTTCGGAATGAACTATCTGAACCCTATCCACAAGACATGGGTGCTCTCGCGCCTCGCCATAGAGATGACTGATATGCCGGCGGCATACGAGAAGTTCGACGTGGAGACATGGGTGGAAAGCGCCATGAGATACTTCACGAACAGGAACTTCCGCATCAGCAGTCCCGATGACAGCACGGTATACGGCTACGGCAGAAGTGTGTGGGCAATGATCGACACCGAAACCAGGCAGCCGCAGAACATCATGGAGATACGCGACGGGGAGATCATGCGCTACATCGATGCCGAGAAAGAATGTCCCATCGGTCCGCTCTCGCGGGTGAAGATGAGCAAGGACGCCGAACTGCTGCGCACCATCGACACCCATTACAGCGACGTGGACGTGAACGGGCATATCAACAGCGTGAAATACATCGAGCACGTGCTCGACCTCTTCCCCATAGACTGGTACAAGACCCACCGCATCAAGCGCTTCGACATTGCCTACGTGGCCGAGAGCCACTACGGCGACCAGCTCAAGTTCTACCGCGAGAAAGTGGACGACAACACATTCCACATAAGGATATGCAAGTCAAACAGCGAGACGGGTGATACGGAAGTGGTGAGAAGCATGGTAAGGTTTGACAGCTGAAAAGCATTGCTCCGCCAGGCGTGCGCCTACAGTGAGAAGTGTTTTTCACTATAGTGAGAAGTGTTTTTCACTATAGTGAGAAATGTTTTCCACTATAGTGAAAAATACTTTTCTCTACCGTGACACGACCAATGGAGCAGAACTTTCCGCCCGATGGATTGCAGCTTTGCAGCCTGGGCAGCCGTGGTTGGCGCTGCGGATAAAAATATATGGAATACTATGGGGTATAAAAAAAGCTCCAAATCAATATGACTTGAAGCTCTTTTGGAGGTACCTAGCAGAGTCGAACTGCTCTACACGGTTTTGCAGACCGTTACCTAACCGATCGGCCAAGGTACCATTTCTCATTTGCGAGTGCAAAGGTAGGGAATTTATTTATATCCACCAAACTTTTCGGCACAATTCTTTTAAATATTTATTTTTTATCCGCTTTTTCCTCGTTTTTATGTACGAATCCGGGGGTTGAACCCTTTGACGGAGCTGATTCCTGCTCTTCCCGTGAACCGGCCTTCGCCTTATGCTTACGGTTGGAACTGCAGCTGCCGTTGTGTCCGTGCTTCTTCAGCTCGGCGAGTGCGCATCCCGAACAGTCGCCACAGCTGCTTCCTGCCACGCCGCCCTGATTGGAGAAATACTTCCATATTCTGTATGAGGCATACATCAAAGCTGCCAGAATTGCTATATATACTATAATGAACTGTATCATAGATTACGTTGATTTAAAAATTGACAAATAATCATAATGCCTTGCGCAGCGAAGCGAGGTATTCGTCCACATTACCATCCGCCATCCGCTGCCACACGTCGCCGAGGATTGCCACGCCGCCAAAGCCCAGTTCCTTCACACGGGGGATATTCTCCAGCGTCACGCCCCCAAGGGCAATCACGCGGCGGTCTATCAGTCCGCTGTCTCTGGCGGCTGCCAACTGCCCGGGCCCGAAAGCCGCCATGTATCCCTGTTTGGAGATACTGTTGAATATCGGACTGAGCGTGAGATAATCACACTCCCCCTTGTAGCGGGAGATTTCCTCCAGACTGTGGCATGATCGCGACACGCTGCCCTCGTGGTTTGGCGGTGCCATTGGGTTGCGTCCGTTCAGATGCACCCCGCCGAGACCGTATTCACGGCACAGTCCGAAATTGTCGTGCACCACAATCCGCGGCAGCCATTCGCGGCTGATTCCGTCCAGCAGTCTTCTGCACTCCCCTATCTCTGCCCCCGGCTTTCGCAGATGCAGCCGGTCGAGGCCGTGACCGAAGAGTCTGTCGATAAAGTCTGCCTCGCCCTGAAGAAATTCAGGCGAGGTTATTACTATCCATTCCATCATTCAGCCAGTTTTATTCCGTTGCAGATTCCACGAGCCGACAGAACTTCTGCGTCTCGCCTATCGGGTTTCCGGCCGTAAGCACCGCACCGCTGACGGCCACTCCGCTCACGCCGGTCTCCATTATTGCCCTAACGTCGTCAGGCAAGATTCCGCCTATAGCCACCATCGGCAGCACGATTCCCCGCTGGCGCATACCGCGGATTATCTTCCTGTAGCCCTCGATGCCAAGCACGGGCGAGAGGTTCTTCTTGGTGGTGGTGAAGCGGAACGGGCCGCAGCCTATATAGTCTGCCCCAGCCCTGTAGAGGCGCTCCACGTCGTCAAGCGTGTTTGCCGTTCCACCTATTATATATTCAGGCCCCAGAATCCTGCGGGCCTCATCTATCGGCATGTCGTTCTTGCCGAGATGCACTCCGTCGGCTCCCGTCTGCCTTACGAGGTTTACCTTGTCATCGATGATGAACACGGCATGGTATTCCTCGCAGAGCGCCTTCACCTTTTTAGCCTCGGCGACAAACTCAGCGTCCGTCGCGTCCTTCATCCTCAGCTGTACCCAGCGGCAGCCGCCCTTCAGCGCCAGTTCTATACCGTCGGCATAGGCGTGGACACCGTTGCTGTGGCTGATGAACTGCAGCGCCATGCCTTCGAGACGCTTTGTAGGATGGGCGTCGTCGGCACTGCGGTAGAGATGTGTATGGCTGACGGGGCCGTGGCCCTTGCCCTGGCGTATGTCCTTGCCGTCAACGATGGCTCCGTGAAGATACTCCACGGCGTGGCCTACGGCAGCAAGCATCGTCTCCCCGCGGGCGAGCAGCGAGGCAATCGCCGACGAGAGGGTGCATCCCGTGCCGTGAGTGTTCATGGTTTCCACGGCGGCATTGCGGAACGAAGCCGCCAGTCGGCCGTCCACATAGAGTCTGTCCTCCTTCTCCTCGCCTTCCAGGTGTCCGCCCTTTATCAGCACCGCCCTGCATCCGAGCCGGCATATTGCCGCTGCGGCTGCGTCCATATCGGCGGCGCAGCGGATTGTCATTCCGGAGAGCCTTTCAGCTTCGGGTATGTTCGGGGTGAGGAGCGTAGCCAATGGCAGGAGTTCGCCCACGAATGTCTTCACGGCATCCTCGTCCATCAGGGCATGTCCGCTCGTAGACACCATGACTGGGTCCACCACGATGTTCTGCGGCTTGTATTCACGCAGGCATGCCGCCACCGCACGCATCACGCCGGCGTCGCCGAGCATCCCCACCTTCACGGCATCCACCACGAGGTCGCCCATAACGGCGCGTATCTGGCCCTCCACCGCCGCGGCGCTCACCGGTTCCACGGCGCTGACGCCCTGCGTATTCTGCGAGGTAACTGCTGTCACCGCCGACGCGGCATATACGCCGAGCGCCGTCATCGTCTTGATATCCGCCTGTATTCCGGCTCCGCCACAACTGTCGGAGCCTGCTATCGTAAGTGCTGTAATGTATCTCATTCCGTTTTTTCCTTTAGTCTGATGATTATATTCTGCAAAGTTACAAATTATTTTGGTACATCCGGGTTATGAGGCATAAATAACAGCCCCCGAACGGTCATCCGGGCCGTTTGGGGGCTTGTTCATGTATCATAGGGAGCGAAGAAGAGTCCCCCCCTCGCCTACTTTGTCAGTTTATACCATACCCATGCTATGTATGCCAGCACGAAAGGTATGGCCAGGCTGACGATGCTCATCGTCCTGAGGGTGAACTCTGATGATGAGGAATTATAGATTGTCAGAGACGACCCCATGTCTGCATAAGAGGGATAGTAAGGCGTGTTGTTGTAGCCAGCCACCCAGAACAGCGCCAGCACCACGAGAACCGTGCCCACACCCGAGAACCATATTCCCTTGCGGCTCTTACGGACCAGAGCTGCATAGACGGCATAAAGGACGAGGAGGGTTCCCGAAAGGAAGCATGAGAGCGCTGCGGGCATTGCCAGAAGATTGTCGAGATATTTGTGGTCCACCTGCCGGAACTCATGCAGTCCTGTCGTTTCATAACCGCTTGCCGTGAGCAATACTGCAACCGTGGCGAGGAACAGCACGACGAATACGGGAGCATTGACGAGAAGCTGTTTACGGTTCCAGTCGGCAGTCTGCCCGTCCTTCACCTGATTGAGGAACCAGAGGTTAGCCTGCACACGTGTGAGGAACAGCACCATCAATCCGAACATCACCACACGCCAATCCAGAAGCACCTCCAGTCCATGCCAGTCGCCCCACTGCGATATGACGGGAGCAGACGCGTCGGTGAGATTAGTCTTCTCCACAGTGAAGTCGCTGCCGAAGAAGAATGTGGCAACCGCTCCGCCAAGGAGCAGCGGCGCAAGGATGCCGTTGATGAAAAGAAAGATGTCATACACCCTGCGGCCAAGGATGTTTCCCTCGGCAGTGCGGTATTTGAAGCTCACCGCCTGCACTACGAATCCGAAGAGTATAAGCATCCATATCCAATAGGCTCCGCCGAAGGATGTGGAATAGAACAGCGGGAACGATGCGAAGAATGCTCCTCCAAAGGTGACAAGCACGGTGAAGGTGAGTTCCCAGCGGTGCGCGATGGAATACAACATCCCTTCACGCTGGTTCTCCTTCATCTGCGGTATCATCGACTGGCCTCCCTGCACGAAGAGCATGAAGACCAACAGTGCGCCTAAGACTGAAATCAAAAGCCACCAATATTCTTGTAAAAGCTGATAGTTCATGGTTATATGTTTTGGGGTTCAACAATTTCCGTCTGCCCGTCCACCGCTTCGGGACCTTTCTTTATCTGCTTTATCATTATATTGATTTCGGCACATAGAAGGACGGTGAACAACAAGCCGAAGATTATAAATGTGGTGACCACCTGGCCTACCGACAGACTTGAAACGGCTGCCTGTACCGGCATGATGTCCTGGATGGCCCATGGCTGGCGCCCCACTTCGGCTACAATCCAGCCACACTGGGAGCAGATGTATGTCAGAGGCAGGGTGAGAAGAGCCAGGACAGGGAAGACACTTATGCTCTTCCATCTGTAGCTCAGCCATTCGCGCCGCCTGAATGACAGATACACCGTTGCGGCGAGGAAGACCAACAGCCATCCGCCGACGGCAACCATGATATGGAAAGGATAGAACACCATGGCAACATTGGGGATTGCTTCCTTGACATCGTTGAAGTAACCGTAGCCAAAATACTTATAGTGCGGCTTCAGTGCCTTTTCCGCCGCTGCCATACCGGCGGCGTTGCCGGTCTTCTTTGCCTCATTGTATGCTGCAAGGGCCTTCCGGGCAGCCTTGCCGCGACTGATACGTTCGGCATACGGAACGGTATTGACCATCTTTCCGTCCACTACATCCTTTCCCTCAATGATGTCCTTGATGCCCGGGATGAAGGCATCGGCATCGTGGCGTCCGAGTATGCTCAAGCCCTTGGGGATGGCTATCTCAAACAGCATAGGCTCCTGATTGTCATTCCATTGCTTATCCGGATTCAGGATGCCGAAGCCGACAAGGGGAGTCCCCTCCTTGCCCTCATACAGTCCCTCCATGGCGGCAAGCTTCATTGGCTGAACCTTTGTCACCTCTACCGCACTGCCGTCGCCGGAGTACATGCACAACAGTATGCCGGCAAGCCCCACAGCGCCGCCCACCTTGATTGACCTGACGGCAAAGGCGACATGGCGCTTCCTGATAAGGAACCAACCGCTCACGCCGACGACGAAAGCGCCGGCAAGACACCATCCGCTGGTGACGGCATGGAAGAACTTGTTCACCGCGACGGGCGAGAGCGCCACATCCCGGAAGCTGACCATCACATTGCGCATCTGGTCGGCGGAAAACTCCATACCCACAGGATATTGCATCCATGAGTTGGCCACGAGAATCCACCATGCGCTCAGACTCGCACCGAAGGCCGTGAGCCAGGTGGCGGCAAGATGCTGGCCGGCGGAAAACTTCTTCCAGCCGAAGAACATCACGGCGAAGAACGTGCTTTCGCAGAAGAAGGCAAAGATGCCCTCTATGGCAAGCGGAGCTCCGAAGATATCGCCCACGAACCATGAATAATTGGAGAAATTGGTTCCGAATTCAAACTCCAGGATGATGCCCGTGGCTACTCCTATGGCGAAGTTCACTCCGAAGAGCGTCATCCAGAACTTGGTTAGATTCAGCCATTCCTGCTTGCGGGTGCGGTAATATACAGTCTCCATCACGGCAACTATTATTCCCAATCCCAATGTCAGCGGCACGAACAGCCAATGGTAACATGCGGTAAGGGCAAACTGTGCCCTCGACCATTCCACTACGTTGATTATATCCATACGCTTTTCTGATTAAGGTTTCGTCGTTATCAGATTTTCCCTCACTTTGTCCGCCTTCTCCCCGTCAGTGCCCGACAGGGCAGGCTGGAAGAAGAAGACACGGAGAACGGCAAATATTATGAAAAGCTTTATCAGGATGATGGCCCATAGCGTCCTGCCGACCGTCATCCCCCTGAAGCCTTCATAATAGAAAAGGAATATTTTCCGTAAGTTTCCCATATCCTTGTTTTTTTGTCGTTATGATAATCATGAGGCAAAGATACAATTCCTCCAACAGGCAGGCAAATGCAAATATCTATCCCATGATAGAGAATATCTTTTCTTTCAGGACATCGCCTCTCCACATCCATATACGAATGAAACATCAAACAAGACCTGCAGGATTGAGATATTATCCTTTCAGAACCTGCAGGATTGAAATATTATCCTTTCAAAACTTGCAGGATTGAAATATTATTCTTTCCTTTGCACCAAGAGAACTATCACGGGGTGCTGAGTGGACTCAGCTGAGATTATACCCATAGAACCTGATGCGGATAATGCCGCCGAAGGGAAAATGATATAACTTCATTATCTTCTACACAAAGCCCCTATTCCCAGACGGATGCGGAATCCGCCGAAACAAGGAATCAGGTTTTTTTTTCTGTTCTTGAAAGGCAACAGGAAGATAGAAGACAAGAATCCACAAAGCGCCGGAGAAGTGAGGTTGTCGCATTTGTTTAACAACCTAATTCAGGCAAATTATGAAAATCAGAATCAACAACAAGGAGACCGAAGTGGAAGCTTCCACCCTACTCGCCCTGGCGGAGGAGACAAAACTGCCCGAAAGGGGCATTGCCGTAGCCGTGAACAACCGTATGGTGCCGCGCACGGAATGGGCCGGAGCCACGATAAAGGAGGGAGACAATATAGTCATCATCAAGGCGGTATGCGGAGGATAACGCATCGGAGAGACTACAGATTCCAGAACTTCAATACACAACTATACATATTATAATATATATACAACTATACATACTATAAAACTATGGAGAAACTTATCATCGCAGGCCGCGAGTTCAACTCACGCCTGTTTTTAGGTACAGGAAAATTCAACAACAACGCCCTCATGGCCGAGGCAATCAAGGCTTCGGAGACTGAAATGGTGACGGTTGCCATGAAGCGCATCGAACTGAACGATGAGCACGACGACCTCCTGACGCACATCGTGCAGAACCCGAACATCCAGCTTATGCCCAACACCAGCGGAGTGCGCAATGCCGAAGAGGCCGTATTCGCCGCACAGATGGCACGCGAGGCTTTCGGCACCAACTGGCTGAAGCTCGAAATCCATCCGGACCCACGCTACCTGCTGCCCGACTCGGTGGAGACGCTGAAGGCGACGGAGGAACTCGTGAAGCAGGGATTCATCGTGCTGCCCTACTGCCAGGCCGACCCTACGCTCTGCAAACACCTGGAGGAGGCCGGAGCTGCCACAGTGATGCCGCTCGCCGCACCTATCGGAACAAACAAGGGACTGAGGATGAAGGATTTCCTGCAGATCATCATCGAGCAAGCCACAGTGCCAGTGGTGGTGGATGCCGGAATCGGAGCACCGAGCCATGCCGCCGAGGCAATGGAGATGGGAGCATCCGCCTGTCTGGTAAACACCGCAATCGCCGTAGCCGGCAACCCTGTGGAGATGGCAACGGCATTCAAGGAGGCCGTGGTATGCGGCAGACGCGCCTATGAGGCAGGACTCGGTGCCATCAGCGACTGTGCCGAGGCAAGCTCTCCTCTCACCGCCTTCCTGAACAAATAACAAGCAGCAACTTATCATCAACCAATATAAACGACATATACAATATTATGCCACAAGACAACAAAGCATACGCCAAGAGAGAAAAGGCGTATATGCAGGGCAAGCTCTTCCCTGAAATCAAAGTAGGAATGACAAAGGTCAACCTCACTCCCACCGTAGTTCGCGACGAGAAAGGACTGCCACACACGACCCCCAACGAGCCGGTCTATATCTACGACACAAGCGGCCCCTTCAGCGACCCCGACATCGAGATTGACCTCAAGAAAGGTCTGCCCCGCATCCGCCAGCAGTGGATCATCGACCGCGACGACACCGAGCAGCTTGCCGAAGTGACAAGCGAATACGGCAAACAGCGGCTCGCCGACCACTCGCTCGACAGTCTGCGCTTTGAACACATACAGCTGCCGCGCCGTGCCAAGGCGGGCAAGAACATCACGCAGATGGCATACGCCAAGGCGGGCATCATAACGCCGGAGATGGAATACGTTGCCATACGCGAGAACATGAACTGCGAGGAGCTCGGCATCAAGTCTGCCATCACGCCGGAATTCGTGCGCGACGAGATTGCGCGCGGCCGTGCGGTGCTCCCTGCCAACATAAACCACCCCGAAAGCGAGCCGATGATCATCGGCAGGAACTTCCTCGTGAAGATAAACACCAACATAGGCAACTCCGCCACCACATCGAGCATCGAGGAGGAAGTGGACAAGGCCGTATGGTCATGCAAATGGGGCGGCGACACGCTCATGGACCTCTCCACCGGCGACAATATCCACGAGACGCGCGAATGGATTGTGCGCAACTGTCCGGTGCCCGTAGGCACCGTGCCTATCTACCAGGCGCTGGAAAAAGTGAACGGCAAAGTGGAAGACCTCAACTGGGAGGTTTACCGCGATACGCTTATCGAGCAATGCGAGCAGGGAGTGGACTACTTCACTATCCATGCCGGAATCAGAAGACACAACGTGCATCTGGCAGACAAGCGTCTGTGCGGCATCGTAAGCCGCGGCGGAAGCATCATGAGCAAGTGGTGTCTCCTCCACGACCAGGAGAGCTTCCTCTATGAGCACTTCGACGACATCTGCGACATCGTGGCACAATACGACGTCGCCCTCTCGCTTGGCGACGGTCTGCGCCCAGGATGCATCGCCGACGCAAACGACGAGGCTCAGTTTGCCGAGCTCGACACTATGGGCGAACTCGTTCTGCGCGCATGGGACAAGAACGTGCAGGCATTCATCGAAGGTCCGGGCCACGTGCCGTTGCAGAAAATCAAGGAGAACATGGACCGCCAGCTTGACCACTGCCACGAGGCTCCGTTCTATACGCTCGGCCCGCTCGTGACCGACATCGCCCCCGGCTACGACCACATCACGTCGGCAATCGGCGCCACACAGATTGCATGGCTCGGCACGGCAATGCTCTGCTACGTGACACCGAAGGAGCATCTCGCACTGCCCAACAAGGAAGACGTGCGCACGGGAGTGGTGACATACAAAATTGCCGCCCACGCCGCCGACCTCGCCAAGGGACATCCCGGAGCTATGGTGCGCGACAACGCCCTGTCGAAGGCGCGCTTCGAGTTCCGCTGGAGAGACCAGTTCCATCTCTCGCTCGACCCGGACCTCGCACTCCAGTATTTCGAGGAGGCTGGCCATACAGACGGTGAATACTGCACGATGTGCGGTCCGAACTTCTGTGCCGCCAAGCTGACACACGACCTCAGAAAGTTCAAGAAATGACAGAAAGATACAACCGCCAGATCATGATTCCCGAGATCGGCGAGGAGGGCCAACAGAAGATACGCAAGGCTAAAGTCCTGTTGATAGGCGCCGGCGGACTGGGCTCTCCCATCGCAACCTATCTCACTGGAGCCGGAATCGGCAGGATAGGCATCATCGATGACGACGTGGTTGACATTACCAACCTCCACCGCCAAGTGCTCTACTCCGAAGAGCAGACCGGGCAGAAGAAAGCGGAATGTGCCCGCCAAAGGCTACGGCAGCTCAACAGCGAGGTGGAGATAGAGGCTTACCCCTACCGGCTGACCGCCGGGAATGCCGAGGAACTGATCCGGGATTACGACATCGTTGTGGACGGAATGGACAACTTCGCCACGCGCTACATCGTGAGCGACGTATGCCAGCGCCTCCACAAGCCATTCGTCTACGGCGCAATCCGTGCGATGGAAGGCCAGGTGTCCGTATTGTGCAAGGGGGAGCGAAATTACCGTTCCCTCTTCCCCGACGAGCAGGAGATGCTCCGCATGCCACACCCCGGCAAGGCGGTGCTGCCCACCACGCCAGCCGTAGTGGGCAGCGTGGAGGCATGCCAGGTATTGCTGCTTGCCGCCGGATTCGGTTCGCCGCTCATCGACAAGCTCTGGACCATAGACCTCGCAACCATGGAAAGCATGGTAATTGACTTATAAAAACAAAGAAAAAGGAATAATATGTTTTCAGATGAATTAAGCAAAATAAGTTGGCAGGAGACCACGGAACGCATCGCGAGCATGACCGCCACCGACGTGCGCCGCGCGCTCGGCAAGAGCCACTGCGACGTAAACGACTTCATGGCGCTGCTCTCGCCGGCAGCCGAGCCGTATCTTGAAGAGATGGCACGCCTCTCGCGCCACTACACGGAGGAACGCTTCGGCAAGACGATGTCGATGTTCATACCTCTTTATATAACAAACTCCTGCTCCAACTCATGCGTCTACTGCGGATTCCACCGCGAAAACCCCATGGCACGAACCATCCTCACCCCCGAGCAGATTGAGAATGAGTATAAGGCGATAAAGAAGCTCGCCCCGTTCGAGAACATACTTCTCGTAACGGGAGAGAACCCTGCAAAGGCCGGCACACCATATCTTGCCAAAGCGATAGACATTGCCAAAAAGTATTTCTCAAACATCAAGATTGAAGTGATGCCGCTCTCTACGGAGGACTACAGCACCCTCGTGGGCCACGGGCTCAACGGAGTAATCTGTTTCCAGGAGACCTACCACCGAGAGAACTACAAGCTCTATCATCCAAGGGGAATGAAGAGCCGTTTTGAATGGCGCTGCGACGGTTTCGACCGAATGGGACAGGCTGGCGTACACTCCATCGGAATGGGCGTACTGATAGGACTCGAAAAGGAATGGCGCACCGACGTAGTTATGATGGCATACCATCTGAGGTATCTGCAGAAGCACTATTGGCGCACGAAATACAGCGTGAACTTCCCGCGTATGCGACCGGCGCAGAACGAAGGCTTCCAGCCTAACTGCTATATGACCGACCGCCAGCTGGCACAAGCCACATTCGCCATGCGCATCTTCGACCACGACGTTGACATTTCATATTCAACCCGTGAGCCGGCTTTCATCCGCGACAACATGGCTACGCTCGGCGTAACCACCATGTCTGCCGAATCTAAGGTGAACCCCGGCGGCTACCACACCTATCCGCAGGCACTGGAGCAGTTCAGCGTAAGCGACGAGCGCACTGCAAAGGAAATCGACAAGCGTCTGCGCGAACTGGGACGCGAACCGGTATGGAAAGACTGGGACGCATCCTTCGACCTCTTCAATCCGTTGAAGAAGAACGCATAAGACAGGAAAAGACAACAAAGCAGAAAGACAGGAGAAACATAAAGGAAAATGCTTTCTCCTGTCTTTTTCATTATACAGCCGCAGAAGCCTGATTAACCAACATTAACCAACTTGTTTTCTTCATGTCAGCCTCAATACTTAACTTTGCGACAAGAAACATAATGACAACAAACAAATTATCATGACCATGACAACGAACGAAACTATAAAATGTCTCATGACACGCCGTAGCGTGCGCGGTTTTGACCCTGAACGCATGCCGAGTGATGAACTTATCAAAGAGGTTGTAACTGCCGGCGAATATGCTCCTACCGGCAGGGGGATGCAGTCGCCACGGATAGTGGTAGTAACCAACAAAGCCGTGCGCGACCGTCTGTCCAGACTTAACGCCGAAGTGATGGGCACCACTTCCGACCCATTCTATGGGGCACCCGTCATCCTGCTCGTGCTTGCCGACAAGGAGCGCCCCACCTATCTCTACGACGGTTCCCTCGTGATGGGCAATCTGATGAACGCCGCCCATTCCCTCGGACTGGGCAGCTGCTGGATTCATCGCGCCAAGGAGATATTCTCTTCCGCCGAAGGCAAGGCGATGCTCAAGGAATGGGGAATAGAAGGCGACTACGAAGGCATCGGCCACGTCGCCCTTGGCTATGCGCTGAACGAACCGGCAGAGGCAAAGCCGCGCAAAAAGGATTATGACGTGTGGGTAAGATAGGCAAGAATCCATAATCAGCAAGAAAGCCCATGGACGGATGAAATCCGAGAGAAACATCCGTTTTATTTGCCGCTTCAACGGATTATTCGTATATTTGCGACGTAACAAGCCAAAAAACATGGAAGAATCAAAGCTCACAGAAGGTCAGATCAGATTCATGACAAACTGCCGCATAAAAGATATTACATCATATCTTATGCAAGACTTCAAGTATTCGCTCGAAGAAGCACTCGACTGTATCTACAACTCAAGCCTATACGAAAAGCTGACAGACACAGCTACGGGACTTTACTATCAAAGTTCGGCATACAACTATGAACTCTTGAAGAATGAAATAAGATTTGGGAAACTTGGATGATTATGGGGTGACAAGGAAAGATGAATTCTTAAATCGGCGAAGCCGACAATTCTTCATTCTTCATTCTTCATTCGATTTACCCTCACACCCTCACACTAACCCTCACCACTGAAACCCCGATGAACAGGGCGTTTCAGCCAGATTGTGAGGGTGTGAGAGTAAGAAAATAAAAAAAATATTTATCTTAAAAAACTCCCCTTCCTACTGGAGGAAGAGGAGTTGATATGGTTATTCGGTTATGAGTATTGCTCTTTTTACATAAACCGGACGAACTGGTAGATGATTCTTTCTTTTGTAATCCTCTCGCTTTACAACGATTTTACCAGTTTCATCGTCTCTTTCAAAATACAAACACTTAGCCATTGTCGGGTTGCTTTCCACTACAGCACTTGTCCATCGCCGGCCTTCTTTTACACCTATAGTGCTGTATCCGAAGAAGATGTAGTTGTTGTTGATTTTAGATACGAACATCACGCCCGGCCATCCGTTGAGTGTAGACTCCGTAACCGTACAGTTATCGATCAATTCCTGCATTTCGTTCCATGTCGGGTATCTCCATCCTTCTCCAAGTCGCAGATAGGCTACATCATCTTCTTTCTCAAGGAAATATCTCTTGTCACGGCTATCGTACTTCGTGTATTGTCCCTCTACAATGTCATCGAAGTAATAATATTCGTAATTCCACTTTGTCCAGGTCTCGCCCCAACAGTAACGGTCGCCATACTTTTCAGGACTTGTTTCGCCAAGGTCGCATTTTGCCCACTTTATACCGCTTGGCAAGCCGAGGTCAACATACTCCATGGTTTCCTTAGCCGTGCTTACGCCGGAGTTAAGCTTCAGTTCTTCAATCTTCCTGACAATCTCCGCCATAGCGTCCGTTTCGCTCTTGCTGCCGTCTTTCACAGCCTGCAGCAGATTGATGATTTCCGTATTGATGGCAGTGATTTTCAGTCCGTAGTCCGGCATTGCCTTGATTGCCTGTTCGATGGCGGCGAGTTTGTTGCCGTTGTTGGAAATGGCACTTTGGATGCTCTCGAGTATGGCAAGCTTTTCGGTGAGCGTTGCGTTCATATCCTTCATTGCCTGCTCTATTGCCTTGAGCTGCTCGGAATAGTCGGGCATTGCCTTGATGGCGGTCTCGATGGCGGCGAGCTTTTCGGAGTAGTCGGGCAGACTGGTGATTGCCTTGATGAGGAGTTCCATCTTGGCATCGAAGCTGCTGGTCTGGTCCTTGATAACTTGCTCTATAAGCGCCAGCTTGTCTTTCAAGGCGATGGTCTGCTCCTTCATAGCAGCCTCGATTGCTCCGAGCTTCACTTCGAGCGTGGTGTTCAGGTTGGAGAGGATGCCCTTGATGAGATCCATCTTCGCCTCCATGGATATGGTCTGCTCTCTGAGGGCTGCCTGGATGGCACCGAGCTTGGTCTCGAGCGTGGTGTTCAAGCTGCTGATTACCTGCTCTATGAGCGCCAGCTTGCTCTCCATGGAGAGGGTCTGCGCCCTCATGGCAGCCTCGATGGCGGCGAGCTTGGTCTCAAGGGTGTTGTTGACGGATGTGATGGCTTCCATGATGGTCTGGAGCTTGGTCTGCTGGTCGGCATTCATCTGGTCGATGGCTGCCACGAGCTTGGCTATCGCCTGCTCATTGCTGAGCGAACTGTTGTTGATGGCGTCCACCACCTTGGTGAAGTCGTTGATCACGGTGACCTTCATCTCGTAGTCTATCTCGGGAGCGTTCTCCTGACAGGAGCTGAAGAACGTCGGTGTTGCCAGCAGCATTGCAGCGGCCAACACGATTGATTTGAATGTTCTCATAGTTATTCCTTTTTTTGTTATTCCTTGACTGTTATTGTCACACGGCGGCCTTCGTAGTTCCTCTTGCCGTTTCTGGCTCCGACGGCAGTCTGCGGATGCAGGTCTTCGGGGGCGAAGCCCTCCTTGCGCAATATCTTCACCACCCGCTTCATGCGGCGCTCGGAGAGAGTCTGGTTGTATCTGGCAGTGCCCGGTGTGCTTGCCTCGGCGAGGATGGCGAGCTTCCTGCCCTTCATGCTGCGGGCGAACGAGCGCAGACGGTCTGTCTCCTCACGGCTCATGCTGGAGCTGTTGTGGGCAAACTGCACGTAGTGCTCGGGGGCTTTTGCCACGGCTTTCTTGCTTTCACGGCAGTCGTCGAGCTGGCGCTGCAGGTCGCTGTTCTGCTGCTCCGCCTTCTGCCGGAGGGCAGCTTCGCGGTCGGCGCGAGCCTTTTCGGCTTCAGCCTCCTGGCGCAGGGTGTTGGCGCGGTCGTTGAGAGTGGCTATCTCTCCGGCATAAAACTCGCGCAGCTTGCTCGCACGGCTCCTCACGAAGTTGTAGCGCACTGTGGCAAGGGCATAGATGAGGTTCTTGGGTGCCACCTCCTTGCGATTGAGCAGCCAGTCCATCTCGCCCTTCAGCCCCAGGGTGAACCGTCGGCTCACGTCGGCCTCGATGTGGAGCGTGGCGGGGATGAAGAGCTTGTTGAACTTCTCGTGGCGGTTGGCTGTCGCCACCCTTCCTACGATGGTCACCGTGGCGTCGTTGCTGATGTTCAGGTCGCCGAACACCGGTGTGGTGGTCTCGCCTTCGGTGATGGTGTTGCCCACCCATATACCGTATTCGTTGCCGCGGGCGAAGGTTCCTCCCAGGCCCGTGCCCAGCCAGATGTTAAGCCACTGGGGCTTGCGGTTGGGCCATAGCTCCATGAAGTTGAACTGCACGCCGAGCTTCACGTTGTGGGTGTTGATTACGTAGTTGCCATAGGTCTTGGCAGGCGATGTCTCGGTGTTGAGCGCCGAGAAGCGCTGCTCGCGGCGGTAGCGCGACCATATATAGTCAGCTCCTACGCGAATCCACGGACGAATGGTGAAGTCTACGCCGCCGCCCACGGCGGGCGACAGCTTGTAGCTCTTCTTTGCGTCCAGGTTCTGATACCACACGCCGGTTGCCCATGAGAGTCCGCCCTGGGCGTAGACGCTCCATGTACGGGTGCGAAGTTCCTTGTTGGTGTCGCGCGGCGGATCAGCGATGCCCTCGCCCACGGTCTGCGCCTGAGCGCCTACCGTCAGGAGCGATGTAAGCAATACGCTGAGCCCTGTTCTTGCCCATCTGCCAGTTGATAGCGTAATGAGCGGCTTGTTCTGTATTGTGTTCATACTTAATTCCTTTCTTGAAAATTATCTTTTATCAGACTCTTATTTATTTGAGTAGAGGTCGAATACCGGTCGTACCACGATACCAAATACACGGCGCGTAGATGCAAACCATGGATACTTGACACTTCCGTCTGATTCAGCAAAGAAAGACCATGTCAGCGCTACTGCCTCTCGGTATTTATCGTCATCTGGCAATTTCTCAGCCGGATATAAATTAGCTGTAGTATAGTAGGTGTTGTTCTTGTCATTATGACTATACCCTCCAGCAAATTCGAAACCACCGGTCATCGGTAGAATGATAGAGTTTCCGTTTGGTCCTGTCACTTTCCATCGTGCAATGGTTTTCGTCTGCGACGGATTCATTATCTCTGGAAGTGTGATAGTAACGGCTTGCCAATTACACTCGTCAAGCAGCTCTTTCCAGTCTTCTTGTGTAGGAATGCGATAGCCTACACCTAAATTAACTCTTGCAGCATCGTCGTCGGGATCAATCACCGTTTTGCCGTCTTCCGCATTATACTTTTTTATTCTCTTTAATTTATAGTCAGCCCATTTATAATGCTTGTAAGTTTCCGCACTATATTTCTTCTTGGTGGAAATCTCTGCCCAGGCATAGTAATCGCCAAGTTTTGTAGGATCAGTTGTACCCAAATTGCACTTAGCCCACAGCAGTCCGCTTGCCAATCCAAGGTCAACACAATTGTTAGGAACCGGCACGCCAGGACCCTTAACCGGACGAACAGATATTCCGTCAGGACGACGTTTGCCATAACGGCCAATGCGGTCCTGCTGGAAAGCAAAGGTCCAAGCATTATATACCATGTTGTCTATACGACGAAGGTTCGTCATGCATACAGCTACTTCTTCGTCATCAGAGATGGATCTGGTTTGTGGCTTGTCACTCCTCTTAAAGCCGGCGCAAGGGATAAAGACAGACTTTCCGTTCTTCTTGCTCGTTATCTGATAGCCCGCAACACCGTTAAGCGTTGTTTTCTTGATTGTGGTTAATTTCTGATTGGTCAATTCTCTGAAATCAGCCAGGCTCGGTGTGCGCCAGCCTTTTCCTAAATTCTGTATCACGGCATCGTCTTCGTCTTCAAGCGTCAGCTTGCCGTCTTCATTGTTATACTTGGTGAATCCCAGGCTGGAAGCACCCTCCTTATACCACTTATGGTTGGGATAGGTGTATTCCTGCTTAGGCTTTGTTTCGCCCCAAGCGTAATAGTCGCCATACTGTTCTGGAGAAGAAGCACCGAGGTTGCACTTTGCCCACAGGTTGCCGCTCGGCAAACCGAGGTCTACAAACTCTACAGAGTCTTCAATACCGGCAGCCGCTTTAAGCTTTTCAATCTTCTTGGCTATCTCGTCCAAGGCAGCCTTCTGGCTCTTCTTGCCGTCCGTCACTGCCTTCACGAGGTTGGCAATCTCTGTCTTGATATTATTGAAGGCATCGGTATAGTCCGGCATGTCCCCGATTGCCTTGCCTATTGCCTCCAGCTTCTTGCCGTTGTCGGAGATGGCACTTTGGATGCTCTCGAGTATGGCAAGCTTTTCGGTGAGCGTGGTGTTCATATCCTTCATTGCCTTCTCTATTGCCTTGAGCTGCTCGGAGTAGTCGGGCATTGCCTTGAGGGCGGTCTCGATGGCGGCGAGCTTTTCGGAGTAGTCTGGCAGACTGGTGATTGCCTTGATGATGAGTTCCATCTTGGCGTTAAAGCTGGTGGTCTGGTCCTTTACGGCTTGCTCGATGAGCGCCAGCTTCTCTGACAGGACGATGGACTGCTCCTTCATTGTGGCCTCGATGGCACCGAGCTTCACTTCGAGCGTGGTGTTCAGGTCGGAGAGGATGCCTCTGATGAGATCCATCTTCGCCTCCATGGAGATGGTCTGCTCCTTCAAGGCAGCCTCGATGGCACCGATCTTCACATCAAGTGTTGTGTTCACATTGCTGAGCACCTGCTCTATGAGCGCAAGCTTGTTCTCCATGGACAGGGTCTGCGCCTTCATGGCAGCCTCGATGGCGGCGAGCTTGGCATTGAGCGTGTTGTTGACAGACGTGATGGCCTCCATGATGACCTGGAGCTTGGTCTGCTGGTCGGCATTCATTTTGTCGATAGCAGACACGAGCATGTTTATCGCCTGCTCGTTTCTGAGTGTTCCGTTGTTTATGGCTTCCACCACCTTGGTGAAGTCGTTTGCCACGGTCACTTCCATCCTATACTTCAGTAGGGTGCCGTCCTCCTCGCAGGAGCTGAAGAACAGCGGCGTAGCCAGCAGCATCGCACCAGCTAACAAAATGGATTTTAATGTACTCATAGTCTTATTGTTTTGGGTTATTGTTATTTTGAGTTGACAAGCTTATTCAGAGTAAACTCCTCAGCCACCGCAGTAATGTGCATCTTCGTGGCTTGGCGTCGGGAGGCGGATTGCTGCATTGCGCCACTTCCCCTCTGCCCACCTCGCGATGGTCAATCTCCTCGTTTATCATCTCACGGATGGTGTCGAGCAGCTGGGTGCGGTCGTCAAGAAGCTGCTGCGCCTCATTCTTCTTGCTGCTCCGGTCGTCATGCCGTATGCTGTCGTATGTATGTCCCATAGTCGTAAGGTTTTTGTTTTTATGATATGTCGTTATACATTATTATATTATATGTAATACATTATTATATTGTATGAAATATGTCGTATCAATTGATTCCCGGTTGTCCTTTATGTTGATGCTGCAAATTTACATGTAAATCCACTTTAGCGTCTTGTGACTATCGGACAGAAATATGTGATAATCGGACTTTCTGCATATCAAAGTATTGTTCCAATCGGACATCAAAACCGTATAACAATCTGATTTCCAAAAAGAAAGCATGAACACAAGGCATTATCAGCAATTCCATGAACATCACTCCCCTCCAAACAATGGGGAAGGCCGAGGGAGAGTTTTTTTTCATGATTTGTTTCACTTTTACAACATAATCACTATATTTGCAGACACAACCTGAATCATATCAAAAACTTGAAACCTATGAACACTCCACGATGCTATGACACCGCCCTATGGTGGAACCTTATGACGATATGCCTGCTGCTGGTTTCCTGCGGACAGAAACCGGCGAGGATATCCCCTGCCGAACGAAAGGCACTGAACAGCACCATCTCCTCCTCGCACAATATCGACACGCTGTCCATGATGCAGAAGCGCATGGAGAAGGAGGGCAACATGCTGGGCAGCATCATCGCCTACAGACTGATGGGCAAGGAGATGCGCGACGACAGCCAGTTTGACAATGCACTGCGCCTGCACAGCGAGGGACTGAAACAGGCGGAGGCCATCGGCGACACGCTGGAGATGGTGCAGGCGCTCAACAACATCGGTACTGACTACCGCCGCATGGGAGTGCTCGACCTGGCGCAGAACTATCATTACCGTGCTTGGACGATAAGCAAGGTATGTCAGGACACTTCGTATGACGCAAGGAAAAGCCGGGTGGTATCGCTGAACGGACTGGGCAACATATATCTCACCTTGGGCAACTACGAACGTGCCGACAGCGCCTTGCGACTGGCTCTGGAGGGCGAGAAGGACCTGCACAGCGAACTGGGGCAGGCTATCAACTACGCCAATATCGGCTCCATATTCAGACATCGCGGCATGAGGGATTCGGCATGGGTGTATTTCCGCAAGTCGATGGAGATGAACCGCCGCATAGACAATACGCTCGGCATATCGCTCTGTCATACCGACTTCGGGTCGATGTATGAGCGCGAACACCAATACGACAAGGCGATAGCCGAATACGAAAAAGCATACGAGCTGATGAAAGCCTCGGACGACAAATGGCACATGCTCAACTCGCTCATCGCCCTGGCAGGTGTGAACATGGCCACGGGCAACGAGAGCAAGGCGATGCTGCATCTCGCAAAAGCCAAGGGAGTGGCAGAAGAAATAAAGTCGCATGAGCATCTGGCGGAGATATACAACCTATACTATAAGCACTACAAACGCTCGGGCGACTACGGCGCTGCCCTCGCCTCACACGAGAAAGCCACAGCCATGCGCGACAGCGTGGTGGACATGGAGAAGATGAACCGCATACAGAACGCCGGACTGCTCATCGAGCGCAACCAGCAGGAAAGGGCGGTGAGCGAGGCGCACCTGAATCTCAAAAGCGAAAGGTCAGCACGCTTTCTTATCAGCGTGGTCTCCATCATCGTGGTGGTAATACTGGTGGGCGCACTGGCTGTATTCTTCTTTGCGCAGCGCATCCATCGCCGCAACCATCTGGCGCTGAAACGCCTTGCCGAGATGCGCGAGACTTTCTTCACCAACATCACGCATGAGTTCAGAACGCCTCTCACCGTAATCCTCGGACTGAGCCAGAAGCTACAGAAGAACGGACAGGAAGAGGTGAAGGACTCTGCGCAGACCATCGAACGGCAGGGGAAAGGACTCCTGGCACTCATCAACCAGCTGCTCGACATATCGAAGATAAAGTCGCAGGTGGGCAGTCTGGACTGGCGGAACGGCAGCATCACCACATACGCCACAATGATTGTGGATACATACCGCGACTATGCCCGAACAAAGAACATTGAATTGCAGTTTTATGCCAAGGAAGCGGTGACGATGGACTTCGTGCCAGACTACGTAAGCAAGGTATTAAACAATCTGATATCAAACGCCTTGAAGTTCACTCCGGAGTATGGCAGGATTAACGTGACGATGTGGCGCAAGGAGGACATTCTATACATGGAAGTGAGCGACACGGGGGAAGGCATGGACAAGGAGACGGCAGACAACGTGTTCAAACCTTTCTATCAGGGTGAGACAGCGTCGAAACACATCGGAACGGGTGTGGGGCTGGCGCTCGTAAAGCAGGTGATAGATGCGGTAAACGGAAAGATAAGCGTGGAGAGCAAAGTGGGCGAAGGCACCACATTCCACATGGAAATGCCGATAAGCAACGCATGCAACAACAAATTGGGCGAAAACATGGTGGCAGACGACATGCCGAAGATGCCTGAGGAGGAAAAGGCGCTTGCCGACAGCGACGCCGCAGACGACCAATGCACGGTGCTCATAATAGAGGACAACCGCGACATCGCGGCATACATAGGCGGTCTGCTGCATGACAGATACAGCGTGGCTTACGCCGTGAACGGAGAGGACGCACTGCAGAAGGCAATCGACATAGTGCCCGACCTGATCATCACTGACCTGATGATGCCGGGCATGGACGGACTGGAACTGTGCCGCCGAGTGAGGGCAGACAACGTGGTGAACCATATACCGATAGTAATCGTTACGGCGAAGATTTCGGAACAGGAGCGCATTGCCGGCATCGAGGCTGGTGCCGACGCTTATCTCGCCAAGCCGTTCAATGCAGACGAACTGCTCACCGTGGTGGAACGGCTGCTCGACCGCCAGCGCTCACTGCGCAGCAAGTTCAGCGCCAGCATCGATGCCAACGGCAATATCGCCACCAGTGGCAACAAAGACTCCAATAACAACAAGGACTCCAACGGCAACGGGGACAAGGAAGAAGAGGCTGTGAGGCTCACGGATGCCGAGCGCCGCTTCCTGTCCAAGACCATAGACCACATCTATCTGCTGCTTGACAAGCAAAAACTCGATGTCAGCACACTGGCAGACAAGCTCTGCATGAGTCCGCGGCAGTTCCACCGCAAGATAGTGGCGCTCACAGGCTGTTCGCCGGCTTCGTTCATGCTGAAGATAAAGATGAAGCGCGCACGCCATCTGCTCGAGAACGACACAAAGATGAGTATTGACGAAATAGCCTCACGCTGCGGCTTTGAACACACCTCCAGCTTCTACCACGCCTTCCGCAAAGCTTATGGCGTGACGCCGAAGGATGTGAGAAGAGAAATGGGGGCTGGGTGAAAAGCATTGCTATTTGTTTCCCTTTGCCCTGTTATGTGTTCTGCAGAGCATTTGGCAGTTGCTTTCATCTGTGGCTCCTCCATTGCTCCATGCCTGAACGTGGTCGGCATCCATTTCTGCAAGTCTCCATATTTTTTCTTTGTTTGCGTCATGACCGATAGCACACAAGGGACAGTTGCTAATATGCTTTTCCCTGGCCTCGGCAGTCTGCCGGTTATAGACCCTACGCTTAATGTTGTCGTCGAAGACACGAACATTGAGAAGCCTTGTGTCCGTGCAACCGCCAAGAACATACTCGAAGATATTCTTCTTGTCGCCGACACACGGGTCGTCATACAGTTCCTTTACCTTCTCTGACACTTCAACATGGTTATACGGCATAGTATGGAATCTTTCGTACAATTCTCCCCAGTTCAGTCCTCTCATCTTAGGATAGACGTCATCAAAGGTCTGCTCAATCCAGGATATAACATCATTGAAGTATAGCTTCAGTTCGTTGATATCAGCATCACGGCGATGCTCCTGCATATATTCTTTGATATTTCCATGGCTCACCCAGTTTAGGGCTTCCTGCAGGAACTCCTGTCTGTTGGCAGAACCGGATATATAGCATCCCCATTTCTGCACGCGGGCATCTTCCTTATTACTGAATTCCTTGCGGGCTGCGCTGACAAACGGTCCGGAATAGACGGCATTCAGCTTCTCCTGGTCGTTGAGGCGGATGCCACCGATATTGATGATTTCAAACCATTCCTTGATTTCCGCTTCCGTACCTTCGCAGATATAAGCCAGGAGTTTTGTATTTTCTATCAGCTCTTTGTCTTCCTCATTAAGGGCATCAAACTTATATGGTATGTCGCCTTTCATAATGGAGAACTTGCCGATTAAATATCTGCCAAGACTCGTTATGCGCTGCTGTCCGTCGAGAACCTCCAACCGTCCGTCCGGCAGCTTGTTGAAATACAGCAGACCCAACGGATACTTATGCAAGACGGAGTTTATTACCGCAGCCTCCGCCCTACTGTTATTCTCGCTATACAGATAGTTGCGCTGGTATTCCGGCTGTATCGTCAGCTTGCCAGCCAAGCCATACAAGCCTTTGCAGTCGATGTCGCTGTAAGTGAATCCTTCACACAGCTTCTTCACAGTATATGTTTGTAATTCTGCTTCCATAATGTTATTGTTTTTTGCGGATTAGGATACGGGCATATGTCTGTATATAACAGCCTCCACCAACCATATAATAAACGTCCCCGTCCAAAGGTTTGTCTAATTTTATAACAGGTCCATCATTTAGTTTTGTAACAACAGCCTTCGTGCCATTTTTGTTTACTTGTATTTGCTTTGGATAAGTTTTATTTGCCATTCCAAACCAGGTTTTTGTTATGCCAACAATTTCAAATTGCTCAGGACAATATTTAGCTAAAAAAGATATTGGTACACCCATCATATCATTACAATCTTTAGGAATAGCATCAGTAAATGGTACTTCTATTGCATCATAGTTGTCGTAACGTTTATAGCCAACACTCTTTATTTCCTTATGTCTGCTATACTTTATATTGTCAGCCATTGTCATAAGTTTTAAAGGAACATGTCTATGACCATGATCTATATTGGTAAACCAGCAACAATTACGGAATTTTACAAGACCAGAGTCTTTATTGTATACTCCATTGGCATAATCACGACTTTCTGGCGATCTAAAGAAAGCATTTCCACCACTGAAACCTTTACCTATCCACATTTCATTATCCTTTATCAGGGGAAAGACCTCTTTGTATGTAATTGCATTCATATTGCCAATAATAATGAATTGCTTTTTAGCTTCAACTATCCATGCGAGGAATTCCCTGAAAAGCGAAAACGGAGGATTCGTAACAATTATATCAGCCTCATCCCTCAGTTTTTTCACTTCTTCACTTCTAAAATCCCCGTCCCCTTCAAGATAATCCCATTGCAAATCATCTATATTTATTATGCCGTCTCCTGTTGTATCATCAGTAAGGACAAAAAATTTTCCATGTGTCTTGGTCTTGTCCTTATCAAATTTTGGCGATTGCGTTTCAAAAAGCGATAACTGAAAACCTGCCTTGTAACTTTTGCTTTCCAATGCATAGCTTGTAGAAATAAGTTTCTTCAGCCCGAGGCTCTCAAAGTTCTGCGCAAAATACTTCGTGAAGTTACTCCATTCCGGATCGTCACAAGGAAGCAATACCGTTTTACCACGAAACACATCCGGATTATAATCAAGATATGCCTCCATCTCTGACTCTATATCATAGAATTGGGTATAAAATTCATCTTGTTTTGCCGTCTTAGCATCTGATAATGTACTATTTGCCATAAGTTTTGATTGATAGTTGTTTTTGCACCCAACTATCAATCCGCCAAGACGCAACAAGATACGACAAGACATAAAAAAAGCGTGATGCCTCTTATCGCGTTTAGCACGGGGCGGCGTCGGATGGAGCCCCGGGTTCCTCTAAGAATGCACCACGCTCTATGGCGTGTGCATCGCTGTTTGAGGAACAAGAGGTCACTATACGAGCCACCTGTCACATATTATTTCCGTGCTTGTTATTCCATATAGAGTTTCCGACGCTCTTGGCTAAACGCGAAATAATAGCGAATGCTTTGTTTTTACCACAATGTCTGGATATTTCTCTCCGTAAGAAAAGAAATCCATCGCAAAGTTACAAAATTACATCGAAAGAATTATACTTATGCAAGAAAATATTTTCCATCCATACATATAAATATTATCTTTGCATAAATAAAAACAGATACAAACTATGATTATAGAGGAAATACTGAAATACAACCGGGAGTTCGTGGAGAAGAAAGGATACGAGAGATTCCTGACAAGCAAATATCCAGACAAGAAGCTCGCCATACTGTCATGTATGGACACAAGACTAACGGAACTGCTGCCTGCCGCCTTAGGAATAAAGAACGGTGACGCAAAACTGATTAAGAATGCCGGAGGACTGGTCATCAGTCCGTTCGACTCCGCCATGAGAAGCATCCTCGTGGCTATATACGAGCTGCACGTGGAGGAGATAATGGTTATCGCACACTCCAACTGCGGCGCATGCCACATGAACGGCAAGGCGATGAAGCAGGCTATGGTGGAACGAGGCATACGACAGGACGTAATAGATACCGTGGCAAAGTGTGGCATCGACCTTGACCATTGGCTCGAAGGATTCCACGACACGGAGGACTCCGTGCGCAACACGGTAGACGTAATAACCCACCATCCACTCGTGCCGACAGACATCAATGTGCACGGATATATCATCGACTCGGAGACTGGCGCCCTGACAGAAGTGAAATAACTGACGAGAAAAAACGGATATTGTTTATGATTGAACCAAAAAAACATTATCTTTGCATAAGATAAGCTGCACCTCAGCATAATATCCAAGCAAGCTTGATATTCTGCGTTCGGTTTGCATTATCTTTGCATAAGATAAGCTGCACCTCAGCATAACTCACCAAAAGACTACGATTATGGCAAAATTCATAAACCCATTCACTGACATTGGATTCAAGAGAATCTTCGGGCAGGAAATATCCAAGCCGTTGATTATTGATTTCCTGAACAGCCTGTTTCTTGGCGAGAAACACATCACAAACATTACGTTTCTTGACAAGGAGCAGCCGGCTCTCTTTGAAGATGACCGTTCGCTTATCTACGACATATACTGCGAAACAGACCAAAAGGAAAACATTATCGTAGAAATGCAAAACAAGTCACAGCCTTATTTCAAGAACAGAAGCATATACTATGTTTCTGAAGCAATAGCCAGACAAGGCGAGAAGGGGTCTGGATGGAAATACCATATTGATGCAGTATATCTTGTGGCATTCCTGAATTTCTGCCCGATGGATTTCAAGAAGAAATTCAGAACAGATGCAGAAATGAAAGACAGGGAAAGCAATGAGACATTCTCTGACAAAATGAGAATGACTTTCATGCAGCTACCTCTTTTCACAAAGGAAGCCGATGAGTGTGAAACAGATTTTGAAAAATGGATTTACGTTCTAAAGAATATGGAAACATTAACAAGACTACCATGGGCTGCTAAAAGCTCTGTATTCAAACGGCTGGAACAAATTGCCGACGTAGCTTCACTTTCAAGAAAAGAAAGAATGAAATACGATGAGGGACTGAGAAAATACCGCGACACCTTGTCGGTTCTTGAAGGTGCCAAGCAAGACGGCTTAGCTGAGGGGAGAGCTGAAGGAAGAGCTGAAGGAAGAGCTGAAGGAAGAGCTGAAGGAAGGACAGAAGGAATACAAAACGAAAAAGCTGAGACAGTAAAACGACTTGCTGCAATTGGTGCAGACATCAATACTATATCTATCGCGACAGGTCTTTCTGCCGAAGAAGTAAAACTCCTGATGAAGTAAAAACATAGACCGAAAGCTGCTCCACCGTCCCCACGACCTCATTCACAAGGCCGTAGGCTGGATGCTGCGCGAAGTGGGAAAGAAGGACATAGAGGTGTTGCGACATTTCCTTTCTGCGCATCACACATCGATGCCACGCACCGCCTTACGCTATGCCATAGAAAAGATGGAACCCGAGGAAAGGAAACGCTGGATGGCTACCCCCCGGACCGGAAATCAGATTGGCAGAACCAACGAATGACACAATAGGGGCGAAACCTTTGCAGAACAGTCGCAAAGGCTTCGCCCCTATCATTTTATGCGGTAAAAACCGCCTTCTACTTCATTTTCATTCCCATATTATACATTATGAATCCGTAGATGTCGGCTGTCTCCTCCATCACCTTTGACAGAGGCTTGCCGCCGCCATGTCCTGCCTTGCTGTCGATGCGGATCAGCACAGGAGCCTTGCCTGCCTGACATTCCTGCAGACGGGCTGCAAACTTGAACGAATGGGCAGGAACCACACGGTCGTCGTGGTCGGCCGTAGTAACCATCGTGGCAGGATATTCCACGCCATCCTTCAAGGTATGGAGCGGAGAATAAGACTTCAGATATTCAAACATCTCCTTGCTGTCGGCACTCGTGCCATAGTCGGGAGCCCAGTTCCAGCCGATGGTGAACTTGTGGTAGCGCAGCATATCCATCACACCCACCTCCGGTATGCACACCTTGAAGAGGTCCGGGCGCTGCGTCATGCAGGCTCCCACGAGCAGACCGCCGTTGCTGCCGCCCATGATGGCAAGATGCTCCTTGTCGGTATACTTGTTGCTGATAAGCCATTCGCCGGCAGAGATAAAGTCGTCGAACACGTTCTGCTTGCGCATCTTCGTACCGGCAAGATGCCATTCCTCGCCATACTCGCCACCGCCACGCAACACCACATGGACATATACTCCGCCATTCTCCAGGAACGGCATGCGCATGGCCGAGAACGAAGGCGGATAGCTCACGTTGAAGCCGCCATAGCCATACATCAGCACGGGATTCTTGCCGTTGAGCTTCATGCCCTTCTTATAGGTCAGGAACATAGGGATGCGGGTTCCGTCCTTGCTCGTGCAGAACACCATCTCCGAGGTGTAGTCGTTCAGCTTGAAGCCCACCTTCGGACTGCTCATCACCATACTCTTGTCTTCATCAAGGTCATACCTGTATATCGTTGTAGGCACGGTATACGAGGTGTAGCTGAAGAACAGCTCCTTGCGCTCCCTCTTTCCGCTGAACGAGGCGCTGCCAACTCCCGGAAGCTTTATCTCGCGAATCTTCTCACCGCTTATATTATAAAGGTACGCCCGGGAACAGTTGTCCTTGGCATAGAGAAGCACCATCTTGTCGCCATCCACGAAGACCACGTCTTCCAGCACGGCATCCGTCTCCGGAACGAGCTCCTTCCAGTCGTTATATCCCGGCTTGTTGATGTCGGCAACCATCATGCGGTATTTCGGCGCCCCGGCATTCGTTACCATATAGATCCTGTTGCCGATAATCTGCGCAGGAGAATAGTTCTTGCTGCAGTCGCCCGTCATCTGAATAAACTGCGAACCGAGTATACGCAAATCTCTTACGTACAGGTTTGTGCCCTGGTCCATGCCTGCCTCCGTGAGGAACATCATAGTCTCCTCCTTGTTCACGCTCACGCTATAGAAGCGCAACGGGTTGGCAGGATTCTGGTAGAAGAGCACATCCTCGCTCTGCGGGGTGCCCATCTTATGATAATACACCTTCTGCACCTCGTTCTTGGCAGAAGTCTCCTTGCCCTTCTCCGGAGCGTCATAAGCGCTATAGTAGAAGCCGTCGCCCAGCCAGTCGGCACCCGTAAACTTTGCCCATACTATATGGTCGGGGAGCAGCTTGCCCGTCTTGACGTCCATCACGTAAATCTCCTCCCAGTCGCTTCCGCTGCGGGATATGACGTAGGCAAAATAGCGTCCGTCGTTGGAGAAGGAGATATTCTTGAGAGCCACCGTGCCGTCGTCGCTCAGCTTGTTGGGGTCGAGAAACACACGCTGCTCGCCGCCCAGGCGGTCCATTTGGTAGAGCACGGCCTGGTTCTGCATACCGTCGTTCTTGTATACATACCATTTGCCGTTCTTCTCAAACGGCGTATACACCTTCTCGTAGTTCACCACCTGCTTCAGTCGCCTTAGATACTTGTCGCGCTGCGGAATCTTCGCCAGATAAGCGTTCGTAACTTTGTTTTCTGCCTCTACCCATGCCGCCGTGGCAGCACATGTGTCATCCTCCAAAGGGCGGAAGGGGTCGGCAACCTTCACTCCGAAATACTCATCCACCGTACCGTCTTTCGGAGCCTGCGGATACTTGATAGTCTGTCCGCTTGCCGCCATAGCTGTTGCAGCCAGGGCAGCCGTAATAAATAGTGTTTTCATTCGCATTAAAAATTTATGCTGCAAACTTACATAAACCTTAATTCCGCAACACTATTACAAATATAACTTTTTAAGTTCCTGAGCAACAAAAAGTTGCCCAGGATTTTGCCATGTCAGAATTTTCAC
>OLSD01000570.1_pt1 | contig 36212 bp, 24 predicted proteins | sample 1672211 | NCBI WGS metagenome assembly OLSD01 (sample SAMEA3136659, study PRJEB25190) | human gut metagenome | reverse complement strand
TCTGTGGGTACGAACTTATTCGTGAATTATTCATATTTATAAAATTAATTTTGAACAGTTACTTATTTATAGTTCAATATAATCAGTCTTTGAATATCTAATTTTTGTGTTTTTTAGCTTGGGATGTGTTTGTAAAAGACATCTTAGCAAATGTAAACTTCGATAAATAGACTTACATAATGAATGCTGTTTAGATAGATATTCATTTGCATAATCATCTAATTGTATTTTATGAGCAGGTGCTTGCCTCTCTTTGCGCAAGTGCTTTAATGGACTTAATATGTCATCGCAAATGCTATTGTTTATATGGGTAATCCATTCGTTTAAACAATCTAATGAGCCTCTTGTGCTGCCTTTGTCTCGTTCTATGGACATAAACATTTCGAAAAAATGTACATCAATGTTAGATATCACGATTTTTTCTAACAATAGCAAAAACTGATTATAGCTTTCAAGGCTAGGAAAAGGAAGAATGTCGAATTTCTCTAAATTTTCCTTGCTATACGTCTTTCTAAATAAAGACATGCTGAACGCATCTGTTGTTAAATTATTTATATTTACAATTTCCTTTAATATGGCTCTGTAAATTGTGTCAGGAAAATTCCATGACACATTAAAAAGATTATCGTAATAATCTTTTAATATTTTACAATTTGCAGTATCTTTTATCATATGTCCAAGCCATATGCTTTGGTTCATTGAAGACATATTTTGTAGGTCTCGTGGAAATGCAACAATAACAAAGTCCTCTTTGTTTCTACCAATGCCAAATGTCTTTAAATTTATGTATTGTGTACTATTGATATCTGCATCAGAATGAATTTCTCCTTGATAATCATTGAACTTCAGATTTTTTCTTGGGTCAAATGCATAATGTTGTAATACATTGTATTCAAAAAAGCAGGCTTTAAGCTGCGGATAGCCTATTGCCATCATCTTTTTAAATGGATATAATGCTAATTCTGATACATTTCTGTTCTTTTCCAAGTAAGATGGAGATGGATACAAAACTAATTCTTCATTGAATGAATAGTTCTGAATGTATTCAATTTGTTCTTCTATAGAAGGAAAACCAAATCTAATGATATATGGATTGCTGTCAAATTTTGAAGAAAGTACATAAATGTCTCCCTTCTCAATTAGCTTTTGTAAAACATCTTTTGTTTCATCTTTAGAAAATGATGTTACGGAACTTAATGGGAGACCATTAAATTCCGTAGATTGAATATAGTGCAAGTAAACTTCATCAAGAAGTTTGTCTATACTTTTTTTATATTTGATGGAACTATTCATATTGTCCAATTTAATTGTTATATCCAAATTCGTTCCAGGCATCGAGGACGAGGCGCTTGGTGCGGTATTCTCCGTACTGGCGTATCTCGTTGTCTTTGAGCACACGGAAGGTTTCGTTGATGCAGCCTTTGCCGCAGATGTCTTCTGGGTCTAAGATGTAAACGAGATCTTCTGTGTTGAGGCCATAGAGGTGGGCGAAGATGGCATCAAGTTCGGCTTGAAGGACGGCTCTGCGCTCAGGATTGTAAACCCAAGGCTGATGTGCTCCCAACTGTGGCAGTTCGGAACGCTGTTCCTCGCTCATTTCTTCCCATAACTCTTCAACCCAGCCGTCCATGTCGTGATTGAAATAGCATAGCTCCGCTACTCGCTTCACAATCTGCCATTGCATGGTTGAGGGGATTTGGTCGGGGGTGAGGACAGGTTGTTGTTTCATGATAAATAATGCCATACTGGACCCTCCTACTTTTTGTCTTGCAACATAGTCAAAGACTAAGGATGAGAGCATCGCAGCAAAGCATGCGCTGGGCATAAGGGTTGCTACGCAAGTGCGCTCATTGGTCGCATTAGTAACATCACGGAATGCTATATAATAACTATGCTTCCATTGCCAACGTACATTTCCATTTCTGTCTTTTTCAGTTAGACGTTCGTCTATGAGCGACTTTTTTACCCAATACCAGGGCATAATGTATGATTTGCTATCTGCAAGAGTTCTTATCGATGTGCTGTTTATTGAACTTGGTCTTTTCTGCACCTCATATTCATTTGGAAATTCAGCATAATGGTGATTATAGTGCCAAAACATCTTACCCTCATAAAGAGGAACATAAATGTCGTTGTCCACGCTATATGAACATCCTTGCAATTTACCGCCCATCTTATCAAGTTGTTTTCTTGTATAGAAAAGAGAACTTGCAGATGCCATATTAAACATCATCATAAATCGTATGCCCCATGGATTCTCATTTGTCTCATCATTGATAAGAATAGGAGCATTGCGATATATCTTAGCTGTAAGATTTGCATCTTTAGCAGTCCTAAATACTGGGCAAAGTTTTGTATTCGGATTAAAACGCGCAAAGTCATCCGTTCTCAACGTATAGATACGTCGAGGGTCAAGCAAGTGGTCTATACGTGTAAGGTAAAAGCCACCACTTACAGTACGAGGCTCTGCCTGGGCCTTGCCTGCTGTTATGAGACAGAACTTGAACATTCTATGTATGTCAAATAAAGCCTCTCTATTCTCAAAGTCATATAGCGAAATGAGCCTGTTTTCATCAATGAGTTTCGAGAAGAAATACTTGTTGCTATCATTCACAGCGATACCAGTAGGCAGTACAAGTCCCCATGCCTCTTTGGTGAATGAGAGGCACAGTTCTGCGAATAATGATGAAAGTTCAAGTTTCCCTACTGCTGTCAGTGGGAAACGACCAGAGTTCTTAACGAAGCTACTTTGGTTTGTAATGTTATTGCATGCTTGTATGAACTCATTGTATAGCTCTGGTGAAGAGGTCTGAAGTTTGGCTATTTTCTTTTTGCGGTCAGCTTGGTTCGCTGCTTTTACAATATCCTCATCTTTACCAGCAAACCACTTCTCTTCCTCCATTTGGAGTTTATCCCATGGCGGATTTCCGCACATCACGTCAAATCCCTTGTTGGCAGCGAACACCTCAGGGAACTCCACACACCAATGGAAGAAGCGCTGTTCTTCAGCCATACGCTTTACTTCGGTCTTGAAGTCGGCAGAGAGCTGACGATAGTATGTAGGCAGTGGTTCGCCTTTCTCAAGACACTCCATAGCCTCAATCTCCTGCAGCGCACGCATCACGGTCTTTGTGTATGGCACCTCAGCCTCCAAGTCGAGTTCCTTATCGGTGCCGCCCTTGTCTTTGTAAAGCTCGTCCGCTTTTACGTTGTGATAGAAAGCATAGGCATAGATGTCGCAAGCACGGCGCAGACAGTCTACTCGTGCCGATGCCATCAGTTCTTGCCAACGCAGTTGCTTGACGATTTCCTGCTCCAATGTGTCTTCCGGCAAGTGATTGATGAAGCGAATCTTATCCGCCAAACCAATCTGTGCGATCGACATCTCCTCAACGCCAAAAGGATTCTCGAAGCCAAAAGTAGGCTCGTTGCCCGTGTTTCCATTCACAGCTTTTACGGCTTCTTGGTTCAATTTCTTCAATGCCTTCAGCGTGTCCTTATCCTCAGCGGTCAACGCCTTGTCGGGCACACCGTCTATCAGCATTTGCAGGTCGGAAACGCCCAAAACAGAGTTGCCGCAACGTATGTGATGGTCGAGGAAAGAAAGCGGCTTGCCTGCGCAATAGCCTTCAATCCACAGCACCACCTTACACAGCTCCACGGCATCAGGATTGTAGTCGACGGCATACACGCAACGCGAGATAACCTCGCGAAGCGCCTGACGATAATCCAAGGATGCCGGATTGTCCTCACCAGTACGAAGCGTGCATACATACCAGGCAATGGTGCGAGCCATCGCCAAGACAATATGTCCAGATCCGCTTGCCGCATCACAAACCTTCATGTTGAGCAGAACCTTCACCTTCTCTTCGGTGGTGGCGCAGTCGGCCATTTTCTCCTTGATGACAGGCTCGAGGGTGGTCTTGATAAGGTTTTGCACCAAGTCAGGGCGAGTGTAATAAGAAGAAGTGCTCTGACGATCCAATCCACCGACGAAACCGAACAGCCAGTCGGAAGCTGCAACACCCGGCTGTACAAACGGACGCATTTCGAGAATGCCCTCATACACAGAGCCAAACTCCTCAACGTCGAGCGAAGAATAGTTTATCTTCACCCGCTGCTGACGCTCGTCAGTAAATTCGTTGAGAGCCGCGAATGCAGCCAGCAAATCACGGTTGCTTACCTGGCATTGCTTCAGCCAATGCAGGGTCTCCGTGCCAAAGAGCACGCCGCCCAAAGGCTTTATGCCCAACTTCTCACCAAACGTGTCAGGCTCGAAGAGATGGAAAGTGTCCATCAGTCCCTGCCACAGGTCAGAATACTGGCGTTGCTTCAGGTATGACAATTCAGATAGACGGCGCAGACGGCTTGCCGCATAATACTTCTTGTAGATGTCCTGCCACTGGCACTGCTGCTTGTAGTCGGGCGCATCAACAGAGTCGGGAATCTGATAAACCAGTCCTCTCTCCTCGATGATGAAGAGGAAGAGCAAGCGATAGATGAAGTGGATAAGCTCCTTGTTGAGTTTCTGGGCATCCATAGTGCCGTCGGCGAAAGCACGGCGCAAAGCGTCGTTGCCCTCACCCTTAGATGTAAGCACAGCATTGCCGATGGTCTCCATCGTGGTCTGCACGGCACGCGACAAGCCGTTGCGGATGCGGTTGCCCGACTCGATGCTCATGTTGAACCAACGTTCCAGAACGCACGGTTCGTCGCCGCTGGTACGGAAACGTGAAGCATGAAGCAGACGGAACATCAGGCAGAACTCGGTGTATTTGTCCTCCTCCAGCATACGGCGGAGGTCGAACTCTATATAGGTGAGCTTCACCAACTGTCCGGAGTTGCGGATGATACGCAGGATTTGTCCGTTACTGATAATGCCATACACATTCTCCGTAGCGTTGAGATATTCGAGCATGGTGGCATGAGCCGACTTCTTGCGCATATTGCCTTTTGCACGATAGTCGAGCGAACACTTGTCCAGAGTGTTAATGCTTCCGTCTGTAGTGATATTCTCACCAATAATGACAAAAGGCATATTGCCTAAGTCAGTACAGGTGTAGCTGATGTCATAACCAGTGCCAGCCACCTCAATGTTGGCCACTTGGCGGTCAAGCTTATAGCCTAAGCTTTGCAGCAGACGCTCCATCAAGTCGCGGGCACGGCGAGTGCCGTATGGGTCTTTGTTTACCAGACGCTCATTGCCGGCACGCTCCTTGTAGAAGTTCCAGTCGTTGCGCAGGCTGCTCCATACGTAGTCAATGGCCGAAGACACGGAAATGTCCATTCCGAAATCCTGATCGCGGTTGCCAATGAGCGTGTTGTCGCGCTCTATGTTATGCAGGATGTCATCAGAGAGAAGATGACCGTATATATGAATACTTGTATAGTCCATAATGGATTAAATGTTTATTTGTGGAACAAACAGATAGGCAGCTATCACATCCATAGGCAATACAGGTTCTACCACCTGATATTCAGATGCCTTTAGATAGGTGCGGTATTTGGCAAAGGCATCCACCAGATGTGAAGCTCTTTCGAGAGCAATATTGTCAGTATGTTGGCGGAGTTCTGTCTCGCTGTTTATCCATCGTATTGAATTGGAGAGAAGAGTCTTTTGGGTGGTCATATCCATATCACCAGATGCCATTGAGTTAAGGAACAGATGTTTGGCTTCATCCTGTGTGAGGAAATCGTGGTTGTCAATCTTTCCACGATAACCAACGAATATCATCTCCTCACCAACCAACTCACGATTCTCTATCTTCTTGTCTCTAATGACACTGCGCACACGCATAAGCAGAATAGTGGTGCGTTTCGGCACCTCGGCGGTAGCCATTACCAATGCACGACAAGCGCCAAGTTCGCCACCGTTGACAGAGTCGTTGACTACGGCGCGGCTCAAATCCTCTACGAACGTATGGTTGCGACCTATGTACATATAGTGCTTGGGAGTGGGAGAGGCGAATGAGATGCGCACAATGCCTTTACTTGTTGCTTTGTCGGCGAAGTAATGGCGCAAGTTGGCAGGCAACTCCAAGAGTTGGAAGCTGTAGCAAAGAGGTGCCTCATCCGTATGCACGCTGACACCAACATGCATAAGCTGCTCAATCACGAAGTCGCGAGTGTCTTCCACACCACCTATGACAGACTTCGCTTCTTCCAACGAGGCGGTAAGTCGGGTTGGATCCATCTGTTTGTTGTTGTGTGCAAAGTAAGTGTGCGAGATTTTCTCGTTCTCCTCCATTTTCTTGAGCTGTATTTCCAACTCTTCATCCTGCTGACGCTTCCATTCCGGGTCGTCGTCGAACAAGGACAACTGCATATAGTCGGTCTTTGTCGGTACCTTTGCGTCGAAGATGCGCTGCATAATAGTCTCCATGAGCGAAGCATCGTTATCGGCAATAGGAAGATATACGCCCAACTTCTTGCGAATTTCCTCTTGCTTCTTGTATAGCACATTGAGCACAATGTCATCAACAGGATTGTTCTTGGCATGAAGCGTGGATATTAGGACAGCATCGGCAGTTTGTCCGAAGCGGTCAATACGGCCATTTCGCTGCTCCATGCGGTTAGGATTCCAAGGAAGATCGTAATGAATAACAGCCTCAAAGCCCTGCTGCAGGTTGACTCCTTCAGAAAGACAGTCGGTACATACTAACACATGGCGTTCCTCCTGTGACAAGGCGTCGATCTTCATCTTGCGTTCTTCATCTGCCAAACGACTGGTGACAATGCCGACTACCACTTTCTTGAACTTCTTGGAGTTTGACAGTTGCTTTGTGATATATTGTCCTACATATTCTGCTGTTTGTATGTATTGGCAGAACACGATAGGGTTCATGCCACTGTCAAGAGAGAACTTTACAATGTCGAGAGCCTGCTTGACCTTTTCGTCCGCATCGGTCTGTTTGATATGTTCCAATTGACTGATAAAGCTGTTGAACTCTTTCTTGTCGGCAGATGTTGTGGTTTCCAATGCTTCCGGCACGACATCGTCCGCATTCAACAAATCCTTCAGAGGTTCGTTGAATACATATACCTGCTCCGAGTCATCATCGGTGTTCTGTGCCGACGTGTCTTCGCGCTTGTCAATCTTGTTTCGCAACATGCTGATGCCTGCATCGGGACTTGACATCACTCCACGCATCAGAGCCAACAAGTCCCAGTAGATGTAGCGCTGCTTGCGCTTGTCGGCTCCAGACACTTTTTTTACCATTCTTAACGTATTCAATCAAGTGGCTAAGCAAGTCGCGATAATCGGTGGTGAAAGAGTATTCGTCCTTGTCAATCCGTACGCGCTCAGGGAAGACCACCTCATTGCCTAAATACTGCTTGATGTCAGCGCGACGACGCTGCACAAAATAATGAGAGAGCTCTTCACGCTCTGCGGCAGTCTGTAGCTGGTAGTTTTCAAACTTTGGGTTCAGCAGACCAATGAGCGACTGAAACTCCTCGCTTTGTCCACTATGTGGAGTCGCAGTAAGCAGCACCAACTGTTTTTCGGGTTTGTCGGACAAATCCTTCAGCAAGCGATAGCGTTGCTGTTGATACTTGTTGGCACCGGTAGGCTTGGCGCAAGTATGTGCTTCGTCGACGATAACGAAGTCAGGGCAATGATCAAGGAAGATGTTGCGCTTGTTGTCCTGCTTCACATAGTCGATGGAGATAACTTGGAACGGAATGTCACGGAAAACATTCTGGTCAGGACGTAGTTTCTTCTCCAAACGACTGATAGTAGAAGAACGGATAATCTCTGCTTCCAATCCAAACTTATCCTTGATTTCATTCTGCCATTGCTCACAAAGATGTGGCAAGCATACTACCGCAAAACGGTTAATCTCGTGGCGATCGAGCAGTTCCTTGGCTATCAGCAGCGACTCCAATGTCTTGCCAATACCAACGTCGTCAGAGATGAGCAGTCGGATTCGTTCTTGCTTGAGTGCAAGAATCAGTGGAACCATCTGATATGGACGTGGCTCAAAAGAAAGTTTGCCTAAGCATTGGAAAGGACCGGCTATGTCGCGGAAAGACAGACGGCAAGCATTATAAAGCACCTTTGCAGATGCCTTATAACTGTTCTTGCCGATGTCGTCTGCAGAAGGACGACGAAAGTTGTAAGAATGAATCTGTAGTTTATCCCCATAGAGTGGAAGATAGAGGCCTATAGTCTCGGCATCCGTACCTCCCAATGGTTTTATTATCATAAGATTGTCCTCTGCAGATTGCTGAACAACCCAAGGACGATTTCTGAATTCTATCAATGTACCAGTCTTATAGTCCATATCGTTTATTTTACTGGAGTGAATATATCTGAATATTGGTTGATGAAGTCAGCCAATGGCGTTGCGTAGTGCCAAGCCAAGACTATGAACCCTGCGTCTTCAAGCACCTCACGCTTTTGCATGTCGTCTTGCTGAACCTCTGGACGGTCGTGTGGAGTGCCGTCACAGAATATGACAATACGGTCGCCGTACATAAAGTCAGGTTGTACGTAATACTCTTCAGGGAACATCGGCTGTGCCTTGTCCGGCAGACGCAGTTGATGGTCATGAAGATACTTTAAAAACTCATATTCCGTAGAGCTGTTATGGTCGCGTGCAGCTTCCAGTGCGGCATACTGCTCGTCATAACTGAGTGTCTGTCCTGCATGATGTAGTTCAACTCTTGCCTCTTGCATCAACTTCAGCGTGTGGTATATAATGCGAATGTCTATTTGCTGATGATAAGGCTGATTGTAATAGTTGAGCAAATTGGAGTAGTCGGCAGGAGACAATTCGTTTATCTCGTCCTGTGTCAGTTCCGGCTTGTTAAAGCAAATGTCGTATGCCCTTTGCACAACATCACGATAAGCCTCAGGCTCATGCACAAGCCTACTAAGCACTCCCAAAGAACCTTCCGCATTCTCATAAATAAGAATGTTTGGCGTTGCTCCTTCTCCCATAATCTCTGCCCCCATCTCGCTTCCTTCTATTTGGAACACATCCTCTATGGCTTGCTTGAAGGCATAAAGGAAGGTACGAACAGCCTCTTGTTTTCTTAACAGCAAGGCTGTCAATGGTTGTATGTATATGGCATTGGCTGTGGTTTCGGCAAAAAGTTTCACGAACTTCGTTCTGTCTGCTTCCTCCGGATTGTTGGCGGCTTCTTCCTGAATGCGTGACAGGCGTTCGTTGCTTATCCAATCACCAGTCTTGGTGTCGAAAGCAAAACCATTGGCATTGTTGTCGTTGCGCGACTCCAATATGTAAGTGAGGCGACATGACGGAATGTATCGAATGTTTGCCAAATGCTCGCCATGTGGTGACAGCAATTCGCACTCGCTTATACTTCTCGGATCGTCGCTTGCAAAGTAAGTCTTTGTCTGGTAGTATTTACGTGAGCGTTCTTCCTCCTGACAAGTGATTTTCTCGGTCTCAGTGGCAACCATATCCTGTGCTTCGATGCACATGCCAGGGATAAGTTTCGCCACGCCATCAAGTGACTCGCCGGTTATGATGTCCGTATGATGCGTAGTGTTCTCTTCATCTTTATATACGACACCGGTCTTTGGATTGTAGAAGAACTTGTGAGGTATAACCTCAGACAGTATCTGCATACGACTGATGCGGAACTTTCCACCATTATTGTATATGATGTTTTGCGGGCCGAACTCGCTCAATGCAAGACGCTTCGGACGACTAAGATATTCTACCTTGTCCGACTTGTATTGCAATAGCGCACGTTGTGGCAACTTTGTGAAGTTGTAGCCAGGCAAGAATCCTTCGCTTGCGAGATAACGATAAGGGTAAAATTCGTTCTCTTCCTTGTTCTTGCCTTGGTTAACGCCCAACAACATATCTCGAAGATTCTCTCCACGCAACTGCTTGATATGTGCATCGCGCTTCTCTTTGGAATTTTCGCCATAGATGCGGTTGTTGATGACAAGACTTGCTTCTTCTATCTGTGTCTGGGCTTGCTTGTATAGCGAACGCCAACGATCGAGTGCTTTGTCGAAATCGTGCTCATAGTTGGTGAGGATATTGTCCAGCCAATGTTCGGTAAACCAGACGGGTTGTTCGGAGTCCATACGATTCTTCAAGAACGAGTCGTTCATTATTTGCTTGAACACCTCTTTTATTTGTTCCTTTCGTTCTGGCGTGAGTTGTAGGGCAACACGAATCTCTTCCTTTAAAGTGATGTTGTTAATGTTACTATAGTCAACCAAATCCTTTATACCATCCGAAAGCTCTCTGATAGGACACAAAGACAGGATAGTGGAGTGGAGGTGAGTACGGAACAGTTCTTCGTTGACAAGCTCCATACGAGGAGCCTTCACTTCACCTTTAACCATCTTGTCAGGGTGACTCAAGTAATAGTTCTCGTGTGAATTGCGTGGACGGCAATATGTATAAACCAATGCAGCCTGTCCACTACGACCTGCTCGTCCTGCACGCTGTGTATAGTTGGCTGGTGTTGGCGGTACGTTGCGCATGCCCACAATTGACAGATCTTTGATGTCAATACCTAACTCCATTGTCGGAGAACAGTAGAGCACAGGGAATTTTCCCTCACGGAAATCTTGTTCGCGTTGTTCGCGCTCTTCTTTGGATACTTGGCCTGTATGGTCTTTTGCCTCTAAACACACGTCTTTAAGGGGTATGCTTTGATAGAACTGTTGGAAAAAACAATTCGGTTCCTTTTCAAGCAAGTCACCGCCATTTAATGTGCGGAATCTTACAAGATCTCGACGAATGTGCTGTTTGTCGCCTGCTTGCCACAAGATACAACCATAGTCAAGTTGGTATGTACCATTTTCAAATATTATGTAATTGGACAAGGCTTCGAAAAGTCCTGTCATATACTTAATGTACTCATCCTCATTGTTGATGGTGCGTCCTGCGTTCTTTTCCATATAGTCGCGGACGAACACCCCCAATTTGCTCCTGAATCCACCGCTTTCCAAATTATAGGCATTGCGTCTGCGTGGATTTACGATGAATAGTTCTTTAGCTTCTTCTATATTGTCACTCTCGTCAAGAGTCCAAGGAGCTTTAAGATTTTCTCTTACTGCCTTTGTCGTGTCCTTGACAGCCTGAATGGTTCTCTCGCTACTGTAGATGCAGAGCTTATGGCGCATATAGTCGAGAATCTGTGTGATAAACTCTTCTTTTTGTTCATCATCTAAGTCTTCCAATTCGGGTATGTCGTATAGACGTTCCGAATCGTTTTCGCCCGTAATTTCATCATGCAGATATTTATAGCCGATATTCAATAGAGCACAATCTTCGAGATTGGGCATGATAACAGTCCAGTTGCCGGCAAGGTCGTCATATATAATTGTGGATAGATAACGCTCCATGATATTCTTTATATCATTGGCACGTCCACCACGAAGTCCCTGACGTACTGAGTAATCATTTAATTCAAGATGTAGATTGTCCAGTACCATTCTTGCAATTCTGGTATTGTCTATAGGTTCGGTTGCATCTTTTATAGCATTCCAAATGGCAGAGCGAACCTTGCCGATACGAATGAAGTCGTTGAAGTGACCAGCCTGCAATGCGGCATCCTGGCGAGCATCGACAAAAGTCAACACCTTTCTGTCGCTTTGCTCTATTCCCATTTGCTGCATGAGGATAATATCCTCGTATGACAACACGGTGGTGGCGGTACTTCTTCCTTCGCCGCCTATTCTTGACAACTTTGAATATTCTGACTGCTTTCCTTTATAGACGACACGGGCTGTAGGGTCATACATAAGAGGAGAGGGTACAAAAATCGCCTCCATGTAGTCAAAGCCGTCAATAGGCTTTGTTATGCTATATGCTCCAGCCTGATTGACATATACCTTTTGTGGCATACGCGACAAATAGGTTTTCTTTAATTTACGTTCGCCTTTTCTGTTGATGGTATACCAATCAGACGGGATATCGTCAGAGTTTACGTCTAACAAATAACTGTCAGCGATTTCTCCATTATGAGGCAATATGATGTATCCGTCATTAACGTCATTGTCTCCATCCCCCGTTGCATAGCCGTCGAAATTTCTTGGCATAATACGGCTCCCTTCGACCTTGACGACATAGAATTCATGACCACTGAGTCGACTGAATACAACAGGATAATACATAATCTTCACGTCACCATGCGACAATTCCTTACAGTAAAGTTTTTCCTTTACTGTAATTTGACGATTGGATTGATCTCCTATTGTAAGATATACGTTTCCGGTCTGAGGTATAAACTGATGGACTTTGTACGGAAGTACCGAAGCACCTTTCTGTTGGTTTAAGGTATTGCACCAATTGAGTACATCTATAATATGCTTTTGACACTTGTCTGCATCTTCCCCTGCTTGCATACAAAGACATTCTGCCATCTTTTCTATGGAGATAGGTTTACCTCGTAAGTACTTACCTTCCTTTTTCTTGTAATCAAGAGCGATGCTTTGTTCTATCCAGATGGCTGTTGGATATTTTTTAGCGTCATTAATGTCAGTTGAGTTAGGAACGGGATTATTGATGCAATTACGCAGTTCACCGTCAGAAGGGTCTTCGTCTGATAATCCTAATGCAAGCGTTTCGTCTATCACCTGTTCTTTAGTGTATGAACTTCCGAAAATGCACGACGCAACCTCTGCAACTTTTTCTCGTTGTTGACTATAACTCATGCTATCGTCTGCAACCATAGTGGCTGAAGTTCCGAAGCAAAGCACTTGTCCCTTTGCCAATGATTTAATTCTGCGTATAAGGAACGAGACATCACTTCCTTGCATTCCACGATAAGTGTGCAACTCATCGAATACAAGGAAGTGTAGGTTCTCCAAAAAACATCTGCGTAAGTCCTCTTCTTTTCCGGCACGAGTCATAAGCAACTCCAACATCATATAGTTGGTCAATATGATGTTTGGAGGAGTTTGCTGCATTTTTGTGCGTGCGTCGTCGTTCTCTTGTCCTGTGTATTTACCAAATGTGAAAGGGCATGGACGCCCTGTACTCTCTTCAAACTCCGACTTATAACGCTCTAACTCTTCCGCTTGTGAGTTGATAAGAGCATTCATTGGGTAAACGATAATGGCTATGGTTTTGTCTTTGCAGGCTTCTTCATTGAGTAGAACATGGTTAAAGATGGTAGCCATAAATGTACGAGACTTTCCGGAACCAGTTCCAGAAGTCACTATAAATTCCCTGTCTTGACATCCCAATTCAATAGCTTCTTGCTGATGCTTATAAAATGGTTTGTCAAAGAAATGCTCCAAGTCTTTATGAATGGGAAGTCCTTTAGCAATAAGTTCTTTTACACCTATTCCTTTTGCAAAGTTAGGATTGAATTGAATCAAAGCTTTGGGCCATAACTCCTCGTTTTTTATAGAGTCACGGACCTTGTCTTTAATTCGCTCGTCCTTTATAGTTATAAAACTTTCAAGGTAACGTTTGTAACTACCCTTCAAGTTCTCGTATAATTCAATAATGTTCATACTCTTGATCTTTTATGGTTCTTTTCTGTTCAGCAAGAACAAGTTTAAGGCAGTTCTGGTCTTTTTGCCATTTGTTTTTAAGTACAAAAATAACGTTTTTCTTTGACGGAAACAACAAAAAGCGAATAAAAGTATATAAGTTTGCTATTTAGTTCTGTTTATGAATTCCATCTATAAGGCAAGGTATCTTATCAAGCAATCGTATTGATAAAAACCCTTAAAAACAGTGTGAATGAACGTGAAAACAATATCGCTTTGGGTGACCTCTACGAATTAGTCTTGAAATACGTTGCCAAAATGTTGTCAAAAATATAAAAGCAAAAATCCTAACTGCTCAATATCAAGCAGTTAGGATTCTGTATGGTGCGCCTGAAAGGACTCGAACCTTCACGTCCTAAAACACCAGATCCTAAGTCTGGCGCGTCTACCAATTCCGCCACAAGCGCGTTATGTGATATTCGAAGCGGGTGGGGAAATGCTGCACACGGCTTCGAAAATGTTCCGCAAAGGTAACGTTTTTTATCCGTTTGTACAAGTTTTACTTACTTAAACTTTTGCAGAATGAAATAAATGTACTACTTTTGCTATTGTTATAATCGACTTTTTGACAATCCTCCCTATCGAGAGAGGAAACATTTATTAACTAAATAGTGTAGTTATGAGAAAGATTTACATGACATTTGCAGCAGCGCTCTTTGCTGTTGCCGCTTTCGCACAACCCCTTGCGAGAAATCATCAGGCGAACGGACAAATCACCAGTCCTTTGCGTTATCAGGCTCAAAGTGTGCCTCAGTCTTGGCAGAAGACCGACTTCCTGCTCCCCAACTTCGGCAAGGCGCGTCCTATGTTGGCGCCCAACTTGCAGGTGACGGACGATATGCAGATGATTGTTGACCAGCCTGAAGGCACATTATATCATAATTATTATGGTGTCAACTCCGGTTTTGAGGTGTTCTTCGGTACGGTTATTTCCACAACTGTGGACGGTGTGGCACAGGACTTCGTCATCGCTGACGACGGAACGATGTATATCAAGAACATCATGGCTACGCTTGGCCCGAACGTTTGGGTGAAGGGACAGAAGACTGGTGACGACGTTTATACGTTCACATTTCCGCAGAAGTATTACAAGCAGCCCGTATATGACGAGAACAATGAGGAGACGGCTGACTCAACAGACTTCTATCTCTTCCGTATGAAGATTAACGATGCCGGCAACTCTTTCATTCCTGACACCGAATCGCAGGACATCCGCTTTGCCTTCCGCAACGACTCGCTCATACGTCTTGACGACAATAGCGACGGCGTGGTGCTGGCTCTTGCCACTGCTGAGGGCGAATGGGTTGGTTTTGCCGACTTTGCAAGCGAATGGCATAAGGAGAAGGCTCCCATTGAGGCTACGTCTGCTTCTGCCACCGTCTCTGACTATATGATTACGTACGGAAATGATGAGAACGACAGGGATGCTGCATTGGTGAAGGTGGCGCTCGAAGGTGACGGCTTCTACATCAGCAATCTTTCCGGCAGCAATCCTGATGCTTGGGCAAAGGGTAAGGTAGACGGCGACAAGGTGGTGTTTGACGGCATGAAATATATGGGCGTAGATCCCGTATTGGGATATCACACGTATTTCGCTCCCTCTGGCAAGCAGAAGGTTACATGGGAGGACTATGACTATACCTTCGACAGCATCTACTTCAATAAGGACATTGTTTTTGCATACGACCGCACAGCTAATACGCTGAAGTCAGAAACCAACTTCCTTATAAACGCCGGCAAGAACGTTGTATATAAGGTTAACGAGTATGAGAAGCCTATGCTCACTCCTTGGAAGGAGGAGGCTGGCACGCCGAAGGATCCTTCTGTATTTGAATTTATGCCGTATGAGAGCGAGTATGGTTATGGCTGTATGCAGATACACGTGAATAAGGAATCGACAGATGGCAAGCTGCTCAATCCCAACAAGCTCTTCTACAATATTTACTTCGACGACGCTCTCTTCACTTTCTATCCTGACGAGTATGTCGCATTGGTGGACGAGATTACTGACGTGCCCATCGACTTTACTGACAACAACGATATCGTGAAGAAGGGTACTAACAGAAAGATATACTACTTCTTGCAGGGAATGACTACTGTAGGCGTTCAGGAAATCTATAAGGACGGCGACACGACATACAAGTCGAACCTCGTAAGCTATAAGGTGGACGAGAGGGGCAATCTGACTGGCATCAGCCGCGACATCACCACTGGCAGCGAAGACGTTAAGAGCGTGTCTTACACCGACCTCGCAGGTCGTCGCATCAGCAAGCCCGCTCACGGCATCTTCCTCAAGACCGTTAAGTATGCTGACGGTTCGCAGAAGACCGTTAAGTATGTTAGATAATATGTATCATTGAAAAGAATGAATTGTATGAGAAACATATTTAGTACATTACTGCTTGCCGCTTCGCTGGCATTGATGCCTGAGGCTGTCATGGCAGGAACCGGTAAGGTGGCATATACAGCCAATATGTCTGGCAAGGTGTCTGACTATGGCACAGGAAAGAAAGAGAATTATGACGTGGCTGTACGTCTCGTCGGAAAGGACCTTAAGGGTCTGAAGATTGAGGACATCAGCGTGCCCGTAGCTTTCACTGACGCCAATGTTTCGGACGTGAAGATGTGGGTTACTCGTAGCCTTGCGCTCGACGACAAGAAGAAGAATCTTGTGGACGGCGTTACTGTTGACGGCGTAATCTCCAACGGCACGTTAAGCGCTACGCTCGCTTCTCCGTACACCATTGAGGCTGATACGCTCTATGTGGGCTATTCGTTTAACATTACTAAGCTTGCGAAGGACACCAAGAAGCCTGTCAAGGTGACTATGGAGGAAAGCCCGCTCGGCTTCTTTGTCCACAGCTCACGTACGTATCTGAAGTGGATGGATAAGTCGGCAGAGTATTGCTCGGCTTTGGAGATTGTTCTCTCCGGCGTTGAGACTGACGCTGCCGGCATCGACGCTTTCGGCACTATCCACGGCGAGAAGAACAAGCCGACGGATGTGACTTTCGTTATCCGCAATCACGGTGCCAATGCGGTCAGCTCCATTGACTACAGCTACATGGTGGAAACAACGAAGAAGACCGGACACAAGGATTTCGAGATTCCGGTGCCTGCCTACTATGACGCAGCAGCCAAGATGGACATCACTCTGGAGGCTGTAGATACGAAGGGCGACTATCCGTTCTCGTTCACTATGGACAAGGTCAACGGAGTGGCTCAGCAGTCTGCTGCTTATGAGGGCAATCTCAAGATATACAACGTCCTGCCCAAGCGCCGCTCTGTAATGGAGGAGTATACGGGTACATGGTGTGGCTATTGTCCGCGCGGCTTTGTTGCGCTTGAGGTGCTCGACCGCCTTTATCCGGACGACTTCATCGGACTGTCTTATCACAATGCAGACACCATGGAGGTGATGACTTCTGACCAGTATCCTCTTGCTGCAAGCGGTTTCCCCTCAGCCGAGATTGACCGCCGCACAGGAATGGTAGACCCGTTCTATGGCATGCAGAACACTGGTTTCGGCATCGAGCAGTTGTGGAAGCAGCAGTGTGAGGTATTGGCTCCTGCCAACATCTCGACAGAGGCTTCTTATGACGAGACTGGCAAGAATATTAACGCCAAAGCCACTATGGTGTTCCCCGGTGACAGAACTGACGCTGACCGCTTTAAGGTGGAGTTTGTGCTTGTCGCTGACGACCTCCATGGCGAGGGCAACAGCTGGGCTCAGAAAAACTATTTCACACCTGACAGCAAGGAGGAGCTGATGTTTGATGAGGCTGCTCCGTTCGTGCAGGGCAATGAGAAGGTTGTAGGTCTGCACTTTAATGATGTGGTAATGGCTACGACACGTCTCACCACGGGTCTTGTTGCTCTTCCCTCTAACGTCGTTGAGGAAGTGCCGGTGACAGTGGAAGGCTCGTTCGATGTGGATGCCATTAAGATTATGCAGGACGCACGCAAGTTCCGCATCGTGGCTCTCCTCATTGACAGCACTGACGGAACCATCGCCAATGGTGCCAAGGCTCCCGTTACGGGCAGCGAGAAGACCGGCATAACCTCTCTCGGTGCCGACAAGCAGGACTGTCCGGTGGCTTATTACGACATCGACGGTCGACGCCTCCAGCAGCCGCGCCACGGTCTTAACATCGTTCGCTACGCTTCAGGCAAGAGCGTTGTGAAGGTGATGAAGTAAGAGAACAAGATTATCTAAATAAAAAACTCGTTGTAAGCGTCCAAGCAGGACGTTTACAACGAGTTTTTTTTGTTGAGAGTTGAGGGTTTAGAGTTGAGAGTTATGATTAGTTTTGGTTTGAGAGTTGAGAGTTGAAAATTATGATTACTTTTTCTGATCATTAACAAATACATATCATAACTCTCAATTCTCAACTCTCAACCCTCAACTCTCAATTTATCGTGAGTGTTGCGTCCGGCAGTCCCTCTGCCGATACGGTCAGCGTTATGCTTCCTTTTCCTTTCGTTCCAACTACGATTACCATTTCGCCGTTGAAGAGCGGCATGCTGTCCGATGTGAAGGGCACGAGTGAGGTGGCGTCACCGTTGCAGGTGGCTCTCAGACTGCCCGCTCCCTTGACGCTTGCCTTTATAAGGTTGGAGGCGGTGGGGCATGGATTGCCGTCGCGGTCGGTCAGCGATACGGTTACGAAAGCCAAGTCGTCCTCTGCCGGATTGAGCGTTGTGCGGTCTGCTTTAAGGACAATGTGGGCTGGAGCGCCGGCTGTGCGTACCGTTTGCGTGTCTGCCACCGTGCCGTCGTAATTGTATGCCACGACGCGCAGTTCGCCCGGCTCATACTTTACGTTGTTCCAACGGAGACGATAACGGTCAAGACGTGTGTTGGGATTCTTCACGATGCGTCCCTGGCTCTTTCCGTTAACGAAGAGTTCGGCACTCGGATACGACGTGTAGCAATATACAGGCGTCGTCTCTCCCTCGCGTCCCGGCCATGTCCAGTGAGGCAGGAGGTGCAGGGTGGGCGAGTCGTTGCGCCAGTGAGAGCGATAGAGCCAGTAGCGGTCCTTGGGCAGTCCTGCAAGGTCGCAGATGCCGAAGTAGCTCGAACGTGAAGGCCAGTACTCGTCGTAGGGCGACGGTTCGCCGAGATAGTCATATCCGGTCCATACGAATTCGCCTATCACATAGTCGCGGTCGTCCTGCATCTTCCAGTCATCATCGGGCAGATTGCTCCACGGACAGTATTCCACGTCGTACGACGAGCATTGTCCATCGGGATAAGTCTTCGAGTCAGACACCTCCACCGGGAACTTATACACTCCGCGTGAGCTTACCGTCGAGGCTGTCTCCGAGCCCAAGAGGAATCCCTTGGGCAGCTGACGGATGTTCTTGTCGTATTTATGTACGCGGTAGTTGAATCCTGGAACGTCCATTACCTGGGCGAAACCCGAACTCAGTGCCGCCTCTGCCTGGTCCATTCCCTGCGTCACGGGGCGTGTGGGGTCGAGTTTATGACAGATGTCCTGCAGGTGCTTCGATATGTCGCGTCCCTCCTCGCTCCACTGTTCTGGTATCTCGTTGCCGATGCTCCACATCACGATGGACGGATGGTTGCGATGGTTGCGCACCAGATTCTCTATGTCCTTGTCAGCCCATTCCTTGAAGTTAAGGGCATAACCGTTCTTGCATTTCGGATAAATCCACATGTCGAAACTCTCCGCCATGACCATCATACCCATCGAGTCGCACACCTCCATCTGCCATGTAGAAGGCATGTTGTGAGCCGTGCGGATGGCGTCACAACCCATCTCTTTCATCGTGCGTATCTGTCTGATGAGCGCAGACTTGTTGACAGCGGCTCCAATCGGACCAAGGTCGTGATGTAGGCATACTCCCTTTATCTTGCGCGACACGCCGTTAAGCTGAAAACCGTCATGCTGAGCCACACGAACCGTGCGTATGCCGACCTTCTGTTGGGTCTGGTCAACGAGCTTTCCTTTGCGATAGAGACGTGTTACGAGCTTATAGAGATAAGGCGATTCTGGCGACCATAGCTGTGCGTTGTCCACGCTCAGCGTCTTTATGATATTGCCATCAGCGTCGAAGTCGGCATCCTTTATCTGCGCGACAGTCTTTCCTGCGGCGTCAACGAGCAGGTTCTCCACGGTAAGCGTCTTGTCAGCATTCTTCACGTTGGTGCAGATGCTCACCTCCGCCTTGCCGTCCGCGATGGAAAGAGTGCGGAAATAGCTGCCCCATTGGTGGATGTGGGCTGCGTCAGCATTGGTGACGAGCTGCACAGGACGATAAAGACCGCCGCCCGGATACCAGCGCGAACTCTCCTCGCGGTTGTTGAGGCTGACGCTTATCTCGTTCTTTCCCTTCTTCAGGTACGGCGTTGCGTCCACGCGGAAAGCGTTATATCCGTATGCCCAATGTCCGGCAAGGTGTCCGTTTACATACACATGCGGGTCAGCCATAGCACCGTCAAACTCAAGTATGGCGGAAGCCGGCACCTTCTTCAGACTGACGGAAGTCTTGTAGAAGCCGCGACCTATCCAAGGCAATGCGCCCGAACGTCCCGACTTCTCCGTCTTCTCCTTTTCGCCGTTCTGCTCAATGGCAACAAACTGCAGGTCCCACTTCTTGTCGAAGGGTCCGCTTATGGCCCAGTCGTGCGGCACGGTCACCGGTTTATAGCTGACGCTGTCTCGCGAGAACTCCCACGTCTTCAGATTTATTGTGCTTCGCTGCGCCGAGGCAGTAAGAGCCGATATGGCAAGCGCAATGGTAAGTAATGTAAGTTTATTCATTTGTTATAATATCAATTCTTAACTTTCAATTCTTAAACGCGTCCAGCGTTGCTGTCGGCTTGCCGTTAGAGTCGAACGCTCCCTTGTTGTAGTCGTTCCATCCTCCGTAGCACTCCGGTTCCCAATAGAAGATGCCAAGACATTCGGGCTTTGCCTTACATCCTTCTACCATCTTCTTCATCATGGCAGCGGCGTTCTCAGAGTCCCAAGCCATGCCGATCTCGCAAACCATAACCTTGCAGTTATAGCGAGAGGCGAGAGTGGAGATGTTTGAGAGGCAGTCGTCGGTGACTGTCTGCCAGTTGTCGTCCTCTGGATAGAGCGACATTCCGATGACCTCCCATTTGGCTCCGGCAGCTTTCAGACCGTCAAACATCCATGTGAATCCGCCGATCTCGTTGCCGCGGTCGATGTGGATGATGCACTGTGCGTCGGGATAGACAGCCTTGGCAGCGTCATAGCCGGCGTTGTTGAGAGCTGCGTAATTGTCGAACTTGTTGTCGCTGACAAGACCGAGCGGCCAGAGCATACCCGTGCGGGTCTCGTTGCCAATCTGAATCCACTCCACGTCGATACTGTTGTCCTTGAGCGTGGTGAGCACGTCCTTTGTGTGCTCAGCCACGGCAGCCTTCATCTTTGTGAGGTCGTCCTTGAAGTCTGTCCATGCGGAGGGGATGTTCTGCTTGCCTGGGTCAGCCCAAGAGTCGGAGTAATGGAAGTCTATCATGATGCGCTCGCCGAGCATCTTTGCTCGCAAAGCCTTTACGAGCACGTCCTGCTTGCCTGACCATCCGTCCGCAGGGTCCACCCATACGCGGATGCGCACCGAGTTTGTGCCGAGGTCGCGGAGCAGCGTCATGCAGTCCTGCTCCGAACCTTTAGCGTTATAGAACTTCTTGCCGCTGGCTTCCATCTCTGTCAGCCAGCTGATGTCCGCACCCTTGGCAAAGCCTGTCATGTCGTATTTGGGTTCGGTCTGCGGGGTTGTGTTTGTGTCGTCGCTGCATGAAGAGAGCGTTATGAACGCGAGGGCAGCGAGAAGGAATGATTTTATGTTCATTGTTATTGGTAATTACCTTTAGCTTGATTCATGTCTTGAATACGTTTAGGTAAATTATGGTTTTTAATTATAATATTCGGTTCGTTCGGCTTAACGTAGTTATGTGCGTTTTCTTATTGGAAGATTTGAAACGGTTGGTTTTTCTTGTCGGTTGCAAAATTACAAACGCGGACAAAAAAACGACGTTACAAATTAGACAAATGGCAAAACAAATCGGACAAAACCCTCGCAAACCCCCGATAAATAAAGGGTTTGGCAAATTTGTAAAGGGGAGAGGGGAGAAATGGATGGTAAATTAATGTTGTCTTTTCTTTGTCAATTCGCGGAAAACATCTACATTTGTAAAGTAAGAAAACTGAATGTATGAAAACAACCAAGGAGTACATATCATTGATAGATTCTCATGCCGAAGAACTAAGGTCTTTGTTCGGCATCAAGTCATTGCGCATCTTCGGTTCTGTATCTCGTAATGAACAGAAGGAAGGTAGTGATGTTGACGTGTGTGTAGATATGGAACCCAAAGCTTTTTTGGTTGTCCGCTTGAAGCGTTTCCTGGAAAATCTCCTTCAATGTTCTGTTGACGTGGTAAGGATGCATAAGCATATCAATCCCTATTTACTCGAAGAAATCAATAAAGACGGAATCTATGTTATTCGATAGAGCGTATGGATTGTTAGTTTGAAGCAATAAATATCTTTATAGATAGTTATAAAGGTAATAAATAAGTAGACAAGGCAAACTTAGGAGGCTATGGCGTCTCGCCATAGTCACGCACCCACGAATGCAGGCAGATTGAGTATGAGCTGCAGGTTCCGCAAAGCGGGACCTATATCATGAAACCCACTGCAAGCTGCGAAGCAGCGCCGCTGTGGGTACGTGCGTGTACTTCCACCCCATATAGTTCCCCGAAGGGGGACAGACGCATCCCATATGATGTTTAGGATGATAGTCGGTCCCGCTTTGCGGAACCCAAAGTTACGTATTACACGGCTCTGATTGAAGACCTGCTATAGGAGGCTGCGTGGCTACGGCGGGACGCCATAGCCTCCTATGTTTCAAGCCCTGTTCTCTTACAAAACCGCTACTTTTGTGATGTCATTCAATTGGTACTGTCATATCATTCAATTGGTATGTTATCTCATTTCGTTCGATACGCACATTCATTTCGTTCGATACACACATTCACATCGTTCGATACACACATTCACATCGTTCGATACACACATTCATCTCGTTCGATGTGAGGTAACTAAAGTAACGCTATTATACGACTAAAGTGGCGGACCGTGGACGCGTCCGATTTAGAAATTAGGAATTTTGAATTAGGAATTGTGCGCCAAGGCGCATTATGAATTAATCATTTTTGAATTGATAGGATGAAACCTGTCTTCATGTCTTCTTGTCAAAAAAACATGTTTTTCTGTCAAAATCCTTTTTAAGAAATTTTATTTAAGTAAAAAATCCTCTTCTTTTATGTTTGTTGTTAATTTATTTCATATATTTGCATTTTCGTTACGTAAGGCATCGATTAGTTACGAATCGTTACTTTGTGACGAAGGTGACGACGGAATAAAATTATAAACCCTATAAAATCTATCGTTATGAACAACATCCCATTAGTATTTTGGCTGATCCCGATAGCCAGCGTTGTGGCATTGGGAATGGCATGGTTCTTCTTCCGCGCGATGATGAAGGAAGACGAAGGTACGGACAGAATGAAAGAGATCGCGGAGCATGTCAGGAAAGGCGCTATGGCTTATCTGAAGCAGCAATACAAGGTGGTGACCATCGTTTTCGTGGTGCTCGCCCTTATCTTCGCTTTCATGGCTTACGTACTGAAAGCACAGAATCCGTGGGTGCCTTTCGCATTCCTTACAGGAGGCCTTTTCTCAGGACTGGCTGGCTTCTTCGGCATGAAGACCGCCACATACGCCTCGGCACGCACCGCCAACGGCGCACGCACAAGTCTGGACAAAGGTCTGAAGATTGCTTTCCGAAGCGGCGCCGTAATGGGACTCGTCGTTGTGGGTCTCGGACTGCTCGACATCGCCATCTGGTTTGTTGTTCTTAACGCCGTTTATGAAGGCGAGAGCACAGCCCTCGTCACCATCACCACCACCATGCTGACCTTCGGCATGGGAGCTTCCACGCAGGCCCTCTTCGCCCGCGTCGGCGGAGGCATCTATACGAAGGCTGCCGACGTGGGAGCCGACCTCGTGGGCAAGGTGGAGGCCAATATCCCCGAGGACGACCCGCGAAATCCTGCCACCATCGCCGACAACGTGGGCGACAACGTAGGCGACGTGGCTGGTATGGGAGCCGACCTCTACGAGAGCTATTGCGGATCAATCCTCTCGACGGCTGCTCTCGGTGCCACTGCCTTTGCCATGAACGGCGACATGCAGCTTCGAGCCGTCATCGCTCCGATGGTGATAGCCGCCATCGGCATCTTCCTTTCGCTCATCGGCATCTTCCTCGTTCGCACCAAGGAAGGAGCCACGATGAAGGAACTCCTCAATTCGCTCGGACTCGGCACCAACGTCAGCGCCGGTCTTATAGCCGTAGCCACATTTATTATATTATATCTGCTCGGCATCGAAAACTGGTTAGGACTCTCGTTCTCCGTAATCAGCGGACTCGTTGCGGGCGTAGTTATCGGTCAAGCCACCGAATACTACACCTCACACAGCTATAAGCCGACGCAGAAAATTGCCGAGGCTTCGCAGACCGGTCCTGCCACGGTCATCATCAAGGGCATCGGCACGGGTATGATTTCCACGATGATTCCGGTGGTGACCATTTCCGTAGCCATCATGCTCAGTTATCTCTGCGCCAACGGATTCGACATGTCGCTCTCGGCAAAGTCTATCAGCACCGGACTTTACGGCATCGGCATCGCAGCCGTCGGTATGCTCTCCACACTCGGCATCACACTTGCCACCGACGCTTACGGACCCATCGCCGACAACGCAGGAGGCAATGCGGAGATGAGCGGACTGGGCGAGGAAGTGCGTGAGCGCACAGACGCCCTTGACGCTCTCGGCAATACCACCGCAGCCACGGGCAAGGGCTTTGCCATCGGTTCGGCAGCCCTCACGGCTCTTGCCCTCCTCGCTTCCTACATCGAGGAGATAAAGATAGCCATGATACGAGCCATGGAGAACGGCAAGCAATACGTTGACGCTGCCGGCAACCTCTTCGACCCGACCAATGCCACCACCATTGACTTCATCAACTTCTTCCAAGTGAACCTCATCAATCCCAAGGTGCTCGTCGGAGCTTTCCTCGGCGCGATGGCAGCCTTCCTCTTCTGCGGCTTGACAATGGGCGCCGTAGGACGTGCAGCCGAATCGATGGTGCAGGAAGTGCGCCGTCAGTTCCGCGAGATAAAGGGCATCCTTGAAGGCAAGGCCACGCCCGACTATGGTCGTTGTGTGGAGATAAGCACCCGCAGCGCCCAGCGCGAGATGATCGTCCCGTCGCTCCTCGCCATCGTCATCCCCATCGTAGTGGGCTTGGTGCTCGGCGTAGCCGGCGTCCTCGGTCTGCTGACAGGTGGCTTGGCCACCGGCTTCACCCTCGCCGTCTTCATGTCCAACTCCGGCGGAGCATGGGACAATGCCAAGAAGATGATAGAAGAAGGCCACTTCGAGGGCAAGGGTAGCGACAACCACAAGGCCACCATCGTAGGCGACACCGTAGGCGACCCCTTCAAGGACACCTCTGGTCCGTCGCTCAACATCCTCATCAAGCTGATGTCGATGGTAAGCATCGTAATGGCTGGACTGACTATCGCCATATTGTAATGATAGGAACTTGAAACGAAAAAAAGAGAGATCCCTCGGCAATACAGATGATTGTCGAGGAATTTCTCTTTTTTCATATTCCCGTAAAAAGAATATTTTTACTTTGATACGTTGACGTTATAGTCTAATCCACCATAATCCTTCACCGTAGACGAATCGTAGCTGAATGTATACACCTTGCCGTCTGTGCCGCAGAAATATACGTCGTTAGTTGGGAGTTTGTGGTCGGGACATAGTACATCTACGAGCTTTCCGAATTCGGCATCGCCGCAAGACAGGAGATAATTGTTCAGAGCGTCAACGGCAGCCTTTCCCTTCGGAGCCTTCAGCGAAGCCCTAAGCACCATCATGTCACCGGCATCCTCCATGTCGCTCTCCTCCTGCACCACTTTCAGTGTGCATGCCGCATTCTGGCGCACGCCGTAATTCAGCTCGATGTTGCAGCGCGAAACATACACGAAAGCATTGACTTTCTGGAACAGGCTCACCTGCATGTTCTCACCGTCGGGCAACATGTATGTGCAGAAACGTACATTGGCGTATTCTCCCTGCTTTCTTGCCTGGGTCTCAGAAAGGCTGACGCCCTTGGCAGTAACGTTGTCCCCCGTCTCCATATCATAATACACAGCCGCCGGAATCATCATTCCCGTGACGCTGTTGTTGTCCTCGTTCAAGTCGACAACTTTGCAGAAATCTCCCTTCACCCACGCCATTTTGGAGTTGGGCTCCTCTGCGCTCTCAGCATAACTCTCAGCCGTCACAAATATCTGGTACCAGCCGTTCTGAGCTTCCTGCTGCTTGCTGTTCACCATATATATATTGCCGTTGTAAGGGTGATACGTGTCCACGTAGGCCCCCGTCATGTCATTTGCGCGATACTTCGAACCCTCCGTGTCGGAGAAGAAAATCTTGGTATATGTCTCGAACGATCCGCCATCCGAATTCCAGCTCATCAGCTTGCCGCTGTTGGTATTAGGCAGTCGGCGGAGATTTACATTGTCAGAAGTGATCTTCACGAAACGCTTCACACTGGGTTGCTTAACCAGAAACGAATAAGCCCTTACCGTTGTGGCTGAAGCCATAAGAGCCACCGTAAGCGCAAAAGAATAAAGTCTTGAATGATTCATAAATAACACAGAATTTTTAATTATTAGAATTTTTATAGTAAAAGCCGTTTGTAACAGCTGCGTTGCAAATGTAGGTAATTTTTTACAAAACGGCAAAGAAATCAGATTGATTATATTTGCATGAAAAAAGTTTATCCGATTTTTATTGAAAATTTTTGTAGTTATAAAATATTATTCGTACATTTGCCTTAGATTTTCTTGTAGACAAACCTAATAGACCGCTTGACGAGTGAAAAACATACATGGCGAACCTAAAAAACACCAATAACAATCTAAAGATCAAATCACACAAATAGGGGAGCTAACATTCCGACAGCATGTAATTTAAAGTGTTTGTAAAGAAACTGGTCTTTGTATTATGAACAAAGAATCAAGGAACAACACGTCTGCATTGCCTAATGCAGACTCCCGACGAGGCGGTAAAACTCCCTCCAGTGCACGACTAACCTCCTGCACCTCCCCCGAAGTTCGAAGCGACGCAGCAGAGAACTCCCAAACTGGGGTGTCCTCGGATTATGCTCAGGAGGAAAAGGAGCAATGGTTCGTGTTGCGTGCCACTTACGGAAGAACCAATCAGGCTCTTGATGCTCTCCGAGCCAAGAACGTCGAGACTTATTTGCCGATGCATTATGTCATCAAAGAGATAGATGGGAAGCGAAAGCTCATTCACGAGCCTTTGCTTCCCAATATTATTTTTGCAAGGATGACCCGCCGGAAAACTCACGATTTCGTGAAAGAGCCAGCCTCCACCGCCAAATGGCTAAAATACTACACGGACAAGACAAAGCCCGTGGAAAGATCAACCGGCAAGAATCCTCCCGTAACCATCCCCGACAACGAAATGATAAACTTCATAAACGCTACAAGTGTGAAGAATGAGCATAGTGGAATGATGCCATCTGAACGAGTTCACTATAAGAGTGGCGATCTTGTTCAAATCATCAAAGGGGATTTTACCGGTGTAATAGGCTGAGTGGCAAGAGCTGGAGGACAGCAACGAGTGGCAATAGATATTGAAGGATTGGGAACATTCGTCACGGCTTATATCCCCAATGACTTTATGGTAATTCTCAAATATGATGTAAAATAAACAAAACTGTCAAAAGATATGGAACTCAAATTCCACGATAATTATAAAGAATATGATGACAGGGATCTTGTAAACAAAATAATTACCAAGCCCTATAACGAAGAGGCTGCTGCATATCTTATTTATAACAGATATAATCCTCTTTTGTCTAAGCTCTATCGAGATATATTTCAAAAAGATACTTCATGGTACGAGCATTGTCTTGGTGACTTATTCGAATACCTGAAAGGAAAAAATCAGGATTGGAATAAGCTGAGAACATTTCAATGGAGATGCAAATTAGGACCTTGGCTTGGTAAAACAGCAAGGAACAGATTCGTTGAAATCAAGTCTGCACTGATAGGAAAAGAGAATATCATCATCTCTATAGATGTAGATGATGAAGGAAAGGCTCCAGTTCAGTTATCTGATGATGATATAGAAGAATATGACATAATTCAAAGAAGAATTATTCTGATGGAAGCGATAGGAAAACTTACAGACCTAGACCAGAAGTTTGTCGTACTCAAACGTCTTCAAGGATATAATAGTAGGGAAATTGCTGAACTGATGAAGAAAATGTGGAACAAGAAAGGGATTGTTCGCATTGACAAAGGTAAGCGTGTAATACCATCTGCTGGATATGTGGATGTTCGTATGCAGAGAGCAAAAGAAGAGTTGAAGAGACTCATCGTCACATTAGATTAAAAGTATGAGCATGATAATTTCAAATGAACTACTTGCAGCATATGCTGTAGGTGCGGTAACTAAGGAAGAACGAAATCATGTGCGTCAGTATCTTGCGGAGAATTCTTATGAACTTGAATCCGTGATGATGATGATGGACGATGATTATGAATTGATGTTAGATAAAGACATTGACAATTCTTCGCAGTCAAATTTTGGTAATTCCAAGGAATCGTCTTTTTTTGATTTGTGTTATGGTGCAGCCGCCTTTGCTCCAAGGCATAGTTCAACAATAAAGAACATGACAAAAGATGACAGTAAGATTAAAGACGGTTTCGGTAAAAGACTAGATGATCTAATAAACGAGTTGGGTATATAATCAAAAAAGATAGTTTTTTTAGACAACCACTCTCCATTAAAGTATGAACTCAATAAAGCAGACATGTAAGAATGTAAAGACGTTGGTTGATTCATTCCTCAATTCAACGACACCAATATTCTGCACTCCAACGGATGAGCCTAAGGATACTGAAGCTTGGTATTCAACATGGGAAGACAACTATATTGGAGATTTCCTGAATAATCCTGTTGTTAAGGCTGGACTTAAAAAGATAGCCGATTTCTACTGTGCTAAACAGCTTGATGTATTACTCCGCCACTCTTCTGAACTTAAAGCTTCTTCATATCCTCAATTATATAGAATATATAAGGAATGTTGCAAAAGACTTGGTTTCGTTAAAATGCCCAAACTGTATATTACATATCAGATTTTTGGAATCAATGCACTTAGCTTAGAGGTAAAAGGGCATAAATTAATTCTTCTTAGCAGGATGGCAACAATCCGTCTCAATGAAAAAGAGTTAAGATTTATCCTTGGACATGAGTTAGGGCATCATCAGCAGGGTAATTTAGTTTGTCATACTGTAAATGGCTTGCTTGACACCTTCAATACCTCGTCAGAAATATTTGGACCGATGATTTCTGATACAAAAGAAGTTCCTATGAAGAGATGGTGTCGTCAATCTGAGTTTAATGCTGACAGAGCAGGATATATTTGTTGTGGAGATATTGATGCAGTTACCAATCTGTTTTTAAAACTTGGTATGGAATCAGTGTGCTCTGCCTACAACGAATATAAAGAGTTGGAAGATGCTCATCCACACCTCCAGACACGTTTCACGGAATTAAAAAAAATCCATAAAACGATAAAAGTCAACAGATAATTATGATAAACAACAAACGAATTCTTACCGGACTTGAACATCAACAATACGAACATCCTTTGGATAAGGCTGCATTGAAGAAACTGGAAAGTATTCCATTTCTTACTACGGCTTGCAAATGGGTAACATCCAATTTCATTGAGCGTGTATATAACATCCAATATACTGGTAGCAACTTGAAAGTTACAAAAGACAACTATCCACAAATATATGAACACCTTGTAGAGGCATGTTGCATTCTTGACCTAAAAGAAGTCCCCGAATTGTATATAACATGGAGTTATGACATTAATGCCTGTACAATTGGAGCTGAGCATCCCATCATCATTCTCAACTCAGGTCTTATAGACCTTTGTGATGATGACGAAATATTATTCATAATCGGACATGAAGTGGGTCATATCAAGTCTCAACACATGCTTTACCACCTTATGGGACAGGTGATAAACTGGGGTATTGATGCTATTCCTGGTGGCAGTATTGTTGCAAGTGGCTTGCAGTTCGCACTTTATTATTGGAATCGTATGTCAGAATTTACAGCAGATCGCGCAGGTTTGTTATGTTGTCAGAACACTGACGCAATGATTCGGGCATTTATCAAGATGGCTGGCCTTCCTATTAAGGAGTTTAACAATATAAAACCGGAAACCTTCATACAGCAGGCACGCGATTTCAAGATGCTTGACTATGATGGAATGAACAAAGTAGTAAAGTTCCTTTCTATTGCTGATGAGACACATCCTTGGACTGTCATGCGTTCTGCTGAATTGTTGAAATGGATGGATAGCGGTGAATATAACAGATTTGTGACCCAATGACAAATCAGACAAGAATATGAGAAAGAAACTGACAAATATCGACTATTCTCGAGTTATGCATCCTGATGACAAGAAGACTGTGGACTGGCTGAATGGTCTACAAGTTCCTTATATGTCAAAGTGGGATTTTGTTCGTGAAATAGCCAAACACCCCCTCGACCACAACTTGAAGACATGGTATGAAATATTCAAATCTGATTTGAAATACTATACATTCAAGGACTTTCTGAACGCCACGACGAGTAAGTATCAGGAAGCTTACAATGAGGTGGAAAACCAAGGAGAAGGCATTAATATAACCGCAGACAGTTTGCCTGCCCTATATAGACAGCTTGTTGAAGCTTGCTCAATTCTTAATATCAAGGAACCACCAGCCTACTCCACTGATTGGTATTATGGTCCATTTCATTACTCCAATGGTGATAAACACCGCCGCATCGTCATGATGTCAGGCTGTGCCGACCTATTCACAGAAGGAGAGATGGCATTCATACTCGGTCATGAACTTGGGCATTTTGAAGCTGGTCATAAACCATACCAAATGCTCATTATGTCGTTCTATCTGCCATTTATGAACGATCCCGTCTTCAAGTCATGGGCATCAATCGTAAAGTTACCTTTGTTCGAATGGTATAGGAAGTCTGACTATACAGCCGACCGTATCGGATTGTTGTGTTGCCAAGACATCAATGTTGCCATCAGTACTATGATAAAAAAAGCCGGACTTCCCAAGAAATGTTATGATCATATAGACATACAAGGCTTCATCAAGCAAGCTAAGGAATTCGAAGAGAAGTTCACCGGTACTGTCAATTCAGTCATAAAGGCATTGACCGTTCGCTCTGCAGAATTTCCATGGTTAGTAGATCGTGCCGCAAAACTGTACGAGTGGTATGAGAGTGGAGAATACCAACAAATCATAAATCAGCAATAAAAACATATGAATACCAAAACAATAGCACTATCCACCAATGAGAACATCCTTGATGTGCTCAATTTCAATAAAATAGCAGAAGATGTAAGAGACAAAGCTATTGAACTTATGGGCATGGCTGCATGCCAAGTTCGCTGTCTCAATTGTCAACATTGCTCAAATATGCGTTGCGGAAACAGATAATGAACATACAGACTGTCCATAACAATACTTATTCGTATCTACGGCAAACCAACGAAATTGTTCCTGGCGTTGTAGAAGACAATAGTTATGCTTGGACGTTTGCACCATATGGCGAATTCTCGTCTATGCCTGAAGTTGCAATGTTCATCATTGCCTTGACCGAACAATGCAATCTGCGTTGCACCTATTGCTGCTATTCCGGTGAATACATAGGCAATCATCGACATAATGCCCATTCACTCTTGGCAGGAGATATAGAAAAGATATATTTGTTCATAAAGCGAATGGCAGCAAACAAACCTATACGTATCTGTTTTTATGGTGGAGAGCCTCTTACAAAATTTGCACTTATACAGCATGCCGTAAATAGAGGCAGGGAAGAATGGGGTGACAAAGCGAGCTTCTCCGTATCCACCAATGGCACCTTGCTTAATGAGGACAGCATGACATGGCTGGTAGACAACAGTGTAGAAATAGCCATGACGATTGATGGCACAGAGCGATTCCATGACCGATACCGCAAAGACAAAAATGGAGAAGGTTCGTTCATAAAAGTATACAAAGCTCTGAATTATCTGCATAATCACACTTTCCAGGAAGTCCCCAATATTGTATTGCTGATGACGCTATCTTCCGTTTCGGACATAGAAGCAATAGCAAAGGAATGGCAGGAAGACGATCTTCTACGAAACTATCCGCCCACTCATATTAGTGGACTGACACCGAATTTTGCAAAAGGAGTAGCCGAAGAGAGTTGGGAAGAGTTTCGCAATCTCTACATTAACCTAATAGACACGTATCAGCATCATCCTAATTGGGTTGTGCTTCAAACCTTCTTCGATGAACTGATTGAAATATGGAAGAACAGACCCGTCTTCAAGATTGAAGGAGATATGCCATTGGCGACATGTATGCCAGTAAATACAAAGCTTTACATAGATGCACACCTACAGATAGCAGTATGTGAAAAATTCCATGACCGTTTTCGCATCGGAAATATAGAACAAGGCATCAATTGGAATAAAGCAAATGAGCTGGCAAAGGAATATTATAAAAAGCGAGAAAAACGTTGTGCGTTTTGCCCTGCTGTCCGTATGTGTAATCAATGTCTTACGGCAATAGAATACACCGATGAGCAATGGGATGTGCTATGTAAAAACGAACGTATTGTCCACCGCCTTGGAATGTTTGTCTTCTGCGAGATGGCAGAACGAGGGATGCTTACGCCGCCGTCTGTGCCAGAGCTTACCACTGCAAGATGCATTCTGAACGAAGTTACAGAGGATGATATCCTTGCCATGAAATCCATCTTCACAGATGCAACAACACAGCGTTTTCTCCCCGACCTTTGCGAGATTGCCAAAACTGATGAAGGTATCAAGAATATCCTCCACTCATTCAGCCTATACCTAAAGAAGAAAGAAGGTATCCTATGGGGCATACGCCATAGAGGAGAACTCATTGGTTTTGTGGCTACTATGGATTTGTCATTCAATTCCACCATATTCTTCGCTATGCATAATGAACACAGAAAAAAAGGTATGATGATAGAATGTGTGCAAATAGCCACTCAATATATACTAGAAAGCAACTTCTGTACCGAACTTCACTCCGAGGTGAACGTTGATAATATTGCATCACAGAAAGTACTGAACACTTGCGGATATGTTATCAGTACAGAAGATGACAGAAAAATAATATTCGAATACAAAATATGACATTATATGAGAAGATTAAAATTTATTACTCTGTTGATTTCTGGCGCATCCTTAGGATTGTGCTTGACAACAACCTCCTGTAAAGGTTCTGCAGGAAAAAAAGTTGCGTCGGAGGCCATGCAACTCTTAGAGAAAGAGTCTGGTAGTCTTGAACGGAATGCTGTTCGCATCGAGAAAGCTGCTGTTAGTGTTGAAGAATCATCTGGCAAATTAAGCAAAGAGGCGGAAGATGAACTCAGTTCTTATTCTAAGTATCGTAAGACAAAAAAATGGGAAGAAAGAATCGACAACTGCTTGGGAAACGATGATGAACCTGTGTCACAACCTGTAGCAATTATTTGTCCTCAATGCCAAGGCAATAGGATGGTATATGCTACAGATGCATATGGCAATGTAGTATTCGATTACAATGGGAATCCACAAGTCATCTATTGTCCCAATTGTCAAGGGAATGGCCAAGTGATTGTATATCAATAGATATTTGATAATTATAATAATTTATAGAAATAACAAATAACATAATAAAATGAGCATTAAATCTGAAATTGCAAGAATTAAAGAAGCCAGACAAAATAAGCGTTCTGACTATGCAAAATTGTTCAATGATGTTAAGAGGTTAGTTGAGTTTGCAAAAGAGATTCAAAATCTCCGTACAAATGTAGCATGGAACACACTTCTTCATGAGAATCAAGAAATGAAAAATTCCTGAGATGCTTTTGAGAGGCTTTTAAATGAAACTAATTTCATCTCGCGTGTGAATGCCCTAATGACATTTAATGGCCATGATTATATGGAATCTGGTGCATTAAAGAGCATAAAGGATCGCATCATGAGAGAGTATGTGACAATCTCTGTTATGGGACCTGTTAGTGCTGGAAAAAGTGTATTTTTACAGGCATTAACTGGCTTAGATAATAACGTAATTCCTGTAAGCTCTGACACGTGTACTGCAACAAGATCATTCTTTAAGAATAGCACTTCGAAATCCGCAACAGTATTTTTTCATAACGAATCTGAGATAATCAAGATTATAATGAAGCATATTGCATTACTTAATATGCATCTAAAAAATAATAACAACAAGACTGTTACGATTATTAATGACTCTGATGTTCTTGGAATGTCTCTTGCATCAATTATCAGCAAGATTTCTCAATATGGTTATCTTGATGATAGCTTATATAATGGCAATACTATTGCTATTGATAAAGAAACCTCCGATTGTACAAGTATAGATTATTACAAGACCCTCAAACATTATATTGACAACTATGGTGTTTATGCCCCATATGTCGCTCATGCCCCCAAAGAATTTAATGAGGGAGAAATAATGACAGGACAACTTAAAGCATTTCTTGCATATAACGAGAATATTACATATGCAAATGCTGTTGAACATGTTGAAATATCTTGGCCATTGGAAGCTGTAAATGGTGAAAGTTTGGGAGATATTCATCTAATTGATACTATGGGTATCGGTGAAGCAAAACTTGGAGTTTCTGAGTTCTTGACAAAAACTTTAAGAGATGAAACTGATATAGCTTTAGCTTTGTGTGCAGTTAAATCTGCAGCATCTCTTGTACAAGACCCTAATACAAAGATGTTTCAAAAGACTTTGAAAAATGCTATTGTTGGACGTAAACCAGAACAATGGATATATTACTTGTTAAACAAATACACTTCAGCTACAGAGGCAGATGTAGCTAAAATGAAATCCGACCTTGAAGACAGCTTGAGCTCTGGTGAAAACAAGATTTTTCTTAATCCAAACACGTGGGGAACTGTAGAATTCATAGATTCTGATATGAATCTTAACAGAGATGCAGTACTTGGCTATTTTACTAATACCGTATTGTTTAATTTAACAAAGTCGATAGGCGAGATAGACGAGCATTTTATTTCTACAGCGAAAAAGGAAATAGATTCTTTAATAGATCAGTATGATAAAGTAAAGTTGTCGCTTAAGAATGTTAAGATTCCTTCATTAGACAAGAAGGCTGTTGTGCAAGAAAAACTTGGTGCAGTTAAGAAAAAATTAAGTGCTAAGATTGACACTTTGCATGCTCAAAGTGGAGATGAGATAAAGAATGCTCTCTTTGAGTATTTGGATAATAATCCATTTGGCTGCCATTTTGCATATTGTTTTGAAGATAGCGGTGAAATTCAAAAGAAAATTCGCGATATTCAGTCATCATTGAAGAAACTTAATCCTGCACAAAGAATATCAGCAAGAGTTGAGAAACTTCGAGACATAATATTTCCTTATATTAACAACTATGACACAAAAAACCAGTTTGAGAATGGTCATGCATTCTCAATAATGGGGTTATATTGTGACAAGATGTTCAATGCATTCGTTTCAAATTTTACTTCGGTAATTCTTGGAACAATGTTGGTGGAACGTTTCCAAAATTTTAAGCGTGATGTCTGGGCGGCTTTCATTTGTGAGGGAGGATTAGGAAATGTTCTTTCTGGAAATGTTATAGAATGGCCTACAGCATGGACAAATAAGTTGGAAGAATCTAATAAATATAATGATCTCAAAAATGCGCTTGTAAAGTTCAATGAAACAAAAATCGAACTTAAGGAAGAAATTTTGCAGAGCATAAAAGCGAAATTGCTGGAATGTGTATATTGCCATAATGACTTCCGTTATAACACAGTAGAGAAGAACCCTGCAGGACAAACAGACAACACAGGTCAGTTCAATGACATACAATCATTTTGTCTTGCTGTATTTAATCTTCTTAAGAATAAGGAAAATGAGATTATCACCGGTGTTAAATCTGACTATGACAATTTCGTAGGCGCAAACGTTTTGAGTAAGCAACACAATCTTCTTAAAGAAATCAGTAATTGCATACTAGGTCAAGGTGGTTTCTTTCCATATGCACAGTTTATAGGTGAGAAGTATCCCATCTATGACCAGTTGTTAGAATTTTATCTTGACAACTATGTTGCAATTCTTGGAAATTCTGATGATTTCTCCAAGAAAGTAGCAGCAATTGATCTTTATAATGATATTGTAAAAAATAAATAATTATGGGTAAAATACAAGAGTTTCGCGATAAAGGAAAATCTCTTCGTGGAAATGTTATAACATCTATATTTTGGAATATTGCAGGTGCCGATGTTCCATTATTAAAGATGTGTCCAACAGATCAGTCAAAATATACAGCATTGGGTGGTACAATAACTCTTTGCTCTATTCTTGTAGGAGTTTGTAGTGCTCATTTTATATATTCTCTATCAGGAAATATATTTCTCACAATTTTGTGTGGTATATTGATGGCCTTTC
>OLSD01000569.1_pt1 | contig 36330 bp, 26 predicted proteins | sample 1672211 | NCBI WGS metagenome assembly OLSD01 (sample SAMEA3136659, study PRJEB25190) | human gut metagenome | reverse complement strand
CAGAATGCTTTACTCTTCTGGTACCGTTTTTTTATTTAATTTACAGCCAGTATTTTTCCAATCCTTATATTAAACCCGTCTACATCCAGCATCAACAACCATGTGGATAACCCCGTGGAAAAGTGTGTGGATAATACATGCGTTATCCACAGCAAGAAGGGGAGGCAAGGGGGCCAAGTGGATATCAACACACTTATAAACAGGTATTGGAGAAAATTTCCACGCTTTTTCATACACAAAAGATATAAACTTATTATCTTTGCACCGAATGTGGGTATTGTGGATAAATCATGTTAGAAACTGAAAAACAACATGAAAGAGGATTAATAACTTCTGAATAAAACGCCATAAGACGTGGACAACGGAATACGCAAGAAAAACATCAGAAAGTTATCAACTTATCCACAGGATATCATACAATACATTTTTTCTTTCTTTAATTTTTAAAACAATAAAAGAATATAATATATGGATGTGGATAAAAAATGGGTAGAGAAGGGTTTCATTGATGAACCCGCTGCCGAAGGCACGGATCTCGCTGCCGAGATAAGAAGGATGTGCAAGGAGAAGAACGCCGTGATCCTGGCACACTATTACACGACGGGCGACATCCAGGCGGTGGCCGACTTCATCGGCGACTCGCTGGCGCTGGCACGCAAGGCGGCTGACACGGATGCCGACATCATCGTGATGTGTGGCGTGCACTTCATGGCGGAGACCTGCAAGCTGCTCTCGCCCGATAAGACCGTGATCTGTCCGGACCTCAATGCGGGATGCTCGCTCGCCGACTCCTGCCGTGCGGAGGACCTGAGGAAATACAGGGAGGAGCACCCAGACTACAAGGTGGTGAGCTATGTGAACACCACGGCTGCCGTGAAGGCGCTTACAGACATCGTGGTGACGAGCGGCAATGCCAAGAAGATAGTGGACTCTTTCCCGAAGGACGAGAAGCTCATCTTCGGACCGGACTATAATCTGGGCTCTTACATTAACAGTGTGACGGGCAGGGACATGCTGCTCTGGAACGGCGGATGCCACGTGCACGAGCGTTTCTCCGCACCCGATATAGTAAGACTGAAGAAGGAGCATCCGGGCGCTGAGGTGTTGGTACACCCTGAGTGCAAGGGACCCATCGTAGCCCTCGCCGATGTGGTGGGTTCTACGGCCGTATTGCTGAAGCATGCCGTGGAGAGCGACACCAAAGAGTTCATCGTGGCTACCGAGGCTGGAATACTGTATGAGATGATGCGCAAGTGTCCCGAGAAGACATTCATCCCCGTACCGCCAGAGGTGAGCGAGGGTGGAGCCGGATGCTCATGCAACGAGTGTGACTACATGAAGATGAACACCCTGTCCAAGATTTACAACGCTCTTAAATACGGATGGCCCACGGTGGAAGTGGCTGAAGACATTGCCCGCGAGGCCGTGAAGCCGATAGAGAGGATGCTCGAACTGTCGTAGAGACGAGTTGACGAGGAGAATACTTCCTTGTTTCCTTTATCCTTTGACATCTAATATACACAGACAATGCCCCTGATTAGTTTTATAATACCTTATTATAATGTCCCGCTGCCCCTCGTCATGGAATGTGTGGAGAGCATAGCCAGACTGCGCCTCGGTGCCGGGGAAAGGGAGATTATTGTGGTAGACGACGGGTCCGATGCGGACATAAGCCGTGAGTTATCCACAGTATGTGGGGATATTGTGTATATCCGTCAGGCAAACGGCGGACTGAGCGATGCCCGCAACACGGGAATAGATGCTGCCAAGGGCGAGTACATACAGTTTGTGGATGCCGACGACAGGATTGTCACGGCGGTATACGACGGTTGCGTGGAGAAGCTGCGGGCGGCACGGCCCGACCTGCTTATGTTTGGCCATACCAGCCATGAGGGGCATCAGGAGCCATGCCGGTGGACTGTGGAGACGTCGGGCGCGGCATATATGGCGGAGAACAATCTTCACCCTATGGCGTGGGGATACGTGTTCCGCAGGTCGATACTGGGCAGTCTGAGGTTTTTCAAGGGCACATTCCATGAAGACGAAGAATTCACCCCACAGCTGATGATAAAGGTGCGCAGAATGAAAAGGACAGACGCCGCGGCGTATTTCTACCGTCTGCGCACGGATTCCATCACCACCACAAGGAGCGAAGCGCACACCGAGAAGCGGCTCGACGACGTATGGCGCATCATAAGGAAGCTCAATTCCATTGCCGCCTCGCTGCAGGGCGTTGAGCGGCGGGGTATGCAGCGCCGCGTGGACCAGCTCACGATGGACTATATCTTCAACATCATACGTATGAAGAAAAGCCGGCGGCAGTTGGACGGAAGGATAGGAATGTTGCGCAGCGAAGGACTCTTCCCGTTGCCGGCAAGGGACTATACGGTCTCTTACGGCATATTCAGACTTTTGGCCGACAGTGATTTAGGACTGCGCATCCTCTCCCTTTTCATTCCGCTGACAAGGAGCGGGAGATAAGGAAACAATACATACCGGAAAGGAAACAATACATGCACATACTCGAGTTACCCTCTTTTTTCCCACCATACGGCGGACTTTTCTGTCTGGACCAGAGCCGTGCCCTCAACACGGGGGACAACACGGTACGCATACTTGCCAACGTGAACCTGAGCGCAAGACTCTCGCCGCAGCTTTATTTCCGTGGCGAGAGGAGTCCCTTCTTCATGCGGATGCAGGGAGTGGAGGTGATGAAGCATTATGTGAGGGGGATTCCGTTCTTCACCAGAGTAAACGCAATGTGCTGGCTGAGAAGCACCGAGAGACTTGTGGAAAAGTATATGGCAAAGTATGGAAAACCCGACATCATCCACGCCCACTGCTGTCAGTGGGCAGGCTGCGCCGCCTTCAGGGTGTGGCGTAAGCATGGTATTCCGTATGTTATAACCGAACATCTCTCCTCGGAGCTTATCCTGAAGGAATATACAGCCGACACCGGCAAGGCGTGGCAGATTCCTTATGTGGAGGAGGCATACAGGAATGCGGCGCTCGTGATACCTGTTTCCGGTGAGCTTGTGGACGATTTGAAGATGATATACCGGTGGAACTGCAAGTGGAAAGTGGTGTCGAACATTGTGGATACCGCCTTCTTCGGATACCGTAAGCGGCAGCCGCTTACCCCCCGGCGCCCTCTCCGGCTCTGCTGTATAGCCAATTTCGTGGTGGGCAAGGGTTACGACGTGATGTTTGAAGCCGTGAGGAAATATCTGGATACGACGGGCGACAAGGTGGAGATTGTGGTGGCAGGACGCTTCACAGACTCCGACAGGGCAAGGCGGCTTGTGGAAAACCTTGGGCTCGAAGATGTAGTGACGCTGCGCGGAGAGGTGGACAAGCATGAGGTGTTGAGGATTCTGCACGAGAGCGACTGCATGTTGCTCGCCACACGGAAGGAGTCGCAGGGACTGGCTCTGCTTGAGGCGATGGCCACGGGAATGCCGGTGATAACCACCGACAGCGTGCCGGAGTGCGTAAGGATAGAAGGGGGCTGCATCACCGTGCCTACGGATGATTCCGGTGCTATGGCCCGGGCTATAGCGCTGATACGCCGTGAGGGTTTGAACGACTGTCCGCAGACCTCCCGCCGTGTAGTTGAAACCACTTCGCCACAGGTGATAGGTAAACAGCTCAACGACTTGTTTCTTGACATCGTAAAAGGAAGAAAATAAAGGGGAAAAACACGTCTTGCCCCTGATTTGCAACAAAATTTAATTGTTGTTGCCCATGATTTGCAACAAAAAAGATGTATCTTTGCCCATGATTTAGAACAAGATACTATGTTTAGACGTGATATTTTAGGCAAGTTAGAGGCTTGGAAGCAAGATAAATGGCATAAACCTCTTATACTTAGGGGCGCAAGACAGGTGGGCAAGACAACTGTCGTGAACGAGTTTGGAAGCCAGTTTGACAATTACCTGTATTTCAATTTGGAGAATACAGAAAGCATCAAGCTGTTCGAGATGGAAATTCCGTTGGACGACCTGGTTAACATGCTGTATGCCAGTCTCGGAAAGACGCAGCAAGACGGTACAACGCTGATTTTCATAGACGAGATACAGAATTCGCCCAAGACTATCGCTCTGCTCAGATATTTCTATGAGCAGAGACCCGACCTTTATGTAATTGCAGCGGGCAGTCTGCTGGAGAATCTTGTGGACGTTAAGGTGAGTTTCCCCGTAGGACGGGTGCAATATATGGCACTGCGCCCTTGTTCTTTCCGTGAATTCTTGGGTGCAATAGACAAGGCGAACCTTCTGGAAATACTCAGTCAGAAGGCAGAATATACCGTTGCGTTCCACGACCAGCTCATGCATCTGTTCAATATCTATGCCATAGTGGGCGGAATGCCGGAAGCCGTGCAGCGTTATGCCGAGACAAAGGACATTATAGCCATTGAGGATGTTTATGAAACGCTTGTACAGGCTTATAAGGATGATTCGGAGAAATATGCACGGGGCAACAAGCTTTCTGATGTTGTGCGCTTTATCCTTTCGTATGGTTGGGCATTCTCTTGCGAGACAATCACCTTGGGGAATTTCGCCAATTCGGGTTATAGGTCGCGTGAGGTGGGCGAAGCCTTCCGTCTCCTTGAGAAGGCAATGATACTGGAGCTGGTCTACCCCGTATCTTCTACCATGATGCCTGTAATCCCCGAAACAAAACGGATGCCGAAGCTTATATGGTTTGATACCGGACTGGTGAATTATCAGGCTGGCGTAAGAAAAGAGATAATCGGTTCTACGGAAATGGTGGACAGCTGGCGCGGACATATTGCCGAACAGATAACGGCACAGGAAATCCTTTCGATGGAAGACAGGGTGGGACAACACCGCTCTTTCTGGGCCAAGCCCAATAATGGGGCTGAGGTGGATTTCATCTTTATGCATGAATCAAAGGTATATCCGATAGAGGTGAAGAGCGGGACCAATTCACATCTGCGTTCCCTACAATCTTTCATGGATAATTCTGATATAGACATCGCTGTACGTATATGGTCCAACCCATATTCTGTGGATGAGGTAAAGACTCCAAAGGGCAAGATGTTCCGACTGATAAACCTGCCTTTCTATCTGACAGGCAATCTGCACAGAATACTTGATGATGTGATAAAAGGATAATTTCTTTGGGGATATATCATATCCTCTTCAAGGCAACGAAAAGCTTTCTTGTTGCCAGCAGGATATTCCATAGGGGGCTGCCCGACATTATTGTCCGGGCGGCCCTTGTCTTTATGTCTGGCTTCACGCCCCAAGTATTCATCAGGGCGCAGGCTTCGTCGCGGAGGGTCTTGTCGTGGCTGCGGAAGGCGTGCATGAGGAGGGCGAAAGCCTTGTCGGCAAAGAATTTGCGGGTGATGGGCGTATTGATGCCGAACATGCCCGCCAGACGGAAGGAGAGCGATGCTGTGCGGCTGACGAAGCGGAACTGCCTGCGGTCGTCGGGCTGGAAGGATACCGAGGGGCGCCCCACGCTGTAGTTCAGCGTATGGTCGGGCAGATAAGCCACGTCTCCGTTTGCGGCGAGCATACATACCAGTTGCAGGTCCTCGCATCCGTTATCGGGATTGCGGAAGAGTTCCGGGTCTTCATCATAGCATCTCTTTATCACGTCGGCACGGTAGAGTGCTGTGCAGGTATGCACCACGGGGGCGGTGGTCTGTGTGATTACCGCCTCCAGGATGTCTGTCCCCTTCGTGATGAGCGCAGGGAACGGGACGTATGTGTTGTCCTTTGTATTGAGGGTATCCTCGTTGTAGAAGCGCCAGTTGGTGTGGACGAGGGTAACCGTGGGATGTTCTTCCATTATGCGGAGTTCCTTCTCCAGCTTTTCGGGGTCGGTCCAGAAGTCGTCGCCGGCGCAGTCGGCGATGTACTTGCCGCGGCAGGCCATAAGACAGTCGTAGTAGTTGCGTATCATTCCCTTGTTCGGAGCCTTGGGCATAAGGCACACGATGTGTGGACAACGCTGTGCATAACTCTCGCATACGGTTCTTGTGGAGTCGGTGGAACAGTCTTCGCCCACCACTATCTCTATGGGCAGATGACAGCACTGCATGAGTATAGAGTCGAGCGTGCGGGCAATGGTGTCCTCCTGGTTGTATGTTGCTACTATTACGGATATCTTGTCTTCCATCATGGGCGGTTACTTCTTGTTGATAAAGATGCCGAGCTTGTAGAAATTGAGCAGCGGCACGATGGGGCGTTCGCCCGTCAGGTTCCGCCTTATGGGCTTCCTCATGGCGTTGAAGAGCAGTCTGTAGGGCGTAGCCAGATGCAGTTTGTTGAGTTTGTCAGCGGCGTCAATGATGGCCGAATAGCCGCGCAGCTCGTCGTTGAAGGCATGAAGCGTGTCCATTCCCGTCTCCATCTTGCTGACGAAGCCCGGGTTTGTCTCGAAGTCGTCGAGCATAATAGGGTTGTCGATATGCGTGATGCGGATATTGTTGTCGTGCAACTGTCTGCCCCACATCACGTCTTCGTAGCCGTAGCGGCGGAAACGCTCGTCGAAGGGGATGCTGAGGATGATGTCGCGGCGCACCATGAAGTTCGACGTGTTGAAGTTCTTGTATTCCCTCGCCTGTCTGCCTTCGGCGGTGTTGTGCGGTTCGTATTTTTTCTCCATACGGTAGCGTATGTTGTGGCAGAGACAACTGCTGTCGCCTCCGATGCGGAGTCCGCCGCACGCCACTTCCACGTTTTCCAGACTGACGTATCTGCGTATGAAGTCGTCGGAGCATACCTTGCGGTCGCTGTCGAGGAAGAGCAGGTATTCGTATTGTGCCTCCGAGGCGAGGAAATTCCTTATTGCCGCCCTGCCCACATTCTCCTTTCTCACGATATAGCGGCAGCATCCCAGCTTGTTGATGCTGCTGTTCGCCCTGGTGAATGAGGGGTCCGGCGACCCGTCGTCGGCAACGATGATTTCGTATCTGAATCCGTCGCTCCCGATGCTTTCAGCCTGGCGTCGCAGTTCTTCCACGAATCCGCCGCACAGGTTGTTGTATGATGGCATGAGTATTGACAGTGACTTTATCATAGATTGCAGTTTTTTCTTTTATAACGAGCAAATGGTGTTTTTATTTTCCCATGCTCCATTTATTTATGGTATACCCTGAATTTATTACGAGTAGACAAGTAGACAAAATACAAGTATACAAGTGGACGAGATACGAGTAGACAAGTGGAATACTTCGCATTCTCTCACATCTGCCCTCACACCCTCACACCTACCCTCACCACTGAAAGCCCGATAAACAGGGCGTTTCAGGCGGAAAGTGAGGGTGTGAGGGTAAAAAAAGAAAAACTTTTTTTTATAAAAACAAAGCCCGGACTTGGGTTAGTCCGGGCTTTGTGGCGGGTGCAGCGTTTTGGCACACCCTCAGGTTATGATTATATACGTTGTGTGGAATCTATATATAAGGTGGATTAGAAATTCAATCTGAATCCGGCATACAGGTTCAGTCCGCTGCGCTTGTACCCTGTAGGACCGAAGAAGAAGCGGTCGGGATGACTCTTCGTGTTGTCGGACACATTGAATAAGAATGAGGATGAAGACAAAAGGAGGAAGAAGAAGGCTCGAAGACCACATAACGCAATTAATATAATATGATTAATGGGGGACTGTACCAACAGGCGCAGTCCCCCATTTTCGTGTGTGTTGTTAGCAATCAGTTACTTGACAATTACCTTACTTGTCGACCGCGAGCCATCAGCACGCTCCACGACCTTCACATAGATGCCCTTCGACGGATTTGAAGTTTTCCTACCGGAGAGGTCATAATAGATTGTCTTCGCTGCTTCACTGCCCTTGGCAGCGCTGATGCCGTCGGTCTCACCGTAATAGACTATCGGCGAGCGTCTTGTCTCACCGCCCATAATATATACCGTCTGCAGGCCGATGCGGGTGGCATTGACATTATATAATGTGATTCCATGGTAGTTGCCGTCGACATAAGCCAAATCCGAAGCATAAGGAATCATGGTCATATCGCTGTCGAGCATGCTATAGTCTGCTGCCTTCAGGGTTATCGGCTGGTCATCGTTATAGATGATATAATAAAGACTGTCAGGGTTGATGAACTTGTCATTCTCATCCTTGCTGTAGATATTGAACGACAAACTTGCGCCCGTATCGTAGCTCCAACAGTCAATCCATTCTGGCTTTGCGGGTGTGGCAGCCACCGGATTGAAGTAGTTGAAAGCCACAGTCTTATAGAGATTATAATAGAATATCGAATCGGTACCGTGATTATCAATCAAATTATCGGCCGAAACTAAGGTGCCGTCGATGTCATCATAGTCGAAGGAGATTGAATCACGGATCTTCTGCTCAATCACATCAATCATTTCACCTAAAATTTCCTCTTTGACTATTGTGTCGCTCAAAGTCAGCAGATAAGCATAATATTCATCCTTCTTGTCGAGAGCCAATAGCTGACGGTTCGGTATCACCATCTTATTGCCATCGACACGTCCTTTGATTACAGCATCGGGGAACTTCTTGCTGAATCCCTTGATATACATTTCATTACCTTTTGTTGCAACACTGACCATTCTTGTAACTCTGTCACCGTTGCTTGACTTATACTCGAAGGTCCAAGTTTTGGGAGTAACGCTCTCCGGCATCTGTGCCATAGTGTCCTTGTTGATTGTGTAAGTGACATTGCTCATAGCGAACTGCGACCAAGTATTGCCATATGTGGCATTGGCGAGACCAATGAGTTTTGTCGGATCGGTGGAAATGATGCTGTCGTCACGCATCACGAAGTCCATCTCCGGATATGTTGTATCTGTTTTATAGGTATAGACCATCTGGCCACCGGCATCGACGAGCACCTTATCGAAGGCCATTAAAGTAAAGTCGCGTTGACTGTAGCTGCTGCCCATCGTATAGTATTTCTGCGGCAGTGGAAAACGGAGGGTGTCGCCGTCAATCTTGCCTTTAATCCAACCCTCGGCACCATAGAGGTGGACGATAAAGTTGCGGACGTACACATACCCGTCGTTACCGAAGACAATCTGTTTCATTTTGTGGTCGATATTATCCTCACCCAATGTGCCGTTGCTCTGCCAGATATTATGCGACGACTCCGAATAGATAACCTCACGGCCGTCGGGGCGGTTGGTGATGACTGTGTCGGGCAGAATCGATGCCAGACTGTTGTCGGTAACCTCATGGTTTGCGGTCTGCGGCCATACTGACGAGCAGACCGACAGGAAGATGGTCATGACTGCCAAATGCTTGTTCAAAGTAAATCTTCTTCTCATAAATAAATCTTTTAAATTGTTATTTCGAATGCAAAAGTAACAAAAAGACAGCAGCATCTGGCTTATTTCTTCACCTTATATGTGCCAAAACATGATTTGGCACCCTTTAGTCGGCTTTTTCTTCCTCTTTGCTTATCTTCTGATACACTGACGGCGACATTCCCGTCACCTGTTTGAAGTAGCTGTTGAAGTGACTGCGGCTCTTGATGCCCACACTAATGGCCACCCCCTCAATGGTCAAGTGGCCGTAGTTGGCATCGGTAAGGCGACGGCAAGCCTCCCGAATGCGGCACTCGTTGAGCAGAGCCTTGAAATTCTTGCCGTAGTGTTCATTGATTACCTGCGACACCTCTTTATAATTGCTGTTCGCAAGCTTCGCAAGACGGTCGAGATTGAAGTCAGAATTGCAGATTTCATCGGCGTTCTGCATCACGGCATCGATGCGCTGGGCCAACAGTTCCTTGGCATCGTCGGTGAGACGCGAGCCCTTATATTTCGTTTTTTCCTCCTCCAGGTGCAGCGAGTCCTGCACGTGGCGGTAAAGGATGCGGTTTGTGCGCATGGCCCTGCGGTAGCTCCGGAAGAGGAAAACGAGCAACAGACTCACGATGATGGCAAAGCCGATGATGACTGTCGTGATTATATTCAACCAGTGTTTCTGCTCCGTCAGCCGTTCCACGGTAGTATTCGCCTCACGAAGCTCATAGAGAAATTCCAACCGCGACACGCTCTGAAGATTATTCTCCGTGAGAATTTTTTCTTTCAATTCGAGGTAGTCAAGGCGATACCGCTGAGCCTTGGCACTATCGCCCCGCGAAAGATAGAACCTGTTGAGCATTATATAGAAGTGCATGAGACCGTCGTCGATATGGTTGGATTTACAGAGGTCGACACCCTCAAGCATCATTTTCACGGCTCGCCGGTCGTCGTGCATGAGGCTGAAAATCTTTGTCCGCAGTCCCAAGGCATCGGCAGCAAACCGTTTGGGGGTGTCGCGCGACTCGATATTCCGCTCCATGGCATAAGTGGCAGCGAGGGCCCTGGCATAATCGTGACTCTGAATAGCTTCCACACAGCTTATCGTTGCATTGGTGAAGTCGAGCAGCGGGGTTCCGGCCGGAATGCGCATGCGCTTAAAAGCCGCGATATCCTTCCTTAGCTGTGAATAGAGCAAAGGTTCGCCAACGAAATTCTCATCAAGCATATTCGTGAAAATCCCCACCGCCAACGGCCAGTTTCTTATCTCCACCGACTGATAGAAGGCTTTGCGGTATATTTGCAGCGTCGCCCGTGCCAATTGTGGCTGGTCGCCCTGCACATCGAGGAATACGCTCTTAATGTTGGCCATGTTGAGGTTTATCATTGCCTCATTATACTTGTCGCCGCTCTTTGCGGCCAATTGCAGGGCCTTTCGCAAAGTGGTGTAAGCCATGTCGTAGTCATTGTAGAAAGCATAATAGAGGTATCCGGCGTTGTTCATGGCCGTGATGCATTCCCTTCGCTCAGCGTCGCCTTTCCCGTCGTCGTTGTAGCGGTTGGCAACGATAGTGTAGTACAGCAGCGCACTATCCTGACCGTTCGGCGAATGGAGGAACTTTCCGGCCTTCATCATCAGCATCGCCGTCGACTTCTCCGACAACCGTCGATAAGTTGCCATGTCGGCTGTGGTGGCCCTCAGCGGATGGGCTGTCAGCGACGGGGCAAAGGTCAGCAGAACGATTGTCAGACAGACAGTTAGCAGATGATGTGCCGACAGTGCCATCGCCACACATTTATTATCACCCAAACTTGTCTTTCTGAAGTATTTCATACTTTTGTCGTCGTATATGACGCAAAATTACAACTTTTTATTCAAAATAGGCTATAAGAAGGAAAGAAAATGGTATAGACGGCAGCTGCAACAGCCAATTGATTAGATACGAAAAAGGCGTGTAACCATTCTGATGCTTGTTTCTTTTTAGGTTACCGCCAAGTGACCTGCACAACAACAAGCACAGAATAGTTCATGCCTTATGAGCGTGAATCTTCTGCTTACTTGTTCTCGTTGTGCGAATATTGGCGGTATTCAAAAGGATGAGAAAAAGAGCTAAAAGCTCAATATCAAAAAAAAACAGAAAGGAAACTATTCACCTTGCTCGAGTCGGCATCCAACTTATAGCAATAGCTTTCACTCCGTCTTTATGCTCTCTACCGGATTCTCCGTGGCTACGCGCCACGACTGTGCCACTACCGTAAGAACAACTACAGCCGATACGCCAACGAAGCTCAGCGGAAAGAGCCACCAATAAATCGGCGTGTGCTCGGCGAAGCTCTGCAGCCATTGGCGGCTCAGCCAATAGCCGAGCGGTGCAGCAATGGCGAACGATGCGACGAGAGGCACGCTATAGCGTACGGCAAACAACCGCACTACCGCCCCCACCGAGGAGCCCATCACCTTGCGGATGCCTATCTCCTTGCGGCGGTATTCGGTTTCGAACATCGTGAGCGAGAACACTCCTATGATGGTTATTATGATGCAGATGATGGCGAAGAGCTTAACCTGGGAGATGAAGCGGAACTCATCCACGTAGGTCCGCTGCAGCGCATCGTCGAAGAACTTCATCTTATAGTCGCCGTATGAGGCATCCAGACGGTTGAGCACCTTTTCTATGTCTCGCTTTGCCTCTATCTTGTCATGTCCCTCTGTCACACGCACGAAGAGATTATAGCAGCGGTCACCTATGCGATTCATTGCCAAAGGGTCCAACACGAGGAAAGCGACGGAGAGGATGCTGTTATCGTTGCGCACCGACTTCATCCTGAAGTTGTTGCACACTCCCACGATGAGGTAGTTGTCGTCGCCCCATTCGCTCCGGCTGCCTATCGAGTCGCCCACGTGCAGCCATTTGTATTTGTCTATCATAGTGCGGTTCAGGATATACGCCCCTGTCTGGCTGTCCGACTCTTTGAAGTCGCGTCCCTCCTCAATCTTCAGTCCCATCGTGCGCAGATATCCGGGGTCGCACAGCATCACCTGCATGTTCATCGACTTGTCGCCGTTGCCGCGAAACCACCCCATATATTGGTCACCGGCACCTATTGCATCCTGTGCATACCCCACGCTCTCCACGTATGGCAGCTTCTGCAGTTCAGCCCGTATGGCAGCTTTCTTCTGACAAGCCTCCGCTGTGAGTCCGGTGAAGAGCACCTCGTTCTTGGCGAAGCCGTAGTCGCTGTTGAAGATGTAGTTCGACTGGCTCGCCATCACACCGATATATATCGCCAGGACGAAAGCCACGCAGAACTGCACTCCCATTATCGCCATGCGCAGTTTCCTGCCGCGCGGTGATAGTCCGAAGGAGCCTTTCAGCACCATTGCCGGTGTGAACGACGTGCTGTACCATGCCGGCACGACAGCCGACAGGGCACCCACAGCCAGTGCTGCCACAACCATTATAGTAGCCAGCATTGCATTTGCCCCGAAACTGATGTCTCCCGACACGAGATTCATGCAGGTCTCGCTGCGCTGGAAACCCATCACCATGAGGAAGGCTATGAGGAGACCTATAAAGGCGATGCCCACATTCTCCATTATCATCTGCAGACGCAGACTGCTCTGCGAGGCTCCCATCACGCGGCGTGTGTTTATGCTGCGTATGCGCATCGGCACTTCGGAGAGCGTGAAGTTCAACAGATTCAGCAGAGCTATGAACAGGATGAATACCGATGCCACTGTGAGCACATTCACCAGGTTGCGGTTGCCCTTGTCGCCTAAGCCTACGCCGGAGAAATATATATCATCTACCGGGGTGAGCCGGAAGCTCTGACCATATTCCTTCTCGAATTTCTTCTCGTCGGTATATCCCGTCTGTCTCATCACTTCCTTCTTGAACGCACGCTCCACAGCCGCCTTGTTAGCCGGATCGTCAAGGCGCACGAAGATGTTGAAGCTCCACTCCGATGCGTCGCCGGCATCCTTTGGGTTCTCACACATATAGAGTCCGTTGCCAATGGAGCAGTTGTCTGGCATGTCTTCGCTCACTCCAACAACGGTGATGGGCTTATCCACACCGTTTTCCTTCAGGGTGAACGTCTTGCCCACTGCCTTGTCTGTTCCGAAGAGTTTCCCGGCTGTGCTGCGGTTTACGATAGCCGTCGCCCCGTAGTCCCAGGTCTTGCTGCTGCCGTACAGCAGCTTGCCGCTGAAGAATTCCACGCCGGGTTTCGACATACCTATATATAATGCATTTATAGTGTTTTCGCCGACGGTCACGTCTGTCTGCCTGTTGAATGCCATGTTCACCGTCTGTTCCACATGAGGTATCTCCTTTATTATCTCCTCGTATGGGCGACAGATATGGCATCCCCATTTGTTGTCGAAAAGTGCGGTTTTCACTTCGAGTCGGAACGTGCGGTCGTGGTCCTTGATGTTGTAGTTGTATGTGCGGTTATATATCACCTGTGTCATGAACAGGTAGAACGTCGCCACTGCCACTCCCAGTCCGAACAGGTTGAGCAGCGTTGCCAGGCGGTAGCGGCGGAACAGATACAGTAAGCTTTTCATACGCCATTCCTCCTTTCTCAAAGAATATTGTTGTTGTCCACCACCTGTCCGTCGAACAGGTTTATGATGCGGCTTGCCATCTGGGCATCATGCTGCGAGTGGGTCACCATCACAATCGTCGTGCCTTCGGCATTGAGCTGTGCGAGGAGTTCCATCACGGCGAGTCCGCTCTTGGAGTCGAGGTTTCCCGTCGGTTCGTCGGCGAGGATGAGCTTCGGTTTGCCCACCACGGCACGTGCTATGGCAACGCGCTGCTGCTGTCCGCCCGACAGTTGCTGCGGATAATGTTTGGCGCGGTGGCTCATAGCCACCTTGCGCAGGATTTCCGTCACTCGTTCGCGGCGTTCCTTTGCCGGCACGCCCATATAGCGGAGCTGCAGGTCTACGTTCTCTTCCACGGTCAGCTCGTCGATGAGGTTGAAGCTCTGGAACACGAAGCCGATGCGTCCGCGGCGGTAGCGTGTGCGTTCCTTCTCCTTCAGTCTTGCCACCGGCTCTCCGTCGAGCCAGCACTCACCGGAGTTGGGGTTGTCGAGAAGTCCGAGGATGTTCAGCAGCGTGGACTTTCCGCAGCCGCTCGGTCCCATTATGGCTACGAACTCTCCGTCGTCCACGTTTATACTAACGCCGTTCAGTGCTACGGTTTCCACTTCTTCCGTGCGGAAGATTTTCGTCAGGTTTTCTGTCTTTATCATTGCAGTATGTTTTTTATGTCTTGTTGTTTCGATATAAATTGCCGTTGTGCTCTCTATTTCAGTATCAGCACTTCGTTGTCCTTGAATGCTTCGTAGCCGCTCGTCACCACGCGTTCTCCCGGTTCCAGTCCGTCGGTCACCTCATAATACTGCGGGTTCTGCCGTGCTATGCTGATGTTGCGTCGGTAAGCCTTCTTGCCCGATTTGTCGAGCACGAATATCCAGTTGCCACCAGTGGCTTGGAAGAAGGTGCCGCGCGGAATGAGCGTTGCCTGCTGCGACTTTCCCAATGCCAGTTCCACGTAGTAGGTCTGTCCGCTGCGCATCTGTGCCGGTCGTTCGCCCACGAACACGAAGTCGGTGCGGAAGGAGCCGTTGCGCACCTCCGGATACACCTTGCGCACACGCAGCCGGTATGTCTTGCCGTCGCGGTTTATCGTGGCAAGCAGTCCGGGGCGCACACGGTCGATGTAGTGTTCGTCAATCTGTGCCTGCACCTTGAAGTCGGAGAGGTCGTTTATCTGTCCTATGTTCTGTCCGGCAGAGATGTTCTGTCCCAGTTCCACATCGAGCAGTCCGAGTTCGCCATCGATAGCCGAACGTATCTCGAGTTTGTTCTTGCGTTCCCGCACGAGCAGCACGTTCTTTCTCATATTGTCGAGGTTGTCCTCCATCTGTGCCATCTGCACCCGGCGGTAGATGCTGTCCTGTCTCAGCCGTTGTGCCACGAGGCTTTGCTTGCGTCGTGCCAGCCGGTAGTCCTCCTGGCTCTGAGTGTATGTCTCCTTGCTGATGAGCCTTTCCTTATACAAGCGTGCGTTCTGGTTGCAGGCGCGCTGCTTGCGTTCGCAGTCCATGTCGAGCGTAGCCTGTTCGGTGCGGTTGTTCAGCCGGTCCTGTTGCATTGCCACCTGTGTGTTGCGCAGCAGGTTCTGTTTCTCGGCAAGCTCCGCCTCGGCATTGAGAATCTGCAGGTCGAGGTTGCTGTTGCTCAGTCGCAGTATTACGTCGCCCTTTCTCACACGTGTTCCCTCTTCCACAGGTTTCTCTCTAACTATGCCACCCTCCTCCGGAGAAATCTGCACCACCTGGATAGGCACCACCTGTCCGTTCAGCCGCACGTAGTCGTCGAACCGTCCGTGGGTCACGTTGCTTATCGTCAGATCGCGCATGTCCACGGTCATCGTGCTTGCCGTCGAACTGAACACTATCCATATGAGTACTGCCGTCAATACCGTTGCCGCCGCGATATACCAAGCGTAGCGGCGAAGGAATGTTTTCTTTTCTATCTGTCGGTCCATAATATATTACATTTTATAGTGAGGCTTGCCTGTAGTATGCGAGCAGTCTTCTGTTATACATCATTGTAAGTTGGCTTTGCAGCAGTTTCACTCTCGACTGCAGCAGCGTCACCGCCGCCGTCCTCACGTCGATAGCCGATGCCATACCCTCCTCAAACTTGCGTGTGGTGATGTGTGCGGCAATGCTGTCCGCCTCCACCTGTTCGTTCGTTTTCAGCATCTCCTTCTCGCTGTTCCGCACGTCGGCAGTGGCTTCCGCCACAAGGCGGCGCAGTTCCGAACGCTCATAGTCGAGCGTCTCACAGGCACGGTCGAGGGCTATGCGGCGCGAGCGCACCGTTGTCAGAGTGGCAAGACGGTTGAAAATTGGTATGCTGAGCGTGAATGCCACATATTCGCCGACGTTGTTCTTGAACTGCTGGCTGAAAGGCGCATGTCCACCCGTATCCATATTACGGAAGAACGAGGTGGACACGCCGCCGGAAAGAAAGATTTTCGGTAGGAAACCGCCACGGGCTGCCCATAGCCCATAGCGTGCTGCTGCCACTTGGCTTTCTGCCTGGGCTATGCGTGGGTTCCGGACGAGTGCAGCAGTGGTTATACCGCTGTCAGCCTCTGACAGGATAGACAGAGTCTCAACAGACGGTCTCTCCACTATCAGTGTGTCTTCGATAGGGAAATTCATCAACTTTTTCAGTGTGAGCAATGCCTTGGTGGTCTGGCTCTGCATGTGGGTCAGTTCGTAGTCGTCGGCGGCAAGAGTGGCGCGCATCTGTGCCACGTCAGCTTCGCTCTTCTGTCCCACCTCTGCCATCACCTCGGTCTGGCGGAGCAGCTGTAGGCTCTCCTCACGCTTCTGCATGGTGTGTTCCACGGCTCCCTGGCAGTAGAGCAGATCCATACACGCCTTGCAGACTTGCAGCGCTGTGGCATCCTTCTCCGCTTGTACTGCCGAGCGTCCCATTGCCACGTTGGCTCGTGCCATGCGCAGCTCGTTGTAGCGTTGCAGTCCGTCGAAGATGGTAAGCGAAGCCTGCAGTCCGTAGCCGTTATAGAAGGTACTGACGTCGGTGTAGGCGTTCGTCTCCGGGTCTACGGCGCGGCCGAAGTTCATCTGCGCACTCACGGAACCGTACACCTCAGGCAGGAAAGCCCCGATGGCACGTGTCTTGGCGGTGCGGTTTTCGTCGAGGTCGAACTGTCTCTGCCGCACGCTGTGGCTGTGGTCCGCGGCATACTTCATGCAGCGCTCCACGCTCCATGGTTCTGCTGCCTGCACCGATATGGCGGCTATCAAGAGTAGTGTTGATATGAATGTACGTTTCATTGTCTTTTCGTTTTCTTTTCTATCTGCAAATTTACGCCACGCCGCCAACGTCCGGAAGATATTCGCCGGGAAAATAGCCCGTTGTATGATTATCATACAGCATATTGTATGAAAATCATACACTTCGTTTATGAATGGCGTTTCTCTTTGCGTGTTCAGGAAAAAAATGTAACTTTGCCGTATCTCATAAAGACGGAAGTCATTTTCTCGTGATTGGCGTGCATGACAAGACGTTGGAGATTGTCGGTACAGATACTTACAACTATGACCGTCAGAAGGCGATTCTTCGTTTGACGGATAGGTGTGCTAACCTTTCGAGTGAAGGGTTGGACATCGTGGAGTACATCACATCTGACACTCAGAAGAAGGTGTGGGTGATTCGTATTCCGATGCACCTGCCGAAGCGTCCTGTATATGCTCATGACAAAGCATGGCAACGTATAGAGGATTCGCTTGTGGAACTGACACCAGAGCGATTGAATGCCATTCTGGATGAACCTTTGTTCACTGGCAGTGACTGGTCAGCAGAGATTGTACAGAATGCGACGATTGATGATTTGGACGAAGTGGCAATTGCCAAAGCTCGTGTGATGTTCAAGAAGGTACATAGTCGCATCCCTGCCGAGGAAGTGAACGCATGGTCGGTTCCTGAGTTTCTTAGCAACGCTGGTGTGATGATCGATGGCGGTATTACTCGTGCTGCAATTATATTGTTGGGTAAGCCTGTGTCTGTGTTCAAACTTCGTCCTGCCGTTGTACGTGTGACATGGTCGCTTCGTGATGAGAAGCAGGATGTGGTGGATTATGAGCATTTCACTGCTCCGTTCATCTTGACGGTAGATCAGATTCTGGCTAAGGTTCGTAATCTAACAATGCGAGAGATGCCAGGAGGTACGCTTTTCCCTGACGTGATGCAACAGTATGATGATTACTCCATGCGCGAGATACTGCACAACTGCATAGCCCATCAGGATTATACCCTTCAGGAAAGAATCAACCTTGTGGAGAATCCAGGATTCCTGTATTATGCCAACGGAGGCAGTTTCATCCCTGGCACGGTGCAGAAGGCTCTTGCTACGCATGGCCCTCAGCGCCACTACCGCAATGAATGCCTTTGCAATGCGATGGTCAACTTCAATATGATTGATATTGTCGGTCGAGGCATCCGCAAAATATTCAATCAGCAATGGGAACGCAGATTCCCTATGCCAGATTATGAGATAGATGCAGCCAAGAAAGAAGTGGCTGTACGTCTGTACGGCAATGCCATCAATGAGAAATACACAAAACTATTGAAGGAGAACAAGGATCTTTCCTTTGAGGATTGTCTGTTGCTAGATGCAGTCCAGAAAGGAAGAACTCTACATGAAGAGGATTTGCAGCAACTCCTGTCACGAGGACTTATAGAGAACAATAATGGCTTATACACGATTTCACTGGACATCGCAAGAAAGACAAAGCAAGTGTCGGAGTATACCAAACTTAAAGGTCTTGAGCGAGATAAATTGAAGATAATGGCGCAACAGGTTGTTAAGAATGCAGGAGAAGATGGCATAAAATTGGATGCAATTTTTAGATTCCTCAAAGATGCGCTTCCAACAGGTAAGACGGATGACCAAAACAAACGTCTTGTACGTAGGCTTCTTGAAGAAATGCAAGCAGATGGCATGATAAAATCTGAAGGACGAACATGGCATGAACAATTATAGCCATAATTATAGCCAAAAGTCGTATTTTGGGCTATAATTGAATTATTTTGGCTATAATACATCTAATTTATGGCCATAAAACTGAATTTATATTGGACCCCGTCGAAATTCGACGATATTTACGACGGAGTCAGGCATTAATATTGAACATTAAACGTAATAGATATGTTATTCGGAAGTAAGATCAGAGAGCTCAGAGACGAGCAAGGAGTGCTACAACGGCAGTTGGCTGCATTATTAGAGATTGATACACCTATGTTCAGCAAGATTGAACGTGGGGATAGGCGAGCAAAGCGTGAACAGGTAATCAAACTCGCAGAATACCTACATCAAGACGAGAAGGAAATGCTGACACTATGGTTGGCAGATAAAGTTCTTGATGCGGTAGATGGTGAAGAAGAACTCAGCAATGATGCCATCACGATTGCACAGGAACAGATACAACGATGAAGAATGAGAAACGGCAATTTGTAGTATTAGCAACTATAGGTTGCCGTTTCTTGGTAAATGTTTTATCCCCAAAACTGTTGTTTTTGTTTTCGCATTGTTTTCGCAGCGCGGAAAGATTGCAGAAAATAACAAAAATGTGCAGAGAATGACATTGAACTCAAAAGGATTGTTTTCGCAAAAAGGAAAATCAGCAACTTGAATTTCTTCTAAGTTGCTGATTTTCAAGGTGGGCCATCTAGGGCTTGAACCTAGGACCTCCAGATTATGAGTCTGTTGCTCTAACCAACTGAGCTAAAAGCCCGAGCTCAACCGAACAGGCGGTCAAGTTTGCGAGTGCAAAGGTAATGGTATTAGTCCGTATTACCAAATTTTATGGTAAAAAATCAATGTCTTATGTGATATATTTGTGATTTTTTTGCAAAATAAGCGTAAAAAAAACTATGTAGGATAGCGACAAACTATGATATTGCATTATTTATGCTACCTTTGCAATTCAATTTTATATACATTATATAATATATAACGTTATCAGCCAGATATGGAAAAGGAAACAGAATGCAACATAAGTCTGAACGGACTCTCACCACAGCAGGTGGAGGACAGCAGACTTAAAAACGGCGAGAACATTCTCACTTCGCCAAAACGACCGAGTATCTGGAAACTATATTTTGATAAATACAAAGACCCGATAATTCAGATATTGCTTGTTGCGGCTGTCGTTTCTCTGATATTGGCTTTTATAGAAAACGACTTTATAGAAACAATCGGTATCTTTATAGCAATATTCCTTGCCACGACAATAGGTTTCATCTTTGAACAGGATGCCGCCAAGAAGTTCGACGTGCTTACCTCTATCAGCGAGGAACAGCCGGTGAAGGTGAGACGGAACGGTCATGTAATAGAGATTCCACGCCGTGAGATAGTGGTCGGCGATATTGTATTGATAGAGACAGGTAACGAGATTCCTGCTGACGGACAGCTGCTGAAAGCCGTCAACCTGCAGGTGGATGAGTCTTCGCTTACGGGAGAACCGATAGCGGAAAAGAGAGTCGGGGGCAGAGATAGAAGCGAAGAAGACGAAAGCACATACGCCATAGACCAGGTGCTTCGCAGCACGATGGTGATGAACGGCAGAGGAGAATACCGCGTCACTGCGGTTGGCGATAAGACAGAAATAGGCAAGGTGGCTCGCAAGAGTGCGGAGACAACAAATGTGAAGACGCCTCTTGCCATGCAACTCGACAGGTTGGCAAAGATAATCAGTAAGTTCGGCATTGCGCTGTCTGTCACCCCGTTTGTTATATTCCTCGTACAAGACATACTCGTTAATCCGCTGTGGCACACCAATGACTATTTCAAGATGGCGGAAGTGGTGCTGCAGTATTTCATGATGGCTCTTACGCTCATTGTGATGGCTGTGCCGGAAGGACTGCCGATGGCTATAACCCTTGCCCTTGCCCTCAACATGCGACGTATGCTGAAGAGCAATAATCTTGTGAGAAAGCTGCATGCCTGTGAGACTATGGGTGCCGTGACAGTGATATGTACTGATAAGACAGGCACGCTGACAGAGAACCGTATGCAGGTTGCCGACCTAAAGATTCTGAATGGTAGCGAGGACCTGTTGTCGAAGGCTTTTGCCCTTAACACTACGGCTCATCTCGACTCTGAGGACAATGACAGAGGAATAGGAAACCCTACGGAGGTGGCTTTGCTGCTATGGTTGAAAGCCCATGGAACGGACTATGCTGCCTTGAGAGGCTGTGTGGAAACCGTATACCAGTTGCCTTTCTCTACCGAGAGGAAATATATGGCTACAGTAGTAAAGGTGGATGACAGGACAATACTCTTTGCAAAGGGAGCTCCGGAAATAATATTGTCCGCTTGTACTGTTGATGATGCCGTGCAACAGGAGACAGACACCCTCCTGCAAGGGTGGCAGAACAAGGCGATGCGCACCTTGGCTTTTGCATACAGGGAGCTTAAGGATGATACTGATATAGAAACAGCGGCAAGCAACCTTTGCAATATGACACCACAGGCCGTTGTAGGCATCTCAGACCCTATCCGAAAGGATGTGCCGGGAGCTGTAGAGGAATGTCGGAAGGCAGGAATAGACGTGAAGATCGTTACAGGCGACACTGCCGCCACAGCAAAGGAGATAGCCCGGCAGATAGGAATATGGAAGGGCGAGGGTGACGACAATACTATCGTGTCGGGTTCTGACTTCGCGACAATGACTGACGATGAGGCTTATAAGAGTGTAGACAGTCTGAAGGTGATGTGCAGGGCTCGTCCTACCGACAAGCAGCGCCTTGTTTCCATGCTTCAGAAGCATGGTCAGGTGGTGGCAGTAACAGGTGACGGCACTAATGACGCCCCAGCCTTGAACCATGCCCATGTTGGTCTGTCGCTTGGCTCAAGCACGAGTGTGGCAAAGAATGCCAGCGACATGACATTGCTCGACGATTCCTTCGGAAGTATCGTGAATGCTGTGATGTGGGGACGCTCACTGTACAAGAACATACAGCGTTTCCTCTTCTTCCAGCTTACGGTTAATGTGGCAGCCTTGCTGCTCGTTCTTGCCGGTTCTATAATAGGTACGGAGATGCCGCTCACGGTGACACAGATTCTATGGGTGAACCTTATCATGGACACCTTTGCGGCAATGGCTCTTGCCTCGCTGCCACCGACAAAGGATGTCCTTGACGACAAGCCACGCCGGCAGACCGACTTTATAATCACCAAGCCCATGCTGCAAAGTATATTGGGAATAGGAATGGTTATGTTTGTCGTGATGTTTGCATATCTTATCCACTGTCTGCAGAATGACGGCGAGGTGCAGAAGCATGAACTGTCGATGTTCTTCACGACCTTCGTTATGCTGCAGTTCTGGAATCTTCTCAATGCAAAAGCCCTTGGCAGTGGCAAGTCCGCCCTCCATGGCATATTCAAAGACCGTGGACTTCTTGGCATCATGGCAATGATACTGTTCGGACAGTGGGTGATAGTAACCTTCGGTGGAAAGATGTTCCGCACCGTTCCTCTGTCGCTCCCAGAGTGGATATATATAATATGTGGTACATCGCTTATGTTATGGCTCGGTGAGGTGTGGAGAATGATTATTAACAGGAAAAACAAGAAGAATGGAGAATAATATATTAAAAGGTATAAAGAATATAGTGTTCGACTTTGGCTGTGTTCTTGTCAATCTCGACAGACACAAGTGTATTGAGGCTCTTGAGCGCATAGGGGCTGGCGAGATAGCCCATTATGTGGACGAGTGTAAGCAGATAGACATGTTCCTCGACCTTGAGTTGGGTAAGATTGGAGAGAAAGAGTTCTGTGATGAGATACGTCATCGTGCTCCAGGATGTACGGCAACAGACAAGGAAATCTGTGAGGCATGGGGTGAACTGCTTACGGATATCCCTGTCCGTCGGTTGAAGCTGGTGGAGAAGCTGCATAAGGACTACAATATCTACCTGCTTAGCAACAGCAATTCGGTGCATTGGAACAAGTCGGTTGATTTGTTCTTCTCCAAGGCTGGTCATACACCGGAATATTATTTCGACAAGATGTTCATCTCCTACAATATGGGCATGGTGAAGCCCGATCCGAGGATTTTCGAGACTCTCATCAGGGAGAGCGGCATAAAGCCCGAGGAGACGCTGTTCATAGATGACTCCCAGGCCAACTGCAGGGCAGCGGAGGAGTTCGGGATAAGGACGCTCCACGTGGCAGACGGGGACGAGTGGGCAGACATACTGCCATCCGTGGCCACGATAGGCTTCTTCGACGGGGTGCACCGCGGTCACCGTTATCTGATAGACCAGGTGAAGGAGGTGGCGGCGCAGCATGGGCTGCAGTCGATGGTGGTGACCTTCGACAAGCATCCGCGCGAAGTGCTCCACAGCGACTATATGCCGCAGATGCTGAGTACGCTGGAAGAAAAGGTGGCAAGGATAGATGGGACGGGAGTGGACCGCTGCGCTGTGCTGCCGTTCAATGAAGAGACGGCATCGCTCTCGGCCTACGATTTCATGAAGACCGTGCTGAAGGAACGGCTCGGCGTGGAATACCTCGTCATCGGCTACGACAACCGCTTCGGGCATAACCGCACGGAAGGCTTTGAAGACTACGTGCGCTACGGCAAGGAGCTTGGCATCGAAGTGATTCGTGCCAAGGCATTCGTACTGAATGGTGTGAACGTCAGTTCGTCGGTAGTGCGCTCCTTCCTCTCCGAAGGCGAGGTGGAGATGGCCCATATGTGTCTTGGCTACAGCTATTCATTGACGGGCAAGGTGGTCGACGGCGTGAAGGAGGGTCGCCGTATGGGCTTCCCCACGGCGAATATAAGTACGGAAGGCATGACGAAGCTCATCCCGGCACGCGGCGCCTATGCAGTATGGGCTACGCTCGGCGACGGCAGCCGCTATCCGTCGATGATGAACATCGGGGTGCGCCCCACATTCAACGGTACGGCAACCACGCTCGAGGTGCATATCCTCGACTACAGCGGCGATCTGTATGGCAGCGAACTCACCGTGGAATTCGTGAAGCGTCTGCGCGGCGAACAGAAATTCGAATCGGAGAAAGCCCTCATGCGCCAGCTGGAGAAAGACAGTGAGGAAACGAGAAAATGCCTCTCATCGGCTGATGTCCGTTGAAAGGAAAGGCAGAAGGGAAACAGAACCGCTTCAGGGTTATGATTCTGATACAAACAGAATTGCATAATGGCTCTGATATATGCAGGAAAAATAAAAATTACGATAAAGAAAAAACCAATGAATATGGAGAATAAGAACGGGGATGCACGTATCTCCTGGAGAGATGGAGCGGTGCTCGTCTTCAAGCAAGTGCTGATGGCGGTAGTGGTGATGGGAACGGCAGGATTCATCGTTCCGCCGCTATATAAGCTCATCATGGGCGAGGTGAACATGGTTAACACCACGATAATATCCTCAGCGCTCTACAGTCTGGTATTGCTCGTGATTTTCACAAGGAAGAAGTGGTGTGTACTCACAGGCGCGTATTTCAGAAGTCGTCCGTGGGCGGTGCTCCTTTGGACAGCAATAGCCGCAATGGGCTGGATAATAGTGAGCGGAGCCCTCGAAGAGGTGATGCCCGATCTGCCCAATTTAGTGGAGGAAGAGCTGACCCAACTGATAAACAATGACTTCGGCTATTTCACTCTCTGCCTCTTCGCTCCTCTCATCGAGGAGATGATATTCCGCGGCGCCGTGCTCCGCACACTGCTCCGTTCCATGCAGAACCGTTGGGGTGCCATAGCCGTATCGGCACTGCTCTTCGCCCTTATCCACATGAATCCGGCACAGATGCCGGGAGCCTTCCTTGCCGGACTCTTCCTCGGATGGCTATTCAGCCGTACGGGAAGCATCCTCCCGGGCGTGGTATTCCATTGGGTTAACAATACAGTGGTGTTCCTCTTCTGCCGCATGATGCCGCAGTATGCCGACGCCAACTTTTCCGATTTCTTCGGCGGCAACCAGAAGAATATGTTCCTTGCCGTAGCCTTCTCGCTGCTCATCGTGCTTCCGGCTGTCTATCAGCTGAGTATAAGGACCAGGGATAAGGCTGCCTGAAAGAAAAACAAGAGATTTGTAATGCTCTTGTTCGCTTAATCGGAAATTTGCATTATCTTTGCAAGAGATAATGCTGCATCTCAGCATAACAACCAAGCAATACAATGAGAACAGGAATATTTGTAGGAAGCTTTGACCCCTATACCATAGGCCACGACTCCATCGTGAGGCGCGCCCTGCCGCTCTTCGACAAGATTGTCATCGGCGTGGGGTTCAACGAGCGGAAGAAATACATGCAGACCACAGAAACCCGTGTGGCGAACATAATGCAGATATATGCCGGTGAAGGGAAGATAGAGGTGAAACAGTACAACGACCTTACCGTGGACTTCGCCCGTCGCGAGGGGGCTGAGTTCATCATCAAGGGTGTGCGTAGCGTGAAGGACTTCGAGTATGAGCGTGAGCAGGCGGATATCAACCGCCAGCTTACTGGTATCGAGACTGTGCTCTTCTTCGCCGAGGCTGGTATGGAGAGCATCAGTTCCAGCGTGGTGAGGGAGCTGACACACTTCGGCAAGGATGTAAGGAAGTTTATACCGCAAATTGAATTAAGAATGAAGAATTTTCATAATTCATAATCGCAGCGCAGCGAGAATAATTCTAAACTCTACATTCTCAACTCTAAACTCAAATTATGATAACATACAATACAGACGGCGTACGGATGCCGAAAATCCGCAAGCGCGACACTTCGGCTTGGATAAAGGCTGTTGCCGCGACGTATGGAAGAAAGGTGGGCGACGTGGGCTACATGTTCGTGAGCGACGAGAAAATCCTCGAGGTGAACCGCGAATATCTGGGTCACGACTACTACACCGACGTAATAACCTTTGACTACGATGAGGACGACATCGTCAGCGGCGACGTGGTGATTTCACTCGACACCGTGCGCTCCAATGCCGAACTCTTCGGCAAGGAATACGACGACGAGCTCCACCGCGTAATCATCCACGGCATACTCCACCTCTGCGGCATCAACGACAAGGGGCCAGGAGAGCGCGAGATAATGGAAGCTGCCGAAAACAAGGCTCTCGCCATGCTCGGGAAGTAATGGCGCGCTTTAATATATAAAGAAATAGGTAGATGCGTCTGAAAAACAGACGCTTGGTAATGGCGGGCATGACAGTCTGCCGGAAATAATTCAATAAACAAACGGAAACAAAATGCAAGAGACAAGACAAAACCGAATAGCAAGACTGCTGCAGAAAGAGCTGAGCCTGATATTCCAGAGCCAGACAAGGGCAATGCACGGAGTAATGGTGTCAGTGACAAGAGTCAGGGTAAGTCCGGACCTGAGCATCTGCACGTCATATCTGAGCATCTTCCCGTCTGAAAGGGGCGAGGAGATAATAGAGAACATACGTAAGAACGAGAAGACAGTGAGGTACGACCTCGGCCAGCGCGTGCGCAACCAGCTGCGCATCATACCAGAGCTGCGCTTCTTCATCGACGATTCGCTCGACTATATCGAGCATATCGACGAACTGCTGAAGAAATAACCCCTCGGAGCATGAACAAATATATAGGAGTAAAGAGAAGATGAACTTTCCTTTCTATATAGCCAGGCGCTACCTGTTCTCGAAGAAGAGCACCCACGCCATCAATGTAATCAGCGCCATCAGCGCCGTGGGCGTTGCCGTGGCAACGATGGCACTCATCGTCACGCTCAGCGTGTTCAACGGCTTCCACGACCTCGTGGCAACATTCTTCACATCCTTCGATCCGCAGATAGAAGTGGTGCCAGCACAAGGGAAGACAGCTCCCGCCGATGACCCCGTGCTGCAGAAGATAAGGCAGATGCCGCAGGTGGAAGTGGCGACCGAATGTCTGAAAGACCAGGCGCTCGCCATATACAGGGGCAAACAGACGATGGTGACACTGATGGGAGTGGACAACAGCTTTGAGCAGATGTCGCGCATCGACGAGATTCTTTATGGCGAAGGTGCCTTCATACTGCATGCCGCCAACCTGAACTTCGGCATCGTGGGCGCACGCCTCGCCGAAACGCTCGGCATGAACGCCAACTGGGACGGTTCGCTCCTCATCTACGCCCCACGCAAGACGGGGCAGCTCGACATGGCGACCCCCTCCGACGGCTTTGTCGTCGACTCCCTCATATCCCCGGGATCGGTGTTCATGGTGAAGCAGGGCAAGTATGACCGCGACCATGTGCTCGCTCCGATATCCTTCGCCCGCTCGCTCTTCGAGCAGCAGGGCATGCTGTCGTCATTGCAGATAAGACTGAAGAACGGCAGCGACCTGGATGAAGTGAAGAATGAGATGAAGACCATCGCAGGCGACAAATACCGGGTGCTCGACCGCTATGAGCAGCAGGAAGACACGTTCCGCATAATGAAGGTGGAGAAATTCATCGCCTACATCTTCCTCACGTTCATCCTCATCGTGGCGAGCTTCAATATCATCGGTTCCATATCGATGCTCATCATTGACAAGAAGAACGATGTGGTGACGCTGCGCAATCTCGGAGCCACCGACAAGCAGATAAAGCGCATCTTCCTCTTTGAGGGCAGACTGATATCATTCCTCGGTGCCATGGCAGGACTGCTCCTCGGACTGCTCCTCTGCTGGCTGCAGCAGCAGTTCGGACTCGTGGCGCTCGGACAGTCGAGCGGTACCTTCGTGGTGGATGCCTACCCCGTGAGCGTGCATCCCGAAGACGTCGTGGCGGTGTTCGTCACGGTAGTGGTAGTAGGCTTCCTTGCCGTGTGGTATCCGGTGAGATACTTCAGCCGCAGGCTGATAGGATAAAATAAAGAAAATCTGTTAAATATGGAGCATACATGGCGTATGCTCCATATTTTATATTACTTTTGCGGTATGTTTAGAAGCAAGATACTGTTCGTCATAATATTCCTCCAGTCGCTGTGCCTCCCTTTGGCGGCACAAAACGCAGTCTTCGGCAACAACATCAGGCCCGAAGACCGCCAGGTGGATATGGACAATCCCACATTCGTACCTATGGTGAAGGTGGGCAAGGTGCTGCATGGCAATGACAGCATACAGTATGTTGAGCTGAACAATGTGTACGTTTACCCTCCGCAGGTGTTCAAAAACGAGAAGGCGCGCCAGAAATACACCCGTCTGGTGTATAACGTGAAGAAGGTGCTGCCCATCGCCAAGGAGGTGAACCATATCATCATCGAGACCTACGAATACCTGCAGACCCTGCCCAACAAGAAGGCGAAGGACCAGCACATGAAGCTCGTTGAGGCCGGCATAAAGAAGGAATACACGCCGCGCATGAAGAAACTCACCTTCTCCCAGGGCAAGCTCCTCATCAAGCTCGTCTACCGCGAGTGCAACTCCTCCTCCTATCAGCTCATCAAGGCATTCCTCGGTCCTATCCGCGCCGGTTTCTACCAGGCATTTGCCTGGACCTTCGGCGCAAGCCTCACCAAAAAATACGACCCCGAGGGCGAAGACCGCGAAACGGAGCGCGTGGTAAGACTCGTGGAGAGCGGACAGATTTAACGTTAACGAGGGTGTTGTCGGCTATGCGTTTATGTCCGTCCTGACCATATAGTATGCCATTCTTCTCCATGAACCAAAGGAAGAACATGGAAGCAATACGTTTGTTGCCATCGTCTGTTGTATATATGACGATAGAAGAACCATTGTTTGCAACAATTTTATTCTCCATCATTCTTCCTTATACTTGTTCCACATTCTTCTCCCCTTTTTTACTTCTGTCTCTTCAGTGCAAACTGGGCGGTCTGTATCATCGAGAAGACGTAATGCTGGAGGGGCTTGAAGGCGGCACTCATCGGAGTCTCCTTCAGCGAACCGTCGGACTGGATGTTGTAGCAGAAGCTTTTCTGCATCTTGTGGTTGTATACGTAGACTCTCCTGTCATCGCGGGCGATGAGCTGGTTGTCGGCAGAATAGAACACCATGGGACGGCGGGAGGATGTCAGGTCCTGTCCGAAGCCGTCGTATACATATCCCCCGAGCTTCAGGATGGAGAGGAGCGTGGGCATCACGTCAATCTGGTTTGCCAGTCCGTCGTAGCGCATCGTGGGTACGCCGGGGCCGAAGATGATGAGCGGGATATGGTTGTATGATTCCGGAGCCTCCGTCTGCGCCTTGCCCACGAGCTTTCCGTGGTCTGCCATGATTACGAACACGGTGTTCCTGTACCACGCCTCCCTCGACGCCTTCTTCAGGAAGTCACCTATTGCCCAGTCGGCATATTCCACAATCTGCGTCTCCGGCTCCTTCGTCTTGGGCTTGAAGAACGACGGAATGACGTATGGCGGATGGTTGCTTATGGTGAGCAGTGTAGCGAGGAAAGGTTTTCTTGTAGCCGCCTGCCGGTTTATCTTGTCCAGGGCGTAGCCGAAGAGGAAATGGTCTGACACGCCGAAGCTGTTCACCACTTCGTTTTTGGGGTAATCCTCCTGCGAGAAAATCTCGTCGTAGCCGTTGGTGGTGAAGAATGCCTTCATGTTGTCATACTGTGCCTCGTGGGTCATGAAGAACATGTTGTGGTAGCCGTATTGCTTCAACACGGTGGGCAGACCCGTGCGGTGGGGCGTCACCGTACCCTTCATCAGGTTGCGGAACATCAGTGCGGGAAAGGAATACAGGGCGGCTGTCATGCCGTGGTTGGTGTGTATTCCGGCGCTGTAGCAGCGTGTGAAGGCGAGCGAATGGTTGTAGAGGGAGTCGAGCGTGGGCGTGAGATGCTTCTCCTGTCCGAAGGTGGAGAGCAGGTTGGCCGACATTGATTCCATGAGAATCACCACAACGTTTGGTTTCCCCTTGCCTGTCTCCATGCTTATATTGCGGCGCATCACGTGCATGCTGTCCACGCTGCCCGTGATGCCGAGCGAAGCGCGGGCGGCAGCCACAGCCTCGGCTTCTGGCATGAGATGCAGCTCGCTGTTCTCCTTGCGCATATCATCGAGCGCACTGGTGAGCAGGTTGAATGCCGGATTGATGCCCAACTGGTTGAGGAACGGGTCGTCGCAATAGTATGCCTGACTTATCTTTATCGGGTTGTAACCCGTCCTGCCGCGTATGCCGAAGAGGCAGAGCAGCACCATCGCAACCGTTGCCACCGAGCGCAGGGCGACGGGCAGGGGGCGTTTCCCGTCTGCCGGACATGCCTCTATGAGTCGGTCGAAATAGCGCCGCATGAATATCATCCTTATGATGTAGCCCGCCGTGATGATGAAATAGAGGGCGATGTGAAGGATATACGACTTCTCCTGGAACACCATTCCTGCCGTTGTGGCGGCATAGCCGAACCATTCGAAGATTGACGAATTGATGTTCTTGAAGAAATACTCAAAGTATGGCGTGTTTGCCGCCGACGCCATGAACACGATGGCATAGAGTGCGGCGAACCACCACATGGCAGCCTTGCGCAGCTTCCTTGGGGTGAATCCCAGTGTGGCGGCGATGAGCGTCAGTGCGAGCGGCACTACCATCACGTAGCATGCCGTCACGTTGTCAAACCATACGCCCTTCACGAATGCCGTGAGCGTGCTTGCCGCATTGTCGGTTATCATTCCGTGGAGACACGTGAACTCGATGATGCGGAACACGGTGAGCACCAGCAGCGATGCGGCATGGACCGAGAGGAGCCACGCCAGCGAGAGGAGGAATCTTTTGTTCTTATACATTTCTAAGCGGTTGAATATTGTCGTTTTGAAACGACTTTAGTTTAAAATCAACTGCAAAAGTAGTTATTTCAGTGCAATTCAGGTGAAATAACTATAAAAATATGTATCTTTGTCGGGTGTTATGGCCGTTTTCGCGGTATGACCACCAAAAGACAACCTCTGTGGAGGCATGGCATACAGACAGAAAGCGGCATTTTTATCTTGGTCCGAAGGGGAGGGGTATCCACCGGGCGGCCCACACTTTTCAGAAGAAAGCATGAAGACTGTTATTGCAGAACAATATAGGAAATACGCGGATTTCATAGACAGCATACCGGAGCTGATGAACTCGGACAAGGGAGAGGTGCTGAAGGACAAGCGCAACAGCGTGAAGCGCCTGCAGCACGACGGACTGACCTTCATCGCCAAGCGCTACAAGCGAGTGAACTGGATACAGAGCATCATATACACCCACTTCCGGCGCACCAAGGCGAAGAGGGCATTCCTCTTTGCAGACGAGTTCCGCAAGCGCGGCGTAAACTCCCCACGCCCCGTGGCATACATGGAGCAATATGAGCGAGGACGGTTTACGGTGGGCTATTTCGTATACGAGGAGAGCAAGGGCAGGGAGGTGTTCCAGGAGTTGGTCAAGAAGGAGCACTTCGACCACGGACTTGCCGACGCTGTGACGGACTACATCGTGTTCATGCACAGCCGCGGCGTTCTCCACGGCGACCTCAATTCCGCCAATTTCCTCTACACCATGGATGCCGGCGGCAGATACCATTTCGACATGATAGACACCAACCGCTCCCATTTCTGCGACGGATGGCCCACCGAGAAGCAATGTCTGGAGAATCTGAAGCGTTTCACCCATCGCCACGACCTGTATGAATACGTGGTCAGGGGCTATGCCCGCCGCCGCGGATGGGACGAGGAGGAGACGCTCCGCAAGGCCCTCCGCCTGCTCGACAAGTTCGAGCGCCGCAAGAAGCTGTTCTGAGCCGGGCATCGTCCGGATAGGTGTAAGTCTCGCGAGAGTTTCGAGAGATTTCTTTCATCAAGGATTTGAGAATCAGATTTTTTCTTCATATAGCGTAATCATTCTCTGATTCTTAAATTCTTGAAAAGAACAAAACTCATATTTTTCTTTTATGCCCCACTCCCGCCCTGGGTATCCAGATCGTCATCCTTTATCTTTATCCTGCCGTCGTAGGTGAGCAGTGAATCCCTTGTGTATCTGTATGCAGGGGAGGCGAGAGACTGTGTCTCGTCGTAATGGTTGGACTCTATGTCGAGAATGCCGCACATGAGGTCGTAAACGAGGTCGTTGGTGAAATACATGTCGCGGTGGGCCTTCAGCGTGGAAGTCACCTGGGCGTGCGCCTTCTGGTATTCGTCTGCCAGATATATCCACATCGGAATCCTTACCATCTTGAAGCCGAGGAAGCGCGGCGAACGGCGCATGTCGGGGATGCCGCCGTGGTCGGAGAAATACACCATCGCCTGGAGGTTGAGCCTCTGCTTGGCTTTTTCGAAGAACTGCTGCAGCACGTGGTCGGTGAAATGAATAGAATTGCGGTAACATTCCACGTCGTCGCCCTGCCGCAGACCGTTCTCGGCGGCATAGCTCTCGGGGTAGCGGTTGGAATAGTTGAAGTGGCTGCCCTTCAGATGGAGCACCACGAGATTGTTCTTTCCGGGGTCCACGTCGTCGAGGAACCCTATCAGCGAGGAGTCGAACTGCTGCACTCCGCCCACCTTCTTCACCCACGTTGCCGTGTCGGAGGTGTTTGCCACAAGCGTCACCGATGTGTCGTTGATGCCGATATAGCTCTGGTTGCTGAACCAGCGTATGGTGTAGCCCGCCTTTCGGGCGATGTCCACGATGGAACACGAATCGCTGAAATCCTTGTCGTTATACTGGTTGCGCTCCGTCAATACGCGCTCCAGCGAGGGCACGGTCTGCATGGCGCACGAATAGGCGTTCCTGAAGAACAGGAAGTGATCCTCGTCCTTCTTCATGCGGCTCTCCCACGGGGTCGTCTCGAAGGGCTGCTCCGCGAAGCAGCTCATATAGTCGCGACACGCCGACTCGCCTATCACCATGATTATGGTGTGTGGCTTAGCCGCAGACTCTTCAGCTTCCTTGCCGCCGTCTGTTGTCGTTCCGCCCTTCGGGAATACATGCAGGTCGGCAAGCCGCTGCTCCATGCCCGTCTTGTAGCGCATGAGCGAACGGTTGTAGTTCCTCACGTCGATATACAGGTTGATGGCACCGCAGCGCACGAACAGTCCGTGGCGTGGCTTCCATATATATATGGAGAAATACACGAAGACGGCTGCCGTAACGACAAGTTGCCACAGTTCATGGCTTTCGCTCCACCGCGCCGTGTTGGCCACCATGCACACCATCGTGGTCAGCACGATGGCGAGGACGGCCGCCAGCGCCTTTCCTTTGCCGAACGACTTTACGAACTCCACGGCCTCACTGAAATATGTATTGATGAGCGGTGCCATTCCGGCGTCGTCGATGCAGACACCGTAGGCGGCGTAATATGCAATCTGTGCCAGCGGAATGAGGACGAGCAGCGTCTCCACGATGCCCACGGCGACGCCAGCCAGAACGGGCGACACGGCCGACAGGAGGGCGTGGAGCGCCGTCAGCCAGCCGAAGATGTATATGCCGAAGGCAATGTCCATGTGGTTGTCGTAGTCGGGCGAGGATGCACGGTGGGTCTTGTCATACAGGATATTGTACGTGCCCATCCACAGCAGCGCCACTCCCATTGCCGCCAGTATCGGTGCCGACATGGCCGATACGCCCGTCAGCGCCATCGGCAGCACGGCCTGCACCGCCCCGATGATGTATCGTCTCATCTGCTGTCCGAGCGAGTTCCGAGCGAGTCCCATGTTGTATCTCTTGAACACGCTGTCGCCGACGGTCAGCAGAACCAGCGCTATTATAACCGGAAAAATTATCGTCATATCAATCTCGTTTTATCGTTAGTCACGTTTTCTGTTGCCGCCATCCGGTCTTACACATTGCCGAATGTCGCTTATCTTGTGCAAAGATAATTATTACTTGCGAATTGCAGCCATTACAGTGTGGAATAATGAGCTAAAGTTGCGACAAAGCCTTTCCCATCCGCCCTTCGGGCTTGCGGGACACCGCCACTTTCGGGGGCATGAAAACATTCCTCTCTGGCATGGCACGGCTTGGAAAGCGTTGCTTTTTCAACCGAAATAGGATATAAACCGTGATGTGGAAACCTTTTTTTTGCAGTCGATATAGGGCTGTTTTGTGTTTGACTTGCGGTATTGCTTATGTATATAAAAAAATAGAGGACGACATGATCACTCATACCGGCCTCCTGAAAACATTCTTTTTTTTTCAACGGATTCTGTTGTGGAAGTAACCCATGAAGCTAATTGCTGTCATAAACGCTACTGTCATCAACGTCATCGTCGTCTTAAAATCTAATAACATAATCTTTACCTTAAATCTATCAAACTACTAACCTATGAAAAAATGTATTCTCTCGAACACGTTGCAAAGGTATGAAGAATTGTGTGCGCAAACAAACAATTACGAAAGTTTTTTATCATCATTTGGTTTTTAATTGATATAAATCAAATTTGATTGCATTAATTCGTGGATTAATGCGGTTATGTTTACAAAAAGTCGGTTGTTAAGATTATTTCCTTGCAATATGTATCACGTTATTGTTGCATGGATATGGTATGGCTCCGTTGAGCGGGTCACTGGAAATATACCTTGAGCTGGGCGGCGGTCATGGCGAGTTCCTCGATGCTTCCGTTGCCGTATCTCTGCCATATTTCCTGACAGGGCTTGAGGAGCGGCGTCACCATGAATTCGTTTCGGTTGAGATAGGGGTCGAGAATCTGGAACACGTCCATCACCTCCACCACGTTGGCGGCTTTGATTTTCAGGAGTTGCGCCAGTTCCTGTATTTCGGGCGTCTCCGTGTTCATCGTTATCGGCGTGAGACGGAAATAGAGGTCGAGTATCATTATAAGCATCACGGGTGTCAGCGCTCCGCATCGCGGCAGCTGCCGGAAGTCTTTCTCGAATGATTCGCAGGTCTCCACTCCCTCATAGAAGGCGCTTCCGTTGCAGAACCCCCTCATCTGCCTCACCTTTCCGGCGTCCTTGCTTAGGCGGCGCGGACTGTCGGCGTATCTCTCCCATAGCTGCCTGAGGCGCGGTGTGGCGGCGTTTCTCAGTTCGAACATTCGGTCGTAGAGAAACCTGGGCGGCAGGTGTAGCTCCAGACAGAGGTCGATCATCGCCCTGCTGTAGAGCGGTTTCATGCCTGCGGGTTTGTGCTGGTAGAGCTGCATGAGCAGAATCCAGTAGTCGTCTTGCCAGAGAGATGTATAGTTCGTCATATAGTCGTCGGGGGATTATGTTTCTGCAAACTTACAGAAAATCCTTGAAACAAACGAAATTAACGTGCTTAATTCTTACATATATTTAATTTATTGGCTTTTGCGCTGACATTTGTTGAATTTTTCATTAACTTTGTGGGCGTATTCCAAATGCATGATGTTTGGAAACATGTTTCGTAAACAAACTATTATACCAAAATTAAATAACTAAAAGTATGGATACATTTTCAAAGAAATTCTCGCTTGAGGGAAAAGTGGCGCTCGTGACGGGAGCCGCTTATGGAATCGGTTTCGCCATTGCCGAGGCTTATGCCCAGGCTGGCGCAAAGATTGCCTTCAACTGCCGTTCGCAGCACCATATGGACCAGGCTCTTGCTGACTACAAGGCCAAGGGCATCGACGCCAAGGGCTATATCTGCGACGTGACGAAGGAGGAGGAGGTGAAGAAGATGGTGGCCGACATAGAGAAGGAGCTCGGCACTATCGATATCCTCGTGAACAACGCCGGTATCATCAAGCGTATTCCTATGACGGAGATGTCGGTGGAGGATTTCCGCCAGGTGGTTGACATTGACCTCAACGCTCCTTTCATCGTTTCCAAGGCTGTGCTGCCGGGAATGATAAAGAAGGGCCACGGTAAGATAATCAACGTATGCTCCATGATGAGCGAGCTGGGCCGCGAGACTGTCTCGGCATACGCAGCCGCAAAGGGCGGACTGAAGATGCTCACACGCAATATCTGTTCAGAGTTCGGTGAGCACAACATCCAGTGTAACGGTATCGGCCCGGGCTATATAGCCACTCCTCAGACTGCTCCTCTGCGTGAGCGTCAGGCCGACGGCAGCCGTCATCCGTTCGACAGCTTCATCGTGAGCAAGACTCCTGCTGCCCGTTGGGGTACTCCTGAGGATCTGATGGGTCCGGCTGTGTTCCTGGCTTCTGATGCCAGCGACTTTGTCAACGGACACGTGCTCTATGTAGACGGCGGTATCCTTGCCTACATCGGCAAGCAGCCTTGATTAGTTCACAAGTAGACAAGTAGACGAGTAGACAAGCAGACAACTCGTATCTCGTTAAAGAAAAGCCCTGCATACCATTCGACGGTATGCAGGGCTTTAAGTTGTACGCTCGGCATGAGCATTGTCTAATGGGTGAAATATCTCGACTACTCCTTTTATGTGATGAACGGCAAATGTTACTCATCCAGCGTTGCATTCCATTAATAGATAAATCCTATCGTTGAAATATTTTGCGTGGTGAAAAATAATATATATCTTTGTGAAATGAAACTTACACAAGATATGGAAGAAAAATGTATTCATATAATTTACTCATATTTATCAACTTAAATTAATTCCGCCAACTGGTATGG